>Ga0307516_10007045_pt1 | contig 13015 bp, 13 predicted proteins | sample 19_EM_MG_FD_203310 | JGI IMG/M metagenome (GOLD analysis project Ga0307516, IMG submission 203310) | Populus trichocarpa ectomycorrhiza microbial communities from riparian zone in the Pacific Northwest, United States - 19_EM | ecosystem: Host-associated > Plants > Roots > Unclassified | place... | reverse complement strand
CCGTCGCGGGTCGAAGCGGACGGGCTCGGTGAACTGGGCCGCATCGCGGTTCGCCGAGCCGACCCAGATCGTCACCATCCGGCCGGCCGGGATCGTATGACCATCCACCGAGGCGTCGCGGGTGGTGCGGCGCATGACCGTGATGACGGACGGGTAGAGCCGCAGCGTCTCCTCGATCGCCCCGGGCAGCAGGCCGGGCTCGCGGCGCAACTCGGCGGCGATCTCCGGCCGCTCGGTCAGCAGCAGCGTGGCACTGCCGAGCAGCAGCGTGGTGGTGATGTGACCGGCCCGCAGCAGCATCGAGACCAGACCCGCGATCTCGCCGTCGCGCAGCCGCTCGCCGTCGACCTCGGCCACGGCCAGCCGGCTGATCAGGTCGTCCCGAGGGCTGACCCGGCGCTCCTTCAGCAGCTCCAGCACGTACGCGGACATCTCGCCGATCGTCCGCGCCACGGTCTGCATGACATCGCTCTGCCGTACGGCGGTGCTCCCGTCCGCGTTGGCGATCAGCGTGTCCGCCCAGCGCTCGAAGAGGTGGTGATCCGCTGCGGGCGTGCCCAGCAGCTCGGCTATCACGGTCACCGGCAGGGGGTACGCCAGGTCGGTGATCAGGTCGATCTTGGACGACCCGTTCATCCGGTCCAGCAGGTCGTCGACGATCGCCTCCACTCGGGGGGCGAGCCCCGCGACGAACCGTGTGGTGAAGCCCTTGCTGACCAGCTTCCGCAGCCGGCGATGGTCCGGCGGATCCATGATCAGAATGTTGCCGGTGGTCAGTGCCGCGTAGTCGGCCGGGTCCGGGAGCAGCTTCTCCAGCACGCCGCCCGGGTTCGACGAGAACGTGCCATGGTCGGAGAGGGCCGCCTGTGCGCCGGAATAGCTGAAGATATGCCAGACACCGCCCTGGTCGTCCTCGCTGACCGGGGTGGTCGCGCGTTTCTGCGCCAGCCACTCCACCAGGGTGCCGAAGTCGGCTGACGGCCTGTCGCCTGTGCTCATGCCGCAGTCCTCTCATGTGATCCTCAAGCGCCCGATCGTCCTGTGCCGGCCTAAAGCCGACCTAGGGTGCTTGATGCGGGGTGCGCAGCCCGTCGCAGATGATCGCCATCAGGCGTCGCGGGAGTTGTGGATCGTCCGGTTGTAGCTCCGCCGCGAGGTGGATGCCGGCGAAGAGGGCCTTGACCTCCTGGATGGTCACGTCGCCGCGCACCGCGTCGTCGCGCTGGGCCCGGATGAGCACCTCCTCCATGGCGTTGTGCATGTCGGTCGTGGCCGCGGCGATCTTCGCCTGCAGGTCCACGCCGACGCCGGAGAGCGCCTCGGCGATCCCGCGGTTGGACATGCCCTTGTCGATCAGTCGAACGCAGAAGTCGAAGAACGCGGCACCGGCGTCGGTCTCCGAGCGCAGCGCCTTCGCCTCCGCGGCCAGCGCCTCCACGTGGCTGAGAATGATCTCCTCGAAGATCCGTTCCTTGGTCGGGAAGTGCCGGTGGACCGTGCCGGGGCCCACGCCGGCCCGCCGGGCGATCTCGTCGAGCGGGATGGTGAGGCCGTCGGTGGCGAAGCTCTCCGCCGCCACCTCGAGGATCCGTGCGCGGTTGCGCCGGGCGTCGGCGCGGGTCCGCCGGCCCGTCGGGGTCGTGTCGTTCGTCATCGAATGCCCGTCTTCCTGATGCGCTGTACAAGCGGGGCGTACGCACCGTATCTTATGTGGGGCGCAGGACCCGCTTATCGGGTGACTGCTGTCCGCCCATGATGCCAACGACGAGGAGGGTCCGATGACGGAGTCCACCACGGCCACACCGCGAGAGGTTCTCGAGCGCTTCCACCAGGCCACGATCGACGGCACCTTGCGAGACGCCATCGACTGGTACGACGAGGAGGGCGTTCACGAGCTTCCGTTCGCCCCGGCGCCTGTCCCGAAGCGGATGGAGGGGCGCGAGACGATCCGGGGGTTCATGACCGCGGCCGCCGGCAAGGGGACCGTGCAGAACGAGAAGCTCTCCGACGTGCAGGTCTGGGACACCACCGACCCGGAGGTGGTGATCTCGGAATACACCGTGCACGGCCGGTTCGAGGCCACCGGCGAGCCGTTCGAGATGCGCAACGTCCTGATTCTGCGGGTGCGCAACGGCAAGATCCTGCTGACCCGCAGCTACTTCGACCCGGTGAAGCTCGCACCGCTGGCCAAGTAGGCGGCGGCTACACCGCACGGCGCCCCGGAAGTATCCACTTCCGGGGCGTCCTTCGTCTGCGTCCATCGCGAGGTGTAAGAGGTGCATGAGGTGCGTGAGACGCCGCGTGTGCCCCGGTCCGAGGTTCGGGACCGGGGCACACGGGCGCGACGGCGGCGAGTACGGGGGTCAGCTCGCGGTCGTCGACGCGGGAGACCGGTCGGAGGGTGCGGATTCCTCCGGCCGGTGACGAGGCACCATCAGGGTGGGGATCACAGCCAGGGCGGCGACGCCGAATGCCCACCACAGGCTGTTGCCGAACGCGTTGGTCAGCAGGCCGAGCTGCTGCGGGTCGTTCAGGCGGTTGAACTCCGCCAGGCTCCCGCTGCTGCCCGGGAACGCGTCCACGATGTAGATCTGCAGGATGACGGCGAGCACGGCGGTGCCGACGGAGGTCGCCACCCGGGTGGCGATGTTCGCCAGCGTGGTCGCGGACGGCACCTGGGGTTTGGACAACTCCTTGTACGCCGCGGCCTGCAGCGACGGGAAGACCAGGCCATGCCCGAGGCCCACCGCGAACAGCGCCGCGACGAGGAGCCAGGTGTTCGTGTCGGGCTGGATCGTGGTGTAGTACGCGGTGCCCAGCATGATGATGATCAGGCCGGTCAACGCCACACCCCGGGCGTCCTTCTTGTCGGTGAGCTTTCCGGCGATCGGCATCGTGAAGACCGCGCCCAGGCCCAGCGGGCCGATCATGGCGCCGGCCACCAGCGGGCTGTCGCCGCGGACCACCTGGTAGTAGAGCGGCAGGATGATCGTGATGCCGGAGACCGCCGCGACGTAGAGGAAGAGCGCCGTGGTCGATGCGCTGAACGAGCGGAGCCGGAACAACGCGGTCTCCAGCAGCGGGCCCGGCTTGCCCGGCGTGGCCTCTCCGCGCTCCTGCGCCCGGGACCGCAGCGCGAACGCGATGATCAGGGCCAGGCCGAGGCCGCCGGAGAGCACGAGCCGCTCGTTGTGCCGGCCCGCTTCGGAGAGTCCGTAGACCAGCGCGGCGAGGCCGGGGGAGAGCAGCAGCAGGCCGAGCAGGTCCAGCTTGGCCGACGGCTTGCGCTCGGTGTCGGCCGGCAGCGCCATCGCGGCGAATATCACCGCGAACAGGCAGATCGGGACGTTGATGTAGAACATCCACCGCCAGTCGAGGTTGCCCACGATCAGCCCGCCGAGCGCCGGGCCCAGCACCGGGGCGAGCATGGCGGGCACGGCGATGACGACCATGACGCGGCCCATCCGCTCGGGGCCCGCGGCGCGCGCCAGCATGGTCTGGCCGACGGGCATGATCAGGCCGCCGCCGATGCCCTGAACGATCCGGAAGATGATCAGCGTGGCGACCGACCAGGCCAGGCCGCAGAGGATGGATCCGATGGTGAACAGCACCAACGACACGATCCACATCTTCTTCGCGCCGTACCGGTCGACCGTCCATCGGGTGATCGGGATGGTCATGGAGAGCGCCAGCATGTACGCGGTCAGCACCCACTGGATGGTCGACAGCGAGGTGTGGAATTCCGTGCCGAGGGTGTTGATCGCGACCACGACGATCGTCGTGTCCAGAATCGTCATGATGGCGCCGGAAAGGACGACGAAAGCCAGCTGACGCAGCTTGGGGTCGATGGGCGCAGCCGCCGGTTTCGTGCCCTGTTTGGTGGATGACATCGCAGTGCTTCCCTTCGCGGGATTGCTGAGACGGTGTATCGCTTCCGCGTACGCCATATCGGACTATTGGGCAGTGTACGGCTGTGCGATACGCTGTACAAGTCCCCTGATACGCCGTACAGGTAGGATGGCGATCATGAGCGAACCGGCGAATCCCCGTGACGTGCCCATCTGGGCGCGCCCGAAGAAGGAGCGGCGTCCGGCGCTGACCCGGGAGGCCATCGTGGAGACCGCGGTGCGCGTCGCCGACGCCGAAGGGCTCTCCGGCGTGTCCATCCGCCGGATCGCGAGTGACCTCGGGGCGCGGACGATGAGCCTCTACACCCACATCGACAGCAAGGACGACCTGCTTGACCTCATGCGCGAGTTCGTCGTCGCGGAGATGCTGGTCGAGGAGGAGCTTCCGGCGGAGTGGCGGGCCGCCGCCCGGCTCATCGCGGAACGGGAGCGCGCGGTCTCGCTGCGCCACCCGTGGCTTGTGCACCTGATCGGGCACCGCGGCCACTCCGGGCCGAAAGCGATGCGGCACCTGGAGCAGTCGTTGAGCGCGATCGAGCCGGTGGCGAAGGACCCGCGGACCGCGCTGCGCATCCTGGTCGCGATCGACGAGTTCGTCATCGGTCACGTCATCTACGAGGTGACCCAGAACCCGAAGGCGATGCTGTCCCAGCCGTACACCCGGATGCTGGTGGCGGAGGGGGACTTCCCCCGGTTGAACAGCGTGCTCAAGGCCGCCTCGGCCGGGGTCGAGGACACCTTCGAGTCCGGCCTGAACTGGCTGCTCGACGGCATCGAGGCCGAGTTCGGCAATCGGGGCTGAACGGCCGGGCGCCCCGGTGGCACGAGCCACCGGGGAGCCGCCGGAGCCGGGGTCAGCCGGCCGCGGCCACGTACTGGTCGCGAATCTCCTCCCAGACGTGCAGCGGGAAGTTCTCCCAGTCCACGCGCTTGCCGTCCAGGGCGTCGCCGAAGAAGTCCATGTGGACATGCCAGTTCGCCAGCATCTCGGGCACCTTGTCCTCGGGCAGCGCCTTCCAGACCGTCGACACCACGTGGCAGCCGCCCGGTATCGGGGTGAGAACCCAGTGCAGCAGGCCGAAGAACTCGGTGTCGTAGGCGAGCTCCGTCATCGGGCGCAGCGTCGAGACCGTGCCGGCCGCGCCTTCCTCGCCGGTGCCGGGGCAGACGAACCGGAGCCGGCCGCCCTCGACGAGGTCGAGTTCCTTGGCGTCGGCGAGCCAGTAGTCGAGGAGCTCCGGGTCGGTCAGTGCCTGCCACACCCGCTCCACGGGGTGCGGGACGTCGCGCTCGAACCGCATCAGCTGCCGGCCGTCGCGGATGGTCACGGTGCCGTCCGCCATTGGCGCGAACGAATCGTCGGGGGTGTTGGGCAGTGCTTCGTTGGACATCGTCTTCCTTCCATTGGGACGGAGATCCATGGGGGCGGAGCTGCGGGTCGTCAGGGGCAGAGAGTGATCTTCGAGGTGGCGAGCTGCTGGGAGAGCACGTCCCACTCGCGGATTCCGGTCATGGCGAAGTAGCGGCCGCCGACGCCGACCACGTGGATGCTCGCGGTCGACCCGGAGAGCATGGCGTTGATGTCGACCTGGCCGAAGGTGCGCAGCGTCCCGCCTTTCAGGGTGATCGTCTCGCTGTACCAGCCGAGCAGATGGCCGTCGGAGGCGCGGACCTCGGCGTCGTACCCGACGCCCTCCTCGGTGGCGATGAGCCGGCCCCGGCTGTCGGTCAGGTGGTCCTTGAAGACGCCCACGTCGCCCACGCTGGGGCCGGCGGGTGGCACGTCCTGGTAGTTCATGTCGACGACGGTCTCGGTCAGGTTCTCCAGGACCAGACAGCCGTTCTGGTCGACCCGTACCTTCGGTTCGTGGAGGGCGACGCCGTGCGGCGTCGCCCCGGCCGGGAGTGCACCGCCCGCGGTCAGGGCCCCGAGCGTGGCGAGGCCGACGCAGGCCAGGGCGAACGCCCGGTTTCTCGGCGTACGAAGCGACATCGGATGTCCTAACTGCTCTGTGGGGACGGGGACCGTCATCCTCGGACGGGCAGCCAAAGTCCCGCTAAAGGCGCCCCGCGACGGGTGGACAAGGCTCGTGCGCCGCCGGTACGGTTTTCCGGGGCAGCCGCCCCGGAACAGTCGCCGTCGATTCAGGAGATGCGCCATGGCCGACCACCCGAGCGCGCGCGAGGTGCTGGAGAAAGTCCGCGCCGCGACCATCGAGAACGACCCGTCCATCGGCGAGCTCTACGCGGAGGACGCGGTCTTCGAGCTGCCCTTCGCGCCCGCCGGGGTGCCGACCCGGATCGAGAGCGGCGCCGCCATCCGCGCCCACCTCGAGAAATCGGTGACCGCGTCCCAGGCCCGATGGGGCGGGCTCGACTTCACCGCCGTCCACGAGACACCCGACCCCGGCCTGATCTTCGCCGAGTACGAGGTGTACGGCACGATCGCCGCCAACGGGCAGCCGTTCCGGATGGGCGCGTTCCTCATCCTTCGCGTCCGCGACGGGAAGATCGTGGAGTCCCGCAACTACGCCAACCCGATCGCGACCACCGAGGCGCACAGTTACGACTGAGCGGCGCGGCTCAGGTGAGCGCCGGCAGGTGGTCCAGCAGCACGTCGACGACCAGCTCCCGGCTCGTGTCGACGAAGAAGTGCCCGCCGGGCAGGGTCCGCAGCGAGAACGGCCCGGTGGTGTGCTTCGCCCACAGCTCGGCCTCGGCGACCGTGACCTGCGCGTCCTCCTCGCCGATCAGCGCGGTGATCGGGCAGCTCACGACGCTGTCCGGCGCGCAGGAGTAGGTCTCGACGGCGCGGTAGTCCGCCCGGACCGCCGGCATGACGGCCCGCATGATCTCGTGGTCGTCGAACAAGCGCAGATCCGTGCCGCCAAGCCGGCGCAGCTCCGAGATGATCCCCTCGTCGCTGCGCCGGTACACGGCCGACCGCCGGGCCGCCGACGGCGCCCGCCGGCCCGACGCGAAGAACATGCGCGGCCCGGCCTCGCCCGCCGCGGCCTGCGCCCGCAGCAGCTCGAAGGCGACCAGCGCGCCCATGCTGTGCCCGAAGTACGCGGCCGGCGGCTCGGGCAACCCCGCCAACACCGCATGAAGCCGGGCGGCCAGCGTCGGCAGATCGCCGACCGGCGCCTCGGTCCGCCGTTCCTGGCGTCCCGGATACTGCACGGCGACGACGCGCATGCGGCCGGCCAGGGCGGCGGAAAGCGCGAGGTAGGCGCTCGCCGAACCGCCGGCATGCGGCAGGCAGAGCAGCGTCGGCAGGCGCCGGTCACCGTGGTGGTAGGTGCGGAACCAGCGGTCGGCATCGTCCTTGAGAATAGGCATGCCGTCCAGGCTGACCAGCCGCGCTAAAGCCGACCTGAGGACGCCGGGCGGAGGTCCGGATAGCCCGCGACGTAGATGTCGCCGTCCGCCACCTCCACCTCGCGGGCGCTGCTCGCGCCCGTGGCCAGGACGCGGGCCGGGTCGCGGTGGCCGCCGATCACCTCGATGCGCTGCACCGCCTTCGGCGTCGCGATGGTCGACTCGTGCCGCCACGCCAGGCCCCCGGTCAGCTGGTATGTCTCGATGCCCGGCGCGCCGTCCGCGGTGGTGGCGTAGACCCGCCAGCTTGCCGGCCCGCTCCGCTCCATGTCGCGGACCCGGACGTCAGTGCCCAACTCCCGGGTCCGCCATCCGCGGGCCCGCGACCACACACCCGAGTTCGTGCGCACGACCCCGGCGGCGTCGATTCGCATCCAGACCACGAACGGTGCGGCGCCGCGCGTCGTACCGACCAGGCTGATGTAGTCCGGCGAGCGGGGGTTCACCGCCTGCAGCGGCGTCTCCGCGACCTTGAGGTGGGCTTCCTGCTCGGCGTCGTCGATCGAGGTGCCCAGCGAGACGCCGGCCGCCGAGGAGAAGGTGAGGTCCCGCGGACTGAAGGTCGCGTAGTAGACGTTGCGGTGGTAGCGGTCGTGCAGGTGACCCTCCGGCCCGCCGCCGGCCAGGGTGTAGACGATGCCGACCCGTTCGGCATGCAGCCGCGTCGCCGGCTCGTAGCGCAGCTGGCCCAGATAGATCTCGTTCATGTTGTCCGGCCGATTCAGCGGCGCGATGGCCCAGCGGTCCCCGGTCAAGGTCGCCGAACTCCGCCAGGTGCGGCCGTTGTCGGTGGAACGGACATACTTCATCGGCCGGGTGTCGCTCGGGAAACTCGGGTCGAGATCACCGGCCGTCTCCCGCACGAAGACGAAAATCGTGCCATCGGCCGTGCGGAACGGCATCGGATACGTCGCGCCGAGCCCTTCGGGAAGGTGGACATCGGTCCAGATCCCGTCGATCGCATGCGGCCGGGGCGACCGGGCCATCCACAACTCGCGGTTGTGCAGGCCACGGAAGACGAGCAGATGCCCGTCAGCGGCCTGAATCATGGTCGGATAGTTGTGCGAGTCATTGTCGCCGCCGGCCACCCGAACCGGCGCGCTCCAGGTTCGCGCGCGGTGGTCGTACGCCTGCGCATAGTTGTCCTCGAATCGGCCCGCCCAGGAAATGAAGGTCTTGCCCACCGCGGCGTCATAGACGCCGCCGGCGACGGGACGGCGGTCGGTCCGGGCGGCGACGCCGGTCGCCGCTGACCTCACATCCATTTGTACGGGCACCGCAGTGGCCGCCGCGGGAAGGCCGGAGATGACCATGGTCGCGGCCGCCAGCCAGGGAACGAGGGGCATGTGAACTCCTCGATATATCGTTGTGTCTCGATGTCTTGGAACCCGAGCATAACGATTCGAGGCGGCGAGCGCGGGTAGAAGAGAGGGATGAAGATCGGCTTCCGGCTCACCGCAGCCGCCCTCCTCGCCCTCCTGGTGCTGGTGCCGTTCGCGCTGCTCGCCATCCTCGTGGTCGGCAACTGGACGCCGCTGCACGAGGCGGACACGGCCGTCACCGACGCGCTGCACAGTTGGGCCCTCGGGCATCCCGCCTGGACCGCCGCGGCCGTCTGGTGGACCACCGCATTCTCGCCCTGGCCACTGCGGCTGGCGGCGCTGGTGCTGGTGATCTGGCTGCTCCGACGCCGGGCCCGCCCGCTGGCGCTGTGGGTGACGACGACGATGCTGGCCGGGGCCGTGCTCGGCGTGCTGCTGAAACTGCTGGTCGGGCGGCACCGGCCCGACCTGCTCGACCCGGTGGCCCGCGCGGCGGGATTCTCCTTCCCGTCCGGCCACGCCCTGAACGCGACCCTGGCCGCGGGGGTGTTCGTCCTGGTGCTGCTGCCCTCCGCCCGCGACGGCAAGCGCTGGCTGCTCTGGGGCACGGCGATCACGGTCGCCGCGCTGACCGGGATCAGCCGGATCGTGCTCGGCGTGCACTGGACCAGCGACGTGATCGCCGGCTGGCTGCTCGGCACGGCCGTGATCGCGACAACCACGGCCGCCTTCACCCGGCTACACCCCGAACCATCCCGGAATCAGCCGGCGACCGTCTCGAGCACCAGCCGGGCGAACTCCGCCGGCCGTTGCTCGGGCAACGGGACTCCGGCGCCCGGCACCGCCACGGTCGGGCAGCCCAGTGCCTTGGCGAACTTCTCCAGAGCCGGCATCGAGTAGTGGTCCTCGTCCCCACAGATGGCGAGCACCCGCGCCCGCACCTCGGTGACCCGCTCGTCCAGCCGGTAGCGGCGAACGGCCTCGTGCCCCTCCTCGACCCGGTCGAGCACCTTGACCGCGTCGACCACGAACCGGTGCAGCGCCGCTTCCTCGCCGTCGTGGTAGAAGCGGCGGCGCCGATTCCACAGCTCCACCAGGTGCGAACCGTCGGGCTTCGGGTGGACCAGGTCGATCGGCTCGCGGCTGGCCGCTGTGCGGCGCTTCTCCTCGTCCACGAACGGGGTGCCCGACAGCACCAGGCTGACGACCCGGCCCGGATGCCGGGCGGCCAACTCGACGGCGATCACCCCGCCGGTGTGGTGGCCGACGAGATGGAAGCGTTCGAGCCCGAGACCGGCGATCACCGCCTCCGCGCCGTCGGCGAACAACTCGATGGAGAACGGCTGATCCGGTCGGGCCGAGTCGCCGAACCCGAGCGTGTCCATGGCGATCGCCCGGTGGTGTTCGCCGATGTGGGGCAGCACCTCCAGGTATTCGGTCCAGGACCGGGGAGTCTGGTGGAGCAACAGGACCGGCTCCCCGGATCCGCACTCGACATAGTGCATCGGGCCGAACGGGCTGGGCAGGCTCGCGTGCGAAAGCATCAGAAACTCCTCTTGACGACGCGGCCTCCCTGGGCCACGAGAACGATGTTGTCCGGCTCGGCCAGCACGCCGAGGTCCGCCAGTGGGTCGCCGTCGCAGACCACCAGGTCGGCGAGCTTGCCGGTGGTGACGCTGCCGAGTTCGCCGTCGACACCGAGCAACTCGGCGGAGACCAGCGTGCCGGCCCGGATCGCCGCCAGCGGGGACATCCCGACCTTCCGCAGGTGGCCCAGCTCGCGCAGGTTGCGATCGTGCGCGCTGGCGCCGGCGTCCGTACCCATGGCGACCTTGACGCCGCGGCGGATCGCCTCGCTGATCCGCTCCTGGGCGGCGTCGACCAGACGGGCCTTCTTCTCGTAGATGTGCCGGGGCAGTCCCGGCGCGGTGAGCATCTCGCCGGTGGAGAGCGTCGGCACCAGGAAGGCCCCGCGCTCCAGCATCAGGTCGATGCCCTCGTCGTCGATCAGGTACCCGTGCTCGATGCTGGTCACCCCGCCGCGTAGCGCGTTGCGGATGCCGGCCGCGCCCTGGGCGTGCGCCGCCACGGGTCGTCCCCGGTGCCGGCGGACCTCGTCCACGACCGCGGAAATCTCCTCGACCGTCAGGCCCTCGTCCTCGGGCTGGTCGGTGGGGCTGGCCACGCCGCCGGTCGCGGCGATCTTGATGACATCCGCGCCGTCGCGCAGGAGTCGCCGGGTCGCCACCCGGGCCTCGTCCGGGGTGTCGGCGAGGTCGCCCATCGGCTCCACCATCGACGTGACGTCGATGCCGGTCGGCAGGGTGAAGTCGCTGTGCCCGCCGGTGTGGCCGATCATCCGGATCGCCACGTGCAGCCTCGGCCCGTCGATCAGGCCACCCGCGATCGCGTCCCGGTAGCCGGCGTCCAGCCCGCACAGGTCCCGCGCGGAGGTCACCCCGGCGTGCAGAGTACGGCGCAACCGCTCGGCCCGCTCGAAGGTGGCCAGGCTCCGCCGGGTCTGCAGCACACCGCCGAACAGGTCTCTGGTGCTGTCCACCACGAAATGCACATGACAGTCGAAGAAGCCGGGCAGCAGCGTACGCCCGTCGAGATCCACCACCTCGGCATCAGCCGGCGTGACAGGGGCACCGGCCGCCAGGCCCACGTATCCGAATCGGCCGTCGGTCACCACCACCGTCGCGTCGGTCACCGGCTCCGCGCCGGTCCCGTCGATGAGCCTGGCGTTGACGTAGATCGTCGTCGTCATGCGTCCTTCCACCCTGCTCCCAGGGCCGGCAGCAGTTCGGCGCCGGCCACCTCGATCAGCTCGTGCGGCACCGTGTAGGAGCCGACGTGCTGGAGAAACACACCCGTGGCGCCGGCCGCCCGAGCCGCACCGAGCTGCTCGACGATCTCCGCCGGGGTGCCGAACAGGCAGAATTCCCGGGCGAACCGCAGCGCCGCCTCGTCGCTGACATAGGGCGAGCACAGCTCGACCGCCCGCGCCCAGTCCTCGGCGTGCACCAGGTCGGGGTACACGCCCTCGATCACGGACGGCACGTCGAGCTCGATGCCGGCCAGGGCCAGGAACGGGGCGCCGCCGTTCTGTGCGATCCGGGCGCAGATCGGCTTGAGCTGCCGCGCCGCCGTGGCCACGTCGTCGGTCACCTGGCAGTACGCCGAGACCGTGAAGGAGAAGCCGGCGGCCGGACGGCCCGTGCGGACCTGTGCGGTGGCGGCGGCCAGGGTGCGCGGTGAGACCCCGCTGAGCAGGATCACGCCATCGGCGATCTCGCCGGCCAACCGAAGATTGCGCGGCCCGCTCGCGGCGAGGTGGATGGCCACGCCGGGGTCCGGATCGCGCAACCGCGAGCTGAGCCCTTCGCCGTACGGCCACTCGTCGCCGGCAAGCAGCGCGCGTATCTGGGCGACCCCGGCGGTCAATGCGGCCCGGGTGCTGGCGCGCAGACCCAGCGGCACCACCGAGCTGTCGCCCACCCCGAGGCCGAGGGTGAACCGTCCCGGCGCCAGTTCCGCGACGGTACGCGCCGCCGAGGCGAGCACGGCCGGGTGCCGGGTGGCCACGTTGCTGACGGCTGTGCCCAGGCCGATTCGTTCGGTTCCGAGGGCCGCGGCGGTCAGCACGCCGAACACGTCCCGCCACAGCAGTGGGGAGTCCGGCATCCACACCTCGTCGAACCCGTACCCCTCGGCCGTCCGCACCGCCTGTACCAGCCGATCCGCCGGTTGGCAGGGCGGTATGCGGATGCCGACGCGCAACCGTGCGCCGAAGCCCTGGCCGACGCGCTTCACTCGGGGTGAGCCGGGGTGGCTTCGCGGACCAGGCTGTCGATCAGGTACTCCAGTCCCCGGTAGAACTCCTCGGTGCTCGGCAGCGCGGTGATCTGCTCGGCGAACTCGACCATGTGCGGAAAATCCTGGGCCGGCAGACCCGCGTACGCGTGCCGCCGCTGCCGGCGCAACTCCTCGGACCCGGGCTGCTCGGTGACTCCCCAGGGGCGCGGACGTTGATAGCTGGCGAAGCCGAGCGTGTAATACATCAGCACGCCGTACGCGTGCACAGCCGTCGGCCCGCTCAGGCCGGAGTCGACCAGCCGGGCCAGGACCGACTCCAGCCCGCCCCGCAATGCCTTGTGGCTGTTGGTGGTTCGCAGCGTGAGCAGGCGGATCACGCTGGGATGCGCCCGCATCATCGCCAGGAACCCGTCGGCGACCGACCGCAATGCGCCGCGCGGCCCCTCCTCCCGGGGCGCCGGCAGCACCATCTCGCCGAGCACCCTGTCGGCGATGGCGTCGAGGATTTCGTCCTTGCCACGGAAGTAGCTGTACAGCGTCATCGCACCGACGCCGAGGTCGGCCGCGAGCCGCCGGATGGTGAGC
>Ga0307516_10007044_pt1 | contig 13015 bp, 15 predicted proteins | sample 19_EM_MG_FD_203310 | JGI IMG/M metagenome (GOLD analysis project Ga0307516, IMG submission 203310) | Populus trichocarpa ectomycorrhiza microbial communities from riparian zone in the Pacific Northwest, United States - 19_EM | ecosystem: Host-associated > Plants > Roots > Unclassified | place... | reverse complement strand
TGTTCTCACAACCCTCCTCTGCTCTCCCCTCTGCGTACTGCGCCCTGCGCTCCCAGTAGCACCCCAGCACAAACTCCAGACCAGCGTCGACTGTATTTCAGGTGACCGCCGAGGTCCGCCCTGACAATACTGTGGTTACTTCTTGCACAACATCAATGCCATCACTCCTTCTGCCTCATCTGTATAACCCCTCTCTGCAATAACTTGTACTGACATAATAAGGCACACATGTCAGAAGTAGTATCTAATGGGAGTTCTGGGAATATACTCTGGACTATTGTCACGAACACAGATAAGCACTCAGGACGTCACACGATTATGTCATGAGATTTGTGACATAAAGCAAGGACCCATAAATAATAAATTGCCAGATGATCTATCTAAGATATCTAGCAACGTTCTTGGCCAATGGGACACTTGTGATAAAGATGCTCCTGGTTATGCCGAGAGCATCTACAATAAATTATGTCACCCCCCCCCAGTGACAGTCACGACAGCCCAGCACATCGTGATTCATCTCCACCCCCAACTCCCTCACCACCTCCTCAAACGCTCCCTGAGCCGACTCCATCCCGTACTCCTTCACCAATGCCTGGAACATCCGTTGGGATTCCATATGTAACCGTTGTTCCTGGTTCCAGGGAGTTGCCTGGTGGCGATGAGAATAAGACAAGGAATTCTCCTTGCGAGAGTTGACGTCTCCCAGCGTTGAGCTGGGAGTAGATGAAGTGGGGCTCAATCTCGTCCCACGAACCTGATGATGATGGGGGGGAAGGTAGGCTCAAGTGGGAGGACTGGGAGAGGAGCAAAGGGAGGGACTCAGGGGAGTCGATACCGACACCAGTGTCGGAGAAGTATTGAGAGGAGAGGGGAGCGTCGGGAGAGGGACGCTCGCATCTAGATGGTGGCAGAGCGAAAGGAGCCCCAGGCTGGCTTCCAGCTCCAATATCGAAGGGGAGTTTGAACGAGGCATCTCCTGTGAAGACTGCCAGACAGGAGACCACGCCGCAGGCGAAGTGCTGCATGGGATGCCAATGTTCATCAATAAAGTGATCAAACTTAGATTGAAGAACATTGTACTTGTTTAATAGCTCACGTTGAGCAGAGACCAACCGATCCATTTGTGTGTAATGGTCGGCATAGTTAAGGTCTAATTCACAACAAAGCTTATTAGACCAAGCAATCATATCATCCATCTCCGCCCTAAGGACATTGATGGAAGAGGAGTTTAGCTCACTGGGAGCAGCGACCATGGGAGGAGTGGCCAAGAAGTAGTACTCGACCTCCGAGGGGAGGACGGAAATGGAAGACTAAAAAGCATCCCCAATTAGATCATTTCAAACACGATCAAGAAGGGGACACTCACCTGAGAGAATCCAGATGAAGACATGATACTAATGGTTGGGGAAGGGAGAGCTGAGGGGCTGGGTGAGAGCAGGAAACGAGGGATAGCGTAGTGGAGGGGAATGTTGACCGTGTAGGTTGGGGATGAGAAAAGCAAAAGCCAGGGGAGGAGGGAAGTATAAATAACTAAACCCAATAACCCTCAGCCCTGCGCACAGACCACCTCACAGCCCCATCAAACCCTATACCCTGTGCACAGACCCATCGGAGCGCAGCCACAACCCATCAGAATACGCCACACGTTTCAGCCACCACCATAAAACACCGCCCATCAGAAACTAACCCATTATGCCCATATTAACGAGAAATCCCCATCCATCAAATAATTACCCAATCAATGATGAAACACGAGAAGTTACAGGACCCGGGGATTTCTCCACATCATCCCTCACCAGAACCTACTCGACCAATCAGAATACCAAGAAGTGACTCAAGGTGCGATAAATAGAAGTAAACATAGTAGACCAAATAGTACCATACAAGAGCATGTGATCAACATGTGATCACGAGCTGAGGAGTATATATACAAGGCCCCAGTAGCCTCTACTCCCCATCTCACTCTTCTCTGTATCCCCCTTGTACCAACACCCCAATAAACAAGTAAGAGGATTATCCCTCTGACCCTTGGAACCACAGCACTTTACTGATAACTGTCGGCAGGTCAGCTACCTGCCCTTTGTATGTCCACTCCCTTAACCGGTCTCCCCAATCCCCACAAGTCTACCTCCCCTATCGCTTTTGTTGCTGTTCCTGACGTCAGGCTCCTCCTTTGGAGTTACAGGGTCCTCAGAAGTTTGCAAAGCAATCTCTCTTCAGGACAACTTATCCACCAGCCTTACTACCGCCTGGTCTCTGCCTTAGACCAGGGTTACACCCATCCCCCCTTCCTTTTAGGTGCCGATCACGTGTTTGAGTGGCGTAGCACTCTCCACGGGTTTCCCCTTTGCATCGTCACCATCTCCATCAATCCTCTCTATCATTTCCCTCGCCCCCATTTAGTTGTTGCTAATAGTTTCACTTATCAGTGCCCCCATCTACACCTCCTGCATTGGGATTTAACGCCAGAAATCCCCCAAGAACTCAGTGAGTCTCTAGAGCAGGTCAACGAGTATTTGGACGGTGATCTGACTGAACTGTTTGTTCATCTCAATCAATTCTACTTCGACTACTTTCAACCCATCACTCCCTATGATCAATCCCCCCATTCACCCCTCCTTCCCTCAGAACCCCCCACTACACCCTTCATCCCCACCATTCCCACCCCCAATAACCCAAACACTATTCCTCTGGTAGGACAACAGTAAGTCCGCGCATACCCCCACGACAACTATCAGGAGTAGAATGGGGCAATAATGGAGAAAGGTGTAATAACAGAAGGACTGGGAACCAGCAACTTTAGAGTTGGATCCAGAATAAAAATGGGTATAGGCTTTTTAATTCAGACTGACACCAGCACAAACCTGTCTGTATCGCACGGGATGTTCTCCTTGTTAGTATAAGCCTCACACTTTCTAGCTGCCCTAGTGGTACACTATGTTGCTTGTTAACCAACTACAATGGACCCTGGGACTTCTTGACCAGTGTAAACAGACATACACCATCATTCTCATCTGTCCTGCCTTTATCCAATGGGTCAGGAATGTTGTTAGATAACTCTATGATCAATTCAGGTAAGACTTTAGTTTGTGACATGATCCTATATTTGCAACTATTGGAATCCAGCCAATAAGCAGATACCCCACCTGTCCAGGAGTGAGGGGGGTGTTAACACAGAATAGATTCATGATTGACCATATGGGTAGGCTTCTAAATAGACAGCTATTCTTATAGAGTGGTATAATACTACATAACTACTAAGGAAGCATGAGATCCAAAATCAATACCTCTCCAGATCGATAACCAGCAAGTAGATACTGTCCATCCCACCGTACCTCTGTAGGTTTTGCATACCTCCCAACCAGTTGGAAAACCTCCCTTCCAGTGAGTGCATCCTTAATTACAGATGGGCCAGTACTCCACCTGGTACCATCAATAAAATCAAGATGGGGTCTGTCTGGCAATGTGTTGGATAACTGGGTGGGGAAGGAGTCTGAGGTCCCAAAGTCCCACCCCTGGGTTGGTGAGTCCTTGAAACAAACCCAGATTCTTGAACCATCCCCACAGAGGGGGTCCAGATATGGATCATCCCCTAACTCTACCCTACCCACAACCTCCCCTGTCCACATAGACCATGTTTGGATGGATCTCCCAATCAAGCAAAACACTTTAGACCCATCGTCTGATATCCTAAGGCCACTAAGTCCAGATCCAGGGGGATCCACCATTTGGAAGAATTCCCCTTTCACAGCATCCCATATGTGGATTTTGTTGCCCATATACCAAACAACAATCAATCTGCCTTCTATCAGTTTGGCATCTTTCCAGGTATAGGGTTCAGCTGGGCTTTGGAAGGATGCCTTGCAGAGGCCAGTCAAGATGTCCCAGATCTTCACCACTCTGGCTGAATCACTTGAAATAGCAATGCCATCCCTTGCTTGAAGACTGACAGATAAAATTGAAGATGGAGTGGATGGAGTGGATATTGTATCAGCTGCAGCTGGATCCATTGATTGGGTGCCAATTTTCCAGAACTTGACTGTCCTGTCATAGGATGCTGAGACAAGGGAGGAGGGAAATGTGAGGGAGGTGATGCGAAGAGTATGTCCAATAAGGGTCTCAACAAGGTGAGGGTCTGAGCCAGTGATGTCCCAGATATAGATGGTGCAACCAGCACTACCAGCTACAAACTTGCCATTGGGAGAGAAACAACAGCACTCAAAGTCATCACTGGAAACCTGGAGTTCTGCAACAACTGCCCCAGAATTAGAGTTTTGAACTCTTGTGACTCTTCCCCTCCATGAAACAAAAAGAGTCCCATCAATGGAAAAAGCAACACCATTGCCTTCATAACTTGGTCCAATTTGGCAACCATTAACATCCCACTGCCGTACAGTGTGGTCCTGAGATGCAGATATTAAGAGTTGGGGGTTTGTGGGGGAGAAGTTGATAGAGTTGACCCTGGTATCATGTCCATTTATGATACAGAAGCGCTCTCCTATTTGAATGTGCCACAAATGGATTGTATTGTCCAGAGACCCTGAGGCAATTGTGGTACAGTCTGGTGAAATGGAAACAGAACAAACTACCCTGGTGTGGCCATGGAAGGTCTTGACAACCCCACCAGTCTGGACATCCCAGAGTTTGACAGTTCTGTCATACCCTCCAGAAACCAGAAATGTCCCATCCAATGAGAAGGCAAGAGCTCCCACCTGATCAGTGTGTCCAAAAAGCACAGCCATCTGGCTGCCTGTAACCATATTAAGGATGGTGATGTCACCATGGCTCAAGCCTACTGCAATGGTATCCTTCCAATGTGCAAGGGACAAAGGGGTACTATTGAGGGAAACTGTGCGGGAGCATGTCCCCCAATCAGCCAAGATCCCCTTGACCACCCTAACCTCTTGTATGGGCTCTGCAGTGTAGTATTCATGAAGCCAAGATGAGGGAGGAGAAAATGGGAGGGCATAACTGTAGATGTGGGGGGGAGAGTTGTGGATTGTGTCAAAATGTTCCAAGAGAAAACACTGGCTATCTTTTATCCACTTGCAGAAACTTCCTACCTAAATAGGTATGAGCATTAGTTTCCTGAGTGAATACTTTCCACATGACTCACTTCCATATACCATTGCTGTATGTCATTGAGGGCATAGGCACCAATATCAAGGTGTCCCATGAGGCTGAGGACTTCAATCCAAAATAGCAAACAGGTTATGAAGAACTCATTGATTTCCTTCTGCACTTCCTCAACATCAAGGCTACTGGTGGTCCTTGTAAGGTGAGCAGTCCAGAAGCGACATGCATACCACAAACCATCCCCAATATAGTCTGCCCTACGTGCAGGGAGGTCTTCAATCTCACTGAGAGGGGTATGATTGTCCAGATTGCAGATATTCTTCTTCAACCCCCCCTTCATCACACCAAAGCATGAAAGTAGGATGTCCTTGTGATATATTGGAGGGTCTACAAAGAATCTGGTGTCTCTGCATCGCCCTGGGTCCATAAGGAAGTCAGGGAATGATTTATGGAAGATCCGAACAGGATCATCTATGTTGTCTGGGATGAGAAGGAGAGAGTGGAGGGCACGTAGGGTACTATATATCCTGGACAGTGTGCCACAGTTCCTAAGGAGGTTTGAGAGAGCCTTTATTGAGAGTGGGCAGAAAATGAGTAACACTGCCCCCACCACAGATCTGAAATGGGGGTAAAAGTGTTGATCCATGCTGTGGAAAGCTTGTTCCAGAACCTGGGCATAGAGGAGGTCAATGCCTGAATTCCCTTCATGAGAAGTGTCTTGGGGAAGTGAGATGATAAGTGCAAGCCTTTCATCAGGTGGGTGATATTGGGATGCAATGAACTTGACAACTGTTGAAGCATAAATGAACAATCCAGCTGCCTTGCTGCAGAGAACATCAATGTCCTGGGGGCTTGGCCAATCCTCCCCAAAGTTGCAGATGCTTCGACTTTTGGTGATTTCTGTTAATTCAGCCCTCAAGAAGAGCCTGATATCACCATCCACCAAATCAGGTTCAATATCATGGAGTCTGAGCACATCTGTGTGTGGACAAAGTAACTCAAGACGGAATCCACTGCGAATGCGAGGCTCAGGTCTGCCAGTGATAAAGAACTTGACAAGTGGCATCTTATCCACATAACGAGAGAGTACAGAGAGGAGGGCAGATGCTGGTTCCTTATCTTGACACTCATCAAGAGCATCAATAATAATGAGGGTGGGAGTTTTTACCACCTGGAATGGGCCTACAAGGAGTTTCTCCAATTGGGAAGTGAGTGACTCCCGTCCAACGTCAGGGTTTGCTGTCAAGACTGGAAGTAACTCCTTGCGGAAGTGTGGGTAGCAGTGGGCAAGCTGGAAAGCCAGGGTGGGGAAAATGGACTGAAGGTTACTCCTGTCCTCAAAATCCCGTGAACAGAAAAAGCTTGCTCCAAGCTTCCCATCTGCAAAGGCCATTTCTGCAAATGTTTGTGCAATAGTTGACTTCCCTGTTCCAGCAAGACCATTGAGCCAGAACACCTGTTTGTCTTGCTTATCCTTGAACCAGTTTTCAAGTTGGAAGAGGACACCTCTCCTGGTCCCTTTCATGCATCCCTTTCTGCCCCCGAGGTATCCAGCATCAGTGACATGATGCATGCGGTCAAGGAGGGCAAGGTCCACTCTGTCCTGTTTTCCTGTCACCACACATGGAGAGCTGTTCAGAGATCAGGACTCACAATGAGCTGGCAACTCTTCTTGTAGATGTCTTGTTGTAATGATGTCTAACACAGACATTAGGCCAATTAATGTGATCATTCTGAGGACAAACCTGATAGTCCATCATGGCATCACGTATATCTTCAACCAAGCCACCAAGTCTATCAACATCCTCAGTGCTATTCAGGAACCTGGTGATCTTCCCCCGTTCAGCAAGTGGGAGGAGGTCTTGGAGAACCTTGTCCAGTTTCCTAATTCATGCACATCAGACTAACTCCTGACACTGGAGTGTGTGGGGTTACCATTTGAAAACTGTCCTCCTCCCTCCCTCCATAACCGCACCCTCAGGAACGGGCATGCTGAGGGATTCTGCCAGCCCTTCAACTCGGGGTACCAATGATTCTATTGTTTCCCGACAGGCAATTGTTTGCTAGGATAACCATGAGCACAGTGCAGGGCAGGATGAGCAAAATATACTTACATCACAATGGTTCAAAATCGCGGAGAGGCCTCCCGCAACAGACTTGAGAGGGGGAAAGGCATCTGAAGATTCTTTCACCAGGTTGATGGCTAACTTGGTTGTGGCATATGCGGTGGAACTCCAGCTCGATTTATTCTCAGATGCTGCCCTTGGGTCAACAGCATGATCCAAAGATTTGGGGCAGTTGTCCTGGTCTCTTCCGGGATCGGGCGGGGTTTGATTGTCAGAAATCGAGTGGGGGACTATTGGCGAAACAGTGGGATTAGGTGGATTATCCGGGAAATATTCTTCTGCTTACCGTTGGATTCCTGCTCACGAGAGGCCAGGAGACTTGGCGTTGGCAAAGTCGGGGGACAAATCCTAAGATCTGGAGTTGATTCCGTCGGACGCAGCGCAACAAGATCGGCTTCGCTTGGGCGTTTGAGGGACCCAGCCTCGCTCCCGGCGTTGCTTCGCGCTCGACGATGTTTTTTTGGTACGTGGAGGAAATCTCGCCACCCCATTTCGCTGCGGAGTCGGTGTAGACTGGCTTAGATGGTGGGGAGATGGCGGAGAGCAGAACCGTGGCGCTCCTTCCATTCTGGGCCCACCAGGAGCCACTAGCCAACTCGAAACGCGGGGGAAATGCACACCAAATCCAATGTGGATCGCGGTCCCTCGAGCTTCGAGCCCCCCTTCCGAGCATGAGGAATCCCTCACCCCGCTGGTTTCTTCCTTCCACATAACACCACCCGCTTTGCCCAGATTCTCTCTTCTGTGTCTTCTGTAAGTCTTTTATGCGCCCGCGGTTCGTTCGGTGCTTACACCCTTTTCCCAACCTCCATAGACCTCCCTGGTCGGGATTTTCACCGGCGCCTTGGCCGTGGACCCGACCAAAGTATACCAAACCTGCTGGTCCCGGCCTCATTTCTAATGCTTTCAATGGCAAGGCCAGATAGGATCTCATCGGTAAATCGTTCGCCATCATCGGACTTGACAGGCTCGGCTTGCGAGGATTTCGAGTCGTCAAACTCTACGCCATAGAACCCCGCTATTCGACCCCCTTCGCCTACCGCTTGGACTTTTGTTCCTTGTGCAGAAAGGGTGACGACGCTCTACCGGAGTGGATACCGAAGAAGAAACTGGACGGTCCCGAAGACGGGGGGTAAAACATGGTAACTTTGGTTTGCGGGCCAGTTGGGCGCGTCCGTGGCAATCTTGAACTGGCTCCTGGACGTAAAATGGCGGGGGTCGAGGTGCTCAGTTGAGGGTGGAACGGTTTCTGATAACCATTCCATTAGCCAATGCGTTACCTCGGTCGGTCATTACACCATCTCCACCCCTGTCCGCCCACTAAACCGAATTATCATAGACCTACTGGTATCCGTGGGCAACGAACGCATTCGCAACTAAGACCTTCTTCGGCAGCGTCCGGTAAATCCTCCCCTACTGACCGTCGAAAATTCGCCATGACCAAGAGGAAGGAACCACGGTGCTGGGAATTTTATCGGTCGCGTCCTCTGCAAATGGAAGGCGCGGTCCTGCAGAAGGACATCCTCCCTCGCTCCCTTCGGCTAGCCTCCATTTTCCCGCTAATATGTCCAGCTTCCGTGGAGTGATAGGTCCCACTGAGAAGGGCAAGGTTCGCCATTCACATTCCAGATGTTGTTTAAAAACAAAACCACAACACTGCCCTGCTCTCGTGGGATGTTCTCTGGTTTCATAGCCCCGTTGTCCCACTCAGTTCGAGCCCGGCATTGCGGCATTAAGTAACAAGGAATCTTTTTTGTAGCATCGTGGGCCCTTGCATTTTACCCTCCGCCCCGGCTTCGTGCCATTCCTGTAGAATTACAACGCTTTGTTTCGTTTTATTCTCGCCGATGAAATTATCTATTGAGCAAAACAACAGGCCACTCTCTCTCGAGCGCTGCCGTCCTTGGGTACATTCCCCCACCATCTACCGTCCAATCCCGAAGCGGAATCGCCCGCCTGATCTCGGTTCTTGGATTCTTATCCGGTGATCGATGTCTTGTACCCAGGTGTTGAACTAGATGCTGGCGGTCCCATGCAGCGTGCGTAACGGCCTGATGGTTGCACGTCATGTCCCATACAACCGAATCAAAATAGCTATATGTGGGAGAAAAGAGAACAAAACCTAACAAACAGGGCCACCCTCACAGCACCCCCTACCTCCGTTTCCTTCCCTCATCACCTGAAATGACCTCACTCTCAACTTGAAGCCCATAATACTTCTTCATACGCTCGATAAGAACGTCCCCAAGCGCGGTCATCGGAGTGAGAACCCCAGCGCCTCCGACCTGCTTGTACGGGAGTTTGTTGAAGTCCAACACGAGTGCGAGAGCGGCTTCGGAAATTATCCGGGAGGTTCCGAAATAGCCAGGTTCACCGTCAGCCTTAATGACTGTCTTGATTTTGGATGAGCCGGAGTGTGAAATGTTCGTGGCTATGAAGAAACCCTCCCTAAAGTGTGTGGTGTGATCAGCGGGGCTTTCCGGGGGAGGGGGGAAAGAGGTATACCGGCCAGGCCCAGTCCCGGGTTTCGGTAAGATGCGCTTGAGAATCCATCGCGTCTTCAAAGATGTTGGAACGGGTACATGGGCTCCAGTAACCGGAGGAGACTCACAGGCGGGAACAGGAGACCGACGACGAACGCCGATATTGTAAGTACGTATAAGACCGCTTGGTGGTATCTGGGTTTGGCGGTGATCTCGGTGTAGAAGAAATTATCGCCGTAGGCCTTCTCCGGGTGTTGAGCCTGGGACCGCTTGAAGAGCGACCAGGTGTGTTGCACCGCGAGTCGATTTATATTACACATGGGGAAAATCCCACCGTACCAAGTCTTGCCGTCGACTGGAACGGTGTGGATGACTCTCACGGGGGTGGGACGTCCCTTGGCTGTGGTGGAGTCAGTGAACGAACGGTGACCAGAATATTGGAGGGACCATCTCACGCTCGCGATAGGAAAAGTCCTTCCAAGCCTCAGCAGCAAGTGAGCTTGGGACGTCCTCGATGCTGGAGAATGCTGTGGCCATGGTTCCGCCAGAAATGCCTCCCTTTAGCCGGTACAAGGAAACAGAACCCTCGATAGACGCAGATGGCCCGAGAGCGGATTTCGCGGTCTTATTGGCGAGGTAAGCAAGGGTGTCCGCGGGGACGGAGTCGAAGCCGCAACCGAGAATCACGATCGCGTTGTTTCTGTGTGCCAGATAATCGTATCTGTTTTCTGAGAGTGAGTTCGAGGGATGGGGAAATGGGACCGTTTGACGGACTTTTGGATTGTTGTTTTGATGAAATGTGGTTCTCCGGCCAGGTCGAGGTAGTGGATTCCGTGACTTGCGCAGGCTCTACCGGAACGTAAGCACCCGTCCCCAGAATCACAGAAAATGTACGCACCGGACAACATGGTCACCGTACCTCCAATACGGTCCAATGGTGTTAATCACGACCTTGGTTCGGGTAACAACGGCCTCGACCGACTCGTAGTCCCCAATATCTATAACGAAAACTCCAACATCACGGCCAAGCTTGAGTTCTCTCTTGAGCTCTTCCAACTTCTTTTGTGACCGTCCCGCAATGGCGAACGTGAACGGGGTCGGACCAGACTGTACTGGGTGAGAGTTGAGATACTCGGCTATGTATTTTCCAGTGAAACCTGGAACAATAGTAGCCAACTTCAGCAACTGGGGTCATTGTGTTGGCGGTTTTTCATACCGGTTGGACCGAGGACGAGGATGTCGTAGAGCATTGTCGGGGAGGGCACCCAATGAGCGTGGGGTGGGACGACTTTACGGTGCGTTGGCTGGACCTGAATAGATTGAGCGTTGATCCGCAGGGGCTGGGCGGGATTCGCGCTCAGGCTGATCAAGACTCATGCATCATGACCGGGACGCCCCAACCTCGCCCAGCCTTCTGGATTCTGGTGCAAAAACGGAGCAGATATGTGGGGGTTCGGCACAGCTGGCAGCTGGGAGTGGGTGAGACCACGCCAACACAAGGGTGACCATCCCTATCGACGTAGGTGGGAAAAGTGAAAGGGAATATAAAGAGGTGGAAGGGAGGTGGAGGTGGTTTGAACTACAAAAAAGTGCCAACTGTCTTGCGGGTCCAGTGCTGGCCCTTTGTTTCTTCCAGCGATCGAACGAGTGGTTCACGGATCGTTCAAAAATCCACCGCCGGCAAACCGAGGAAGGTCCCGAGGTCTTCAGAGCTCAAGTCCGTGGAAATGCGGTAATGTAACACTCAGGGGAAGGGCACCCGACGAATTCCCATCCGCTACAAGTGCCATACAGTCTTTTGGAGCGCCGTCCGACGTGGACCAGAGCCCCGAAGCGCGTTCGTAAAAAGAAAATACACGCCCTTCGTGTGAACGTCTATATCTACCGACAGGAGGTTGCACGGACCATCCACCCTGAAGTAGGCATGTAACCAACGCCTATTCGCCAGCATCCGCGGTTTCTCACGAAGTTCCGCAGGGTAAGGAGTGATTGGATCATCCGCCCGGTTAGGTGGAGTTGCGATTGTTGAACGTTGAACAATGGGGCGTGACAAAGTAGCCCTCCGGCCACAACCGCGCGGACGTGTACAATAAGAAGCAAACATTCCAGGGCTTCTGAGGAAGGCATAGAAATACTGTCAAGTCGTCAACAGCGCGGGCCTCGGCTATTGGTACCCATCTACGACGGATGGAAACACGCTCAGTCTTACTGGTACGCCACCCCAGGATGTCATCGCAATTTACGAACTGTCATCCGGCCTGAGTTGCACATCAGCTGGCGTACTTCAACGTGCCCCGGAGTCAGAGTGGGAGCCTTTGAGTCCCAAGAAAGTGCACCGAAGATAGGGGTCGATGTAAAAATCTCTCAACACCGTTCGGGTGGATAGAAAATGAGACACACTTACGATGGGGCCGGCGCCCTGGAGTGTCATTCGATGGAGGTCAATGACCGCCGACGCGAACGTCCTTGGAAGCAAAGGGATTTAGAACCCGTCGACTCACCCCAGAACCAGTGAGTCATTGCGAGAACGGTAAAGCAAATTTGGCCGAAGACTAACCTGGTTCGTGGAGACCACCCGACGGTGGCGTAGGCACTCGCCTGGGATCTCACCGTGAAACTGGCCATCAAACAAGGGGGTCTGGAATTGGGCCTCAAGACGAGACACGCCTTCGTGAGCGGTGATTATTCCCGATCCCCCCGTAAATAAGTTCAGGGTCCAAATTGGGGTGACGAATAGCCAACGCCTCTGCAACCATCGGTGGTATTTCCTCAACATTGCAATTACCACGTGTTGCACCAGAAGAGTTCTTCGGGGAAGGTGCGGACTGGTCAATAACCGGTGACTCCCAGTATGTTTGACCCTCCTCTGTGAAGATATACCTGTGAGCGACCGCTGCGGCCCAGGGCTGGCGGGTGAATCAAAGAGTCTCGTGCGTACGACCGGGTCTGAGCCGCGGCAGGGGAGGTGACCAAGAAGGGTGAAGAATGGATTCGATCGTGAGAACTGTTCGCAATTGATGGGGCGCACCCATCGCATCGACGTAGAATGCAGGGAGGCTTTACCCCAGTTCTTGATTGACCGAGGACAATCATCGGTGGCCCCTCCGGGCTCGACCTCGCCCCATTAGGTGGTCGACTTGGGGGTCTGACCACACGACCTGCTGCTTGGATTGTCTATAAAAGCTAGAGGGTACTCTGCCCAAGTCTCCCATCGACACCTCCAGTCGCTCTCAGCCAAAGTAGCCTTCCAAAGCATCTCCATCATGCGCTTCTCTACCATCTTCACTGTCCTCGCTGCCGGTGCTATGGCCTTCGCCGGCGCTGTACCCG
>Ga0307516_10007043_pt1 | contig 13023 bp, 9 predicted proteins | sample 19_EM_MG_FD_203310 | JGI IMG/M metagenome (GOLD analysis project Ga0307516, IMG submission 203310) | Populus trichocarpa ectomycorrhiza microbial communities from riparian zone in the Pacific Northwest, United States - 19_EM | ecosystem: Host-associated > Plants > Roots > Unclassified | place... | reverse complement strand
CGCTGGCGGCGTTTCGCGGAAGGTCAGCCTCAAGCCCGGCGAGTCCGTCACGCTGAGGAACCTCGGATGAACGCCGCCCGGTACCGGCGCCGCGCGGCGGGCGTCGTCTCGGCGCTGGTCATGGCGGTCTGCGGGCCCGTGACCGCCTCATCGGCGGCACAGACGCAGACGCAGACGGCCGCCCCGGCCGCGACCCCGGCAAGCGCCGGAACCCACTCCGTGGTCACCTGGGGCGCCAGCGCCGACCGGCAGGGCGCCGGCCCCGCCGATCGCAGCTACCGGTTGATCGTGCGCACCAGCGTGGGCGGCACGAACATGCGCATCCGGCTGTCCAACGCCTTCGGCGAGAACCCGGTGACCTTCGCGAGCGCGTACGCCGGGCTGCGCAAGCAGGGCGCGGAGCTGGTCCGGGGCTCCAACCGGGCGCTGTCCTTCGGCGGGGCCGCGTCCGTCACCGTCCCGGCCGGCGAGACCGTGCTCAGCGATCCGCTGCCCGGCAAGCTGGCCGCCCAGAGCGATCTGGTCATCAGCCTGTACGTGACCGGCGCCCAGGGGCCGACCACCGGTCACGGCATGGCCATGCAGACCAACTACGCGACCGCGGGCGACCACGCCGCCGAGGAGGGCGCGGCCAACTGGACCGATCCGATGGGGTCCTGGTACTGGCTGGACGCCGTCGATGTGGAGACCTCCACGGCGGTCGGCTCGCTGGTGGCCCTCGGCGACTCCATCACCGACGGCTGGCAGTCCAGCACCGACCTGGACCGCCGCTGGCCCGACTACCTCTCCCGCCGGCTCCAGAAGGCGGACACCCCCGTCAAGGGCGTCGCGAACGAGGGAATCTCCGGGAACAAGGTGCTCGCGGACGGCGCCGGGCAGAGCGCGCTGAACCGTCTCCAGCGCGATGTGCTCTCCCATCCCGGGGTGCGCACGGTGTTCCTCTTCGAGGGCGTCAACGACATCAAGGCGCACTCCGGCGTCACGGCCCAGGACATGATCGACGGCTACCGGGAGATCATCGAGCGGGCCCACGCGGCGGGCAAGTGCGTCGTCGGCTCCACCATCGGTCCCTTCAAGGGCTGGTACGAATGGGACGCGGCAGCGGAGTCCGTACGCCTTGAGGTCAACCAGTTCATCCGGGACAGCGGCGAGCTGGACGCGGTCACCGACTTCGACCGGATCCTGCGCAGCCCCTACGACCACGAAAGGATCTCTCCGTTCTTCGACAACGGCGATCACCTGCACCCCAACGACAAGGGGATGCAGGCGATGGCCGACGCGGTCGGCATCGACAGCCTGACCTCGTGCTGATCGTCGAGACCCTGGCCGGCCGGCCTCAGCCCTGAGACTCGATCTCGGCTTCGGCGACGGCGATGGCGATGCCGAGTGCCGTGGCGATGTTGCCCGCGGCCGTCATGACGCGGGCGGTGCCCACGATGGGTGCGACGGCGACCAGGACGTCCTGCAACTGGGCGGCGGTCAGGCCGGCCCTGAGGCCGGGGTCGATGTGGGCCGCGTAGGAGATCGGAGGTGCGTCCGAGGCGGCGAGTGCGGCGATGCGGGTGAGCAGGAGCGTGTCCGGAGCCAGCCCGCATCGCTCGATCGAGTCGACAGTCATGGCTGCGAGGGTGTCCAGGACAGGGGTGTCAGATGCAGTGGACATGGCGTATGCCCTCCTGGTGCGTTTCCGAGCCCGAGCGGGGGCAGCCGGAACGGATGTCCGCCGGTGTCGGGATTCCCTTCAACCGTAGGTCGCATCCGGGTCTCGCGCATACGGGCCGCGTCGGCGGATCCCGCCCGGCTCGGCGCAGGCGTCGCGGGCCGCTGTGCTGATTCCCGGCGCCGGCCGGCGCGTCCTGGGCCTCGCGCAGGTCCGGGGTGGTGGCCGTCGCGGTGTCGTACCAGTTGCCGTAGCGGTCGGCGAAGTACGGGGCCGACATGCCGTGCAGCAGGATCAGGAGGTCGCGGGCGAGGCGATCGGCCTGCTGGAGACCGCCGGGCCGCACGGGCACAGGTATGCGACCCACGCCGCACTCGCCGCCGTAGCCCTGCGCCAGCGCGGCGATGTCTCGATCTTCACCTCGGACGAGGAGGACATGAGGCTGCTCTGCGGCGACCGTGTCGTCGTTCACGGCGTCCGGGACATGGGCCGATCAGGAGAGCTGATCGACCGATCCGGCAGCACCGCCAACGATCACGCGTCCCCGGCGGTCAGTACCGCTATCGCGGCGTCGAGGGAGCGTTCCAGGGCGGTCGGGAGCCGGTGTATGTGGCTGATCATGGCGCCGCCCTGGAGTGCGGCCAGCAGCAGGCGGCCGGCGTCCTCGGGGTCGACGTCGGGGCGCACGCGGCCTTGGTCGCGGGCGTGTGAGGCCAGGTCGGCAAGGGCTTTCTCCCAGCGGTCGAACAGTTCGTCGAGGATGTCGCTCAGCTGGGGCTCGTCGTCGACCTGGCCGGCGAACGTCCCGAGCGGGCACATCCCGTGCGAGCTTTTGTGGTACGCGGCCATGACCTGGTCGCGCCATGCCAGGAGGTCGGCGTGATCGAGGTCCCGGAGGGCCGGCTGAGCGTCCATGATGCGGTCGTACTGGTGGTGCAACACGGCGGCTGCCAGGTCCAGGCGGCTGTCGAAGTAGTGGTAGAACTGCGACTTGCCCGTGCCGCTGGCCGCCAGTACGTCGTCCACCGACGGCCCTGCGAGGCCGTGCAGGCGCATCAGGCGAGCCGCCGCGGTGACGATCGCCGCACGGGTGCGCCGGCCGCGTTCGGTCGCCGGTAGTGACTTCATCGTCTTCCAGTCTCCCGGGTCTCTCCCGGGGCGACCAGCATCACATAACCCCTGCCGTGCTCCCCGAGGCGGACCGAGCAAAGCCGTACGCCGGTTTCTTCCGCGAGTACACCTTGCCGGTGCAGTCCCACGTGGCGGAACGAGTCTGCTCTGGTCCCACGCGGCGCCTGGCTCCGAATCGGGCCGATCGGCCGTAGAGCTTGCTCACCGGCCATCCATCGCGCGAGTTCCTCGGAGTCCTCCAGGGGGCCGGGGTTCGCGCCGCAGTCAGTTTGCCCGGTTCGGGAAGGGGCCGTCGGAAAGGGTCCGGACACTTGAAGCGGCGGCGACTGGAAACGGAGCGGAAGCCACCGCGCCAGTCCCCGGCCCTACTAGTCGAAGGTGTAGTTGTACTTGCTGCCGGCGGCCCCCATCGCGGCGATATCCGCGTCGTTGAGCGGCGGGGCCAGCTGACCGCGCACCCCAGGCGTGCCGATGTCCGTGAACATGCCGTCCATGCCGCCGGGGGTGAACAGCAGGATCATCTTGGCGGGCTTGGTGTCGCTCCGGTTCCGGAACTTGTGCGACGTCCCCTTGGGTACGTACACCACACCACCGGCGGAAACCTCGTATTCCTCGTTCTCGGCGGTGATGACCAGGTCGCCGTCCATGACGATGAAGGACTCGGCCTCCTGGTGGTGCGTGTGCATCGGAGGACCCGCCTTGGCCGGGACGATGGCCTCGATCATGGAGAGATTCCCGCCCGTCTCAGCTGCGTTGAGCAGCACGGTGTAGGTGTCCCCGACCAGGAAGACCGATATGCCTCCGTCCGGCGGGACGTGTACGGGCTTGAAATTGAAGGACATCGAGGTGGCCTCTCTTCGTGGTTGGTTCAGGCGCGGGCGGGGGGTGCTCCGCGCGGTGGTGCGGACGTTCGAATTCGTCGGCCTCGCCGACCAGGAGCGCCGCCTACCGTGCCCGGCAGGGCGATTGCAAAGTTTTGCCGTCAGCCGGTCATGACGCCGACCGCGATGCCGAGGGTCGCGGTGTTGTAGATGAACGACAGAATTCCGTGGGACAGAATCCTGGCCCGGATGGAGGAGTTCTGTGACTCGACGTCCGAGACGGCAAAGGTCGTGCCCATCGTGAAGGAGAAGTAGGCGAAGTCCACGAAGTTCGGACGCACGGCGTTCGGGAAGACGAGGATCTCCGCGTCGGGCAGCGCGGCGTAGTACGCCTGGGCATAACGCTCGGCGTAGCCGAAGTGAAGGATGGCCCAGGCGAGCAGCACGGCCGGCACGCCGACGAGGTTGGCGTTGAGGCTGGCGTCAGCGTTGCTCTTGTTGAGGACGATCTCGATGCCCGAGGTGATGCCGATGACGCTGGTGAGCAGTGTGAACGCCGTGCCGATTCTGGGGCTCAGCATGCCCTTGAGCCAGTCGGTGCTCTCGTTGTCACCGGCCTTCTTGCTGCGGCGGAAGCGGGACACGCGAATGAGCAGGTAGATGACGGCGAGCGCGTCCCAGATCCCGATACGCGTCAGGACGTGGTGCTGGGCGATGATGATGTCGAAGCCCAGGACGATGAGCAGGAATTCGATGGTTCTGCTCAGGACGGCGGATATCTTGCTGAACACTGTTCTCTTCTCCGATGTGCGTGGGCAGCGCAAAGGGAAAGCCCCGTTTCGGCGCCGCTGTGTGCGTCGCACCTGCTGGTGCGGTGACCGCGAATGTGCGCCGGGTTGCGCAGCCCCCGGCTGTGCTTGGTCCGGGGCGGGCCCGTCGTGCTAGGTCGTGCCGGTGTTGGTCCACCCGAGCACGGTGATGTCGCCGCTGGGGAGAGCGGAGGCGAAGTCCGCGCTGGCGTAGGCCTGGCCGGCGTTGTTGAGGCAGACGATGAACTCGCCGAGCAGCGCCATCGAGTTGCCGATGCTGCGAAGGACCTCGGCCTGGATCTCGTTGATGCCCGGATTGCCGTCCGAACCGTCGGCGAAGGCCCTGGCCTGCTTCTGGATCGGGTCGGCGGAGACGCTCGTCTTATGGCCCGGGAACGAGGCGCCGGTGCCGCTTACGGACGGCATCGAAGTGAGGGTCTCGGCTTGCTGGCCGTAGGCCCAGTCCTTGTCGGCGAGGAAGAGCGCCTTGGTCTTCTCGTACTGGTTCACGATCGTCGTCGAGGCCTCGATCATGGCGCTCTCGGCGGCGTGAATTGAGGACAGCCCGATGTGCATGTCCGCGAGGGGGGTCGTGCTGTTCAGGTAGTCAACGGTGATGTCGGAACTGCCGCCACTGGCCGAGCTCGGGATATAGGGCGGCGCGCTCGTCCAGTACATGGCGAGTTCGGGGGTTGCTTCGTCGCTCAACAGAGTCTCCGTTTGGGCGTGGAGCAGGGGCAGACGGTGCTGTCTTCGCGGCCAGTCTGCGGGGCTCCCGCGTACCGTTCCCAGCCGGCTCGCGGATTGTGCCCGTTGGGGACTCGTTTTCGCCCCTAAGGGCGAAAGCCTCTGCTGGGAGCGGGTTCCGGGGCCTTCGGGGATGTGAGAATTCAGTCCCTCAGCGCGCTCAACGGTGATCGCGCCCATCGCCGGGGACGACGCCTGCCGTCATGGCCGGGCATGTTCGTCCGAGTGGCCCGCAGGAGAACCATGCCGGCCCGCGCCGCCGGCCCTGTCGCCGCGGCGAGCGGATCCCCGCAGCCTGTCACTTCACGCGGACCCGTGCGGTCCGGTCGCCACGGGAGGAGAGTCATGCCGCACACCGTGATCATCGGCTCCACGGAATTCAACGTCGATCTACAACAGTTGGCCGACGCGATCACGAGGGTGACGGCCGACCGCGGCAACATCGAGTCGGACTTCGGGAAGATCAAGTCGCTGCTGGATGAAGTCCGTTCAACCTGGGACAGTCTCGCCGGCGCCACCTTCCCACCGCTGGAGGAACAGATGGCCGCCGCCATGCAGAGCCTCCTCGACGCGCTTGAGGACATGATCGCCAGGATGCGCACCACCCACGCCAACTACCTGGCGGCGGAGAAAGCCAACGTCGCGAACCTGACCTGAGGCGTCGGCGCCGCGGTGAGTGAACGATCCATCAGCAGCGAGGAGGGGCAGGACCGTGGCAGGAGAGCCCGACTACACCAATCTCGACATCAGGGTGTCCCCGAGCACCATCCGTGACGTGTTCCACCAAGTGGTCGGCAACGACGCAGACGCCGTCGGCGGCCTGCTCGGGGACGTCATGAACCAGCTCTCGGACATCCTGACCACGATGAAGAACCTGCAGCTCTCCTGGTTCGGCGATGCCTCCAGCCAGGCGCAGGACCTCGTGGACCAGCTCAACCATGCCTGCGACAGGCTGTTCGGCACGCAGGCGGCCCCGAAGGGCGGGGTGTTTCCGCGGATCCTGGCCGGCCTGGCGGCGGCGGAGGGCAACTACGCGGGCGCAGAGGACGTCGTCAAGCAGATGTTGTCCGGCTTCACGAGTGGTTCGGACGCGTCGGGCGGATCCGGCAGCTCCGACCACCACAACGTCGACAACTCGGGCGGCTCGGTGATCACCGCCATCACCGAGACCTACTGACGCCACTTGCGCCACCCGACCGGACCCGAACACTCGCGAGGAAGCACTGCTGATGTCAGACGCTGATGCCGCTGCCGGAATCTACGCCCCCTTCAACGGCGACGCGGTACGGGCCCTTGCCGCCGAGTGGATGGCCCTGGGCGAGACCATCGCCGGCGGCGTCATACAGATGGACCTCGCCGCCGACGGCGCGCAGTGGGTGGGCGCGGCGGGCAACGAGTTCCGCAACGCGTGGCCCCAGGTCCGGGACAGCGCCTTGCTGAACAACCAGTGGTGCATGCAGATCGCCACCGCGCTGTACAACTACGCCGACGAGGCGGAGGCGTTCGAGGCGCAGGTGAAGAAGGCGGAGACGGCCTTCATCCTCACCCTTATCTTCGGTTTCGTTCTGGACGCCGTGCTGCTGCCCGCGATGGGTGCGGTGTTTGCGGCGCTCGACCTGTTGATCGGCTCGCTGGTCGAGGTGCTGGGCATCGTCGGCGACCTCGCGATCGGGGCGATCACCTTCACTGCCCGGACCGTCGTCAGCACCGCCGTCCAGTTGGGCAATGACATCCTCTCCCAGCTGGCCGCTGACAGGATCACGCACGTGCCGTTCGTGATCGACTGGGCGGGCGAGGGATTCAATCTGGGCATGGCGGCCTTGGGCGGGGGCCTGACGGCGTTCGCCGACGGGGTCGCCGACCTACCCGTCCCTCCGAAGCTGGCCAAGGCCCTCGGCGGTGGGGTCGACCTGCCGAAGTCCATTCCGCACACCGACCCCGCGCCGAACACGGCGCACTCGACGTCGGCGCCGGGCGGCGACGCCGTTCGGATCCCCAAGTTCGGGGGCAACACGCTGCACTTCGCGGTGGACGACGTCGGCGGGACGCGGCACGTGCCGGATGCCGTGGGCGACGTCAATCTCGGGAAGTCGGACGCGCTGACGCTGCACGGTGGCAAGGCGGACGGGAACTTCGGGCACGACCCGTCGTTCGTCGGCGCCCCCAGCAACTCGACGCCGGCGCACGGCGGTGCGATCGACGTCGTGCACACCAGGGAGGGCGGGGACGTCGTCGCGCAGCCGCACACCCAGGGGGGCGGCACCTTGCGGGACCCCCACCGGGACGTGACCACGGGCGTGACGTCGGATCCCGTCGCGGTGGGTGGAACCCGCGCCGGGAACGACTCGCACACCCCGCTGGGGCTGCCGGAGCGTCAGGACCCCGTGGTCACAGCCAACGCGGCCGCCGGGCACACCGACCGGGCCTACGCGGGGAGCGTCGCGAAGGGCGAGCAGGTACCGGGCGAGTCCATGCCGGGCGAGCCGGTGCCGGGCAGGCGCGCCGGCGACGACACGGCGGTCCCCGGCGTCGTGCACCCAGCGGACGCGCACCAGGGCGAACCGGTGCGTTCTGCGGCCTCGTGGCCGACGAAGGACCAGCAGTGGGAGGGCTACCGTCAGGCACGCGACGCGGACTTCACCGACCGCCTCAACGCCGACGCCTTCGTGGCGGACCACGCCTCCGCCGTGAACGCCCATCTGGAGCGCGGCTACGACGTGTTCCATGCCGGCCAGAAGCAACGGCAGGAGCTCAGGGACCAGCTGATGCCGGACGGAAAGGGGCGCTCCGAAGGGCTTTTCGCTTCCGACGCGCATCCTTCCGACGCACACGGCGTCGAGGTGGTGAGGCAGCTGCGTGATCAGGTCGGGGATGAGTACCGGACGGGCCTGGCCAAGGACCTCGTGCAGCACATGCGCGACGGACGTGCCAATGACTGGTACGAGAGCTTCGACCGGCAGCCGCACCAGCAGGTGGCGAAGGCCGAGGATCTGTTCGTGCGGGCCGAGGTGCGCGCTGACCAGGGCTCTGTCTTCGACCGGCGGTTCGCCAAGGACGTCGAGGACTTCAAGCAGGGTGACCCGCTCGGCGCACATGTGCATGACCGGGACTCCGACTACCGGCCCACGTACAAGGTGGACGACAAGACGGGCATCGTGCGGCCGGAGGAACCGGACACGGCTTTCGCGAAGTTCCGGTTCGAGCAGCGCGACCAGGTCATGCAGGCCGTGGACAAGGCGATGGCGGAGACCGCGGGCCGGCCGCACTGGATGCGCGAGTTGCGGGTCAGCGACGAGGTCAGCCGGGTCGAGGCCTCCCACGCCGGTGCGCTGCAGAAGTTCGCGATGCGCGAGCGCCAGGTGGACCTGTCGGGAAAGCAGTTCGACGAGGCCGCGGGCGTCGCGAAGCAGCCACTGCAGGACAAGGCACTGGCGAAAACCCGCGACGAGTTCCTCGACGACGTGCGCGACGCCTTCGACGCCACGCACTCGCGTACCGGGCACCTCACCGACGCGGGAGCGGCGAGGGCCTGGCACATCCGCGAGACCAAGCTGGTGGAGGGCCTGCCGGAGCGTCTGGATCACGCCCACTTCCTCGACACCCAGATCCAGCGGGGGCATCAGGCGCTGGAGACCGAGGCCGACCGGGCCGCCCTCCATGACGCGCTCATGGGCGGCGACGACCGGCTGGTGAGTGTCGGCGACCTGAGCTCGGATGCCCTGGACCGCGTGCACACCGGCCTGGACAAGCAGATCAGGGAGGCCGTCGACGCTCACTGGCAGGAGCTGCATCCGGGCAGCGACTTCCGCGGGCGGTCCGACTCCGTATCCTCCTCCGCCCCGGCCAGGGACGCCGGGGCGGTCCTCTCCTGGGATGCGCACTGGAATGGCGTCTCCGACTCGGTGCCCACCCGGCTGGCGCACGAGCGCGATCTCGTCGAGACCGTGCACAACGCGGCCACGGACTTCAACCGGCTCACCGGCCCGGAGGGCAACAAGTTCCGGGTGGCCGCGCCGGACAAGCGCATTGCGGCTCTCGGCGACGACTTCCGTGGGGAGACCGTCAAGGCGCACGACCGGATCTTCACCGGCGGCTGGCACGACACGGCGGAGTGGCTGAAGCACGAGGCCGCGCACGAGAACGACTTCGACGCCGCTTTCGACCGGTTGCAGCGCCAAGAGCCCGACGCGTATCGCGTCGAGCAGCTGAAGGACCTGCTCGAACTGCGGGACGGCCGCGATCCGCAGGCCGGGACCGGCAAGGGCACCGCACCGGTGCACAGCGACAAGGCCGTGGACGCGGCCCACGACACGTCGAAGCAGCCGCACGATGCCGGCGACCGGTCCTCCGCGGGCGGGACGCCGCACCAGGACCGCTCGGACGTGGGCGTCGCCGGCAACGCCGGTCGCGAGGGGGCGCACGGGCAGGCCCGGACCCACGAGCCGGGGACGGACGAGCCGGGCGTCCACCAGCAGATCCAGGTCCAGGAGCAGCTGAAGGCGCCGGAGCCGGTGCGGGCGCAGGCGAAGGCGCACGACCCCGCATCGGCGAAGGCGCCGAGGAGCCAGGCGCACGAGGACCCGGTGCGCGGGGACCAGGCGCACCAGGACCAGGCGCACCTGCGGGACGACGCGTCGAGCAGCCGAGCTCGGCAGTACCAGCAGGAGCTGGCAGACGGCCTGCGACGCCGCGACGAGGCCGACCATGCCCTGAAGCTGGCCGGCACCCAGCAGAACATCGAACAACTGCACGACTCGGTCGGCCGGCTGCGGCAGCAGCTGGAGTACGCGTTGGCCCACGCCATGCGGCTGGAATCCCACGGTGCGTCCTTCCAGGACGTGACGATCGCCGCCGACCGGGCCGACAGGATCGGCCGCACGCTGCGGGAGCAGGAGGCCGCGCTCCGCGGGCAGCTGGGGACTCTCGACTCCCTGAACGGCGTCCGGGCGGGCTCGGTGCTGCACCAGGTTCTCGAACCGAACCGCGACCTGGCGGACGTGGCCCGGCACGGTTTCCCCGAGGGCTGGAAGGACCGCATCCACGCCCCTCTCGACACGCAGGCGCAGGAGCAGCTACTGGAGCTCAAGCAGCTGCCCGACCAGCAACTCCACCAGACCCTGGTCCAGTCCCAGCAGCTGCTGCGGCAGCACAGCCCGATGGTGGTGGCCGGGCATCCGCAGACGGACGCCCGGCTCACCCACGACGACCCCCTGCGCGACCTCCGCACGGCCGGCTGGCTGTCCGTCGCCCACGCACTGCACCACGGGGGCGAGACGTCGGCGGTCTCGCTGGCCCAGGAGATCGCGCACCGCAACGCCCTGGTCGCCCAGACCCTCGCCCAGGACTTCGCCCCGCACTGGGACGCGCTGCGCCAGTCACCGGCGGCCGACGAGGCCCTCGCCCAGGCACGGGCGACGATGCACGACGAACTCGGCCTGGACGTGAACCTGGACGCCGGCAAGGCGTTCCGCGGCCTGTCCGACCTTCAGCGGATCGCCGCCAGGCTGGCCCACTTCCACGCCGAAGGCGGTCCCGTCGAGAGCGGCGGCGCGCTCGCGCGCCAACTGCTGCCCTTCGACCACGCCAAGCTCACCGAGGACCTCGACGCCCGGGTGCGGGAGTCCCTGACACCGGACCAGCAGCACAAGGAGCTCGCCGACTTCCGGGAGGACCAGGCGATGCGGGTGCGGTGGGCCGCGTCGGCGCAGCTGGAAACCCAGGTCCACCAGGAGCGGATCGACCGGCTGTACTCCGACTACCAGGACGTCCGGGCCGTGCAGCTGCTTCTGGAGAGCGAGAGCCCGCACCGGACCGGCACCGTCGACGACGTCTCCGCCCGCAGCGCCGAGGGCGCCGACACCGTCGAGCAGTTGCGGGTGCGGGTTCTCGCCCACCGGCAGCACGACCGGCAGCTCCAGGAGGCCGGCCGGGACGTCGCCCGCCTGGAGTTGCTGATCAGGGCCGAGCAAGAGTCCCTCGATCACGCGTGGCACCGACTCGACTTCGCGCAGGACGGCCTGGAGGAGTCGCGCCGTCTCCAGAACGCGGCCACCGTCCGGCCGCCGCAGGTGATCGACTTCGCGGCGGCGGCCGTGGCGGCGGCCCAGTACATGGAGCAGTGGGACGAGCTGCGCCGCAGCGAAGCCGCGGCGGAGCTGCTGGGCCGTGCCGAGGAGCTTCTCTACGAGGAGCTGGAAGTGCGGGCCCGCGCCGACATCGCGCAGGACTTCTCAGGCCTCGACGCCGCGCAGCGACTCGTGGCGCGGCTGGCGTACGCACTCGCCGAGGGCACGGACCTGCCGGAGGCGGCGCTCGTCGACTCCGTGCTGCCCTTCGAGCGCTCCAGGATCGAGGCGGCGCGCGAGCACCTGTTCGCGGCTGAGGCCGCGCTGCACGAGTCGCTCTCCACCGAACCCCTGGAGCGGCAGCCTGTGCAGGGGCTGTCCGAGGAGGAGCAGAAGCTCGCCGAGGCGCACGCTCGGCTGTGGCGTCTGCACGAGGAACAGCGCGCCGACCTGCGGCTGTCCGGTTCGTCCACGCGGACGTTCGACGATGCCGAGTCCACCGAAACGGACGCCGCCGATGTGGAGGCGCTTCGCGAGCGGTTGCTCACCAGGCAGCACCGGGCGGAGGAGCTTACGCGCACTGCCGAGGTGATCGAGCGGCTTGAGTACTCCATCGCGCTGGAGCGACGTTTTGCCGCCATGACCCACCGCGGTGCCGTAGCCGAAGACGACGCCTACGCCGCCTTCCCGAGGGACGTGCACGGCCGCTTCACCGAGAACCACGACTCGGAGACCCGCCTCAAGCTCTACGAGCTGATGCTGCACGCCCCGGGAGACAGCGTGCAGGCGAAGGACCTGCTGCGTAAGGCGAAGACGCTCGCCGCAGGGGTGCAGCTCCCCGATGTCGCAGCCCCGCACACCGCCGTAGGGCGGGAAATGAACGAGGCGTATCGGCTGGTGCGCCCCGCCTTTGTCGTCGCGCTCGCGCACACGCTCGCGTTCGGCGACGACCAGCAGCTTCGGGAGCAGGTGCAGGAGGTCGCCGCCGAATGGGGGGCGCTCGGCCGGAGCCTGGCGCACCGGTTCGACGCCGAATGGCAGCAGTTCGCCGCCGCCGAGGGTGCCCAGGAGGCGCTGCAGACGGCGACGGAGCTGGCGGAGGAGTGGGGCGTCCCCGTGCACCTGCCCGAACTCCACGCGGACTTCGACACCCTGACGCCGCCGGAGCAGATGGTCGCGCGGATGGCATTCCAGCTCCATCTCAACCGCGACACAGACGACGTGGCCAGGGTGTTCGACGCGCAGCTGCCCTTCGATCCGCAGCACGAGCAGGACTGGTCCGCGACCGTCACCGAGCACCGCCCCGGGCCCGACGAGCGCTTCCTGCAGCGGACGCTCGACGAGACCCGGGTCCGGCTGTCCGAGGAACGGGCCAAGGAGTGGCAACTGGCCTCTACCCAGAAGGACTTCCAGCAGAAGCCGGCCGAGACGGCCAGGCGTGCCCAGGAGCTTGAATGGAAGATCGGGGACCACGAGTCCCGGCTGTCGGAGCTGCGGAACCACTCGGAGGTCCAACGCCTGGTGGCCGACGCGGACAGCCTCGACACCCAGACCCGACGCGGGCTCTACACCACGCTGCTGCACACGCCTGCCGAGGAGTTGGCGGTGCTGGTGCGGCGCGCGAACCGCATCCTCGACGACGAAGCCGTGCTGCCGCAGCTGAAGGTTGCCGGGCCACCGGCCCAGGTGCGGTGGCAGGCGGACTTCCGGGCAAAGCGTGGTGCGGCCGTGGCGGCGGTCCTCACGGCGCTGCGGCAGGGCGAGGAGGCGGCCAGGGAAGTCGCCCACGC
>Ga0307516_10007042_pt1 | contig 13023 bp, 23 predicted proteins | sample 19_EM_MG_FD_203310 | JGI IMG/M metagenome (GOLD analysis project Ga0307516, IMG submission 203310) | Populus trichocarpa ectomycorrhiza microbial communities from riparian zone in the Pacific Northwest, United States - 19_EM | ecosystem: Host-associated > Plants > Roots > Unclassified | place... | reverse complement strand
CCCGGTGCTGTAATGCCGGCTGCCCGCTTCCGCGGCAGAGAGGGGCTCGCCAGCTCCCTCACTTCAATTTAGGGATTGTCAAACCCGTGGATGACAGATCACGAAACGGTGTCGAGAGTGGAGGTCCCTGAAAAGTCAGCCGGAAGCAGATTGTGCTGACAGCGACATGGCCCTTCGGGGAGGGCATTTTACGTTTGGTACCGGGTCGGTCCCCGCCGTGCTTCCCCGGAGCTTGTTCTGTTGCAATCAGTGGAGTGGGGGGGAGAGGGAGCATCATCTCCCTCTGATCACTCACAAAGCTCGCAAGTTGTCTCCATAACGAGAGAGCCGTGGAATGAACGCAGTCCATCTGCGGTACCTGGCAGGGACGCGCGGGAAGGCCGACACCGGCTGGAACAACCGATTCCAAAAATGGGTGTTCTTCGACAGAACACGATTGGCCGCGCTTAGCGAAAGGGTGACTTGGAAGACAAACGGTGAGGATGGGCTATTGTGAAATCCGAAACACTGTCTGATACATAATAGAGGGTGCTTACACGCGCGCCCCCCTCCCTCCCATGTGACGGGGCTGTTCCGCCCCACGGCATTTATTCAATCTCTCGCAACCGTCACGCTTTCATCTGCGTCCCTGATGGCTTGGTTATAAAACCGGACGCCCCGAGCTATTGTGAATCCGGATTTCGCCCCCCTCCCCTTCCAACATCTCCACAGTGTGGCAGGCTATCCTTTGACCAACCCCGCTCCGTTGGTCTATTCCCCCTGGGATATCGTCATGACTCATGAGGCTGTTGACACTTACGGCCCTTCGTCTTACCCTTATGTCCTCGGTTCTCTGTCGAGCTATCGTCCGCCTTCTACGGAATCAAAAGCTACGACCACCAGCGCCTGCTTTTTCGAGGTGCCTAACGCCAACCAGAACGATGATTTAATGGTTTGCTCCCCTCCTTTGGCGGCGGCGAACTCGTGCTGATCTTTACGTCATGGCTTGTTAGCAAACTGTATGCTACGTTTACGAAGAGACGAAATGCGAGCCAATCCACTATTTGGTACGAGCGAACGATCCCGAGTGTGCGACGGACGGCTTGTCTTATCGGGGGTCCTATCTAGTTCGACGTCGTCACTCCCCCACCCAGTCGTGTTGGAACTCCCGTGTCCGAACGTACGGCGACTCCCTTTCTTGATGAACGGGGTCCTAAAACTCAGTTGGTGCTTCTGAACCGGAAATCTTCTCTGCCGTCTGTAAGTTTCCTGCGAGCCGTTCTCTTCCTTCAGGTATTCTAAATCGGCCTGTGCAGGTGAAATCGCGCCCACCACCATGGTTACGGAAATTGAGACGTGCGACGGTCGTGGCCTTTTCAAAGCAAAAGGCAGAACCAGATCTCACCGGACGAGAAGTATGAGCTGAGCTTCTTTTTCCTTCACCCTTCGCTTGTCAAATTGCTTTCGTTTCCCCAGCTATACATAACACAACCGTCCGTGCTCTTCGTAGCTGTACTATTGGTATCTTATTCATGCGCCCTTTCTTTTCCGCCAATCTTGCATCTTGTCCGTAGCAGGTCTCCTCTAGTCGACGACGCGTTCTGGTCGCGTTCCCTCTGATGTAAGAACAGAAGTTTGGTAATCCGCAATTCACTGCGCATCTCGCGTTTCTCTTTCCCTGTGAACGCGCCGAGAAGGCCATCGATCAGTGTCATTGTCCAGACGTATTCGGGCGTACGGTGGTGATAGCGTTTCTCGCCGTGGGTGTTGGATCAGCCGTCCATTAATGCACCGTGCATCACGCATTATGCTCTATGCATTCAGAATGTTCAGCCGGCCCGAGTGATGGGTGGCCGTGCTGGGGTGTCGATGGGAAGCCCTGTCTGGGATGGAATACGAATTCATACCCTCAGCGCTGCAGCGGAGAAACCATGGGAGTGAAGCGGCGCGGAGCCATTGTTCGTCCCATTTACGGTCACGGGTTCAGTCTCGGCACGGGAACTCTCTCACCGTTGATGTCACGACCCTGTCGGCAAACTGAACGTTCCCGACGAGAGCGGCGACTCGGAGGATGAGCAACGTTCCCGCCGTTCGCCCGAACCTTCTCTCGTTTCGGGATGATCGATGATCCCCGTTTGTCGGAGAGGCTAGACCGCTCCGGTCCCCGGGCGTTTCGGGGGATCCAAGACCGAGCGGTGTCATCTCACCAGACGCTTTGAAGAATCCTCCGAGAAACAGACAAGGATCTCGTTCGGCACCCCGTTAATCGATATGAGATCCTGACGATCGCCATTGTTGTCGAGTTCGGTTTATCGCCCGAACAGATGTAGACTCTTCCTGTAACGAGGGGACAGCGTGATGTTAATCTTCTTTCGGCGTGTCTTCCTCGCCTTGATGATGCTTCCTAACCTCTCTCACTGGGAGGTGGTGACCTGTACCGAGGTCCTGTTCGGGTCTGCGTCGAGCTAAGCTACGTTCGATCAAAAAGATCTACCGATCGGGTCCCTGACTCGCCGACCGCCATGCGACGGAGCCCAAATATCCCGGCAATAATCGCTTTGCCCAGGGACACGGTAAGAAGGATCAGTCAGCCACCCCACCCCGTAAACCAACCGTATTCCAGACGGCATCGGACGCGCTCCTCCATGACGTACTGGACGTTCTCAAGGTACAGATTCTCCGTTTCCGAATTTCCTTTCGATTTCGAATACGTTTTTCAGGATAACAAAGCGTACACGCTCGCCGCTCTCGAACAGCAGAATCGGATCCACGACTCCCTCAACGACCTCAACCGATCTCTTCTCATCGATCGAGAGAATCGGCATTCGGACGTCCAGGAATTGTCTTTGGAGGTCGAAGGCCTGCGAGAAGATCTCAACCGGTTCTTTGTCGACCATACCAATCCAATCCCTGGCGCCGCTCAACGCAGTGAGCTTCTCACCACCACCCCTTTGTTCCCGTTTGGAATGTGTTCAGCTTCTCATCGTGGATCTCCCGGTCGGTATTCAATCCAATGACAGGGACGGGAAGACGCCCCTCCCGTAGAGTACAAACCCCTCGTCCAAGGCGCCGATCACCCAGTCTGGACGAATCGGACGATGACCTCGATGCTCAAGTCGACGCGAATCGTTACCGGTATTCAGCACCTGCCGTTCCAGTTCGAGCGAGTTACACACCAGCTCCCACACATCCAGGAATACCAAGCGTCACCACCGGGTCGACGATAGGAACATCACGGCGCCCAACCCCTTCCGACTATCTTCCCCCCGCCGGGTCCCAACAACGGTCGAGCCAAGGATCTTCTCAACTAACCTACATCTCGGAAGACCCAGTCATACCTCCTCCTCCTCCCGGATTCGTCCCCTATCCCGTCCAAGACCCACTCCATCATTTCCCAACACCTCGTGTACCCTTCCAACAGTCACCGCTTCATCCTACCCCGGCACCGCCCCCACCGCAGATGGAATTCCACAGGCACCGAGCGTCCAGCGACAGCCAGTCGGATTGATTACGGTATGTTGAATCCTGTAAAAATCCCTATGTACCTCTTGTGGATTTCAATGACTTTTCCGCCTGCGGCCCGCCGTTTGAACACCGAACGCTCGAATGTGAAGGGTCATCGGGCGTTGAGTGGTGTGTGTAAGGTATGTACGGTAAGACTACATGCAGGTAATAATCATAGTTAACCGTCAAGGGTCCGTGTGTATGTAAGAGTAGGGGTCGTCTAGTGATTTACTAGCAGCTTTTTCAATTTCGCGTTCGCCCTCTCCAGGGACTCGACCTTCGCTGACGCTTCACCCATAATCTTCAAAAGGTACCTCGTCCGCAGGCTGACAGCTCTGTCCGTACCAAAAACCGAGGACCTCGTGTGCTCCCCGATTTCCGTAAGCCGAACCAGCTCCTCTTCGCACGCCTTGATCATCGATTCCGATACGGCCATGAGCTGTTTGTTGTAATCGATGTCCTGCATGGCGCTGAACACCGTGTCTGGGCAAACAAAGGAATCTATCAGCCTTTCCCATCCTCCCGGTGAAACAAAACGGGGAACACAATCGGACCTCCGACAACCCTCTCAAACACGGATTTGTATACCGGTTTTCCCGGTCGAATCGTCGACGAGCGACCGTTCTGAGTTGTGATGGTGATCAATTCAGCGTGCTCCATGTTCCTTAGCGCCATTTCGTCCCCCCCGAATGGGAAGTTTGCCAACGTGTCGTGGTATGGGATCTGTAGTTGCAGGTCAGGGTATGTGGCAAGGTCGAAAGAACGGCGGAGAATCCCGCACCTCTCCTTCCTTTGCCAACTGTTTCATGAGTCCCCAAGCCTGAGCACGAGTCCACGGAAGGTCCTTGGCATCCTCAGCATCATCACCGAAAGCGTTCTTCCGGAGTTCCCCAACACCACGAGTGATGATGTCCTCTACCGCGTCTTCGATACTCGAACCGTTGCGAACCTTGTAAATCAGCTGATGGGTGCGCGCGTTCAGGCAATTGACAAACGTCCATGGGCTGAACACGAACGCTATCAAGGTCACTCGCTCGCCCACCTAGGCGTTCGACACTGGCGGTTGCCTTGGATGTAAGTTGCACGTCAAACTTCGCCTCCTTGAGTTTCTGCTGCACGAACGCAAGCGCGGTCTCCGCGTCCGCGTCGGAGAGGGCGATTGTGTTGAGAGGGCTCGAGTGATTGGCTGCAGGGGTTTGTGAGCTGCCCGCAAACAACGGGTACGGTAACCACTGGACCTTTTGCGAGCCGCTTGGCGTTTTCCCGGTTGTCGCTCAACACGACGACGTGTGCGATCTAGGAGCGGGGGAGTTAAACTCGTAGAGAGGAATTTCAACCTCATCTCCTACCCTGTTGTCAACCAAGCTGGTCGCCCATTGGGCTACAACGTCCAAGAGTTCCGAGTTCCCTCCGACCTTGTCCTCAAAACCCCTGATAACGACGACCGGCAAACCTTTGATTCCGTCAAGATCAACGCCAGACTTGCTTTCGTCCTCAGCCTCTGGGTCCAACGAGTCGGCTTCTTTGTCGACTACGTCTGCGTCGTCAGGACCAAATCTCTCGTCCCCTACTCCGAGCTCGCTCATGACTCCGTTTCCAGCGATGCAATCGAGCCTCCCATCGTGCCATTCTCCCCGTTGGATCTTTTTCAGCTTCTCTTGCTGCTGTCGCGCACTCTCCCGCCTCCTCAACTCATCCTGAACCTCTTTCTCGTGATACGTGTGGACATTGCCGAGACTCCTCCCAACGACGTCCAGGATCTGCTTGAGTTGATCGGGTAACGATACGCTCAATCCGGCTTTGGGGGTTAAGAATCAGCGCCGCGTCAAAATTCGGCAGACAGTGTCAAACCTTTCTGTCCAATAAGGCCGACACTGGCGAGATCGATCATATTGCTCATGGAGTTGAAGAAGGTGAAAACGGGCCAATAGCCGGTTTGTTGGGCGAGCGCTGCGACCATCTTCGAATCGGAGTCCTTGTGTTTCATGATGGGACCACAGTCGATGAGCAAGCTCCTCCTGGAAGAAAGTTTACGAAACGATTGGAGAGCAGGAGTTGGGGTACTTACTTTCCGAGTGACGTGAGGGCATCATAGACCAAATTTGTCTTGCCGCTACCTTGTGGGCCGTGGATAAACGTGATAGTACAAGCTGGGAGAAGGTCAAGTTACAGCCACAGGCCAGGGAACATGTTGACTCACATGGGTATTCGGCCAAGTACTTCTTGACCGTATCCTGGGCCGCCGTTCTATCTTCCCAAACCTCGGCGGCGTTGGAAAGTTTCGAGTTCCCGTTGTTCCACGGGGCGAGCGAAGGCGTGTTCTCTTTCAGCCACCTGAAGATACCGTACTCCCGGAAGTCGAACCAGTTGAGAACCTTCCCTTGCACCATCCAGACGCGGATAGGATCGAAGATCTATTCCTGTGGTCTTAGCGTCTGTGACCAAGGAGATGAAATCGTGCGTCCTCACCGCGTACGTTATGCTCCCTAACAGGAATATTACGATTGGAAGCATAATCTTCGGGTGATTCACAATCCAGTCCCTGAACACGTGGGCTTGCATCATTTGCATGTATCCAGTTTTAAGCTTGGTGGTCGACCCGTTCATGGTGAACGGATAGTTGTGCATGGTATTTCTAGCGATTGTCGCCGACCGCATACTCCGGAAAGAAACGCTTGCAAACCTGGGGGTACCAGGGGGTCCGCTCGTGGGTTGGGATAAGTCTATAATCTGACCGAAGGGCTGCACACGACATCAAACCCCAGAATTCAGCGTCATTACAGTGGACAGCGACGCACTCTGAAAAGGTTGTAAAGCTGTTCTTCCGGGATGTCCGGGCCATCAAATGAAACTTTGAGAATTGGAGTTGGGAATCGTTTCAGGTCCTGGACGTGTTGTAGTCAGCGGGGGGCCTCGTTCGCAACCGCAATACTCGCACCTCTCTCCATGGGACACCCTTAACAGCCCAGACCTCACTCCTACCAAGGTTCGCCCACGAAGGGATTCCGCCCTGGTCAGCAAGAGTTACGCGCAATTGTTCTTCGATCGTTTTCACCGCCGTGCCATCGTCGTCCAAGTCCTGATATCTGTATCGTACAAAGAGACCGCCCTCTTTCAATTGCGGTTCCAGTGACACCAGGGTAAAATTCGGCACGTTCGTGGTTGAAAGTACCGAACGGATGGCCTCTGTCAGGTGGTCTTGTCGCAATATTCCAATCAAATGCCGGATGCTGCTCGAAATCAGCCACACCGTTCCCGGAAAGGTCCCAAAACGCACTCACTCCCAAGTTCCGAGGCGAATTGGGAACACGGTATCGATGTAGAGCCAACCCTCCTTCAACTTCGGCGGCAAGATTGGGTTCACCGTGCCCGCGGTGGTCGCAGTGGGGGTGACAGACCCTGAGGCATCGATGCGACGGGCAGAGGTGCTGGCAAAGGTACGCCAGTGATTCCGGTTTAGCAATGCGCTGGTACGCACGACGGCCCTCATCGCGGTTCAGCTTGGGTGGAGAGGACGTCATAGGTCGGCCGCTCGACGGCGTTCGATCCTAACACGGACAAACAACCACCTCCGGCCTGATCGGCGCGGAGGCATACGGATACGGAATTGGTCTTGTGCAGAGCTTGGAACCGGATCGCGATGTCTTCTATCTCTCTCCTACACTTCAACGATGTGTACAGGGTTCAGCCTCAGAAACTGTCTTCAAAGTCATCAGACACGATCGATGTCACCCAGTTCGCTCAGATGGTGGCCGATATCCGAGAGTCCTGGAAGAACTCATCGAAAGAGGGTCTCGTGTTTTTCTCTGGAGACCTATTCTCCCCATCTGTGGAAAGTTCTGTGACTAGGGGAACTCATATGGTACTTGTTGTCGCTTGGGATCTCTTCACGATGCATTGACAATCCATGTGATCGCGATTAAGGTCCCCGTAATGAACGAGATCGCGCCAGACGTCGCCCTCACAGGTGAGCTTGAAGAATTGGGGTTTCCTCCGGCTTCTGACTTCCCACCAGGAAACCACGATTTTGACTTTGGTTCGCCGACAACCGTCAGTATGAAACTCGAGACCGACCTCTTGACGAAAGACCGTTGCAGGATATCCCCATTTAACGAAGCTCCTCCCAGCGACAAATTTCGTACGTACATCCATTTCATACATCCCTCTAGAGTCGTGGTATTAATTGTTTTTCGCAGCCCTGGCTACTTAGCAACATCATCGATAACACCACGTCAAAGGTTCCAGAACACCTCAAGGAGTACGAGATATTCGAACGTGAAGGTGTCCGTATCGGTGTTATCGGACTCGTAGAAAAGTGTGGGACTATTGGTGGTGAAGCCGTAAACCCTTCACACTTACCGTCTCCATAGGGAATGGTTAACGACCGTCTCCTCTTGGCCTCCCAATTTCGAACACAGAAGCATGGCTAAAGTGGCTCGTGACCTCTCCGCTCGCCTGAGGGGAGAAGAGAAGTGTGATATTATCATCGCCCTAACGCACTCGAGGTGATGGGCGCATATTGGGACGTGCATTACATTCACTTATCCCCGCACTCATAGGTTACCGAATGTAGGTCGTCACGAATGCAGCCGCATAATGAGCCCCTGATTTCGTGGGGCCCCTAGGACATCATCCTTGCAAGAGAACTCCTCGCCCTCTCACCGGATCACATCCCATCAAGCAAAATCGCTTCCACTCACGGAGTTGACATTCTCCTAGGCGGTCACGACCACTTCTACTACGCCTCTCGAGGCGTGAAATCTTGGGAGGGCTACGACCTCAATCAAGAATGTCTAGGATCCGAAGGAGATAAAGGAGACGTCCTGATTGTCAAGAGCGGGACGGACTTCCGCGAATTGACCTCGATAGATCTGGAGTTGGAAGATGTCCCCGCGACCACGGATGGCGCGGTACGGCGGAAGTTGATCAAGTCAATTGAAGGCAGGCCGTTCGAACACCCTCCTCGAAGAATACTGAGGTGTGATTTTAGGACGGCGGATCGAGACGAAGCCAGGAATGCCACAGTCTCAAACACTCAAAGAGACCCTCAAGTCTGTCCTCGAGTCTGTTTCCGCTTCGCTTAAAGCGCCTGTAGCGAAGACAGACGTCGAGATTGATTTGAGGTCTCAATACATCCGAACGCAAGAGGTCTGTTTGAACCAACCCTGCCTCGATTCCCATGGCTTATTATTTCCCCAACTAGATGGCATCAAGCAACTGGTTCGCTGACGTTCTCAGACACACCTACGACGATGCATTATGTCTGAAAGGATGCGGAGGGGCAGATGCAGTGTTCATCTGTGCTGGAACCCTGCGCGGAGACTCGGTCTACGGGCCAGGTATCATGCTTGTCTGAGCGCAATCTTTGGTGGTTGACTGACAGCTGGGTACAGGGAATATTACCCTGGGGGACATCATGGAAATCCTCCCCTTTGAAGACTCGCTGGTCGTACTAGAGCTTGACGGCGAGACCATCTGGGCTGCACTGGAAGCGGGATTGGAGACTTGGCCAGCGCAAGAAGGGTAACGCCCCGCTCCCGCTTGTTCCTCATCATCAACTGACTTCGATCTCTAGTCGATTCCCGGTCCTCTCGGGGTTCTGCGTGGTATGGGATTCTCGTCGCCCACCCGGACAACGAGTCCTTAGTGTACACCTCGATCCCGAAATCAACGAGAGCACTACTGACACACCGACCCACACTTCCGGTGATGTCACGCCCACCCAATCGGCGCCCGTAAACCTCAGCCACGACCCGGTCGACGAGGTGAAACGGGAGAAGGGAGGGAGGACGTATAAGGTCGTCACGAGAGAGTATCTGGCCGAGGGACACGACGGATACGATGCGTTGAAGGAGGGTAAGTATCTGATCGACGACGAAGCTGGGCAGATGATGAGCACAATTGTGAGGAAGTACCTCCTCGGTGAGTCAGCAGTGGGCCAATACTTCCGCTTGTCGCTGAAACAGGTCACCTTGTGCAGGATCACGGTTCGTGAACCGGATGTCCCGCCTGGTGAAAGAGAATGCTCTCAACCGGACTTTCAAGCAAGCCGGCACAGAAATGATCGTCCAGCGTGAGAGAAAACGGTCCCAAAGATTACAGCACCCAGAAAAGATGCACTGGAAGCTCGCTGCTTCGCTCGTGATCAAGTCAATCAGGTCAAAGAGGCATTACCAGGAGAACCTGAGCATTGCCCAGGTCGAACATATGAGTGAGGTGGACTGTTTTGATGGCGAAAAGATGAGGAACGAGTGGGGAGCTCACCAAATCAAAGAGGCAGGGGAGGGAAAAAGTCAGGACGAGACAAGCTCTCGCACCACAGACGAGAAGGACCTGTTGCACATCCATCCGATCTTGGATGGAAGGTTCAAGGACGTCGCCAGGGCTTAGGTTCGTCGTGTCAAGGAGGGCGACGATGAGTGCCGTGGGGGGAAAGGAATGCAATTGTAGTTCGGCCATATACACGCGATGTACGAGAATTATAGCCCATGAGCGAGCCTACGGATTGTGTGGGTGTCGGCTGTAACCGAGATGGTTTCGACGTGTGAAGTACACAGTACGGCGCGAAGGCGAGGCTTGTCCGAACTACGGAATTTCGAGCGAGTAACGAAGGGGATGTATGCAAAATGACAGGCGGGGTGTGGTGAACCGGGGACTATTCAACGCTTAAACGTTAGCCGAACCGAGGACGCTCAAGTGGGGGAACCTCAATGGGAGACTCACAAGACCGACAAGAATAGATGCGCAGTGCTGAATCGTCCGCCAGGGAGAACAACGGTACGAGAGGTAATTCATAAGTTCGAGGGATCGAACTAGTGTCGAGATAGTATCAAGGGTTGATTGCGACTGGTTTCAGGGGCGTCAGGACATTGGTCAAGTCTAACTTGCTGCCCAGAGCGCCCGAGTGGTTCCAGGGTGCCAGAATCGGGGCATTTACTGGCGAAGGGCACTTGGAATCCCAAGACGAGGTCGATGAAATGGAGGAAACGGAGGAAGTCGATCCAGGGGGTTTGTGACTGTAAACCTGATGTTGTTCCTGTGAGACGGGGTCTTGGAAAGTAACGAGTGGGGAAAGGTCCCTATGTGCCATTCGTCGGGAGGGAGTCCAGGTTGAGGTTTGTGAAAGGAGGGAGATGGGTTGGAAGGTTGGGAGGGGAATGGATGGCATCACGAATTTGGGTGCGCCTCGTGGAACCGGTCCTGGTGGGCTGAGACGGAGAGGGCTGGGGGCGGGACGGCGAGGCATGCTGTCTGTGTATGACCGGAGTACCTAGGAAAACATGAGTATTCTCTCCTCTTCTTTGCTTGTCGTGGGCACCGACCGTGTGGGTGTGGAAGAGCGTTTGTTCGTGGGTAAGATCTCCAGGACCAAAGAGAGGAAACCGGCTGTCTTTCGAAAGGGTGACCACCGCAGAAAGGAGGGGATAGCAAGGAGGGGGAGAAGAACGAGCGGAAGCCTGGAGAACAGAGCGGCACAAGGACCGGACAAGTCGATCGCCGATGCCGCCGCCGTCCTGATGGCAACCCTGACCGCATCAGGACAATTCATTCCCACGACAACCAAAGAACCTAGCGGTACATATATTACGAGGTGGTTCCCCAAAGCAAGACTACGAGGTATATACATCAACGGGCTATAGCGAGGCGAACAAGGACGAGGCAAATGGGATGCGCTCAGATAGAACCATCATCGTTGATCGGTCGGTAGAACCTCATCAACTGCGTTTTGAACTCTGTCAGCGAAAGCAAGGTTACAACAGGTGTCAGCATCACGCGCAAAGCATGGGTTCAGCATATTACCAACCTTCAGGCCGGTCCCAGATTCTCGCTGCGTCTGGGTTGAGCGGTGATGCGTTGTTAGGTTCTGAAATCGGAATTCGTTGATCATTTGAAATCCACCCTGCAAAAGAGGGCCAGAGCTTACCGCCAAGGAGAGATTGGAGAGAGAGGAGAATGGTTTGGACGCTGTAAACGGCGGACCACTTGTCCTACATGCGCGTCAGAGTCTCGCCTCCCCGTGAATACGTGAGGTTGCATACTTGGAGAATGTCCAGGCAGATCGCGCCACCGGTCAAATCAACATTAGGATGGTAGCACGGTGTATCAAACTTAATCGTTGGAGCTGCGTAAGGGTAGTTAGGAGGGAACGAGATGGATATCTTGAAGCGCAAGCCAGCATAAATCTAGCAAGATGATGTCAGCGGATCCCTTGATTGCTCAGGACCTGAATTACAGTGGCAGGAGCGCCCTCAATCGTTCCGGCCCACTCAAAGAGATTGGCGTCGGATTTTGGGAAGGCAGACTGGTTGGGACGCATCAATATGGGTGCCACCGGGGGAGGTATAGTAACTCACGATACCGGGAGAAGAAGACATCTAGGAGATTCAATCAGGAGCATATCATTGTCGAGGGGACGCTGGATCGTACCATCAAGGTCATAAGTTCACTACTGAGTCTGTTAAACGTTGCCTAAGTCCCAGAATTTCAATCTGTTGCGAAATGAATTGGATACAAACCGTTTGGTAACGCTACCAGCGCCATCTGGAGACGCGCCTTGGGCGGGTTGCTTGGTGGGGTTGCGAGGAGGAGCGAGAGAGGAGGTGAGCTGTTCCATGGCGTAAGCTGGTGGTTCGTGGTTGACCCGCAAGTTCAACTTTTTCGCGATTTTTCAAATTGGGCGCGCCCACATTTCTGGTCACGCGATCAGTCACATCACGGTGTCACACTCAGGATTGGGGGGGTGCAAAATTCTCAGGAAAATTAGTGGAAATGTCAAAACGCCTGCAGAGGGCTTGGCGGGACGGTCGAATTCAATGGAGCGCGGACATACGAGGGGAGTACGGCAGAGCCCAGCGGCATGATCGGAGTTGGCCGGGGTCAACGTATCTTGTTCGCTCTCACCCTCAAGCTCCCACCCTCCTCCACATTGGACCCGCCCTGGTCGCCACGAATCCCCTGTAAATCCTGGACGTCATGTCCAGCGAGTTCGCACCTTCCCAAGCAGAGGTCGCCCTGACCAACAAAATATTCGAGAAATGTGACCCCCAGAAGCTAGGTATAATCAGCGGCGAGGTCCTAGCTGTGGTCTTCAACGGCACCAAGCTCTCCCCTGGCATTCTGGGAAAGGTGTGGGGCATCGCAGACAAGGACAATAATGGCCTTTTGGCCCGCAAGGGCGTTTCGATTGCCCTCCGACTCATGGGTCACGCCCAACGCGGTGAAGAGGTCTCCGAGGCACTGATTTCGAAGCGTGAGTATACGCGGTTCGCTCCTCCTTCCCAGCCCATTTGGCGAGAACTTACCCGAAATAGCCGGAATGCCACCAAACATCGAGGGTTTTTCGTTACCGATTCTCCAACAACACACTGGGAGTTCAGCGGGCCGGGCCAAATCGCCTCCACCACCAGTCTCGTCGGTTCTACTGTTAACGCCTCAAGACAGAGCCAGATTCATGAAGATATTTTACACATGCAATCCAGTCAACGGAATGCTGAACGGTGCGCCGAATTATCCTGAGTTTTGAATCCGCCCCTCACTCAC
>Ga0307516_10007041_pt1 | contig 13023 bp, 17 predicted proteins | sample 19_EM_MG_FD_203310 | JGI IMG/M metagenome (GOLD analysis project Ga0307516, IMG submission 203310) | Populus trichocarpa ectomycorrhiza microbial communities from riparian zone in the Pacific Northwest, United States - 19_EM | ecosystem: Host-associated > Plants > Roots > Unclassified | place... | reverse complement strand
CTAAGACGTCTGTGAAAGGCACAGTTTTTTTCCGTCAAGTAAAGAGTGGTTTTTGGTTGTGTGAAAACGGGCATTTTTGGTGTAAAACGGCCCCTGTACGGAAACTTTTGTCCCTGTACTTTAGATATACATACCGTAGATATAAAGAATAGAACTGGACTGAGTCACTATGTCTGGAACCTGCTACCTGTTTGCGAATGTGACCCGAGTATTTGCTGCAACGTTCAGCGCCTTGACAGCCAGAGTGACCGTGCTGCCATGACATACGTCGTCCGGACGCGTCCAGTAGGAAAATACCCTGACACGGCTGCGTCCAGAAGGAAAATGCCCTGACACGACTGTGTTCAGAAGGAAAATGCCCTGACACGGCTGCGTCCAGAAGGAAAATGCCCTGCCACACTTCGTCTGGTAACTAGATGCCGTGGCGATCTGCATCCAGATGTACGGTGCCATGGCGATCTGCATCCGAGTTAAGCAGGTTGCGTCTGAAACGTCCAGTGCGTCTAGTGCGTCTGGATGCTCAGGACGCAATTTTATTTTTTCCTGATGCAGGCAAGACGCTGGGCAGGTATCGAATCGAACCATCCGCCGAAGCGATATACGAAGAAGCCATTGGACAAGCCGCCAGACCCACCTCGAACCACCCAACGAAGAGATTTGAGCAAGCTGTCGGGTAAGATGCTGGGCCCGCCTCGAACCATCCACCAAAGTGATATACGAGCGAGCAGTTGGGCAAGATACTTGGCCCGTGTCAATCTGAACCATCCACCAAAGCGCCACGAGCGATCCGTCAAGCAAGCCATTGCCACGGAGCCCTGTACGATCCGGCACTCAAGCCGTAGCCAGCAGGCGCCACAGATATTGAACTGAACCCCTTAGATTATTCGCTGTGAATCCCCTAATGGTGGATGAACTTGGAAGGAGGGTCATTGGGGAAGTTATTCTTGTATAAGGATTGTACGCCGGCGAAGACCATGCACGCCCCATCTACTTCGTGACTATTGAGAAACCTGACTAGTTCGATATTACCGTCACTCTGACATTGACTGGACGTCCGAGTGTCACACTATAATCTAGGGTTCAAGTCACCTTTCTCGAGAATTTCGATGTTTAGACGACGTCGATTGTCAGCCACTCACTCTCCCTCTGGTCGACACGAGGCCGATGTGTGAAGAGAATGAAGGTCCTGCTCAATGCCAACGACGAACAAGGAAGTTTGGATAGCCAGAGGTCGAGTTGAAGCCCAACAGGGCCTGGTAATGCACCGAAACGGCAAGGAAGGAAAGACCACTTGCTGGCCATTACGCCGAGCAGACATGGTCAAGCCGATAGGCTAGGGAGAGAAAGACCCCCAGCCGGCCTATGAGCCGTAACTGGGAGGTAAGATCAAGAAAGTAGCGTTGAGAGCCAGTCCAAGCAGCGGTCGACCATAACCACAGAAACCGTCTGAAGCGCACTGCAACAGCTCCGATGACGGTATCCATCGTACCGCATATGTGGTACCGAAGAATCAGCTAATCCTGCCAGAGACGCAGTTCACGACGGCTACTTGGCAGGCAAACGACAAGGGTTTTTTTGTTTTGGGCCTCAACAGGCCTCGTGTGCCACTGAGCTTGTTTCCTGTTCTTTACCGAAACCGGATGAAAATCACCAAAATCTAGGCATTTCTGGGCTTCAATGGACTTCGAAGTGCCACTGAGCTCGTTTTTCCTGTTTTTCACCGAAACCATATGAAAATCCCCAAAATCCAGTCCTTTTGGGTTCCGGTGGCCACCAGCTCACCAAGGAACCAGCACTTGTTCTCACTCGACGCTGGTGAAGTCGTTCCGGATACGTTAGAATACACATTCCGGGTACCTTTCCAGCTATTCCGAGCCCTAGAATCGGGTATTCGCTGTATCCAACGTGTGAAATCTGCACTCGAAGCCGGTAAGTTCGTTCCGAATACGTTAGAATAGACGTTCCGGACACCTTTCCAGCTGTTCTGAGCTGCGGAGTTTGGCATTCGCTGCATTTGACGTGCGTGAGTTCGCACTGGGAGCTATTCCTCGACATCGCCATCACCGACCCATTGCAAGATAGCTCCTCGATGGAGCGTAATGCCAATTGCACGTCGTCCGGGCAATTATGCGTCTGCCGACGAACCCACGGAACACTATACGTCGAGCAAACCTCGTGTAATGGGGTATTCAACCGACGCCAGACTTGCCGATTATAGCATCCCGCTGGCATCGGCGATAATATATCAACATTGGTCCAGTAGCCAGAATGGCAAACTTGACGCTTATTCAGGGTGTTTGGAGAACCGCCCTGGAAAGGGGGGGATAAGGATTGACCGCTTACGGCGATCCAGCATGCAAAGTAGACTGCGGCAGCCTTTGTCAGAATTGGCAGCAAAGACTCTGTACTCACGGTACCAGTAGCACCGCCGAATACTGGGAAAGCCTCAGAAGGGTCTATGAGTATAGAAGAAAGTATGCTAAAGATGCTGCTATGGAAGAATGCCAAGCTGCCATTACCAGAGTCCCCCCGCCATTGCCATGCCATTATGTTGCTTCTGCCGGAGCGCTACGCCGGAGTGCCACACCGTAGTGCCATGCCGGAGTGTCATGCCGGAGTAGCGAGGAGCAATTCCAATACACCCCCTCTTCTCACGCTCTGTACCAATCAGAAATTCACCAAATCAACACAATCCCATTAAACCTTATCGACCTCATTAAAACCTCTGCAGTGAAAACCACATGGGAAAAATACCTGCTAGTAGGAAAAAGAGTGCCAACTCACCCTTGCCGACAGGATGTAAGAACACGCTTGGTAACAAGAACTTTTTGTCTCCTTCCAACTCCTTTGTCACTAGCACCCCCTTTTCTTCGCCAGAAAATTACACCCCCTTTTTCTTTTCGTGATCGGTCTCATCGTATTCGGATTTCGGCGTGTGTGTCGATTAAGTGAGTCCAGTGAGTTGCAGCAGCTGCTGGTGTCGGGGAGCCGCAACAGGTTTGGTCAGCAAATCGGCAGGATTGGATGCAGATGTGACGTATTGAAACTTAACTGAGCCTTTCATCTGTTCATCATGAACATGATGATATTTCACATCAATATGCTTCGATTTTTGCCGCACGATTCCTGAGGCAATCAATTTGATTACACCTTGGTTATCGCATCCAATCGGCACTGGTCCATCATATATCTTTACTGCCATTCCTTGCGCTGCCTCCTTCATCATTCGCTTTAGCCAGAGACTCTCCCATGTTGTATGCGAACAGGCGATATATTCTGCTTCAAGCATAGACAGCGCTACAATGCTCTGAGACTTGGCTTGCCAATGAATCAGTCCTGCCATGATGAGTTCTTTGCTGGCGTTGGTGTGCCCCAGGCTGAAAACACATCCTCCAACCGATTTGCGAGTCGTAGAGTTTCCTGCCCAGTCTGAGTCCATATACCCAATAATGTTGATGGGCGTGTTGTGGGGAAGTGAGTTGTGAGGACGCGTATTCACCATTTGTGAGTGGGATGGAAACCATCGGTAGTGGATTTGGAAGTGTGAAGTAGTTTTAAGATATCGTAACACCCTCTTTGCGGCTGTTGTATACATCTCAAGAGGTTGCATTTTGTATCGAATGAGGGCAGTGACACTGAAGGCGATGTCTGGTCAACTTCAGAGTGCCGCATATATGAGGGATCCGACCATTGACAGGTTTTCTTTGCGATTGGCTGGTTTGTCCTCACAGTGGATGTTAGCCAGATCTGTTTGAGGATCAAGTGGAGACTTAGCCGGTTTTGCATCCATCAACCTGAATCGTCGTATGATTGTATTGATGTAACCTCGTTGACAGATACTGAATCCTCCATCTTTGGTCCTCTCGATCTCGATTCCTAGGAACCGCTTTGCTGCACCCAAGTCGCACCTCTTGTACTTCTTTTGCAGCAACTGCTTGATTTGGTGTCCCTATCCTTCTGCACCATTGTGCGCAATGAGCAGATCATCCACGTATAGTACTAGAAGGACTCCTTGTTGGAGGTACAGATTTGTATCTTCCGCTGATCGTTGGAATCTATGGATTGCAAATATCCATCGATATCCTCATACCAAAGTCTGGGCGCCTGTTTAAGTCTGTAGAGTACCTTTCGGAGGATTAAAATGCTTCCACTCGATGTGCTTCCATTTGATGCCCTTCCGTTCGACACGCTTCCGTTCGACCCAAGCCAGTCAATTCCAAGTGGCATATCCATGTAGATGTTGTCTCGGTCAATCCTTGGATTTAGGAAGGTAGTGTGAAACTGGGACGTTCGGTCAACATCGGAGTGATGGTAATATCGAACTAGTCAGGTTTCTCGATAGTTATGAAGGAGATGGGGCGTACGCGGTCTTCGCCAGTATTCAATTATTATACAAGAATAACTTCCCCAATGACCCTCCCTCCAAGTTTGCCCACCGTTAGGGGATTCACAGCGAATAATCTAAGGGGTTCGGTTTGGTATCTGCAGTGCCCACTGGCTGCAGCTTGAGCGCTGGATCGTACATGGCTCCGCAGCAATGGCTTGTTCGACGGATCGCTCATGTATCACTTCGGTGGATGGTTCGAGGTGGACCCAGCGGCTTGCTCGATGGCTTGCTCATGTATCACTTCGGCAGATGGTTCGGATCGAGACAGGCCTGGCGTATTGCCCAACGGCTCACTCGTGGTGCTTCGGCAGATCATTCGGATTGAGACGGGCTCAGTATCATGCCTGACAGCTTGCTCGTGTATCGCTTCGGCGGATGGTTCGGATTGAGATGGACCCGGCGTATTGCCCGATGGCTTGCTTGTAGTGCTTCGGCAGATCGTTCGGATTGAGACGGGCCCAGCACCTTGCCAGATGGCTCACTTGTGTATCACTTCGGTGGATGGTTCGAGGCATATCGTTCGACGCATTCGGTGACTGCCAAATGGCTTACGCGTCAACTGCCTCACGGGTAAGATAATGTAAGGAATACTCTCACATACCAGATCCTCCTGCGTGTGGGCTGGAGCCCAAAGCTACTCATCCTGATCAGTCTGACGATAAGAGAGAGTGGGGTCCTATTGGCACTGCAGAATTCCCTCAGCTCTGGACCGAGTTCTGTCCTGCAGCCCGGGTGGTGTCTGGAGTTCGGACGCTATGGCAGACGAGCTCTCTGGAGAGCCTTGACCGAGTTCCCTGGAGAATCTCGTCCTAGCTCCTTCCTCTCACGCCCCCGGTTTGCCATGGCCCCGCTCTCCGGAGTAATCCATACATCCGGTGTCTCGGCTGTATCCTTTACCCCGTTCCTTATCTCCAACCTAGACTCTCGAGCCCCTTACGTATCCTTCCATCTCCTTCCCGATCAACTGTTGTCCCGCTTGTGGCACTTAGGGGTATCTGCGCTTCGGTGGATCATTCGGTTCGACGTATCGTCTGACACTTCAGCGACTGCCAAACGGGTCACTCGACAACTGCCTCACAGGTAAGATAAGGTAAGGAATACGCTCACACACCAGACTATCCTGGGTGCAGGCCGGAGCCCAAAGCTACTCGTCCTAGTCGGTCTGACAATAGGATCTGCCCAATAGTATCACAGACCGCGCCATTCCCTCAACTTATAGCTGGGTTCAAGTCACGACCCCACGTTAGTTCTTGGCTATAGCCTCGGGGATTATACCCTCAACGGGGGTCCTATCTGTGCCGACCGACGTGTTACCCATCAGACCCTTCCTATCTCATGCCTAGACTCTTGAGCTCCTCACGTATCCTTCCATCTCCTTCCTGATTACCTGTCGTCCCACTTACCGCTTAGGCGTATCGTCGATTCAGGGTGCAGGCCCAGCAGCTGCTGGAGGATTGCAAGTATCGCGGCGGCCAATCGCTTGTGGTTCCGTGGCGATGACTCGCCCGTAGGGGGATGGTCGTTGACCCGATGTCTTGGTCACCGGTAGATGGTCTGTTGATCGTTAGACGATTGAGATGATGATCCTGCTGAGGATCCCGATGATTTTTCCGATGAAGACCACTTCTCCACCGCTCATCGGCGGGTCGTCGTATAAGTATCCGGCTCATCAAAGTCACATGCTGTGGGGAAATTACCCCGCACCACGACGTGAAAACTCTTCACTTTAGCATTAGACTTTATTATCGTATCACAGATAATCAATCGATTTGGATTGGAAAGTAGTGCTTCCACATATCATATCCTCCTGAGAGTGGCCAGAGCAGGTCATCTGTTCTCTCATCGTGATTGGGTGATGCGATATGGACTGTGTATGGGGTTGATTACGCTACTCGACCTGAGCCAGAGCAACGAACCCTCAACTGTACCAGCTATCCTTTCTTCGGCCGTGACGGCATCAAGGCATAGCTCCGCCCCATATCTTTTCCAATAGACTCTCGAACTGTTCCTGTGGTGCGGTCCTGTAGCGGCGCTAGCACCTTCCCAATCATGAGCTGGTACTTGGTCAGGGGCCTACGGAGCGTGACAGGATTGGCTTGAAGTCAAGCCTCCACTTCCGTATTCGGCTTGACTCATTGTCCCTCACCTTGGTACAGCGTATGCCCTGCATTATAGTCGTTGTAAGCCTCTCAGATAAGTGGGGATAGACTCACACTTCCATACGCTGGCAAAGCCCAGAGTTCATCGCCATAATCGGGTGTCAATGACGAGGATACGAGTGGTAGCGTGATCCCTCCATCAGGAAAAGAAATCTGCGTCCAGACGCACAGGCTGCGTCCAGATGCACCAGGCGCGCGGGACGCTCTAGACGCACCCTGGCAGGGCACATACCGCTCCCAACGTGAAACGCAAAGGCAATGTGAATTCGGACGCAGCACGCCATGGCACCGTGCATTCGGATGCCGTATGCCAGGGCGCCATGCGTCCGGATGCAGCTCGCCATGGCATCTGCTTACCGGACGGAGCGTGTCAGGGTATTTTCCTTCTGGACGCAGCCGTGTCAGGGCATTTTCCTTCTGGACGCAGCCGTGTCAGGGCATTTTCCTTCTGGACGCAGCCGTGTCAGGGCATTTTCCTTCTGGACACAGCCGTGTCAGGGCATTTTCCTTCTGGATGCAGCTGTGTCAGAGCATATTCCTTCTGGGCACAACCGTGTCAGGGCAAATGGCGTCCGGACGACGCATGTCATGGCACCACGGTCACACTGTCTGTCAAGGCATGGAACATCGTAACAAATACTCTTGTCGCATTCGCAAACACGCAGCGGGTTCCAGGCATAGTGACTCAGTCCAGTTCTATTCATTCTATCTAATGTACATCTATATATGCTACTACCACACTTCGCACGGAAACAAAGGAAAGTTGGCAAATACAATACAACGCGTTGAGCACAACGCGATGAGCACAACGCGATGAGCACAACGCGATGAGCACGACACGATGAGCATGACAACTATCAGGAGGATGGCGATGAGCACGCCACCAGCAGCGAGTACGATGGCAAGTAGGACGCGGCGAGTATGATTGCGAGCTTTGTGACATGGTTAGCGCAGCTCTCAGAGTGACAGACAGCGGGAAGTTGTACAATAGAACGTGACGAGTACGATGTCAATGAGGGTGCCAGTGGCGAGAACGATAGTGGGTAGGACGTGGCGAGTATGATGTCAATGAGGGTGCGGGCGGCGAGGACGATAGCAAGTAGGATGCGGCGAGTATGATTGCAAGTAAGACGTGGCGAGTATGATGGCGAGCTTTGTGACAAGGTTAGCGCAGCTCTCAGAGTGACAGAGACACCAGGAAGTTGTACAATAGACAGTGAGGAGTACGATGTCAATGAGGGTGCCAGTGGCGAGTACGATGGCAATAGAAAGTGCCAAGCCACTACTAACACTTGCGCTTTCGCAAGGTTCGGCTCATCACTCATAGATAGACCCCTTTTTTCTTCTCCTTTCACCTCGTCCTACTCGTCGACATTTTCCTAAAGGACATATTACTCCTTGCGCCTTTTTCGCCATCATACTTGCCGCGTCTTACTCGCTCTCATACTTGCTGCATCCTACTCGCCCACACTTGCCGCGTCCTACCCCCTATCGTTCTCGCCGCCAGCACCCTCATTGACATCGTACTCGTCACGTTGTATTGTACAACTTCCCGCTGTCTGTCACTCCGAGAGCTGTGCTAACCATGTCACAAAGCTTGCCATCATACTCGCCACCTCTTACTTGCAATCATACTCGCCATGTCCTACTTGCTATCGTCCTCGCCGCCGGCACTGTCATTGACATCATACTCGCCGTGTCTTACGCGCGCTCATACTCGCCGCGGCCTATCCGCTATCGTTCTCGCCACCGGCACCCTCATTGACATCATACTCGCTGCGTCCTACGCGCTATCGTTCTCGCCGCTGGCACCCTCATTGACATCGTACTCGTCACGTTGTATTGTACAACTTCCCACTGTCTGTCACTCTGACAGCTGCGCTAACCATGTCACAAAGCTCGCAATCATACTCGCCGCGTCTTACTTGCAATCATACTCACCGTGTCCTACTTGCTATCTTACTCGCTGGCGGCACCCTCATTGACATCATACTCACCACGTCCTACCCGCTATCGTTCTCGCTGCCAGCACCCTCATTGACATTGTACTGGTCACGTTGTATTGTACAACTTCCCGCTGTCTACCACTCTGAGAGCTGCGCTAACCATGTCACAAAGCTCGCTATCATACTAGCCACGTCCTACTTGCTATCGTCCTTGCCGCCGCCGGCGTGCTCATCGCCATCCTCCTTATAGTCATCGTGCTCATCGCATAATGTTCATCTCCTTATGCTCATCGCGTCGTGCTCATAGCATCGTGCTCATCGCGTCGTGCTCAACGCGTCGTGCTCATCGTGTCGTGCTCAACAAGTCGTTTCGTATTTGCCACCTTTCCTTTGTTTCCGCGTGAAGTGTGGTAGTAGCATATATAGATGTCCATTAGATAGAATGAATAGAACTGGACTGAGTCACGATGCCTGGAACCCACTGCGTGTTTGCGAATGCGACAAGAGTATTTGCTGCAATGTTCCGTGCCTTGACAGCCTGCATGACCGCAGTGCCATGACACGCATCGTCCAGACGCCATTTGCCCTGACACTGCAGCGTCCAGAAGGAAAATGCCCTGACACGGCTGCGTCCAGAAGGAAAATACCCTGACACGGCTGCGTCCAGAAGGAAAATGCTCTGACACGGCTGCGTCCAGGTGGAAAATGCCCTGATACGCTCCGTCCGGTAAGCAGATGCCGTGGCGAGCTGCGTCAGGATGCACGGTGCCATGGCGAACTGCGTCTGAGTTAACCAGGTTGCGTCCGAAGCCTCCAGAGCGTCTAGTGCGTCCGGACGCTCAGGATGCAATTTTTTTTTTTCCTGATGTCTTCAGGAAAAAAAATCTGCATCCTGATGTACAGGCTGCGTCCGGACGCACCAGACGCTCGGGATGCTCTGGACGTACCCTGGCAGGGCACATACCGCTCCCAATGCAAAACGCACAGGCAATGTGAATTCGGACACAGCACGCCATGGCACGGTGCATTCGGATGCCGTATACCAGGGTGTCATGTGTCCGGACCCAGCTCGCCATGGCATCTGCTTACTGGACGGAGCGTGTCAGGGCATTTTCCTTCTGGACGCAGCCTTGTCAGGGCATTTTCCTTCTGGACACAGCCGTGTCAGGGAATTTTCCTTCTGGATGCAGCCATATCAGAGCATTTTTCTTCTGGGCGCAGCCGTGTCAGGGCAATTGGCGTCTGGACGACGCGTGTCATGGCACCACAGTCACTCTGTCTGTCAAGGCACGGAACATCGTTGCAAATACTCTTGTCACATTCGCAAACACGCAGCGGGTTCCAAGCATAGTGACTCAGTCCAGTTCTATTCATTCTATCTAATGTACATCTATATATGCTACTACCACACTTCGCGCGGAAACAAAAGAAAGTTGGCAAATATGACACGACGCGATGAGCACGACATGATGAACACGACGCAATGAGCACGACACGATGAGCACGACACGATGAGCATGACAACTATCAGGAGGATGGCGATGAGCACGCCACCAGCAGCGAGTACGATGGCAAGTAGGACGCGGCGAGTATGATTGCGAGCTTTGTGACATGGTTAGCGTACCTCTGAGAGTGACAGACAGCAGGAAGGTGTACAATACAACAGGACGAGTACGATATCAATCAGGGTGCCAGCAGCGAGAACGATAACGGGTAGGACACAGCGAGTATGATGTCAATGAGTGTGCCAGCGGCAAGAACGATAGCGGGTAGGACGCAGCAAGTGTGGCAGCGAGTAGGACACTGTGGGTATGGGAGCGAGTAAGATGTGACGATTATGTGGCGAGCTTTGTGACATGGTTAGCGCAGCTCTCAGAGTGACAGAGACACCGGGAAGTTGTACAATACACAGTGAGGAGTACGATGTCAATGAGGGTGCCGGCAGTGAGAATGATAGTGAGTAGGCTGCGGCGAGTATGAGCGTGCGTAAGACGCAGCGAGTATGATGTCAATGAGGGTGCCAGCGGCGAGGACGATAGCAAGTACGACATGGCGAGTATGATTGCAAGTAAGACGCGGTGAGTATGATGGCGAGCTTTGTGACAAGGTTAGCGTAGCTCTCAGAGTGATAGAGACACCAGGAAGTTGTACAATACACAGTGAGGAGTACGATGTCAATGAGGGTGCCAGCAGTGAGGACGATAGCGAGTAGGACGTGGCGAGTAAGTCGTGGCGAGTATGACGGCGTGAAAGACGCGACAAGTACGATGGCAATAGAAAGCGCCAAGCCACTTCTAACGCTTGCACTGTCACAAGGTTCGGCTCACTCATCACTCATAGATAGACCCCTTTTTTCTTCTCCTTTCATCTCATCCTACTTGTCAACAATTTCCTAATCGACATCTTACTCGTTGCATCGTTCTCGCCATCATACTCGCCATGTCTTACTCGCTCTCGTACTTGCTGCATCCTACTTGCCCATACTCGCTGTGTCCTACCCCCAATAATTCTCGCCACTGGCACCCACATTGACATTGTACTCGTCATGTTGTATTGTACAACTTCCCGCTGTCTGTCACTCCGAGAGCTGTGCTAACCATGTCACAAAGCTCACCATCATACTCGCCGCGTCTTACTTGCAATCATACTCGCCGCGTCCTACTTGCTATCGTCCTCGCCACCGGCACCCTCATTGACATCATACTCGCCGTGTCTTACGCGCGCTCATACTCACCGCGGCCTACTCGCTATCGTTCTCGCCGCCGGTACCCTCATTGACATCGTACTCCTCACTGTGTATTGTATAACTTCCCGGTGTCTCTGTCACTCTGAGAGCTGCACAAACCATGTTACAAAGCTCGCCACATAATCATCGCGTCTTACTCACTCCCATACCCGCCGCGTCCTACTCGCTGCCACACTCACCGGGTCCTACCTGCTATCGGTCTCGCCGCCGGCACCCTCATTGACATCGTACTCATCACGTTGTATTGTACAACTTCCCGCTGTCTGTCACTCTGGGAGCTGCGCTAACCATGTCACAAAGCTCGCAATCATACTCATCGCGTCCTACTTGCTATCATCCTCACCGTCGGCGGTGTGCTCATCGCCATCCTCCTCATAGTCATCGAGCTCATTGCGTCGTGTTCATCTCGTCATGCTTATCGCGTCGTGCTCAACGCGTCGTGTCGTATTTGCCAACTTTCCTTTGTTTCTGCGCGAAGTTTGGTAGTAGCATATATAGATGTACATTAGATATAATGAATAGAACTGGACTGAGTCACTATGCCTGGAACCCGCTGCGTGTTTGCAAATGCGACAAGAGTATTTGTTGCGATGTTCCGTGCCTTGACAGCAAGCGTGACCGCGGTGCCCTAACACGCGTCGTCCAGATACCATTTACCCTGACACGGCTGAGTCCAGAAGGAAAATACCCTGACACGGCTGCGTCCAGAAGGAAAATGCCCTGACACGGCTGCGTCCAGACGGAAAATGCCCAGACACGCTCCGTCTAATAAGCAGATGCCGTGGCGAGGTGCGTCCGGACGCTCGGTGCTGTGGCGAGCTACGTCTGGATTCACGGTACCATGGCGAACTGCGTCCGAGTTAAGCAGGTTGCGTCCAAAGTGTCCAGAGCGTCTAGTGCGTCCGGACGCTCAGGACGCAATTTTTTTTTTTCCTGATGCTCGCGTCTCCTGACAATGGGGTGCAACAGTATCACCTTAGACCTTCGAGCTGTCTACGACGATACAGCGATTTCCTACTCATGGTGTTGTTCCTCTGGGCACTGTACCTCTGGAAACAACCCCGCTTGGGCCTGGGAAGCCATAAAACTCACCCTGCAGCAATGCACTGAAGGATAAAGAAGATTACGTTACGAGTAATCTTTTGACTAATAGATTGGGAGCCCTCTGAGTATAGTGAGTAGTACAGCGGCATGTGTACCTTACGAAAGCTTAAAGGAGAGCATTGGTGGATCATACAGACAGGCTTGAATAATCTGTGATGTCTTCCACACCCTCTAACTAGAAGGAAAAAAGAGAAGCTTTGTGCGAGGTCTTCTCTTTCTGGAAGAAAATTGTAGTCAATTGAAGACTTTAAAATTCATGCGTTGAGATCTGCATCAAAAACTCTATCAGAACGAAAGCACCTCCTTAACGTGCAACTATCTTTGGTCAGATAGCAAAAACGTTCCTCAGACTTGATATTTGTCTGATTAAACCTATCAGAGGCTGGCAACCTTTGCACTGCCGGGGAGTTTTGGAGTTAAGATCTAGTTCTTGTTCCAAACGGGACTGGAGGTTTCATCGTAATTCCCACAATCTTGACTGGATCTCACTTCGCGAGATGTTGGTTATAGGATTGTAGGTGAGTTTTATGGCTTCCCAGGCCCTAGTAGGTTCACTAGTGTGTTTCTCTTTTCTTCCCTCCTGAATCCTAGTTATTTCGAACTTTTAAGGGCTCTGAGGAGTCATTTTAGTTTAAATGGAAATACTAGGCTCTCCATGATCAAACATGGTCGCATGAGAGT
>Ga0307516_10007040_pt1 | contig 13023 bp, 10 predicted proteins | sample 19_EM_MG_FD_203310 | JGI IMG/M metagenome (GOLD analysis project Ga0307516, IMG submission 203310) | Populus trichocarpa ectomycorrhiza microbial communities from riparian zone in the Pacific Northwest, United States - 19_EM | ecosystem: Host-associated > Plants > Roots > Unclassified | place... | reverse complement strand
CCTCTCCCCCCGCCCCCCGCCCCGCCCCCCGCCCCCCCCCCCCCCCCCCCCCCCCCCCCCCCCCCCCCCCCCCCCCCGCGGGGAGAGGGTGAGAAAAAGAAAAAGAAAAGGAAAGCAAAAGCAAAAGCAAAAGAAAAAGCAAGTCCCGTCGGGAGGTGGATATCTATCTAGTGCAGGTTTTTTGGTGGGGGGGGGGGGGAGAAAGGGGAAGGAGCGGAAACGGACGCTCCGATGCGGGGTAGGTGCCCTTGATGGGCGGGCGGGCGAGCGGCGACGGCGGCGGCGGCGGGCAGCGGGCAGTCGGATTAAGCTCGCACGCCCCCCACCCCCCGGTCTACCCACCGCGGCTACCGCTCACACGACGGCTCCAGCCAGCACGAGTCGCTACAACCATCGGTCTCACCTTCGCATCGGCACGAACCAGGGGGGGAGGGGGAGGGGGGCGCGGCCAGTGCGGGTGATCTGCTGTGTTCCAGCCTTGCACGGCAGGGCGTGCGACGTCAGCCTTGCCCGGCCCCGAGCCATCGAACCGCGGCGCAGCGACGGCTCTCGGCGGGCCTTCCCTCGCGCGCAGCCCTGTCCGGCCTCCCCTCGCTCAACGGGTGAATGCCGCGCCCTCCCCCTTGGGAACCACTGGCAACGACCGGGGCCGACAAGGCTCGGCGTCATCTGGAGCAGGCTGTCTGCGTCGATGCCATTCGTGCGCCAGCTGCGCCGATCCCCGATCGGATCGCGGGGCGCGAATCGGCGGAGGCTGGAAGGAGAAGGAAGGAGCGGCGGGGAAGGGGGGAAGGGGGCAACGCGTGCTGGCGATCCGCTCTCGTGCGAGAGCTGGCGGCCCCGGCACGGGAGTCGTGCAGGTAGAGTGCGCTGCGTAGGCGGTGATGACGGACGGACGGAGCCGCGTGGGCAGTCGCTGCCGTGCGTACGCATCTAAGCAGACGTCTCCGGGGCGCTGCTGGGGATGGGTTGGTGCTTATCTTCGTCCCCGTGGTGCGCGCGAGCTGAGAACTCCAGCCTTTCGTGCGTGCGTGCGTGCGTGCGTGCAACTGCTTCCCCCCGCACGCGCGTGGCCGGCGGGAATCCTCCACGGAAGCCGAACCTGCGCGGGCAACCGCCCCCGACCGTCCGCCCTTCCACATCCCCAGGCTGGGCACCGCAAGACGCAGGCAGAGGGCCGTCCTCCGGCCGTGCAGCGTGCGAAGCATGCGGTGCGTATGTAGTCGGGCTGCAGCTGCAGCCAATCGTTGTGCGGTGATCCGCCGCAGGCGCAGCGCATTGCAGCCAGTTCCCAATGGGCGACGCACGCAGCCCCCCCCCCCCCCTGTCGGGGAGTGCTGGACGCTTCGATTTCTTTCTGCGGAGGACGAGGTCCGATCGGCGCAGCACTGGTCACTGGGCGGCGCATTGCAAGGTCCCCCCCCCCTGTGCCCCCCCCCCCCGCCCAGGCCTGCCCCAAGAAGTTGCACGGCGTGGGTATATATCATATGTAGATCCCAAGGAAACCGCTGACAAAAGACAAAAAAAAACCCACCCCAGAGAAGAGCCGCCCCGGCGTCCTACTCCCCTCCGACAGAGGCCAGGGCTGTGGCCAGCCTTCCCCGCGTCCGTGGCGGAATGGAAGTCCGGAGTCGGCTGGCTGCGGCGCTCGTCGGGCCCTTACCTCTCCCAGTCTCTCTTCACACCTCTGACCCCGGGATCTCTCTGCTGGCGTCCCCAGAGCGGGCAGTGCTTGAAGAGATGCTCCAGCGTCTGTGTCCTGTAGGGCCACCGCCAGCACTACCTGTGTATGCAGCAGTGGACTGCCTCTCTCCGTCCGGGCAAGCTGCTGGCCCATCCTCGACTAGCAGAACCGCTTGTTGGCATCTGCTGGGCCTGGGTCGGCTGTGGCAATAGTATGCGGCGCGAGCATCACTGGTTCTGTGGTTCCAGGGGGTTGTCCCTGATGGCGGAAACGAGATCGTCACCGGATGTCACGCGAGTATCCACCGACTGGAGCTGGGGGGGGGGGGGCAACGAGCCGCCCGCGGACTGGCCGGGGTCGGGGGTTGGACGGTGGACGGGAACCGGTGTTTTTTTTTTGTTTAATCATACTCGCATTCGACCTATATAGATCATGGCGGCGTACATTTTGCCCGGTTTTCCTGTCCGCAGTCCGCGCAGTGGCCGCTCGTTGCAAGCTCCCCTTTTGCCCTCCGCCCAGGCCTGTCCCAAGAAAGAGTAGACGCGCCCAAGGAAATTAACAAAGGGAAGAAACAAAGGAAAGCGCACCCCGTCCCCCTACTCCTCGCCTGCCGATGCCATGAAGGAGGGCGTGGGCAAGAACAGCGGTAGTTCCTCCCCAGCGCCCGAGCCTCCCGCAGCATCCAGCTCCTCCGCCTCCGCCTCTTGTTACTCTTCCCGCTCCCGGAGCTCCCGGAGCTCCCATTCTGACGTCTGGCTGCCGGCGCCGTCTTCTTCCACAGGCGGCACCCGCCTTCCCACATCCGTTGCGGTGAGGAAGTCCAGCACTGCCTTTCCGCACCTATTGTCGGCAAGTAGGTCCCGGATCTTCCACCGGATCTTCCACCTTCCAGTCTCCTTCTACACCTCCGCCCACAGCACCTTTTGCTGCAACTTCCATTCCGGGCACACCTTGAAGAGGTAGTCTCTCGTTTGCGAGGGGCACTTGCACCACCAGCACTGGGCATCGGGGCGGACCTTAGCCCAGTGTAGGTACTGTCCGATCCGGGCGTGGCCCGTCTTCAGCTGGTAGAACCTTGAGGCGAGCCTCTTGGTGCTGTCGGCTACCACGCTATCGGGCTTCTGGCTCTTCGCCATGCGGTACTTTGCCTTGGAGATGCGCCCCCCCGGCCCATGACCGCGCCTCAGCCCACTTCTTCTCTGAGATTTCCCGCTTGAGGCTTGCCAGGGATCGTGGGAGCGGCTCTGGGTTCTCCACCCCGCGGGTGCTGGGCTTCTCCGCTGCAATCTTCGCCCATTCGTCGGCCTTCTCGTTGCCGGCTATGCCCTTGTGAGCCGGGCACCACCGGATCTCAATGGTGACGCCCGGCCTGGCCCTGCGCAGCACGGCGATGTGTTTCCGCGCCTGGATTGCGTATTGCTGTCCAGGGCCAGGTTCCTCCGATGCCATGCGTCTGATGGCCGCTTGCGCATCCGTGAAGATTGTCACCCGGTCCGGGACATATCCTCCTGATACCGATTCCAGCGCGCGGGCAAGAGCAGCGCACTCCGCATCGTAGGCTTCCTGGTTGTGGCCCATGTGGCACTTGATGCCCTCCCAGGTCTGTCCGTTCTTCCACACCACCGCGTATCCGGTAGCCCCATCCTCCATCCGTGACCCATCGGTGAACATTGTCAGTCCAGGCCGGGCCCTCTCTGCCTCGGCCTTCGCCTCGGCTTCCTCCTCTTGCAGCAGTTCCGCGTCAAAGGCCTCCGCCTCTTCTAGCAACACCGTGCCCTCTGTTTGCCCACTGTGTGCGAGAGCATTTGTGAGCCGGCGCCCGATTTGTGTTGGGGCTCCCACCACCTCCCGTGCCTGGTCTCCCTGCGGTAGGCTAAGCAGTCTCAGTCCAAAGCGCCGCTGTCTGTTCTCTAGCTGAGCCGCTGCTGCTCTGATGCCGGACTCCATCGAGAGAGCTCCCAAGTTGGTTGTTCGGAAGCAGCCTGTTGTTGCTCGGGCCTCCTGGTTGGCCAGCCGCTGGATCTCCTCCGCCCGTCCTTGGGTTCCCATGGTGTAGTCCCCTTTCGACCACAGCTCTGCCGAACATGGTGGTTGACTGAACACACGCCGTCATAACTTTTCTACAGTTGGCCGGCGATAGTCCCATCTGCCCTGTGAGCCGCCGTAGCCTAGTCATTGCCTTGCTGCCTTCCTTCATCCGGGTGGCATGGTGTTCCTTGAGTGAGAGCTGGGCATCGAGCCAGATTCCCAGCCACCGGGTCGCCTCCTTGTTGAACGGAACCTCGTTGACGGGAACCGGTGTAGATACGTCGCCGTGGTCTAGATAGGTCGCATGCGATTAATGATTAAACTAAAGAAGAAGAAAAAAGATGATTGTATTTGCCATGATCCAAAGTCACATGCAGTCCGCTATCGGATAAACAAACAAACAAACAAAAAACCGCCTCCTCCGGCCAACAAACTAGGATGTCCAGCACGCCGGTCCGTTCGAGGGGGGGGGAGGGGCGGGCTACACCTCCATCTCCAGCAGGCCGCCGTCAAAGTCGTTGTGCGCCATCAACATCTCCATGCCGTCGCCCACGCCCAAGCCCATCTCGCCTAGATCCAGGTCGCCCATCTCGCGCACCTCGTCCAGCCGCTGCTGCACGCCGCTGACGCCGTCCCATGGCCGCCACGCAGCCTCGACCCTGCGCATCACGCCGACGAGCATCTCGTTCGCGCCTTCAACCGCCAGCGCCTGCAGCGCCTCGCGGAAGCCCATCCGGCCGTCCTCGCCGACGTAGGCGCCCAGCAGCGCGGCAGCGACGTCGTCGGCCACGCCCTCGGCTTCCGCCGTCTTCATCTTCGCTGCCTCGTGGGAGACGATCTCGACGACCCTGCGCGCGCCGAGGAGCTTCCACGCGGTGACGAGCAGCCGCGAGGTGTACTGCGGCGGTGCTCCGGTGTTCCACGCCAGGAGCTGGTTGTAGCTGTTCGCGAGGGCACTGGCCAGGCCACCGGCCCCTGCGCTGTGGATCCACGATTCGACCTCGTCGCGCGTCGGTGTCGCCGTGCGCTTGAACCCGAGGTGCGGGCGCAGAGTGGCCAGCAGCTTTTCCGTCGTGTGCTTGACCAGGGGCGAAATGTGGGGGCGGCGCAGGAGCTCGCACAGAACAGCGTCGAGAGAGCGCGCGGACATGGCGACCACCGTGCGGTGCGTCTCTGCCGCCTCCGGCGAGAGATCGGGGGCGATGATCAGCGAGGTGAGGAGCGACAGGCTCGCGGAGGGGTCGGCGATGTGGCTCCAGAGATGCTGGGCAAGCCACGCAAGACCCGCTGTTACCGACGGCAGGAGAAAGGGCGTGAGCAGGAAGGCGAAGGATTCGTTGACCGTGTCGAGATCCAGGACCTTCTGCTGGATCGCACCCATGGTCTGTGCGAAGAGCGTCGGGATGAGCAGGTAGAACTCCTGCGGCCGGCAGGACATCATGAGGCCATCCGAGATGCCCTCGCCCTCGAAAAGCTCCTTGATCCAGCCCCCCAGCTGTGCGTGGCCGTCGGAAGCGCCGGCAGCTTCCACCCGCTGGGCCGTGGAATAGTTGTGCAGCAGCTGCGGGATGAACGCCGCGTTGTTGGGCGGATGCGAGAAAATAAGGTCGGAGGCGGTGAGTGAATAGCGGTGGATTATAGCCAGAACCAGGAGCAGGATGTATCCGAATTCGTCGTACACCGGCTGGTACTCGCCCTGGTCCTCCTCGTACCGCCAGGTGTCGAGGAGATCGCACAAGGGCTCGAGGAGCTCGGCCGGCTTGACGAAGAGGAACATCACGTCGATGCTGCTGGGCTTCCGGGCAAGGAAGCTACAGATGTTCCGGAGCGGCATCGTCTCCCGGCTCTCGCACATTTGCTTCATCACCTATGCGGACGTGAGCTTGGAGGGGCCCGGCACGGCGCGCGGACGCTCTACTTACATCGAATAGGGCTGCAACAACGGCGCCCGAGTTTCCCTCAACACCCTCGATCTCCTCGAGCAATCGGTCGACCCGCGAAGGGTCGACGTTGCACTCCGACAAAATCGCGCGGTAGTCGTATCTCCCCGAACTCGGCATCGCGCTCATCGGAAGCTCGCCCAGTATCCCCTGGATTTCCTGCTCGCCTATAACGCCGTGCAGCGCACAAGCAAACAGAAAGTCCTGCCGCAGGTCGACCGTGATATCGGCGAACATCATGTCGGGACTGGTGTTGGAGCTGTCCGAGAACGGCTCAAACGTTGCCGGCGCGAGATTGACGAGAATAGCGACGTCCGCGCGGACGAATGCTTGCGATATCGCGTACGACGAGCCCAGGGAGGAGGGGAATATGCGGTTGAGGATGAGCGGCACTTTGTTGCAGAGGAACGAGCGCAGGAGGAACAGGGTACTTGTTGCTTCGTTGCGGGCCAGAGCATTCGATATGACGTCGACCACCGCTGTGATGAAGTCGGCCGCCATGGCGCTGGCCTCGTCCTTGTAGCGGTTGTACAGGTATCCGATCACGACCTCGTCGTCGACTTTGGGCCGGCCGCACAGCTGCAAGCCACACGCCGTCAGCCGCGGCCCCGGCAGAGAGGGAGAGCACCCACCAAGCTGTCCAGCCAAACAAACAGATGCGCCCTGGTCCACGCAACGGGGCCCACATCCGCCACATCGCCTCCCAGCCCCATCACCATCCCGTCGATCGTTTCTCCGGGCCCACCACCGCTCTGCTGCTTCGGGCTCTGGCTCCGGTATTGCTGCCTCATCTCCTCCAGCTTGCCCGCCAGCGGCGGATTCTGGACCAGGATGTACTGCGTGAAGAGACTCAAGCTCGTCTGGAACGCCAGCTTCTTCTCTTTCCCCGCTCTCTCGCTCAGGATCTTGGCCGCGTGCTCGTTCGACCCCAGAGCGATGATCAGCTCGCCCAGCGCCTCGAGACGGAGCCTGCTCGCAGGGTCCTGCGCCATCGCCGCCTCGGCGATGCCCTCGACGCCGCCGTCGCTGCCGCTCAGGATGCCCGCTCCGGACGCCGCCATCACCGCCTCCATCCAGTCGCTCATGGCCTGCACCGCGTCCCACACGTTCTCGGCCGACCGCGGCTTCTTCTGGCTGCGCAGGAGCAGCGCCAGCACCAGGAACACATCCTGCTCGAGCACTTCCCTGCCGCACGGGCCAGCTTCGAGGGGCGCCGACGCAGCCAGCGACGTCACCGCGGACGTCTGCAGAAGCGCGGCGAGGACGCTGGCGAGACTGACGATGTCGCGCTCGACGAGGCGGCTCACGAACTGCAGGTGGAGCGGGTCCGACACATTGGCCGTAAGCGCGGGTTCGATGATGGCCAGCGCGATGGCGCGCTGTGGGATCGGCACGCGCGACAGCAGCTGGTGGAAGTAGCTCTCGAACTACATTTCGGCCGTGGCACGGATTAGCATCCCGGCAACTGGCGGCGCGGCGCGGTCCATACCCTATCGACGGGTGTCCGGTGCAAGATGCATTTGCGCAGGAGGTTCCTATAGTTTTCGAGCGGAAGCTTGGGACTGGGCATGGTTGCGGTTGTTCGGGGGCGGCAGCTCCGCTCCCGCCCAGTTTCTCTCGCACGCGGTTGCCCCCACGTGACCGGCGCTGTCGCATTGGGCTAGCGCGTCCGTCCGACGAATTGGTGTCTTGGCGAGACCCGAGGAATGAGGAATGACACTCCATGACCCGCGCCGCCCAACGGCAGAACCCAATTTCCACAGAGACAGCGCCACCACTCTCCTCCACACAGATGACGACGATCGCGCGGACAGCGGACGGAGGAAAAAAGCACGCCGCCACAGTCCACGTACATATTTACATAACTAGGCTGAATGCGAGTACGATTAAACCAAAGTGCAGACAGATGACGACGATGCGTTTCGAGACGGAAAATCACGACGCCGGCTCACCCGGGGGGCCAAACAAAAGCACAATTCTTCACAAACACCGCTCGAACACGCCCGAGCTGGCGTCAGTCGTCCCCCCCCCCCCCCCCCCCGCCAGCGGCCGTGGCGAGATTACATACATGCTCGGCCTATGCTGGCATCCTTGCAGGGCGCCCGAGCGGTGGCAGTGGAAGCGATGCGCACGACCGTCGTATTTGGGACCGTGCGCGCCGGAGCGGATCTTCTCCATCTCTACAAGGTCTGCATACAGCAGAGATTCTGGGGGGGGGGGGGGGACGATGCGAAACGGGTGCGCGGGAAAACGGCGGCGGCGCTCCGGATTGAGGGCGACGAGAGAAGAGCAGCACGTACGTATGTATGATGTATCTAAGTATTCATGTATGTATTCCCGGCGGAGAGCTGTCCCAGATCGCTGGGAGACGGCGCGATTGACAGCTGCTAGGGAGTTCCGGACCGACGAGAAGGGGGGAGAGTTTTGATCCCCATTCCGAGCCCACGGCTCGCGAACCGTGTCTTGACCACGGCGCAGGGCTCGGGGGGGTGTCGTGCTGCAGATAGAGTGCGTTCTTAACATACCCGACACAACTGCACCCGGCCCGTGCAGAGCACGCACTGGCACTCTCGGACGTGTGAGTGTGGCTCGCTCGAAAGGCCGGTGCGGATCCAGCGTCCGGGCGCCCGGCCATGCTGCGGACCGCCTTCCGACACGCCGAACAGATGGGGGGCGAATCGAGCCGTTGTGAGATGTTGGGCCGCGGGCCCGACGAGCACATACACAGACAGGTACTCGGCGCCGGGCAACACGCGCGGACCAATCGACCGCATCTGGGGTCCGCGGCCGCCGCCGCGGAAGTGTGGATATGTTTGCAGAGTGTGTGGGCGTATCTACATAGATAGCCAGCGACCTGCCGAAGGGGATGCGCCGTGCACGTGTGTCCGCACCGTGCAGAAGCAGCCCTGGCCATCTCCAAATCTCTCCGTTTCGTGCACAGCCGACCACTCTTTCGGCTGCAGGGTTTATGGAAACGAAGGGGGGGGGGAGGAGGGGGAGGAGGAGGAGGAGGGCGGCCGATCGGCGGCTAGGCCTTTGCCGACTTGCCTTCTTCTTCTTCCTTCTTTCCAGCAAGCCAAATCCAATCTCGGATTTCTCCTTTCCTTGTTGGTTTGGGGTGGCGCGAGGAAAAGGAAGAAAGAAAAAAAAAAGGAATAAAAAAATAAAATAAAAAAATGTGGCAAGTGGGGGATCGCCGGGCGAGTCTTGCCGAATGCGTGTCGCATCCTCCGAACCGACGAACGTTGGCTCGTTTCAACCTGCATCCCTTTTTTTTTTTTTTTTTTTTTTTTACTTTCGTTTGTTGTTTTGTTGTTTTTTTTTTTTTGCTCTTTTGGCGTCCGACGTCCGACGTTCGACTTCCTCTTGGGGTACATACTTCATACATACATAAACATATATACATACCTACGGTACGAGATGTACACGGGTTGGAGACGGTTCCGGGACAAGTCCCCCCCCGTTCCTACTTGTTCGCGGACGAGGGGAGGTACGGCGGAGGGAAACCACGATGGAGCGGCTTCTCGTTTGGTTTCTCGCCCGGAGCGAGGGCTCCTACATACCGGCGGACGCGTGCGGAGAGCATCGAGCCCTTACATACGCAACCCGCGCCTCTATACATCTATTCACAAGCTCTCAACACGACGACGACAAACTTGACGGGCTAACGTCGGCGACAACCACATCGTCACACCATACACAGTCCTCCGCCTACCTCCAGCGCATTCCGAAACGTCCAGCAGCCCGCCCTGGGATGGTCGCCCATACGTAGCGGGAGTCTACTACCTTGTATATAGGCAATGCTCCGGTTGCGCGAACACTACATACTGTACTGGTGGAGTATCCAAGCACGTTTGTTCCTCCCTTTTTCCTCGGAGGTTTTCGGTCGATAATCTGTTTCGTTTCTTCGAACCCTACCACGCCACCGTGCTTGCTTGCTAGTGATAGTTAACTACTCTACATATGTACCTAGCACTTGGTAGTCGGTATCTAGTGGGGGCGGGTTGTTGTTTTTGCGGCTGTTTCCCTGCATGCCCCCCCCCCGCCCGCCATCGTGTAGAATAGTCTATGTATGTATCTACATCATGCTCTACATATGTACCTAGCACCTAACTATCGTCAACGCGGGTGTTGGAGTGGAAAGTACGCTGGGGGCAGTTGCTTTTTTTCCCCCCTCTTTTTTATTATTATTATGTATTGTTCTTTTTTGGTGTGCGTGTGTGGACTCGCTTCGGACGGGCAGTCAGGCTCTTTCCGCAGCATCCAGGATCATCGGCGTCGGGGAAAACCCGCACCAGGAATGGAATGCACACAATTAGCACAAACGTGAAGTTTTGGGAAGGTTTGGATGGGCACGTGGGGCTCGGTGCGCGGGGAGCGACGGGGGCAAAGGCGAGGTAAAGTACGATACGCCTGCCCCTGTCCGGATCGTGCGGGAGCTTTGTTTCTGCTTTTTTTTTTTTCTTTCTTTTTTTTCGTCCGGACCCCCCAGGGCTCTTGCATTGAGGCTCGCACTAGAGCAGATACCAGCAGTCACAGTCCGGATACCGACAGTCGACTTGCGGAACCGAGAAAGGCAGTTGTCGCCATACATAGATATGTAGCAGCACAGTACCTACTTGCATGACACATGCCACCCAGCGTGGGGGAGGAATACATGCCCGCTTCGAAACCGCCAGTCGAAGGCGATCGTCCATCTCGTCGGTCCTTGATAGGGGGTGTCGGTGGCTGCGCAAACATCTGCAATATCGGCCCAGGACTCCAGCATCTGGCACAGGAGACGTGGCGGTGCTGCGCGAGTGCAGATCAGGCGGCAGCGCGCCAAAAAAAAATGCAGCTCGCGGGTCCGGCGGCACACGGCGTGCAGCCGCTGTCTGCGTGCGAGGCCATTGCCCCGTAGGTCCGAACCGGCTTAGATGCGGAATGAAAATCGATGTCCCCTGCCGGTCCTCTGCTGGATATACATATTATGCTCCGGGCTTCACGTGGCCTGTCTCCGGGCCCAGTCGAGTCGAGATTCGCGAGCGGCCTCCTGATGATCGCGATACGCACCGACACACACGCCCGCACGCGCGCCCTCACTGTTTCTCCAGCTCGTGCAACCGGCGGCGAGCTGTGCGACGACCATTTAACCTTCTGATGCCCCGAAACGGCACTTCCCATCCACTTTCGCCTTCCCGGGTGGGGTGGCCACCGCACGGAACGGTTCGTGAGACATCGCACATCCCTCCTTCCCGAGTCTCGCCCTCTCCACCGCACACTGCGCCTTCGCACTTTCTATATGTATGTATGTGCGATTCTGCTCGTTGCGGGCAATGCTTGCGACACCATGCGACACCCACTGCGCGACAGAATGTCTCCCCGCAGCTGGCGGGCGCTCAGTCGCGGGGGAGAAACCGCCAAAAAAAGAAACGGAAAGTGGATCCTCGCTGCGTCGTGCGGCGGAGAGAGCACCCGCGTCCACAACGGACACCACATCTGCACACGGATCTCTTACCACTGGCCACAGCGCCCGCGAGAATGAGATAGAGTGACTGCGCACCCCTTTTCTTTCCTTCCAGCGGACTGGCTGCCGGGTCGCCAGATCCGATCCGGCCTCGCACGCGGAACACGCGCAAGCGCCGCGTAACCAACCGAATCCTCACCCGCGCACATACGCACTCGGCTGTCCGGCACGCAGCAAAGCCTGCGCGCCCTCCTCTGCACCGGCTCGAAGCGGCAGACGCGCGCGCAAACACTCACTCCGTGTCCGCGTCCGTGTCCGCAGCTGCGAGGGTGAGACAGGGCCAGCCACAGGGAACCCGAGTGCCGTGGCCGACGGACGCAGTTCTGCCCAAGTAGCAACTCCGTTCCGATCGAGCAAGTGCTGACCGAGCGAGATCAACTGCCGGCGTGAGTACGTACGAGCACGCATGTCATCCGGATAGCTCGCATGGTATGTACCTCGGGTGCTCGATGTATCCACGGAGCAAACAGTATCCATCCGAACACGACGGGCACGGAGCAGCATCTGCCGCTGCGAAACCCAGAGAAAGCTATAAAAAAAAAAAAGACTTGTGATGAGAGTATCCAGCTTTCGTCGTCCATGCATCGCAGAGTAGTCCCGGCCAGCGCATGTAGATATCATACGTAGAATGAATGTCACTGCGGCTACCGGCCCCTCTCCAAGTAGGCAAGCAAGCAAGCGGAGAAGCGGCGCGGCGTGTATGCGTGCGGGCCAACTGTTTTCCTCCCGTTTCCGTTCCCTTCTTCTTCCGAGAAGGCCAGGGGGGCTCTGCATGCGGATCGTTTAAGTCCGGCTTGCTCCGTGGAGATGGAGAAGAATTTCGGTTCAGGGGGGGAGACATACTACGTATGTACCCACATCAGCGTGTGCAACTCCTTCTCGATATCGATCAGTCGGTCGGTCGATCTGTTGGGTGGACCACATATGCGACCAGAACCAACTATCTATGCAGGGACGATCCCCTCGGACATACACACATACAGAGCATACCCGTAAAGCGCATCGTCGTGCCGGGCGTCTCGCCCTTTTGCTCCACATGTTTGACTGCTGTTGCTGCGGATGTGCATGTGGTGGAGAGATGCGGTGTGGTGGATGTGGTGGAGTTGATGTGGTGTGGTGGAGTGGATGTAGTGGAGTGGATGTGATGGATTGGGTTGGATGTGGTGGTTGTAGAGTAGATGTGGATACGGATGTATCTATGTTCCCCCACACATTATTGCGACGGCCACTGATGGATGGATGCGAAGAGAGTGCTTACATGGAACCCGGAATCCCGTGAAGGGTGCATCAAGGCAGAGCGGCAGCGTTGGTTGGCTTGGCACGGGTGGGCTGGCCCGGATTGCGACGAAAAGGAAAAAAAAAACCCCCCACATCCGGGGTCGATTTGGCGAGCTCCACACTTCCACACTTGATGGAAAAAGCTCGGGCGCTTGGCCGGCCGACCGACCGATCTCTCCAAGACACGGGGACGCGGGGAGGGGGAGAAATCCCCGAGCATCACGGCGGTGGTAACTTATGTACGTGGGTACGTGGATATCAGTAGAGAGGAAAGTCCACCTCGTACGGTGCCGTCAATTCTCGCTGTTTAGCGGAGTTGCTCGTTGTCCGAAACCAAAGCAGAATTGACAAAACAAAAAAAAAAAAAAATCAAAAAAAAAAAAGCTGCAGCAAGATCCAACTGACTGGCTCGGGATGCAGCGGCGGAACGTGACTTGGGGTGCATCCTAGCTCTGCAGGCTGCATGCGGCAGCATTCATATCTGGCACGGTGGGAGCAGCAGCTGTTGGTATGATAAGGGACGAGCGAGGGGGGGGGGGGGGGGGGGAACACGATAGATGGGCGGGCTGTCGATTCCGGCTGAAAGG
>Ga0307516_10007039_pt1 | contig 13025 bp, 18 predicted proteins | sample 19_EM_MG_FD_203310 | JGI IMG/M metagenome (GOLD analysis project Ga0307516, IMG submission 203310) | Populus trichocarpa ectomycorrhiza microbial communities from riparian zone in the Pacific Northwest, United States - 19_EM | ecosystem: Host-associated > Plants > Roots > Unclassified | place... | reverse complement strand
ACAGCGGCGATGGATGTGACGCTGGGTGCTTGTGCTGGAAACGCGAAGTGTGGTAGTAGCATATATAGATGTACATTAGATATAAAGAATAGAACTGGACTGAGTCACTATGCCTGGAACCCGCTGCGTGTTTGTGAATGCGACGCGAGTATTTGCTGCGATGTTCCGTGCCTTGACACCCGGCGTAACCACGGTGCCATGACACGCATCGTCCAGATGCCATTTGCCCTGACACGGCTGCGTCCAGAAGGAGAATGCCCTGACACGGCTGCGTCCAGAAGGAAAATGCCCTGACACGGCTGCGTCCAGAAGGAAAATGCCCTGACACCGTGTGTCCAGAAGGAAAATGCCCTGACACCGTGCGTCCAGAACGAAAATGCCCTGCCACGCTCCGTCCGGTAAGCAGATGCCGTGGCGAGCTGCGTCCGGGCGCATGGTGCCATGGTGAGCTGCGTCCGAATTCACATTGCCTGTGCGTTTTGCGTTGGGAGCGGTATGTGTGCTGCCAGGGTGCGTCCAAAGCGTCCCGAGCACCTGGTGCATCAGGACGCAGCCTGTGCGTCTGGGCGCACATTTTTTTTCCTGATGTCCGACATCTAGCAGGTCCGAAAAGACGTGGTTCATCATATCCTGGAAGGTGGATGGGGCATTAGTCAGGGCAAAAGGCATTACCTGGAACTTGAACAGCCCATATCGGGTTCTGAATGCTGTTTTCCACTCGTCCCCTTCCCTGACCTGGATGAGGTGGAATCCATTTTTCAAGTCTAGCTTGGTAAACCATTGCGCCCCCTGGACGCGGTCCTGTAGTTCCTGCATGAGTGGCAGTGGGTATCGGTTCGGGATCATTTATTTTGTTGAGTGCTCGGTAATCGACGCACCGAGGTAGCCCTCTTCCGTGGGGTTTCGGAACGAAAAGTATCGGTGATCCGGCAGGGGATGTTGAGTGCCAGATTTTCCCTGTTCGTTCCATTTCCTACAGCTATTCCCCCAGCGTTTGGAGTTATCCCTACGATAGCGGGTAGATAGGTCCCCACGGCACTGTTGCTCCTTCCTTGAGGCTGATCTTACAGTCGTAGGGGCGGTGTTCTGGGAGGGCATCTGCCACTTCTTTCCCCATGATTCCCAGGTATTGGCGGATTTCCATTGGAACGGCTCTTAGCGGATCTTCTTCTGCTACCGCTGCTACATACCTAATAATCCAGGCATTGGGATCAGTTGCGACCGACTCATCCCAGGTTTGTGAGTATTGGTTTGCTTCATACTTGGTACAATTCTTTCTGCATTCCAGGCCACTAAACCGGATTTCTTCGTTCGTCCAGGCTCTTTGAGGGGGGTGCGCTGTTATCCAATCAAAAGGAAGGAAGGTGTCAATTTCGGGTTCCATGGGTGAGATTTCGAATCTTTCCCTGGAGTAGTATTTCTGGTGTTGGAGGAGCATTGGTTCCGTGTAAAATTGCCCTGCTCCTTTGACGCTTTCCGCGGTGTAACTCTCTATGCTGTGGGGTCGCTGGTACGCTTTCTTCTCAATCCCAAGTTTCTCCACGGTTTGTTGGTTGACAAGTGCAACGGAGCAACCGGTGTCCAGTAGTACCCGGATTTGATGGTTTTTTATCCCTATGTGTAGTATCATAGTGATAATTGGGTGAGTGCCGCTGGGGACTGTCCTTGGTTTCTTTGACGGGGTTCCGGCACTGGGTTCCTCGTTTCTTCGTTTCTTGCACAGGCCGCATATTATCGTTGAGGCCTCAGGCTGCGGCTGTTCCTGGCCTCTTAAAAATGCGAACCAGATTCCTCCCACAACGGGGCAACAGCGTCGGTATCCATGGTTTCGACTGCTGCCACTTTTTGCTGCTTGGCTGCCGGGTGTTCCTCTACTTCTTCGTCCCGTTTTCGTTTCCCTTCCCAGGCTCCTGCAGCCTTCCAAGGGGCTTTCGGGAGCACGGTTCCCTGTATCGTGTTGAACGAGAAGCATTCGAATGTCTTGTGTCCGTGTCATCCGCATTGCCAGCAATCGTCATGGTTTCGGAAGTATGCTTCTTGTTCCTTTTGTGGGATGCCCTTTAGGGCTTCTTCCTTTGAGACCCAGTGGTTCTTGGCTCCCCACCATTTCCGGTTTTTTTCGAAGCGTTGATCCGGTTACTTTTTGCTTGGGTCGTCCTTTTTTCCTTCGTCCTTCCATTTATCATCCTTCTTTCGTTCCTCTTTTGAGGTGGGGCCTCCTTTTGATGCCTCCCGGGCTGCCTTGAGTGCCTTTTTCTTTTCTACCTGGATTCCGGCTTGGTAGGTAGCGTTCATAAATCCTTCGTCGTCCGTGGGCTTATCAGGGTTCTGGTTGAATCGCATGTCCAGGATGCTGTCTGGCTTGGCTAGGTCGATTTTTTCCCGCAGGCCTTCCCCTGTTGCCTTTGCGAAGTTGTTTACGGCCTGGAACTCTATGAGGTAGGTGCGGATTGATCCCTGGTATTTTAACTGCCCTAGTTTGATTTGGGCATCGTCTGCCTCTCTTTCGTTGCAGTACTCGGCTTGAATGGCTGCCGCGTAGTTGACCCGGATACCGTTCCCCTTCAGCTCACGGAAGCGCTGTAGGTGCCATACCAGAGCCGTATCCGAAAGTATCGTTCCTACCTAAGCAATTTTCTGGTGGTCACCAGTTTCCGGGTAGAACCCTAGGAACATGGTGACTGCTTCCCACCACTGATTGAAGGCGGTTGAACTCTTCCCGTCGAAGGATTCCGGGTTCTTCATTTTCAACCGGGCAATATTGCCCTGTTCGGGTCGCGTTGGTCGGTCTTGTCGAGCCCATTCCACTTCTTCCGCCACTAGCCATACGAGGTCCTGCGTGGTGATCGTCGGCACAGGATTCCTATGTGGCGAGGGAGTGCAAGGGTGCCAGAAGGGTGGCTGGGGCGGTTCGGACAGCGGGCCTGAGGGCGCTCCTGCTGACAATCCGGGTGGTGTCAAGGGGGAGTTTCCTCCTTGTCCTACCACGAGCTCGGGTGCTGGTGGCCTTGGGGATCTGTGGCGTCTGAGTTGCTCTAGTCGATGCCTTATCTCTGACGTAGTGGGGACCGCCGGGATCTCTGCGTCGGCGCATCGGTCTCGGGTTCAGACGTAGCGGGCTTCCTAGCGCCGGTTGCAAGGGGGCCGATGGGGCGCTGGTGCTGGTTTGCCGGATGGGGCTCCTCCATGCGGGCGGTCCCGCTGGTGCTGGTGGTGTTACAGGTAGCGGGATTCTGGTTGCAATGCGTTGGATTTCCGCTCTTGCCTCCCGGAGTTGGTTTTCTAGGGTGGATACCCGGTTCTGGTGTGCCGCAGCCAATAGTTCCACATTGCCCTGGAAGTTGGCCAGGTGTTGATTTCGGGCAGTGTTAGCTTCCGCCAGGAAGGACAGGGCGTCATTTACCTGAGCCAGCTGAGTGGCCTGACATATTTGCCGCTCGTTGGCCTCATTGGTACGTTCGATGATGGCCTGCCAGACGTTTCTGGCAAGGTACTGGTACACGTTTGCTGCGTTTGACAGCTCGCTACGTATCCATTCTTCCGCTATTTTCTCGTTAGCGTTGACTCGGTCATATACGTACCTAGTGCCTTCTGTCAGGCTTTGATAGGCCTGCTCGATTTCCCACGTTTGTCGGTCGGTTCGATCGTAGGCGTCACCACACAGCTCCGTAAGGCTTTGTAAATCGCTCTCAGCTTGCTGTTGCTGGCACACCAGGGTCCTAACCCAGACTGCGGGGTTGGCTATTTCCACCGCTTGTTCTGGTCTTGGGGATCCATTGGTGATTTGGAGTAGGTCGCGGGGAGCCTCGAGCCGGAGCATGTTGAAGTCCGAAGAGGTAGTCATTGCTCAGTATAGGTCAAGGAAGTCTCCTGTGTAGATGGTTTCGTCGTCCTCGAAATTATAGTCGCAGAGTTCTCGGAGTTCTTCTTTGGTGAGCTCGGCGCTTTGGTGGTTATAGGCGCAGTTGAGCCAGTATTGCGTAATGGATCGTAACAACTTGGAATATTTCATGACGACCAAACTTCTCATCCGCCAGCAAGTGAGATGGGCGCAGTTTCTCTCCCAATTCAACTTCAAAATTGTCTACAGACTGGGGAAAGTGGGAACCAAACCAGACTCCTTGACTTGAAGATCCAGAGATCTTCCTAAGAAGGGAGATAAACGACTGACCGAATACTTTCATGCCGTCATAAAACCACACCAAATATTATGACTCAATGCCGGAGTCGGACTCGAGGAACATGGCGCCGGACTCAAAGCCGGACTCGGACTCGAGGAACGCAGTGCTGGACTCGAAGCCGGACTTGGACTCGGATTTGAGGAACATGGTGCTGGACTCAACGACGGACGTGGACTCAACGCCGGACTTGGACTCGTTAACACCAAGATTGCCAAACTATTCTCTGAAGCCTACAACTGGGATCCGTTTTGCACAGAGGTGCTGGCTATGCTAGAGAAGGAGGTTCACTATTGTAAGGATATTACGCTATTGGAGTGCTCCCGGAGCCCAACAGCAAGATTACTGTATCGAGGAAAGATTTATGTCCCTGCCTATGGCCTTCTGAGATTATATCTGATCCAAACACATCATGAAGTACCGGTAGCGGACCACCCTAGACAATCGAAAACACTCGAATTGCTCTCAAGGAACTACCACTGGCCGAAAATCCGGCAAGATGTAGAAAGGTTTGTAAGCAACTGTCACACTTGCCGGCGATCGAAAACCAGTCGACACGCACCCTATGGAGTCCTCTGCCCATTGGGGATTCTCCAGCAGCTATGGCAGGACATTTCGATGGACTTCGTCACAGGCCTACTGCAATCAAAGGATCACGATGCTATCTGGGTGGTAGTGGATTGGCTCACGAAACACAGGTATCTTGCCCTGTGCAGCACTACCGTCGATACCCACGATCTGGCTGACCTGTTCCTCCAACATGTCTTCTGATTACAAGGACTTCCGCCAACAATAACTTCAAACCGAGGGCTTCAATTTGCTTCCGAATTCTAGCATCATCTCTGTGCACTACTGGAAATTGAACTGTGGCTGTCTACTGGTTTCCATCCACAGACCGATGGTCAGACCGAACGAATAAACGTGGTAATGGAACAATCCTTGTGGTCGTATGTGAACTACATGCAAGATGATTCGGCTGACTGGTTGCCAAACGCAGAATTCATATTGAATAACCATACCTTGGAAACGACGGCCATATCTCCGTTCTTTACAAACCTCAGCTATGACCCTCACTGGTAATTCGACCTTTCAGCCTCCCTACTCAACCAAGCAGAAGATCAACAAGTGCATTTTGCGGTGAAAGTATTGTCCGAAATTCATGACCACCTGCGGACGGAAATACGTAGAGCCCAACTCCGCTACCAGGAAACCACAGACACCCGTCATATCTCCACTCCGGACAATCATGTGGGGGATCTTGTGTAGCTCGACGCTCGAAATAGGAAGACTTGATAACCATCAGCAAGGTTGGATCATCAACGGCATAGTCCATTCAAGATCGTACGCAAGATTTCCTCTCACGCCTTCTAGTTGGAGCTTCACAGCTCAATGCAGGTACATCCCGTTTTTCATGTGTCCGTACTAGAGCTGGCAGCACAGAATCCACTTCCGGGACAATGGCAACCACCACCTCCTCCCGTGGAAATTGACAGGGAGCAAGAATGGTTTGTGGATTACATTTTCGATTCTCAAATGTATCGAAGAGGACGACAGTACCTTGTTAAAGGGACCGGATTTGATCACCCGAATTGGGAGCACGGGTTCCTGGTTCAGAATCGGATGCCTCCTACGCAGAGAAAATGGCAAAAATACTCAGGATGCTCCAGGAGCGGATGGAGGAGACACAGCTGACGATGACCGTAGAGGCCAACGAGAAACGACAAGCTCATCCTTTCCGGGTGGGAGACGAGGTGTTTCTAGACACATGGCTACGTCCGATTGGCTACGCCAATGTGACCGGAATGGCCAACAACAGCAACAACTCCCACAAGTTTCAGCATCCACATGCCGGGCCATTCAAACTTCTGAGGAAGGTAGGCGAAAACGCGTTCGTCGTGGACATTCCAGCACACTGGCGTCTACAGCCAGTTTTCAATGTCTCCCAGCTTAAGCTATCCAAGGTTGATGGAAGCCGTGAACACACACCGCCGCCACCACTGCGCTGAACCGCCGCCAGCGCAGAATATGAAGTCGAATCGATCCTCGAGCATTGGGGCGCTACAATCCGAGACCTTGAATATCTGGTCAAGTGGGTTGGATATACACGTGCCACCTGTGAGCCACTGGTAAACCTGAGGGGCAGCAGCAACGAGCTACTCGGCGAATACCATGCTGCGAATGGTTTACGTGTCTTTTAGTGGATGGGACAAGACTGAAGACGGTGATCTGGGTAGGGGAAGGAAATTGTTATGTTTTGCTTTACTTCTTTCTGTTTGTTATGTTTGTTTTGTTTGCTACTGTTGTTTCGCTTCGGAGGGGGCACTTGTTTTCTTGGGACGGGAGTGCTTGTAGGAGGTTGATTCCGGACACAGTGGACGCCACGCTGGTGTGCCGTCTAGGGTTGTGCTTAGGGCTTGTGGTGTGTAGTTACAGAGTGACGCTAGCAGCTAGCACTAGCCACGGCGGACTTCCCTTACTAAGCCGCCGCCCCGCCTTCTAGGAATACCATGCTTCTTGTCACCCCTCAGTTATCCCTTTAATTGCATGGAATGCAGGGCGTAGGTACAAATACACCTGTTCGTTCAAAACGGAGCTTTTCAGCTGAACGACTGGAACCATATTATCCTCATCCTGAAAGCTGCATTTGGTGTCACCGATTCTGCTGCTACCTCCTGTACCAAGCTCCATGGCCTGAAACAGGGCAAGAACGAGTTCACAGCCTACTTTGTCGAGTTCCAGATGTAGGTCTCCAAACTCAGATGGGATGAGCATGCCAAGTTGAATGCCATGAAAGAATGAGAGTCCATAGAACTCCGCCGACAGCTGTTAGGACGAACCCAGTACCTCTCCTTCAACCAGTTTGTTGGCCAATTCCAGCAGCTGGACTCTGAGATACATGCCCTCCAACTTCACAATGTAAGACAGAACACCTTGCCCCACCCGAACAGCAGTAACCCAAACCAATAGCTCAACTCGACCACCGCAGAAACAAACACAATTCAGAGCTCAACCGGTCTGGGCTGGATGGAAGATCTCAGAGCACAAATGCAGAGCCCAGCTCAGGGAGGGCTGCTGCGTTTACTGCGGAGTATTGGGCTGCATGGCCGCCCATTGCCCCAACAAGAGTCGCAACCTGTTCTGCACCGCCACTGCCCAAGTCTCTGACTCTGAATCTAGCGCGTCCTTGGTGGCTTAGTACGGCCACCAGCACACCGAGCACCACCATTTTGCTTGTCGAGTTTGTCCAATGTAGCTATGAAAGGAAAATATCTTGTTATTTCGTACAATGTTTCCTTTGGTGACAATGCCATGGCTAGCCATACCCTGATCGACTGCGGAGCAATGGGAGTGCACTTCATTGATGACGACATTGCCTACCATCACCAACTACCTCTGACACCACTTAAGTACCCCAGAGCCATCTAGGTTATCAATGGCCTCCCAATCTCCTCCGGAGACATTACCCATACTGCGAATGCCACAATATTGATCTGTGAACACCACAAACAAATACCAAAGTTTGTAACCAAGCTCGGTCACTATCTGATTGTCCTCAGTTTCCCCTGGATGGAGCTCCAAAACGTGGCCATAATGTTCAGCTCCCACACCCTGACATTAGGATCAGTACTGCATTGTGACTTGCAAACCGGTTCCCACTGTAGTCCACACCATCAGCTCCGAATCACTGGAACCAGTGCTCTGTTCCCATGTGTCAAAAGTAGTGCCACCAGGAGAGCCAGCAGTAAGTGCAGGAAACACCAATATCGGGGCCCAGCTATTTACATCACCCCAGGTGAATAATACCGTCCAGGTTGACAAAACCTAACCTAGACTAGACACCAGTAATGGACTGAGACTCGATGCCTGTAACGGACTCAGACTGGATGCTCATAACAGACTTTAACTTGATGCCTGTAACAGACTCGCACTACGCCCTTTAGCAGACTCGAACTCGACAACTGTAATGGATTTGAACTGGATGCCCATAGCAGACACTGACTCGATGCCCGTAACAGACTCAGACTAAACACCGGTGACTGACTCAAACTCGATGCCACTAACAGACTCAGACTCGATGCCACTAACGAACTCTGGCTGGATGCTGGTGCAGGACCTGTACGGGGCACCAAACCGATCCAGATCGCTGCGCTCGGTGGACACTCATTCTGCCAGACAGACCACAAAGAACAAGTCAGGGTGTTTTCGCTCGCGCTCGACGAGATCAACCGAGCCATCGAACCAAGGAATCAAGTGAAACAGCTAGACCTGGCGGACTAAATGCCTAAGGAATACCACAAGTTCCTGCGTTTCTTCTCTGAAGCGGTGGCTAAAGCCCTGCCCCTTTATCGGCCATACAACCACGACAACCTGCTCCGTAAAGGATTCACGTCCTGCTTCTGACCACTATACTCGCTGTCCATGACTGAGCTACAGGGGCTGTAGGAATGGCTGGTGGAGAACCTGAGCAAGGGGTTCATCCGTACTTTGTCGTCCCTGGCTGCTTCACCCATCCTAGTATTCAGAAAAAAGGTTACAGATCGCTGTGACCTTGTTTTGACTACTGTGGCCTGAATGAAGAAACCATCAAAAACTAGTACCCCCTCCCACTATTGCAAGAAATGCTGATGCGACTCACAAAGGCAAAATACTTCACCACCTTGAACATCTGCAGTGCCTATAACCTGGTACAGATGGCCGAGGGGGAGGAATAGAAGACAGCCTTCCAGACACAGTATGGCTTTTTTGAATCTCTGGTGATGCCATTTAGCCTGACCAATGCGCCAGCTGACTTCTAGGCTCTGATCAACGATGTACTCCACCAATTCCTCGACAACTTCTATACTGCCTTCCTTGACAACATCCTTATCTATAGCAACACCCTGGATGAACACAAGAAGCTGGTTTTCACAGTACTGAAGGCGCTCTCGGATGCTGGTCTTCACCTTAAGCTGGAGAAGTGCCACTTCCACAAGTGGTAGGGGGAGTATCTCGGATTGATCGTCGGAAACAACCGCATCAGAATGGTCCTCGAGATGGTGTCCTGTGTCCTCAACTGGCTGACCCCAGCGAATGTGAAGGCCATCCAATGCTTGCTTGGGTTTGCCAACTTCTACCAAAGGTTCATAAGGGATTATTTCTAGGTAGTTGCCCTATTAACCAGCCTGACAAAGAAAGAAGGTGCAAAATATATTCCCTTTGTGTGGGGTCTGGCCCAGCAAAAAGCCTTTGAGGACCTGAAGAACACATTCACAACAGCACCAATCCTGTGCCAGTTAGACTACAACCGCGAAACTGTTGTGGAAACAGACGCCTCGAACTACGTTTTGGCTGGCATCGTATTCCGATACGACGACGAGAGCACCATAAACCCGGTTGCCTTCTATCCAAAAAAAAAACCCTGTCGAACGCAACTACAAAATCTATGACAAGGAGCCAGCGGCAATAGTTCGGACATTCAACAAATGGTGCCCACACATGGAAGGATCAAGCCACCCAATCCAGGTACTGAGCGACCACAAGAACTTGAAATACTTCATGTCAACAAAGCTCCTCAACCACCAACAAGCATGCTGGTCTGAATTCCTCTCCCGCTTCAATTTCTGAATTGTCTACCGACCTGGAAAAGCTGGTGGAAAACCAGACGTACTGACTTGGAGGTTGAGAGACCTCCCAAACAAAGGGGATGAAAGACTGCTTGGAATCCAACAGGCCTTCCTCAAACCCCATAACTTGACAGGATTGACACTCCATGCGGTCGAAAACCGACTCACACCCGATGACTGACTCGTACTCAATAACGGACCTGGACTTGACGACCGATTCAGAATCAGACTTGGAAAACATCCTGCGATCACAAAGGTTCTGAACGAAGCCTACTCAGCAGACCCGCTACCGAACCGAATCCTGAAACCCCTAGGCGAGGGGTCGAGGCACCCAAGGGAAATATCCCTGGCCGATTGCAAGGTGAAAGATGGCAGGCTGATCTACCATGAGTGCATCTATGTACCAGATCATTCCCCTCTCCGACTATGACTCCTACAGGACCACCACAAACCGCCAGCCCTTGGGCAACCAGGGGACGCAAAAACCTTGAACTCCTTATGTGCAAGTATAACCGTCCACAAATGTGTAAGGATGTCGATTGCTTCGTCGGGAACTGTCACACCTCGCTCCAGAAAAAAACCACCCGTCATGCCTGTTATGATACACTATGCCCCCTGCCGGTATCAGCACAGCCCTAGCAAGACATTTCGGTCGACTTTGTTATAGGCCTGCCCCCATCGAAAGGATATGACGCCATCTGTGTGTTTGTTGAACGCCTGACGAAACAGAGGCACCTCCTCCCCTGCACAACGAATACCACAGCCAATGGGTTGGCTGACCTCTAAGGCAACAGGATCGTCTGCTACCACAGGCAGCTGGAAACGATCGTATCGGATCGGGGACCACATTTTGCCACCCGGTTTTAAAAACACCTTTACGCCTGCCTATTGATCGACCCACACCTCTCCACCGCTTTCTACCCACAGACGGACGGCCAAACTGAGCGAATGAATGCAGTAATGAAAGAACACCTATGCGTCAAAGTCAACTACATACAGCACAACTGGAGCAGCTACCTATTCCTAGCCGAGTTCACTGGAAACAACCAGGTATCAGACTTAACCATACTGTTCCCCATTTTTGCCAATGCTGGCTATCACCCCCATTGTGACTTTGAGCTGGACATCCGCATTAACGACCCAGAAGAATACTGATCACATACCACAGCTGAGTGCCTTCACCTGATCCACAAGGTGGCCAGGAGTGAGATACGGTATCCGCAGTCCCGATAACAGGACAATGCAGATTGTCAGCTTATCCCAGCACCGGCCTTTCAACCTGACAATCTTGTCTGAGTGGACGGAAGGCACTGGCACACCAAGCGGCGACACTGAAAGCTTGAAAACAAGCACCATGGACCTTACAGAGTCATCAAGCAAGAAGAACCCATGTCTACGATCTGGACATCCCGAATGCCATCCAGAAGCACCACACCTTCCCAGCCTCCGTGATACATGCTGTGGCCTATGACCTGATCCCAGGGCAAAATATTATGCTGCCGCTCTCTGTGATTGTCGAAGGAGCAGAAGAATAGGAAGTGGAAAAAGTCTTGGACAGTCAGAGGATTCAGGGCTGACTGCATTACCTCTTCAAATGGAGAGTATTCACTGCACCAAAATGGTAGCTGGAAGAGAAGCTAGCAGACGTGCAAGCCATCAACGACTATTACGAGTACTGTCTGCAACGCACCACACCATCTCAGCTCATTCTTGTTGGAACGTGAGCCTAAAGTAGGGCTACTATCATTGTGTTGGATCACATGCAACGCTGTCGCTGGACAACGGAAGAGGGGGATAACACAGTGCCGAAATGGAGGAATGTTCTAGAACAAAGGGATGCAGGATGCCGGTGCAAGGGAATGAAGGGTGCCGGAATGATGAAGCGACAGGTGCTGAAATGTGGGAATATGAAACGTGTTGGTGTTTGCTGATGTTGGTGTTTGCTCAGGTTAGTATTTACACGTAGTGGGGTGCTGGCTGGAGTTCCTCTACATAATTAGGGCCGTCACCTGCCATAGATCTTTATGTTTCAACTTGTTTACGCTGTCACCATGTCCTTGTCTCCATATAGTTGTCTCCATGTCCTTGTCTCCATGTCCTTGCCTTTGTGTCCGTGTTTCCGTATCCTTGTTCTTGTCTCTGTCCAGTCCGGTCCATCTCCTCCACTCACTTGCCACAGGGCTCCAGCGCCAGCCTGCCTGTACCCTCCTGTTCCATTCTTGTCCTCCGCTCGGTGACTGCCATGCTCCACCGCTCACCTGCCACTGCTCACCTATCCTATTCGCGTCCTCCACCCACCCCACCAACCACTACCCTTCACCGCTGGCTTGCCACTGAACTCCACCGCTCAGAACCCACCGCACTGCTGTTGAATTCTCATCCTCCGCTCGCCGGCGGCCATGCTCCACTGTTTGCCTACCAACGCACTACTGTCCTGTCCTCGTCCTCATCCTCCAGTCACCTGCCCCAACCTGGAGGCCTGCCGGACCCTGCCGTTACAGCAATGTAGCTTCCAAACTGTAGGGATAGTGATTAATCGGAGACTGCGATGAGCAATCTGAAGGGCAATTCAATATCTACTGCATTATACAATCCTAGGCAAAAGGACTGAAGAAGCAGAAGCTATTGTCACAGCGTTGTAATCACATGCAATGCTGATGTTGCTGGACCACAGAAGTGGGAAAACAGGGTGTCACCACGGAAGGATTCGGAAATGGAGGAAAGTTATAGAACGAAGGGATGTGCTGGAATGGGAGAACATGCGGAATGTGAAACGTGTTGGTGTTTGCTTGTGTTGGTGGTTGCTCTTGTCGGTGTTTGCTCGGGTCGGTATTTGCTCGTGTCGGTATTTGCTCGAGGGGCTGCTGGCTGGAGTTTCTGTATATAACGAGGGCCGTCGCCTGCCATAGATCTGTATGCAACAACTTCATTATGCCGTCACCGTCTCCTTGTCTCTGTGTCCTTCTCTCTGTCCTTTGCTCGGTTCATGTGTGACACTCGGGTGGTTCACCTACGGCACTGTCACTCAGGTAGTCACTGACAGTCCATTCCCTTTGAGCGGGAAACACTTGTACAATGGCAGCTGAACAACTGTGTATGTAACAGGTGGGTCTGGGCAAGGCTCCAGGTAGCGACGCGTGGCGGTCGAGCGGGACGGCGCGGCGGTCAAGCGGAATGGCGCGGCGGTCAAGCGGAACGGCGCGGCGGTCGAGCGGGACGGCGCGGCGGTCAAGCGGAACGGCGC
>Ga0307516_10007038_pt1 | contig 13027 bp, 13 predicted proteins | sample 19_EM_MG_FD_203310 | JGI IMG/M metagenome (GOLD analysis project Ga0307516, IMG submission 203310) | Populus trichocarpa ectomycorrhiza microbial communities from riparian zone in the Pacific Northwest, United States - 19_EM | ecosystem: Host-associated > Plants > Roots > Unclassified | place... | reverse complement strand
CGACCGCACCTTCACCGTGCCGATCGGCCGGCTGGAGTCCGACGCAGGCTGATCGGCCCGCGAGGGCCTGAGGTATCGTTTCGGCTCCTTCGACAACGATGAGCCGCCTCAGGCCCGTCTTCCCATGGCCACCGCACGCAACAAGCCCGTCGCGAAGTTCCGCATTCGCGTCACCGCGGGTGACGTCATCGCGATCGGACCGGGCAAGATCGCCTTGCTCGAAGCCATCAGCGAAACGGGTTCCATCACGGCCGCGGCCAAGAGCCTCGACATGTCGTACCGGCGCGCCTGGATGCTGCTCGACGAGCTGAACCGCGCACTTCGCAAGCCCGCCGTCGACTCCGCAAAGGGTGGCCAGCACGGCGGTGGCAGCGAGCTGACCGAGGTGGGCCGCCAGCTCATCGACACCTACCGCCGCATCGAAGAAACGGCCTCTCGCTCCTGCGCGGCCGACATCAAGCGCCTGGTGGGGTTGATCGCAAGCTAGCGCCGGAGCGTGCGGAGCGCCGCACGGCGAATGTAAGAAGAGCGCCGCCATGTCGACACACCCACGTCGAACTCTCGGCAAGGGTGGAAGTCGAACCAGGACTTGCCCCTCCTCTCTCGGAGAACCGCCATGAACGTCCCCACCCGCAGAACACTCATGACCCTCGGCGCATCGGCGCTCGCGTACGGCTTCGTCGCGCTGCGCGGCGGTGGCTTGAAGCAGGCCGAGGCGGCCAGCCCCGAAGTGTTCGAGGTCACGCACACCGATGCCGAATGGCGCAAGCTGCTCGACGCCAACCAGTACGCGGTGCTGCGCCACGAAGGCACCGAGCGGCCCTATTCGAGCCCGCTCAATGCCGAGCACCGCGAGGGCCGCTTCGCCTGCGCCGGCTGTGCGCTCGAGTTGTTCAGCTCAAAGACCAAGTTCGACAGCGGCACCGGCTGGCCAAGCTTCTGGAAGCCGCTCGACGGCGCCGTGGTCGAGCGCGAAGACGGCTCGCTCGGCATGCGGCGCACGGAGGTGCACTGCCGCCGTTGCGGTGGGCACCTCGGGCACGTCTTCAACGACGGGCCACGGCCCACCGGCCTGCGCTACTGCATGAATGGCGTCTCGCTGACGTTCAAGCCCGGCGCCGCCTGAGCGCGGCACGGCCGCAGCGCTGCGGCTCGTGTCGAGAACGGCTGAGTCGCGGCAGTCGATATGCTCTGCGGTATATTTCGGTCACTCTTCAGCCGCGGCCACCGATCTCGCATGCGCTCAGCTTTCTTCCTCCGATCACTGCGCCACATCGGCGCCGCGCTTCTCTTCGCTGGCACCTTGAGCGCCCACGCGGCCGAACTCACCGTTTCGGCCGCTGCCAGCCTGACCAACGCCTTCAAGGAGGTGGGCGCAGCCTTCGAAGCGCAGAACCCCGGCACCAAGGTGCTGCTCAACTTCGCCGCATCGGACACCCTCCTCGCGCAGATCGCCAAAGGCGCGCCCGCCGATGTGTTCGCCTCGGCGGACCAGGAGACGATGGACAAGGCCGATGCGCAGAAGCTCACCACGTCGGGTTCGCGTCGCAACTTCGCCGGCAATGCACTGGTGCTGGTGACGCCGAGTGACAGCACGCTGAACCTGAAGGCGCTGGCCGATCTGCAGCAGCCTGCCGTCAAGCGCATTGCGCTCGGCACCCCGAGCGGCGTGCCCGCCGGCCGCTATGCGAAGAGCGCCCTCGAATCCGCCAAGCTGTGGACTGCTGTCGAGCCAAAGGCCGTGTTCGCGCAGAACGTGCGCCAGTGCCTCGACTACGTGGCACGAGGTGAGGCCGAAGCCGGCTTCGTCTACGCCACCGACGCGGCGACGCAGAAAGACAAGGTCAAGGTCGCCCTGACCGTCGCGACGGAGACGCCAATCCGCTACCCCATCGCCGCGGTCGCTGGCAGCCCCAACGCCGCCGACGCACGCAAGTTCATCGAGTTTGTTGCCTCGCCGGCCGCTCAAACTGTGCTGGCCCGATACGGTTTCCTGAAGCCCTAGCTTCACAGTCGCATGGACTCAGCATGGATCCCGCTCGCACTCTCGCTGAAAGTGGCAGCGTGGTCGACGGCCATCAACCTCGTGCTCGGCGTGGCAGTCGGCCTGCTGTTGGCACGGCGCCGCTTCATCGGCCGCGAGTTCATCGATGCGGTGCTCACCCTGCCGATGGTGCTGCCCCCCACCGTGCTCGGCTACTACCTGCTGGTGCTCATCGGCAAGCGCGGGCCGATCGGTGCGTGGCTGTACGACAGCTTCGGCATCAACCTGATCTTCACCTGGCAAGGGGCCGTGATCGCGGCCACCCTCGTTGCATTCCCGCTGGTGCTGAAGGCGGCACGCGCCGCGTTCGAAGGCGTGGACCCGCAGCTCGAGAAGGCAGCGCGTGTGCTCGGACTGAACGAGTGGTCGGTGTTCTTTCGCGTGACCTTGCCGATGGCCTGGCGCGGCATCCTGGCCGGCGTACTGCTGGCGTTTGCCCGGGCACTCGGCGAGTTCGGCGCCACGCTGATGGTGGCCGGCAGCATTCCGGGCCGCACGCAGACCTTGTCGGTCGCGGTGTACGAAGCGGTGCAGGCGGGGCAGGATTCGGTGGCCAATGTGCTGGTGCTGATCACGTCGATCACCTGCATCGTGGTGTTGTTGTCTGCTGGGCGCCTCGTCCCTGGGCGCGTGGCGCAGTAGTCACATGAGCTTTGACGTTGACATCGCCAAGACCGTGAGCAGCGGCAAGCGTCACTTTCACCTGCGCGTGAAGTTCCAGTCGACGGCGCGCCGCACCGCCATCTACGGTCCGTCCGGCGCTGGCAAGAGCCTGACGCTGCAGGCGCTCGCCGGGCTGCTGACACCCGACACCGGCCGCATCGCGTTCGACGGCAAGCTGCTGTTCGACCGCGACAGCAAGGTCGACGTGCCCGCCCGCGAACGCCGCTTCGGTTATCTGTTCCAGGACTACGCGCTGTTCCCGCACCTCAACGTACGGCAGAACATCGCCTTCGGTTTGACGGCCGGGCTGCGTAACCCGTCGGCCCAGGTGGGTGGCCACGCCGTCGACCGCTGGCTGCGGACCTTCGAGCTCAGCGACGTGGCCGCGCAGCACCCCAGCGAACTGTCGGGGGGGCAGCGTCAGCGCACGGCACTGGCGCGCGCCCTCGTCAACTCACCGCGTGCCCTGCTGCTCGACGAACCGTTCTCCGCACTCGACTCCGAACTGCGCGACCGCATGCGCAGCGAGCTCGACGACCTGCTGCAACGCATCGACATCCCGATGCTGATGATCACGCACGACAAGGACGACCTGGCTCGCTTCGGCGAAGCCACGCTGTACCTGCGCGACGGCCTGATCTCGGAGCGGCCCGCACCTTCGCTGCTGCGGGCTTCGCCTTCGTCACTGCATGCCGTCTGAGGACGCGCAAAGAGACGCGCTGATCAGGCAGCGCGGCTTTTCGGGTCTGAGTCCTGGATGTAGACCGCGCCCGAGACACGCCCGCCAGCGTCTTGCGCTGCCATCGCGACGTTGCGGCGGCGCCAGGCCCAGGTCTTGATGGCCTGCGGCAGGATGCTGATGCACGAGCAGTAGTAGATGAACTTGAAGCCCAGCAAACGCGGCCCCACCGGGGTGCTGCGGAACAGGTCGCCGGCCAGGATGGACAGCAGCGCCTCCTGCATGCGCCACACATTGCGCGGCTGCATGAAGATCTTGCGGATGGCCGGCGAGGTGATGCGGTAGATGAACCACGAGAACATCTTGGGGCCGTGCTTCATCATCTTCTCGAGCCGGCGGAACTGCTTCTCGGCCATGGGCATCTCGCCCTTGAGCCAGTGGTCGACGGCGACCGCGCTCTCGAAGGCACTGTTCATCGCGAGGTACACGCCCGACGAGAACATCGGGTCGACGAAGGCATACGCGTCGCCGATCATCACGAACTTTTCTCCGCGGCAGATCTTCGAGTCGTAGGCGTAGTTGCCGGTGGTGGTGGCCGGCTCCAGCAGCGTCGCGTCTTTCAAGCGCTCGGCCAGCTTGGGCGCGAGGGCGATGGTCTGCATCAGGAAGTCGTTGAGGCTTGCGCCCTTGCGGTTGTCCTTGAAATAGCCCGGGTGGGCGACGGCGCCGACGCTGGTGGTGCCGTCGAGCAACGGGATGTACCAGAACCAGCCATGGTCGAACCAGAACAGCGTGATGCTGCCCTCCCACGCGCCCGGTGTGCGGTACGCATTGCTGAAGTGGCCGAACAGCGCGGCGCTCGCATGCCGGCGGTTGCGCTGCTTCACGTCGAACTGGTTGGACAGCAGCGTGTCGCGGCCGCTGGCGTCGATCACGAAGCGCGGGCGCCACTCGGTCTCGGTGCCGTCGTCGTTCTTCACCTTGACGAGCGCGCGGCCGTCACCGCCCTTGCCTGCGTCCATGTCGGCATGCGTGACGCGGCAACCCTCGAAGGTGCGTGCGCCTTGCTTGGTGGCATGGCGGAACAGCAGTTCATCGAACTCCGAACGCCGCACGTGCACGGCGTAAGGGAAGGATTTGTCCATCGCCTCGGCAAACAGGAAGCGGCTGGTGTGGTCGTGCCACGGCGAAACGAATTCGGCGCCGTGCTTGGTGATGCCGATGGCCTCGACCTCCTTGCGCACGCCGAGCCGGTCAAAAAGCGGCATGTTCATCGGCAGCAGCGATTCACCGATGTGAAAGCGCGGGTGCTGTGCCTTCTCGAAGACCACCACATCATGGCCCTTGTCGGCCAGAAGCGCAGCCACCGTCGACCCGGCCGGCCCACCCCCAATGACGACGACGTCGGGCGTGTTGCCCGAAAACTGCTGAGATGTCATTGCGCTGTTCCTGCTCTGATAAGTGATGTGTCGAGAGATCGGTGACTCAAGAATGGCCTGCCTCAGCGGTCGTGCGTCGAATGCGGCTCATCCCAAAGTATAGAAATACTTTGAGGGGGCTCTGCAGGGTGACAACGTGACGCTGTGCTCGCCTCGGCGGTGCGGACGAACAAATGCCGCTGCACGGAGCGCCGGGGCGCCCGTGAGCGGCACGAAAGAGGCAGTCTGAACACGGCGGACACCGTGACGGCCATGCGCTCGCAACCCTTGGGTGATCTCGGCGGGACGCCGAAATCACCAGGTTCTCAAGTCAGGAGTTCGCCGACTTGAAATAGCGGGCTTCGAGTCCTTTGGCGTTGGTGAGGTGCAGGGCAACCATCACCCGCTCCATGAAGGTCAGCTGCTGGATGCGCCCGTCAGGCATGGCCAGCACGGTGCCGAGGATCGGCTCTTCGGCGATCGTCGATTCCTGGTAGTCCCTGGACTTCAATGCTTCTCTCATGGGGTCTCCTTGTCTGCTTTGCACACCGCTACAGAGGGCTGCGGAGCCTCTGTAACAAGCTGTATTTTACGGCTCAGGCCCCGTTCATGGAGCGGTTTTGAGGGCCGCTTTCCCATGGGCAAACCCTTGATCCGGCCAGGGCCACGAGTCCTACGCGAGCTTCAGCCTGTGCTGACAGCCATGCTGAGCGGGCACTTCTAGAGTGAAAGCCGGTTCAACTTCTGGAGATCTCATGACCCAGCTCAAACGCGTTGTTCAGATCGGCTTGTTTGCCATGGCCTGCGGCCTGGCTGTTTCGGCACAGGCGCGCTCGGACGCCTCGTTCCTCAAGCAGGCGGCGCAGAACGGCAACGCCGAAGTCGAGGCCAGCAAGCTGGCGGCGACGAAGGCGCAGAACCCCGAGGTGAAGGCCTTCGCCGAGGCGATGGTGGCAGAGCACAGCAAGGTAGCGAGTGAACTGCAATCGCTCGCGGCCAGCAAGAACGTGAAGCTGCCCGACGGTCCCTCGGTGATGCAGAAGACCGAGCTGAAGATGATCAACGCCAGCGACGACGCCAAGTTCGACGAGCGCTACGCCAGAAACTTCGGTGTGAAGGCACACGAGTCGACTATCAAGCTCTTCCAGGAAGCGGCACAGAACGCGAAGGATGCGGACGTGAAGGCCTGGGCGCAGAAGACCCTGCCCAGCTTGCAGCACCACCTCGAGATGGCTCAGGCGCTGCCACCGGCCAAGAAGTAACCCCGAAAGCAAGAGGAGGCGTGTGACGGGTGGCCGGCTCGACAGAGCCGGCCGCTCTGTTTGCGCTCAGTCGCGGAGGTTCGGCACCAGGGCGTCTTCCACCGAGTGCGGCTGGTGCATCGGGCAGCCGTTGCGGCCACCCCTGAACTCAACCGATGCGGCATACGTCTGCCGCCGCGCCCGCATCACCGAACCCAGCGGCTGGTGGTCGACGACGCCATGCCACGGGCTGAACGACAGCGCATCGTCGATCGCCTGGGAGTCGTTGTCGTCCCACGTCACCTGTCTCGGTGCCGTGATGCGCGCCACCGCCACGTAAGGGCTTTGCAGCTCCGGCCACGCAACCGATGCGTCTTCGATCGGCATCGTCTTTAGATCGGTGCAGAGCTGCACGCGCAGCTCCCACTCACCACCCTGGTCGCGAAAGTGGTCGCGCACCGCTTCACGCAGGCCGTTCGAGTGATGCCGCAAGTCCAGCGGCACGCCGGTCAACGCCTGCAGCTCAGGCGACACCGGCGCCAACGAGAACTTGCCCATGTACTTGCCGTGCCGCAGGGGCGCCTGGGTGAAGAAGGTGTCGCCGAGGATGTGCGTCATCGCGTGGCCACCCAAGCCCTTGATGGCCAGGCTCTCGATGTTCACGCTCTCCAGCGCGCGCTCGGTTCCGCGCAGCAGAGACGAGAACGCCTTCTTCAGGCCTTCGGCCTTGTCAGCAGTGGTCGCCAGCAGCTTGACGCTGCCCAGAAACTTCTTGGCATTCGGCGCCACGAAGGCAGGGCCGTCGACCATCAGGAAGTCTTGCGTCGTTGCCTGCTCCGAGCCCGGCAGGCGATCGCCTTCCACGCCGATGACCTTGATCGACACGCCATGCGGCGTCGACACGCTGTCATCGAGGATGTCGCCCGGCGAGGTGGACAGGCGCATCACCACCGGGTAGCTGCGCGGCCTGGCGAAGATGCCCTGTGCCCATTCGGGCGCGAGGCCGTCGAGCACGCGCATTTCAGCGCGCAGGATGCCGTGGCTCTTGGCATGCACGCTGCGCAGGCCGTGGCCGCTGTCGGCAAAGGTGGTGTGCGAAATCTTGAGCAGCGCTTCTGTCAGGTGGGCGATGGTCTCGGCTTCGTCGCTCGCGACCTGCTCCACGGAGTAGTCGTAGGGAATCGGGGTGCCGGAGGGAGTGTTGGGCATGCGTGCCTCCTGGAGCCTAGGGTCGCCCGATCTTGGGCGCACGCGCCGGTGGCGACAAGCTGATCCTGCTGTCGGCCAGTTCCCACGCTGCCCTTGCCTTCGCGCCGCGTCACACACGCGTCATGGTGAACAGGCACAGTCAAGGGTTGCTTTCTCGAGCCCTTGCCACCATGACCCTGCGATCTCTCGTGAATTCCACCGCGTTGGCCGTGGCCCTGCTGGCCGCCCCATTCGTCGTTCAGGCCGACAGCGTTGCGCCGGTCGACCTCAAGTTCGCCAGCTTCTTCAAGCAGCCCATCGGCCCGCGCGGGCTCGAGATGGCTGATGCGCTGCGCGCCGCCGATGGCAAGCGCGTGCGCCTGGTGGGCTACATGGTCGCGCAAGAGGAGCCGCTCGCCGGCCGGTTCATGCTGACGCCGCGGCCGGTGCGCATGAGCGAGCACGCCGATGGCGACGCCGATGACCTGCCACCCGCCACCGTGACCGTGCTGCTCGACGCAGCGCAGCGCGACCGCATCGTGGCCCACCAGTCCGGGTTGGTGGCCCTCACCGGCCTGCTCACGCTGGGGCGCGAGGAAGACAGTGCCGGCCGCGTGTCGTGGGTGCGCCTGCAACTCGACCCCGAGGCACTCGCCGCCGACCGCCTCAGCGCCGCGCCTGCTGCCACTCATGTTCACTGATCCCTCTCCAAGACCATGCCCACCACCATGACCCCACGTTCCTCGTTGATCCTGTGTGCTCTGAGCCTGGCCGGCCTGGGCAACGCGTTCGCCGCGCCCACCGTCACCCGCCTCACGCCGCCGAGCGAGCTGTTCACCAGCAACCGCCCCGACCCGGTGATCGCCCGCTTTCTGCCGGGCCAGCGCTTCGACCTGCAAGCCACCTTGCGGCCCGATGCCGGCAAGCGTTTCACCGAAGCACGCTTCTTCATTGACGGCAAGCCCGTCGCCGCGCCAGTCGCCTTGCGTGATTGCGCCAGCGGTTGCCTGAAGGGCGTGCCGGAGGAGTCGGCCATCGCCACCGTGCGCGCCGTCAGCGTCGAGACCGCGGGCCGCCATCAGTTCAGCGTCGTCGCGACGCAAGACGACGCACAGACTGTCACCGCGCGTGGCGACTTCATGGTCGTGCCCTTCAGCGCCGCCATGGGCCCCAAGGTCAAGAACATCATCATCCTGCTCGGCGACGGCATGGGCGCGGCCCAGCGCACCGCAGCGCGCATCGTCAAGGGCGGCTACGCGCAAGGCAAGGTGATCGAACCGCTGGCGATGGACACCTTCCCGGCCACCGCGCTCGTGAAGACCGCGTCGCTGAACTCGGTGGTGACCGATTCGGCGCCCGGCATGACGTCGTACGTCTCCGGCAACAAGAACAACAACAACGAAGAAGGCGTGTTCCCCGACGACACGACCGATGCCTTCGACAACCCGCGCATCGAGTACCTGTCGGAGTACCTGCACCGCACGCAGGGCAAGGCGCTCGGCATCGTCACCACGGCCGACGTGTTCGACGCCACGCCGGCCGGCAACGCCGTGCACACCAGCAACCGCGGTGCCGGCACGGGCATCGTCGATCAGTTCTTCGACGACCGCGAGCGCACCGGCCTCACGGTGCTGATGGGCGGCGGCCGCAAGTGGTTCCTGCCCGCCAGCACGCCGGGCTCGGAGCGCGCGGAGAGCAACGACTACGCGTTCTCTGCCACCGAGGCGCACACCGCCGAGATCGTCAAGCGCTGGGGCGCTGCACCGGGTGCCAAGGACAAGGACCGCGACCTGATCCGGGCCTTCGAGTCGGCTGGCTACCGCTATGCCGCCACAAAGACCGACCTCGATGCATCAGCCGGCGCAGATCGCCTGCTGGGCCTGTTCGCCTACTCGAACATGAACGTGGCACTCGACAAGATCGACGGCCGGCGCGGCGCCAAGCGTGGCCTCACCGGCTCGGTGGTCGACGACTACGGCCTGCCCGACCAGCCGCTGCTTGAAGAGATGACCACCCGCGCGCTCGACGTGCTGAAGAAGCAGAAGAAGGGCTTCGTGCTGATGGTCGAGGGCGCCTCGATCGACAAGCAGGCGCACAACATGGACACCGAGCGCTGGATGCTCGACACCATCGAGTTCGACCGTGCCATCAAGGTGGCGCAAGACTTCGCGCGCGACAACGGCTACACGCTGGTGATCGTGACCGCTGACCACGAGTGCTCCGGTGCCGCACTGATCGGCGGCTCGATGGTGACCGATGCCACGCTGCGCAACCTCGCGCTCGCCAAGGGCGCGGCCAACCTGCGCGACAAGGTCGTCGGCGTCTACGAGAAGGCCGGCTTCCCGCATTACCGCCTGGCGGCCGACGGTTACCCCGAAGCAACCGACATCGACTATCGCCTGCTCGTGGGCTACGGTGCCAACGCCGACCGCTACGAAGACTGGCGCACGAACGCCACGCCGCTGCGCGACTCGCAGCAGCCGTTCGTGAAGAAGGAACCGCTGAAGTGGTACCCCGCCAACCCAGCCGAGCGCGCCGACGCCATCGGCGAGTTCCTCGTCACCGGCCAGGTGCCGGGTGAATCGGCAGTGCACACCGCCACCGACATCCCGCTCTCGGCCTTCGGCCCCGGTGCCCTCGCCTTCACCGGCGTGATCGACAACACCGATGTGTTCTTCAAGCTGGCCCAGGCTGCGGTGAAAGGCACGACGGCACCGGCCGACGCCAACGGCAGCACCAAGCCGCGCAAGCGCTGACCAGCCCGGGCCCGCGCAGGCGGGCCGACGGAGTGACGCATGCCCGCGCTTCGCGCGACGGTGCAGCAGTGCGCCCGTTGCAAACCGCCTGTTGCAAACGCCGGCGATGTGACCGTTGCTCACCATTGCTTTCTTCTTGCGCGTGGACAGCCGCAGAACGTCCGGGGTCTACTGCGGCGCGGCTCACGGCCAGACCGGCCGCACCACGCCCCCAAAAGGAGAAGAAGCATGAAGCAGGGACGCACCGTCACGCCGACACCGACACCGATCAGCCTCTCGGCGACACGGGCGCACAGCACGCTGCTGCTCGGCCTGGTCTGCGGCAGCGCCCTGCTGCTCGCCGCCTGCGGCGGCAGCGACGGGGCCGAGCCTGAAGCAGCCAACGGTGCCGCAGCACCAGCACCAGCACCAGCACCAGCACCAGCACCAGCACCAGCACCAGCACCAGCACCAGCACCAGCACCAGCACCAGCACCAGCACCAGCACCAGCACCCAGTCCTGCTCCTGCTCCTGCTCCTGCTCCTGCTCCTGCTCCTGCTCCTGCTCCTGCTCCTGCTCCCGCTCCCGCTCCCGCTCCCGCTCCCGCTCCCGCTCCCGGCTCGTGGTGGAAGCCCACTGCGGCTGCCACCTGGCAATGGCAGCTGACCGGCACGCTGAACACCTCGTACAACGCCACCGTCTACGACATCGACCTCGTCGATGCGAGCAACGCCACGATCGCCCAGCTGCAAGCCGCGGGCCGCAAGGTCGTGTGCTACTTCTCGGCCGGCAGCTCCGAAGACTGGCGCCCCGACTACGCGAAGTTTCTTGCCGCCGACAAGGGCAAGGCGCTCGACGGCTGGGCAGGCGAAAAATGGCTCGACATTCGCTCGGCCAACGTACGCGCCGTGATGGCGAGCCGGCTCGACCTGGCCAAGTCCAAAGGCTGCAACGGCGTGGAGCCGGACAACGTCGACGGCTACACCAACTCGACCGGCTTTACGCTGACGGCGCAAGACCAGCTCGACTACAACCGCTACCTCGCCGACGAGGCGCACGCGCGCGGACTGGCCATCGCACTGAAGAACGACGTCGACCAACTCGCGGCGCTCGAACCGTCGTTCGACTTCGCGGTCAACGAGCAATGCAACGAGTATTCCGAATGCGGCGGCTACTCGGCCTTCACGTCGAACAACAAGCCCGTCTTCAACGCCGAGTACAAGAGCAGCTACGCCAGCAACTCGAACGGCGCCCGCGACAAGCTGTGCGCAGCGTCCAAGGCGGCCGGCATCCGCACCCTGGTGCTGCCGCTCTCACTCGACGGCAGCTTCCGCTACAGCTGCGACTGACGCAGCCGCCTCGCGCGAGCGAGGCGGGTCACGTCGACTGCGCGACGATGGCTTTCAGCTGCTCGCGCAGCGCCTTGCGGCCCGCGGCATTCGTGGCACGCCACGCGGCCAGCGCCAGGTCCATGAAGGCTGTCTCTGCGGGCGTGGGGGCAGCGTCCTTCTGACGTTCGTCGAGCCAGCCGGCGGGTTTGGCGCAGAGCGATTCGATCTGCCGTGCGAGCTTGTCGCCGATGGGCCGTGAGGCCTTGATCTGGCTCCACATGCTGGGCGAGATCTGCAGCGTGGCCGCGAAGGCCTGCTCCAGGCCCTTGGGCGCCGCACCCGCAGCCATGGCTTTCTCGGCGTGAGCCTGGAACAGGGCCAGTGCGTTCTGTCTTCGAATGAGGGTGGTGTTGTCCACGGGTGTTGTGCGCAAGATGCAACGAGTTCAACTTGCATTGTCGCAAGGGCTTGACGGCACAGTAAAGACTATTTACAGTCCGCTTCCTCTGCTCATCGAGCACCATTTTTCTTCGAAAGCTTCATCGTGAAAACCTCGCGCATCGTCACAAGCAACCGACCCCTGATGGGGCTGGTCGCGTTCGTGTGCGCTGGGGCGATCAAGCCGATGGGCTGCTCGTTTGGCGGTTGCATGAGTGCTCTGCATCTGGGTCAACCCGCGGGCCATCAGCAGCTTGATCGGGCCGAGGACCAGATGCATCCGGGAGAGGGCAGCGCCTAGCCGCGCACCCTCCAAGCTCTGTTCGCAGAGGCCCGGATTCCGAAAGGATCCGGGCCTTTTTGTTTTCTGTTTTCACCACAACGGTTTGCGCATCGGCGCACGCCGGCGATCACTGGATCGCGCTGCCGGCAACGGCAGATGCTCTTTAACAAATTGCTGCAAGACGACCTCGATACTGGTCGAAGGTCTGTCTTGCAAATTTTGCGGATATAGCTCAGTTGGAAGAGCGCGGCCACGCCATGGCCGAGGCCACGAGTTCGAGACTCGTTATCCGCTCCACTTCGGCTGTGTCTTTTCACTCCGTACCGCGCGACATGGTGTTGGCGGTGCGGGATGTGCATCACCCATGGCCAGGTCATGTGCAGCGAGACACCACATCCGACGGGATGCTCGCGTCAGGGCACAGCCGAAGTGGAAGGCTATTGTTGGCCCCCCAGTCGCTATCGCTCCTGCCCCCAGGGGGCGCCGCCCTAAGGACCGGCAAAGCCGGATCCTTGGGCGTTGCTTGCGGCATCGCGCAGTGCCGGCTGACATCGCAGTGGCATTCGTCGCGTTCGTCTAGTGGTAAGGACTCCGGGCTTTCATTCCGGGTACGCGGGTTCGAACCCCGCACGCGACACCAGAACAGGAACTCTCGTCGAGCCAACGCTTCGGGAGTGGAAATCGGCCGCAACGATTGGGCGGCGCCGGAACCCGTGACCGGATGGATTGATTGCTTCGTTAACTCAGTGGCCAGCCTTTGCGCTTGCACGCGCAAAGGCGTTCGCCAGCCACAGGGCAGCCCGCGGGGGGCTGCCATGTGCGCGGGCTCACAGTGCCGGCCTGTCTAGCCGGAAGCCGCGGGTTCGACTCCCGCACGAGGCGCCAGAACATTGACCGAGATAGCTCAGCAGGTAGAGCGGCGCGTTGAAAGCGCGTGCGTCGGGGGATCGAAGCCCTCTCTCGGTACCAAGTAAGAACCTCGTTAGCTCAGCGGATCAAGAGCGCC
>Ga0307516_10007037_pt1 | contig 13027 bp, 14 predicted proteins | sample 19_EM_MG_FD_203310 | JGI IMG/M metagenome (GOLD analysis project Ga0307516, IMG submission 203310) | Populus trichocarpa ectomycorrhiza microbial communities from riparian zone in the Pacific Northwest, United States - 19_EM | ecosystem: Host-associated > Plants > Roots > Unclassified | place... | reverse complement strand
CCACCGACAGCAGAAACACCATCACGATGTTTGCCCCATCGAGCATCGGGGTCAGCGGCGCGACGGCAAGGGTGACCGCGCAGCAGATCCCGACACTCCAGGCATAGCCGGCCCAGGGAACCGGATCTTTCTGGTAGACGCTTGTCTTGCGGTCGTTGGCATCCGGTGATGCCGAATCGCGCCTCGGCAAGGCGACCTGCAACAGGTCGAGGTCGTCGGCCAGGTCGCCTACCGCATCGGCAAGCCGCGGCTTCCAGAGACGACGCAGGCGGCCCGAGTCTCGCCCCATCACCACGCGAGGCAGGTTGTGGTCGTGCGCGTAGCGGACGATCGTCGCGGCGAGCTCGCTTCCGCTGAGCACTGCCGTGACCGCACCGTTGTCCTCTGCCGACTTCAGCAATTCCTGAATGCGCTGACGCGCGGCGTCAGGCAGTCGCTGCAGGGCCGGCGTCTCGACATAGATGCAATGCCACGGCACCCCCAGTTGCGCCGACAAACGCGCAGTGGTTCGAACAAGCTTCTCGGAGCGCTCGTCCGGGCCCACGCACAGCAGGATCGACTCGCGCGTTTGCCAGACGGGGGCGGCCTGGAGGTTGCGCCGGTATTGCAGCATCTCGTTGTCGACGCGATCGGCAGTCCGCCGAAGAGCCAATTCGCGCAGGGCGATCAGGTTGCCCTTGCGAAAGAAGTTTCGGACGGCCCGTTCCGCCTGCTGCGGCAGGTAGACCTTGCCCTCCTTGAGGCGCAGCAGCAGGTCGTCGGGCGGCAGGTCGACGATGACGACCTCGTCGGTGGCGTCGAACACGCGGTCGGGCACCGTTTCCCAGACCCGGATGCCCGTGATTCCGGTGACGATGTCGTTCAGGCTCTCCAGGTGCTGGACGTTCATCGCCGACCAGACGTCGATGCCTGCGTCCAGCAGTTCCTCGACGTCCTGCCAGCGCTTGGCGTGGCGTGACCCCTGAACGTTCGAGTGCGCGAGTTCGTCGACGAGTACCAGTTGGGGCTTGCGCGCCAGGACACCATCAAGGTCGAACTCGCGCAGGACGCGATCGCGGTAGCGGATCTCCTTGAGTTCGACTCGCGGCAGTCCGGCGACCAGCGCCTCCGTCTCCGCCCGGCCGTGCGTCTCGATGACGCCGATGATGACGTCCACGCCCTGTTGCTGCTGCACTCGGGCGGCCGAGAGCATGGCGAAGGTCTTGCCCACGCCGGCAGACGCGCCGAAGAAGAGCTTGAGCTTTCCGCGCGCCGCCTGGAGCTCCTCGTCCTTGATCTTGGCAAGCAGGCGATCAGGATCGGGTCGGCTGTCCGTCATCGAAGTGCATCCATTCAAGATTGGTCGGACATCAGCAGACCCGCTTCAGCATCAGAACGTGCGGCCCACTTGCAGGATCAACACCGGCTTGTTCAGATTGCGCGTCTCACTGTTCCCGTAAGACAGGCCTCCGACAGGCGGACGGTAGAAGCGGTTGTTGTTCGCGCCAGCACCCGCTGCGCAGACGCTCCAGCCGCCCGTGAACGTCTTGCTGAGCGTCACGCGGTAGTCGGTGTAGTCCGGGTTGATGCCGGCGTACGTCGCCTTGACGTCGGTGTGTCCGACATGGCCCACCAAGCTGATGTCGTCCGCGATCGCCCAGGTTGCCGACAGGTCGTGGTAGAGCGTGCCGCTGGTGTGGCCGGAGTAGCCGGTCGACGCGTTGGCGCCAAAGTAGTCGCCGGTGGAGACTGACAGCTTGTAGCTGATCCACTTCCAGGAGACGCCCGCGTTGAGCTCGAACGTGTTCAGGTGCTGCGACGCCAGCGTGCACGGTGCGGGATAGGCCGCCGATGGGCACGCCGACTTGTTGAAATTGGCGCCCGGGTAGTAGTAGCCGTAGCCGCCGACCGTGTAGCCGAAGTCGTCGTTGAACTTGCCGTTGTAGCCGGCGTAGTAGTCCATCTCCAGGCTGCCACCCGGGTAGGAGTTGCCGGACACGTTGGATGCCCACAGGCCGGCATAGATGCCGTTGGCGAGCGTCAGGTCTGCGCCGCCCTGGACAGCCGGCTTGCCCCAGGTCTGGTCGATGCCGCGGAAGCGGTAGTCGCTGACGATGTTGACGTTGGCCGTCGTGGTGACGAATGGCGTGGCGGCGGGCGCCGAGGCTGCGGCGTCAGGTGCCGCAGCGTCCGCGGCGTTGGCCTGCGGCGCGAGCACGAGAGCGGAGAAAGCCAGCACGGACGTGCCGGTGAGGATGCGATACGAGTTCATGTTCATTTGGTGACGGAAATGCGATGGCCCGCCCGGTGTCGTGGTCGAAGCCGACGACACCGAACCCTCCGCGGCCAGGGCCACGAAGGAGGTCGACAGCGTGCCGAGCCGATCGCAGGCTGTCTTGTCGAGCTCAGGAGGCCTTGATGCGCTGCAGCTCGAGATTCAAGTCCAGCACGTTCACGCGCGGCTCGCCGAGCAGTCCGAACAGGCGGCCCTCGGTGTGCTTGGTGATGATGTCTTCGACGGTCGTGCTCGGGAGCCCGCGAAGGCGCGCGATGCGAGGAGCCTGGTATTGCGCCGCGGCAACGCTGATCTCGGGGTCCAGGCCACTGGCAGACGTGGTCACCAGGTCGACGGGCACCGCCGCCTTGTTGCCTGGATCGGCTGCACGCAGCGCGTCGACCCGACCCTTGATGGCGTCGGCCAGTGCCGGGTTGAGCGGGCCCAGGTTCGAGCCGCCGGAACCCTGGCCGTTGTAGGCCATCGGCGACGTGGCGGACGGGCGACCCCAGAAGTATTTGGGATCCGTGAAGTTCTGGCCGATCAGGGACGAGCCCACGGTCTTGCCGTTCTGGACGATCAGGCTGCCTGCCGCTTGCTGCGGGAAGGCCGCCTTGGCCACGCCGGTCACCGCCAGCGGATACAGGACACCGGTGACGACGGTCAGAACGACGAACAGGCTGACGGCGGGACGAATCAATGCTTTCATGGGGAACTCCAGTTCAAACGAAGCCGACGAGGCTGAGCACCATGTCGATCAGCTTGATGCCGACGAACGGCACGATCACGCCGCCGAGGCCGTAGACGCCCAAGTTGCGACGCAGCAGCAGCGCGGCGCCGACGGCGCGGTACTTCACGCCCTTGAGGGCCAGCGGGATCAGGAAGATGATGATCAGCGCATTGAAGATCACCGCCGACAACACGGCCGACGACGGGCTGGCCAGGTGCATCACGTTGAGCGCGGCGAGCTGCGGGTAGGTCGTGACAAAGGCCGCAGGGATGATGGCGAAATACTTCGCGATGTCGTTGGCGATCGAGAACGTCGTCAGCGAACCTCGCGTCATCAGCATCTGCTTGCCGGTCTCCACCACCTCGATCAGCTTGGTCGGATTGCTGTCGAGGTCGACCATGTTGCCGGCCTCCTTCGCCGCCTGCGTGCCGGAGTTCATCGCCACCGCGACGTCGGCCTGCGCGAGCGCCGGCGCGTCGTTGGTGCCGTCCCCGGTCATCGCCACCAGCCGGCCTTGCGCCTGGTAGTCGCGGATCAGGGTCAGCTTCTGCTCCGGCGTGGCCTCCGCGAGGAAGTCATCGACGCCGGCTTCCGCGGCAATTGCGGCGGCCGTGAGCTTGTTGTCGCCGGTCACCATCACGGTCTTGATGCCCATGCGGCGCAGTTCGGCGAAGCGCTCCTTGATGCCGCCCTTGATGATGTCCTTCAGTTCGATCACGCCCATCACGCGCGTGCCGTCCGCGACGACCAGCGGCGTGCTGCCGCGGCGTGAGACGTTGTCGATCGTCGTGAGCAGGTCGGCCGGGAAGATGCCCCCCAGTGCTTCGATGTGCTTGCGGATCGCGGAAGCGGCACCCTTGCGGATCATGCGCGCTTGCGCGTCGCCCGAGGCCGGCAGGTCGACACCGCTCATGCGGGTCTGCGCCGAGAAGTGCACGAACTTCGCGCCCAACGACTGGATGTCGCGCTCGCGCAGGTTGAACTTCTGCTTGGCCAGCACGACGATGCTGCGGCCTTCCGGCGTCTCGTCCGCCAGCGACGCGAGCTGCGCGATGTCGGCGAGGTCGGCTTCCTTGACGCCCTGCGCCACCAAGAAGGCAGAAGCCTGGCGGTTGCCGAGCGTGATCGTGCCGGTCTTGTCCATCAACAGCACGTCGACGTCGCCGGCGGCTTCCACCGCACGGCCCGACGTGGCGATGACGTTGGCCTGCATCATGCGGCTCATGCCTGCCACCCCGATGGCCGACAGCAGGCCCGCGATGGTGGTCGGGATCAGGCACACGAGCAGCGCGATCAGCACCGTGACGGTCACCGGCGAGCCGGCCTTGGCGGCCTCGACGCTGAACAGCGAAAACGGCAACAGCGTGACGGTGACGCCCAGGAACACGATGGTCAGCGCGACCAGCAGGATCGTCAGCGCGATCTCGTTGGGTGTCTTCTGGCGCTTGGCGCTTTCCACCATCGCGATCATGCGGTCGACGAAGGTTTCGCCCGGGTTCGTCGTCACGCGCACGACGATCCAGTCGGACAGGACACGCGTACCGCCGGTGACGGCCGAAAAGTCGCCGCCGGATTCTCGGATGACCGGTGCGGATTCGCCGGTGATCGCGCTCTCGTCGACGGAGGCGACGCCTTCGATGACCTCGCCGTCCGCAGGGACGACGTCGCCGGCGATCACGTAGATCGTGTCGCCCTTGCGCAGGTTCTGCGACTCGATCGGGATCCACTTCGCGGTGGACACCGGCTGCTCGAGCTTCTTGGCCCAGGTCTCCTTCTTCAGGCTGCGCAGCGAGGCTGCCTGGGCCTTGCTGCGGCCTTCGGCGAGCGCCTCGGCGAAGTTGGCGAACAGCACCGTGAACCACAACCACAGGGCGATCGCCAGGATGAACCCGGCGGACGCCTCGCCCTTGCCGGTGAGGGCCTGGACGAACAGCAGGGTGGTGATGATGCTGCCGATGTAGACGACGAACATCACCGGGTTGCGCCACTGGACACGCGGATCCAGCTTGACGAACGAATCCCGGATCGCCGGCTTCACCAGCTTGGGATCGAACAGGGTAAAGGTAGTGCGAGTCATGTTTGAGCTCACTTCCAGAGCACGAGGTGCTCGATCACGGGTCCCAGCGCGAGGGCCGGAACGTAGTTCAGCAAGCCGACGAGCAGCACCACGCCGATCAATAGCGAGATGAAGAGCGGACCATGGGTGGGCATCGTTCCTTCATTGGCGGTGATGCGCTTCTTGGCCGCCATCGACCCGGCGATCGCCAGCACCGGCACGATCACGCCGAAGCGGCCGAACCACATGGCGATGGCCAGCATGATGTTGTAGAACGGCGTGTTCGCAGAGATGCCGCCGAAGGCGCTGCCGTTGTTGTTGGCCGCGGACGTGAAGGCGTACAGGATCTCCGAGTAGCCATGCGCGCCCGGGTTGGCGATGCCGGCCTTGCCCGCGTCGGTCATGACCGCGATGGCCGTGCCAGCCAGCACCAGCAGGGGCGTGACGAGGATGGCGATCGACGTCATCTTCATCTCGTACGACTCGATCTTCTTGCCCAGGTACTCCGGCGTGCGGCCGATCATCAGGCCGGCGATGAACACCGCCAGGATCGCGAAGATCAGCATGCCGTAGAGCCCGGTGCCGACGCCGCCGAACACCACTTCACCGAGCTGCATGTTCACGAGCGGAACCATGCCGCCCAGCGGCGTGAACGAGTCATGCCAGGCGTTGACGGCGCCGCAGGACGCGTCGGTGGTGATGGTGGCGAACAGGCCGGAATCGGCGATTCCGAAGCGGGTGTCCTTGCCTTCCATGTTGCCGCCCGACTGCGTCGCCGTAGCGGCCTGGTCGACACCCAGCGCGGAGAATTTCGGGTTGCCTTGCTGCTCGAAGGTCATCGCTGCGACGGCGCCGACCGCGAACAGGACGAACATGGCGGTGTACACCGTCCAGCCCTGCCGCTTGTCCTGCACCATGCGGCCGAACGCGAAGCAGAGCCCGCCAGGGATCAGGAAGATCACCAGCATCTGCACGAAGTTCGTCAACGGCGTGGGGTTCTCGTAGGGGTGCGCCGAGTTGGCGTTGAAGAACCCGCCACCATTGGTGCCGAGCATCTTGATGGCCTCCTGCGAAGCGACCGGGCCCATGGCGATCGTCTGATGATCGGAGGATTTGTCCTCCATCACCGGGGCGCCCTTGGCATCCTTCAACGCTTGGCCATCGGTACCGAGCTTCGGTTCCTGCCACTTGTTGACCTCGACCGTCTGCACGTCCTTGTAGGCATCGAAGTTCTGCACGACGCCTTGCTGGACGAAGAAGATCGCGAGGACGAACGACAGCGGCAGCAGCACCCACATCGTGACGCGGGTCAGGTCGACCCACGCGTTGCCGATGCCCTTGATCGTGTGGCGAGCGAAGCCACGGATCAGCGCGATCACGACGACGATGCCGGTGGCGGCCGAGAAGAAGTTCTGCACGGCCAGCGCCAGCATCTGCGTGAGGTAGCTCATCGCCTGCTCGCCGCTGTAGCCTTGCCAGTTCGTGTTGGTCACGAAGCTGATCGCCGTATTGAACGACGAGTCAGCCGAGATGTTGGCCATCGCCTGCGGGTTGAGCGGCAGCCAGAGTTGCAGGCGCTGGATCGCATAGACGGCCAGAACACCCAAGCCGTTGAACAGCAGGATGGCCAGCGCATACTGGAGCCAGCCCATGTCCAGGTCGGCCTTGATGCCGCACACGCGGTAGATGACGCTCTCGATCCGGCCCGCGAGCCGGAACTTTCCTTCCATCACGTTGGCGATGTATCTCCCCGTGGGAATGGCCAGCAGCAACAGCACCACGCTGTAGGCCGCCAGCAAGATCCATGAATGGCTGGTCACGAGAACTTCTCCGGTTGAAGCAGTGCGATGACCAGGTAGACCAGCAGGCCGACCGATACCACGCCTCCAAGCACATAGAGCCAGGTCATTTGGATCCTCCGACGAGCAACGCGCAGCCGCGCGCCATTCCGGCGATCAACAGCCAGAACACCACCACGAGCACGAGATAAACGACATCCATGGGACGCCCTCCTGAATAAGTACCCGTGGATCGTAGAAATTCGGGCGTCAAGATGTCGGTAAATTTCCGGGCATGCGCATAAAGATCGCGTATACGTCGCACGTCGAGCCCGAATTCAGGAAATTCTTCGGGCCGTTCGAGCCAGCACACACTGTCAGACCGGCGAGGCCAAACGAGCGCGTTGTCGCGCCGTTCCATGTCTCGTACGGAAGGGTTGTCTTCTGCCTGTACTACCCGAGGACGCCGCCGCAGCCGGGATCCGATGCGCAAGGTCGACTCCCCGGACCGCTCGCTCGCTGGATCAGGACGCGCGTGCCGAGTTCAATGAGGCCGTTGTTGCGCAGCCTGAAGAATTCCACGGCGCTGCCTCCCCGGTAGGCATTGGCTCGGGCAGGATATCGCGCCAGGCCGCAAGTGCTCCACGCTATATTCAGTGCTCTTTCCCCTCGAGAGGCAACTATGCGACGCGTCACTGGCATCGGCGGAATCGTCTTCAAGGCAAAGGATCCGGCCGCGCTCCAGGCCTGGTACAGGACGCACCTTGGCATGGACGTGCAAGCTTGGGGAGGCGCGGCGCTGGATTGGGTTGACGAGGCCGGGCTTCCCGTCGCCGGGACGACCGCCTGGCGCGTATGCGCGAAAGAGGGAGAAGACTTCGGCCCGGGTGATCCGCCGTTCATGGTGAACTATCGCGTGGCAGATCTTGCCGGGCTGTTGACGGCGCTTCGCGCTGAAGGGTGCACCGTGCTCGACAAGACGGACGAATCCGAATATGGGAAGTTCGGCTGGGTCGTCGATCCTGAGGGCAACAAGGTCGAGTTGTGGGAGCCGCCTGAAGGCCAATGAGCCTCGCTGATCGGCATCCGCCCAGGACTTGGCCTGGCAAGCAATCAGGAGGCCGGCAACGACCGGTCGAAGAGGTCTCGCCGACCCGCCCCTCACTTCGACAAATGCGTCGCCAGATACTGCACCATCTCCTGGCGCAGCGGCAACGCGTTGTGCGCGGGGTTGACGACGATGCCGTCGAAGCCCTTCTGCAGGCCGAAGGTCCAGGCATCGCTCGCGGGCAGCACCCAGCCCGTCACGTTCTTGTTGGTGTACATGCGCAGTTGTGCCCAGTCGGTGAAGAGCAGCAGGTAGCTCTTGCCGTCCTTGCCCGCGGCCAGGACGTCGAACTGGGTGCCTTTCGAGAGGATCTTCGCGCCTGGCGGGCCTGCGAGCGGGTTCTTGCCGTCGACGGGAAGGATGGCGGCCAGGAACTCGGCATGCTGCAGTTCGCCGACCAGTTGATCCCGGGCGGCTTCCGAGTTGTTGGAGGCCAGTTGGTCCATGGCGCGCACGAGCGCCGGATTCTCCACGGCCTTGTCCAGGTCCAGTTTCGGCTCTGCGGGCTGGGCCTGCGCGACGATGGCGACGATCATCAGGAGGACGAAGCCAATGCGGTGTCTGGACGGCATGAGAAGAGGCGCGTGGTCGTTGGGGGAATATCGGCTTTGCGGCGCGCATGCAGGCCGCAGGCTCGCGAAGCGCTCCAGGAGCCGATGACGAGCGAATGCCATTCTCGGCGATGTCGAAGATGCGGTTGCTGGTTCGTCGTGGGAACATGGCGACCTGAAACGGTTGGCATGTCCTCTCACTTCAACATGACCAGGAGCATTCATGGCCAAGCAGATCTTCATCAACCTCCCCGTGCGCGACCTGACGAAGGCCAAGGCCTTCTACGAGGCCATCGGCGCGGTCAACAACCCGCAGTTCTCCGACGAGAACTCGGCTTGCATGGTGCTGTCCGACACCCTCTTCGTGATGCTGCTGACGCACGACAAATGGGCCTTCTTCACGAAGAAGCCGATCTCCGATGCGCGCCAGGCGAGCGAGGTCATGCTGGCCTTGAGCGCGGACGATCGCAACGCGGTCGACACGATGACCAGAACGGCCGGAGCGCAGGGCGGCAAGGCCGACGTCAATCCGGTACAGGATCACGGCTTCATGTACGGGCGCAGCTTCGAGGACCCGGACGGGCACATCTGGGAGACGTTCTGGATGGACATGTCCCAGATGCCCCAGGGCTGAGCGCCGCCACGCGGCGGCCTCAGAGCCCCAGCTTCTTCGCCGCGAACAGCAGGATCAGCGCGCCGATCACGGACAGGATCAGGCCGGCCGGATGGACGATGGCGCCGTCCGCCGGCTTGTTGAACAGGCGCGCGATGAAGCCGCCGACGAAGGAGCCCGCGATGCCGAGGAAGCTCGTCACCAGCAAGCCCATGCCTTCGGTGCCGGGCATGATCCAGCGCGCGATCGCGCCCACGATGAGGCCCACGATCAACATCCACAACAAATGAAACACGGGCGAACTCCTGGTTGAGTGGCGACCGCGCGGCCGGCCACATGGATGAGCTGGATCTTGCGCCGGAATGCGGATCGGCTGGATCGGGTCTACCCGGGTGCGGACCGCGGGAGGGCGCGGATCAGGCGACGGGCGTATCGTGGGCGTGTGCGAGATCCGCGGGTTGCTCCCGGGCTCGTGTCACCGCCAGGAGTTGTTCCCCCCGCCATGCCTTCCGATACGACCCACCTGATCGCGCTCGCGGCCGCTCTCGGCTGGGCGAGCGGCCTGCGGCTCTGGGCCGTGCTGCTGCTGACCGGCGGCGCCGGAGCGCTGGGCTGGATCGCGCTGCCGCCCGGCCTGCACGTGCTCGAGAACCCGTTCGTGCTGGCAGCGACCGCGACCCTGGCCGCCATCGAGTTCCTGGCCGACAAGATCCCCGCGCTGGACTCGGTCTGGGATGCGCTGCAGACGCTGGTTCGCATTCCGGGGGGCGCCTTCCTCGCCGCGGGCGTGTTCGGCGGCGACGACGCGACCTGGGTCGCCGGGGCGGCCCTGATCGGCGCCGCGCTGGCGGCCAATTCGCACGTCGCCAAGGCCAGCCTGCGGGCGGCGGTCAACACCTCGCCCGAACCCTTCTCCAACATCGCGCTGTCCTTGCTCGGAGACGCCGCCGTTCCCGCCGTGCTCTGGCTGGCCAGCGCCCATCCGGTCGCGTTGCTGGTTTTCGTCGGCTTCGCCGCGCTGGTCATGGCGACCATTTCCGTGCTGCTGATCCGCTTCCTGCGTGCGCTCGTCGGGCGCTTTCGGGGCCGGCTCTCGACCGCCGCGGCGGCACGCTGAACGGACGGCCGGCGCCGCTGCAGGTCATGCAGCCAGCTTGACCGGCGGCCTGGCCCGTTCGTGGGTGGTCACGTCCAGCAACTCGTTGAACAGCGCGCGGAAGTGGACGACCGCCTTGCGCAGGTCTTCCGTGCTGGCCTCGCCGCGCTGGTCGAGCGACACGATGCGTTGGGCCGCGCGGTAGTTGTCGACGACCACAGGATGGTCGACCGAGATGTCCGCGGCGCGGAGATCGAAATCGGCCACCGGGTAGCCGCGCTTGAGCAGCAGTTCGCGCACCAGTCGGTCCGCCTCGATGAGCACGCCCTTCGGGTCGTCCACGAACGAGCCCTGCAGCCGGGTCCAGGCCTGCGAGAACCGCGTCGATTCCGCCGGCGCGAGCGGCACGATCTCGAAGCGGGCGACACGCTTCTCGCGCCGCTTGAGCTCCGTCTCGGCCTTGGCCTTGCTGCCCAGCCGCTTGACGGTGGCCGCGTACTCCGGCCCGAAGCGCTGCTGGAGCCGCTTGGATTGGTACTGGCCCCAGGCCAGCCAGCCGATCAGCCCGACCAGGATCACCGCGACTGCGATGACGAGGGCGAGGGTCTGTGTGTTGAATGAGTCCATGTCGATCTCCATGTGTGTCAGCCTCCGGTGGGCAATCGGCAAGTGGTGTTCCCCCGACAGGACGGTGCGAGATCCAATATTGGAAGGTTATCTTGCAAGTCTAGCTGGTGATCTGTAGACTGAGGGCATGCCCTCACCACAACCGCCCGACATGAACCCGGCCGAGATCGCCGCCGCCGAGCTGATGCAATCGGTCGGCGTGCTGCTGCGCCGCGTCCGCGCCGAGGCCGGGCAGGAAGGGCCCAGCTGGTCGCAGGCCGCGGCGATGGGGCGCCTCGACAGGGCGGGCCCCATGACCACCGCCGAGCTGGCGCGCGCCGAGCTGGTCAAGCCGCAGTCGATGGGCACCGTGCTGGCCGAACTGGAACAGGAGGGGCTGGTGCGGCGCCAGCCGCATCCCACGGACGGCCGCCAGATCCTGTTCTCGCTGACGGCGGCCGGCGTCGAGGCGCGGCGCCAGCGCCATGCGGCCAAGCTCGCGTGGCTCGGCGCGGCGATCGCTCGCTTCGATGCCCAGGAGCAGGGCACGCTGGTAGACGCCATCGCGCTCATCCGGCGGCTGGGAGAAGGCGCGTGACTTTCGGCCACGACATCGCCGGGTTCTTCGGCGGCACCTGCCATCCGGACGCGAGCCGGTCCAACGGAGGCAACACGGCTCGATGAGCGGCGCAGGCACGTTCCGATCGCTGCGCAACCCGAGCTACCGCACCTGGGCCGCGGGTTCGCTGGTCTCCAACATCGGCACCTGGGTGCAGCGCACGGCGCAGGACTGGCTGGTGCTCACGCAGTTGACGCAGCACAACGCCACCAGCCTGGGCGTGGTGATGGCGCTGCAGTTCGGGCCGCACATCGTGCTGCTGCCCTTCACCGGGTCGGCAGCCGACCGCTTCGATCGGCGCCGCATCCTCATCGTGACGCAGTCCGTCATGTTCGTGCTCGCGCTGGCGCTGGGCCTGCTGACCCTGTTCGGTGCCGTCGCCCTGTGGCATGTGTATGCATTCGCATTGCTGCTCGGTTGCGTGACCGCGTTCGACGGACCGGCGAGCCAGACCTTCGTCTCCGAGCTGGTGGGCGACCGCGACCTGTCGAATGCCGTGGGCCTGAACTCCACCTCGTTCAACATCGCGCGCATGGTCGGCCCGGCCATCGCCGGCGTGCTGCTGGCGTCGGTGGGCACCGGCTGGGCGTTCATGATCAACGCGCTGTCCTACCTCGCGGTGCTGGGCGCGCTGTGGCGCCTGCGCGCGCATGCGCACCATGCGACCGCGCGCGTGGTCGCCCCCGGCCAGGGCTTCGTCGATGGCCTGCGCTACGTGGCGAGGCGGCCCGACCTGCGGGCCATCCTGCTGATGCTGTTCCTGATCGGGACGTTCGGGCTGAACTTCACGATCTTCATCTCGACGATGGCGGTCAGCGTGTTCCATTCGGGCGCGAGTCGCTACGGCCTGCTGATGTCCATCATGGCGATCGGCACGATCACGGGCGCGCTGCTGGCGGCGCGCCGCCAGCAGCCGCGCATCGAGATCCTGCTGTGGTCGGCGGCCGTGTTCGGCGTCGGCTGCACGCTGGCCGCGCTGATGCCCACGTACTGGCTGTTCGGCGCGGCGCTGATGTTGATCGGCGTCTCCGCCCTCACGTTCGCGAATTCCACCAACAGCCTGCTGCAGCTGGGCACCGAGCCGGCGATGCGCGGGCGCGTGATGGCGATGCGGCTGGCGATCGCACTTGGCGGCACGCCCATCGGCGCGCCCATCGTCGGCTGGGTGGCCGACACGCTGGGGCCGCGCTGGGCGCTGGGCGTCGGCGCCGCCTCCGGCTTCGCGGCGGCGGGCGTGCTGGTGCATTACCTGGCCCGGCATCGCCACCTGCGGCTGCACGTGGCGTCCGGCCGGCTGCGGATCCGGGTCGATCCGGCCTGACGAAGTCGCGCGGCGCGAGCATTAGTGCCGCGTCCCGGTTCATCTTCGCGACCGCGCGGCCGATGAGTTCGAGGACGCGCAGGGAAAGACGCGGCGACTGGGCGCTCGAGCGCAAGCTCTGTTCGCTTTGCCCCGTTCTTCCGCCAATTCCCCGTGCAGGCCCGCTGGTAAGCTTGCAGCAGTCCCCAAAAGAACAACCGCCGCTCCGGAGTCCCATGTCCGCTCTCACCGAAGATCAAGCCCGCTCCTACATGCACAAGCTGCTCGCCGCGATGGCGGCGGCGGGGGGCTCCGA
>Ga0307516_10007036_pt1 | contig 13027 bp, 8 predicted proteins | sample 19_EM_MG_FD_203310 | JGI IMG/M metagenome (GOLD analysis project Ga0307516, IMG submission 203310) | Populus trichocarpa ectomycorrhiza microbial communities from riparian zone in the Pacific Northwest, United States - 19_EM | ecosystem: Host-associated > Plants > Roots > Unclassified | place... | reverse complement strand
CGATCGGTCCACATCTGCACCCTTTATCTCCTTTTCCAGCTCAACAATCCGTTTTGACGCTTGCTCATGACTGCTATACCACTGGGAATATCCGTGGACAACAGCGTTGGCATTGACAGCAGTTACCGTAGTCCCATCTTGTGGATCACGCGATATGTTGACGTCGCCAAACCAGGTAAGAAGCTCAGCCGGTATTGGCCAAATGGGGGGGGTTGCCACTGCCATAATGCTGGTGCGTTCCGCGAGGTTGTCCTCATCGTCCGAGTCGTCCTGTCGGCACCGTTGTCTGCGCGTTCCCCAACCTCGTCCGTTTGCTCAAGAAATCCGCGGGAAAGCACTCCACTGGTCGTCGTTGCTCGTTCCACAGGCTCGTCCTTTCCGCGAATTCGCTGTTGTTCCGCCAGAACACCGTCACGGACTCAGCGCTGCTGCTGGATACATCCGTTTCCTCGAGAATTCCACACGAAACGCTCCGCTCGGCATCATCGCTCGTTCCGCAAAGCGTTTGACTCAGGAATTCGCTCGAATTGCTCGTTTCCTTGAGAAACCCACGCACAAATGCTCTACTCGGCGTCGGTGCTCGTTCCGCAAATCGTCGGTTTCGCAAGAACCACGTCACGTGCCCGTTTTGCAACTCGCCCGAAATCCACACGAAAACGCTCCGTTCGGCATCGTTGTTCATTCCGCAAAGCGTTCGTTCCGCAACAAAAGCATCACGTGCTCGGCGTCGTTTCTCGTGTTGCAAATTTGCTTGAATAGCTCGTTCTTGACACTTGCTCGGCGCCGTCGCTGGAATTGCCGATTTCTGGAAGAAATACGGGTGAAAAGAGCTCCGTTCGGCGTCGTCGCTTGTTCCGCAGGCTTGTCCGTTCCGCAGATTTGCTCGTTCCTTTGTTTCCCTTACTTTTTTGTCAACTTGATTCGACTATGCTCATCACAGAGAGACGTAGATAAATGGGCCCCGATATCGCCGGCCCCCACGCTTACCACTCGCTCCTCAGGAGCTACTTTTGACGCGAGAGTCATCGACTAGTTGCCTCGTTTCTCTCCCTCTTGTACAGGATCCGCTCTGTAGCACGAATCGCTGTCTTTGCTTCTCTCGCAGAATCGTCGTCGGTTACAGGCTCGGCGCTGTGGCACGAATCGCTGTCTTTGCTTCTCTCGCAGAATTTGCTTGTGATGCTTCCCTTCCGGTCCTCCTTCGCTCGTCTCGCGGGAAGAAAATTCGAGGATTCGGTGCTCGTTTCGCAGAATTCACTCGTAGTAGAAGTGTTGCTACCAGTTGAGGGGGATCGAGAAGCATGTCCATTCGAAGGAGCAGGGGCAGCAGCGGATCCTTATAGGAAGAATCCATTGAGCCTATCACTCGAGACTAGCCTACTCTAGACTAGTGCTCCCTGCTTAGCGTCGGCACCCAAATCCCACTCCTACAAATACTTACAAATTGGAGTCATTCTACCATTGGAGTAGAGAAGGTTTCCGGCCATGTTGTTTCCAGGATTCCCGATTTGATTGTTGGCTAGGTGGTTCCTTTCGAATTCGCAGTGTTTGTTAATGGCATCTTGTATAGAGATAGTGTTATTCTTCTTACGTAGGTCATGGGTTGTTTGGGTGAATATGGGACCTGTATTATTGAAGAGGTACTGGAGCAGGATGGAATCTGATATTGCTTCATCGGTTCCATTGACAGGATCGTGGTATTACAGCAAGCATTCACAGTAGTTGCTGATGTAACACTTGGGTGTTTCACCAATAGCACAATCTCCCAGGTGGTCACCAACAGCCTATGACCCTTGAGCGGACAATACTTATATGATGGTAGCAGAGCGATTGTGTAGTTCTGAAGAATTCGTACGGGAGTAGTTGGGAAAATTCACTAAGAGATTTGTGTTTGAAATATCACTAGAGAGTTGATCCCAGAAACAATGTAATATTGTTAAGGCTCAACTTCTGACTGATCGTTGCTGATGCCTCTCTACGTAGGAAACTGGCACTCTTTATATGTCGCACGGACTCATTGACCGTCTGCCCTCAGGCCGACTCGGAAAGCACAATACCTCGGTATTATGCAACAGCATCTCTCCTCGTCAGAGGGAGATAGGGTTGATTGGGACATGGCACTGATTGATTGGTATGGACCCAGAAGGTCTTCAATCCGGATGCTTGCGAACAATCTTCGTTTGCACCCCCTTGTAGGCGTCGTCACCCTCGTGCTCCTGTCCGCAGCCCTTACTGGCTATATGCTTCTCAGGTGCAGTCAGGGTCGCAATCTATAAGTCTAGATGCTTCCTGGAATGCCTGGTGACGTCGGTACAAGTGCCGCAGCAATTGCAGTTAACTGAAGAATATGTCTCTGTAACTTGACAAGTTAAGATCCGATCTTCTTCAAACAACTGACAGATGATCTGGCTCCCCTCATTTACCCACCGGATCTGTTCTGCCTTGCGCGTCCTGCACTACCGCTCATAAGTTATATTGTATACGGCAACAAGTAGCCTTTAGTATGGGTCTTGTGGAGGATAACCTTGACACCTGCCAGGGATGTGACCAGGCCCTCATCTGAGGCTGCCACTCATCCCCTTTCCCATTGGTAACCTTGAGTTACCACCCAGCTGCTGTTGGGTCAGTAATACTCCTCTCTTTCAGAGCTCGCCCCAGCCTGTGACTATCACTCATGAAATATCACCCGGCCTCAATCCTCAGATTGGTGTCATGAGATGTGGCTTGGACGGGGTTCAGGCACATTCTCGGAGATGAGACTGATAGCGTCGGTGCATTGTCCGGTGGACTAGCCACCAAGACTGATAGCGTCGGCATACCAGCCTCCGGTGGAATAGCCACGGAGACCGATATAATGGGGCGTCCCGCGCCGGGACATTCGCTCTACACTGAATATACTGTATACCAATACACATATCTTCATAGGTTATGAGCCCGGATTGATCGCTTTATCAATCACAACACCTATACCTGAAACCATTCCCCTTATTTTCAGCCGTATTGTCAAGCCTTCCCGATCAAACATCACCAACAATGTCCACCAATTCCACCTCAAAGCAGGATTACCACGTCACCAGCTTGGGATCCTTCGAACGCTTGAACACCACGAACTACATAGTATGGAGGATCAACGCGAAGACTATGCTGGATACGATGAATGCGTGGGAAATCGTCACGGGAGAAGAAAAGATGCCAACCGAAACCTCTCCAGCCCACTCGACGAGAGCGAAAAGCGGCGAAGCAGATGCCTCCAACCTTCAACACGCCATCGATTCCTTCAACGAACGAAGAAAGGCAGCTGTCGCCCTCATTCGCTACTCTGTTATCACAACAATCCAGAGGCAACTCCTTCTTCTCCAGGACCCAGCCGAGATGTGGACGATGCTGAACAACCAGTTCAACAATACGTACTCCCAGACGCAACGCTCCCTCCACGCGAGCAACCTCCACACGGTTAGGCCTCACCCAAGCGAAAAAATCGGATCCTTCTGTGAATGCCTGCAACAGTATCGCGATCCTATCGAAGGAACCAAGGAAGAGATCTCCGACAACGCTACGATCCATCACCTACGCAACTTTGCCGGAATCCGATTCAGCGAGGCCACCCACGTGCTTCGGAAACAGCTGAACAATGGGACGCTCACTCTTCAAGAAACCATCAACGAACTCTGTGAGTACGAACGAAATAAGCTAACCCACGAAATAAACGACCCCAGCAATAACACCTCTGGGGCACTCCTCTACTCCCATAGCAGTGGAAAGAAACTCCTCTGCCAATACTGCAAGAAGAAGGGTCACCATATCTCCGACTGTCGCAAGAAAAAGGCGCAAGAATCTCAGAAGAAGTCCCCCAGCAATCCCACCCACACTAGGAAGGATACTGGACAATCAGCTGGCAAGAAACGCTCCTGGGACAACTTCGAGTGCTGGCATTGCTGTGAAACTGGCCACCTGGAGAAGGACTGCACTCTCAAGAAAAGATCGGATGAGCTCAAAGCTGTTCGGAATCAGAAGCATTTTGACAAAAAAGGAAGTGCCATGGTGGCAAATGGTGATAATACCGAACAATCCCTCATTCTCCGGTCGGATCTAGATTGACTAACCGACACTGCCACGGGCCAAGCCCTACTCACATCAGGCCGAGCCGTACTCACACCCATCGACCGAACCCTACTCACACCCGGCCATGAGGCAGTACCTGACGATGAGTTCCTCCGCGATAGTGAAACGCTCACAAAAATGGTTGCCGCCTTAGCGCTCGGTGAACGAGAAAACGACTACGGAATGCGTGAGTACGGTGCAGCGTGTAAGTACGGAGTGTGTGAGTACGGAGTGTGTGAGTACGGAGCGCATGCGTACGGGGCGTATGAGTACGGAACGTGTGAGCACGGCGCTGCACGTAAGTACGGAGCGCGTAAGTACGGAGTGCGTGAGTACAGAACGCGTGAGCACGACGCTGCGTGTGAGTATGGAGCGCGTGAGTACGGAATGCGTGAGTACGGAACGCATGAGCACGGCGCTACGAGTGAGTATGCAGGGACGTGTGAGTACGCAGGGGCGTGTGAGTACGCAGGGGCGTGTGAGTACTCGGAGGCGTGTGAACACGACTGTGAACCCTACTCACAGAATACCTTCAAGACCGGCCACTTTGCCTTAGCCACCGAGATAGCACCCTCAATATGGATAATCGATTCCGGAGCCTCCCACCACATGTTCAATGGCCCTCGGAGCCAGTTCTGAACTGAGGGGTCGCGAGAAACATGTCCATTCTAAAGAGGGGAGCACCAGACACTTATACAAGTGTCCGTGTGCTAGCGCTAGTGTGTGACTGTCTATCTACAGAAACCCTTAGGGCAGACATCTGCTAAGTCCCACAAACTCTAGAAGCCATGCTAGTGGCCATGCTAGCCACTCTAAGCGTGGCGTCCACGACGCCCGAAATCCTCCTCCTACAACCACTTCCCTCTCAATAAAACAAGCACCGCCCCTAAACAAAAAAAAACAAAAAGCAACAACAAAAACAAAAAAAAAAAAAACAACGACAAACCCAACTTATAACAATAACCCCTTTCACAATGCTCAGCTGACGCTCCCGGTCACTCCTGTTCCATCCACCGGTAGACTCGCAAGCCATTCGCAGCATGGTATTCACCCAGCAGCTCATTGCTGCTGCCCCTCAGGTTTGCCAGTGGTTCCCACATAGGGTCAACGTAACCGACCCATTTGACCAAATATTCGAGGTCTCGAACTGTGGTACCTCTGTGCTCGCGGATCGACTCAACCTCGTACTCGACGGTAGCAGTGGAGCATAGTGGCGGTGGGGGCAGGTGTTCACGGGTTCTGTCGACTCTTGACAGCTTGAGGCGTGTGACGTTGAAAACCAGGTGTAAGCGCCAGTGCGCCGGGATGTCGAGAACGAAAGCATTCTCGCCGGCTGACTTTAGGATTGTAAACGGACCGGCATATGGATGTTGAAACTTTCGCGAATTGGCACTGTCGTTGGCAGTGGAATTGACATTAGCGTAGCCGACTGATAGCAAACAGGTGTCCAGGAATACCGAATCACCTATCCGAAACGGGTGCGGCTGACGATGCTCGTTCGCTTCCGTCACCATTGTCAATTGGACTTCTTCCATTCGCTCTCGAAGCATCCATAGGATCTTGACGAGCCGTTCTGCGAATTCCGTTCCAGGTCTCGAATTTGGCGTCCGCGGACCTGGTGCCAGTAAATCTAGTGGGAGCCTCGGAATGTATCCGATATCCGCCTCGAATGGCGACATTCCTATAGCCTTGTACTTGGCCACATTGTAAGTGAACTTCGCCAATGGTAACAACCGGCTCCACTGCTCGGGGGATTTGAGTTGCGATATATAGGCCTTCAAAAAAGTTTCCAGAGTGGCATTCGCCTTTTCCGCTTGACCGTCCGACTGCGGATGGTATGCTGTAGACATCCGGAGCTTAATCCCGAGTTGTGAACACAATGATTGCCAGAAGCTGAAGGTAAATCGGGTGTCCCGGTCAGATACGATCGATATGGGTAGCCCTCATAATCGAACGTAACCGTCAATGAACGCCGTTGCAAACTTTTCTGCGGTGAGCTCAGCTTCCTTAACAGGAATCCAACGTGCTCGCTTCGTCAGGGGATCGATAATTGTCGCCACAGCATCGTAACCGGCTTCCGACGTTGGTATCTTGGTGACAAAATCGATGTTCACCCGTTCCGCGTGTTCGAGTGGAATTGGTAGTGTCTGCAGGAGTCCATACGGCCTGTCATTCTTGTACTTGATTCGGTAGCATACGTCACATCCAGCAATCCATTCTGCGACCGAATCGGTCAACTTTGGCCAGTAGTACCGAGACCCAACCGCTGCTGCTGTTTTTGCGATGCCGCTATATCCACCGCCCAGAATAGCGTCCTGTGCTTCTCGAACTTTGACGTCCGTTCTCAAGAATTTTGGGATACATAACCTTCCGCCCGATGGCTTATGGTACAGCAGGCCTTCTTCGAGTGTGAACGACTTTGCTCATTCCTTAACACCGCGAGACTGCTTCGAACTTGTCTTTTTGTCCTCGTTTTCGTCGCTATTGCTCAAATATTCTAGAACTGGACCGAAAATTGTGTCCTCCCCGTAGCCTTTTCGAACATCGTTCAGCCACTCGGTTGAGGCTGACACCCTCATTTCGATGACATTCAGGTTCTGCGGATCGACCTTTGGCTGCTCTTCCTACGTGTAGGCAATTCGACTGAGTGCGTCTGTCACAACATTCGCTACTCCAGGAAAGTATTTGACCTCGTAGTCGTGCTGTTGGAGCCTGTCAAGGTGACGCCACTGACGGCTCATCAGCTTATTTTGCCCTAGGATATACTGCAATGATGCATGATCCGTATAGATGGTGGTACATTTCCGCCCATGATCGTAGCAGGCCCAATGTTCCAGATTTGCGCTGATTGCAGGAAGCTCTCGGTCGTATGCTGGATACCTTGCCTCGACCGCATGGAGCTTCCTCAAAAAGTATCCCAGTGGCCGTTCCACTAACCTCCCTTCAAACATCTGTTTCTGTGCTAGAATGCCACCAATAGCGGTGTCCGATGCATCCGTACGCAGGATGAAGTCGGCGTCTGGATCCAAAGTTGCCAACACTAGTGAAGATATCAAGGCCTCCTTGAGGTCCTTGAACTGATCCGCATGTTGGCTGGTCCATACATATTCGCTCTTGGGTTTGGAGGCGAGGTCATGTAGCAGATGTGCCTGGTGGGCGAATTTCGGTACAAATTTCCTGTAGTAGCCTGCCAAGCCCAGAAACCCGCGGAGTTCCGTTGGCATTTTGGGTGTTGGCCAATCCCGTACTGCCTTGACCTTCTTTTCTTCTGTGTGAATACCATGTCTATTCACTCTGAAACCAACAAACGACGTTTCCCGAGTACCAAAGACGCATTTGGTCTCACTGAGACGTAACCGCGCGTTGCGTAATTCCTGTAACACACCTTCCACATGCGTCTTGTGTTCTGCCAGCGTTTTCGAAAAAATCAAGACATCATCAAGATATACAATTGAATTCTGGTGATGTGGGTGCAATATTTTGTGCATCATACGCATGAACGCGGCTGGCGCATTTGCAAGTCCGAACGGAATGACCTTATACTTGTAGAATCCATCTGGTACTATGAACGCGGTCTTGTGGCAGTTGTCTGGGTGAACCCCTACTTGGTGGTATCCGCTTGCCAAGTCCAGCTTGGTGAATACACATGCTCTGTGGAGTTTATCCAGCAAGTCCTCGATGTATGGCAACGGATACCGGTCTTTGGCGGTTATTGAGTTCAATCCGCGATAATCGACGCACATTCGGAGTGTGGCGTCCTGCTTTTTCACAACGATTATCGGTGCCGCATAACGCGAGTGAGAGTCCGTCACCCACCCCTTTTCGAGCAGCTTTTTGATCTGGACCTCGAACTCGTTCCTTTCGGACTGTGTCATCCGGTACGGCTGGCTGTGGGGAATTTTTGCCGTTGGGTCAGTATGAATGCAGAAGTCGTGCCCCCCTGGTGGCGGAACGCCACTCGGCGGTTGAAAGAGATCATCAAAATCGTGTCTGATTTGAACTCTCCACTTCCCCAGATCTGCCAGAACGGAATCATCCTCACCGAATTCATCACCCATCCGGCGTTCCCGGATGTCGATCACAAAAATCCTATCACCACTCAATCTTGACATCGCCCGTCTCGTTTCGTCTGCAGATATCAGATTGATGGATGCCGCTTTGGCTACTGCTGCACAATGGTTGTGAACTTCTCGGTAGCGGCCTTGGTGTGGTCGAAGCCCTTTCAATGTCAGTTTAGGTACAAATGCCGGTCGTCCATCCGTTAGCAATGACCAATCGGCATCCAACAGGTGTAAAACGCTGTCTGAATCCACCAGATGGTGTGTCTTCGAGTGCCAATTTTTTCCAATAATAATGTCGTAGGCGCCCTTGAGATCAAACACAGTGTACCAACTGGTAACATCTACGTAATTCCCAGTGATGCCGCCTATCCGTCCATTAAGCCAAACTTGGTACCTATCTTCGGGGGGATGTTTGGTTCCGGCTGTGATAATTGACATACGTCCAGCATGTCGAAAGGGTAAACCGAGCTGTTTTGCGAATGCGGTATCGATATAACAGTGTGATGCACCAGGGTCCATTAAGGTGTAGGCTGCGTGAGTTTTGGAATGAGAGGTTTGGACTTTAGCGTAAAAACGTAACAAATCACTTTTATCAATAATGTCTTTCCGTATAACATTAAGGTTTGTCAAATAAAGTCTTGCTCCCTCCCGTTCCCTAGTTGGAGGATGCTCTGTCACTTCTCTCTTGTCTGGCCAACCTCCTTTGATGTACGCACCAGACTTTGCCTCCGGATTGTCAACATTGTCAAGATACTTGACTGGGATTTGCCAATTGGGTTGGCTGGCGCAGTACTGTGACTGCTGCGTGGGTGGTGGATGTTGGGTCAGTTGATACTTCTGGGGTCCGTCGCGCCCTCCATGGTGTCCTTCTCGAGGCTTGAATCGCGATTGTATCTTTCCATCGACAATTGTATTTACTTCGTTATTTTTGGTTGGGTTCAGGACTAGGATGGCACTTCCTGATGGCATCGGCTGAAACGGGAGCATGCGCGCGGTGACGATATCCATCATACTGGATAGTGTCATCTGGCTGCCATTGCCGAGGATGTCCATAAGGTGTGCCTGCTGGGATATATCGTTTTGCGTTGCTTCCGGCAGCTTGATCAGGTATTCCTCCCAGAGTGGGTTCTCCCTAGTAATGGTGAGCGACCTGCCCAGAATGGTGATCAGTTCCAATGCTCGCTGGTTGAACGACAAAACCAGCTGGTGGCTGAACTTCAACGCATACCATTCGCGGCGGATTACCGAGATAGCCTGTTCAGGAACGTACTGGCGCTTGAAGAGGACCTTCATGTCATCCCATGTGATATTGTAATTGTACTCCTCTGGAGGAATAGCGTCCACACCCTGTTTCTTCATGCTGTTCTCGAACCAGTGGAACACCTTGCCTGTGAGAAAACGCCAGAAGGTGTCGATCTTCTGGTTGTCTTTGGATGCACCTTGACAGACTGCTCCACCCTGTCGAACGAAGTGCTGAACATCTTCAAGATATTGAGTGACAACCTCCATGTCCTGGGAACCATCAAATCTCTTTGGCTCATGCAGTTTAATTTTTTGAACGATCAGGTTTTGGCTTAAGGTCTCAGCGCGTAGTTTTGTGGCTTGTTCGCTGATGACCAAGAGGTGATCGCAGCACCGCTTCCAGACTGCCATCTCCACAGAGGCTTCCCGGTGACTCTCGTACCACTGAGTATAGGCATTCAGGACCGCTTCAGCTGAAACAGCTATAACTACCAAGTTTTCATCGCGCGAGAGGTTTACCTCACCAATCCACTCGAGTAGCTTGTCTGGCCCCGGCCAGAATTTCGGGGTGTTTGACATTGCTCGCTGTTTCAGCATGCCCTGCTTGGCTCGCCATGCTTTTGGAAATGCTCGCCGCACTTGGGAAATATCCGCCGCGCTTTGGAAATGCTCGCTGTGCTTTGAAAATGCCCGCCGCGCTTTGGAAAAGCTCACCGCGCTTGGGAAATGCTCGCCGTGCTTTGGAAATGCTCGCCGTGCTTTGGAAATGCTCGCCGCGCTTTGGAAATGCTCGCCGAGCTTTGGAAATGCTCGCCGCGCTTTGGAAATGCTCACCACGCTTTGGAAATGCTTGCCGTGCTTGGGAAATACCCGCCGCGCTTTGGAAATGCTCGCTGTGCTTTTGGAAATGCTCGCCGCGCTTGGGAAATGCCCGCCTTGCTTTGGAAATGCTCGCCGCGCTTTGGAAATGCTCGCCGCGCTTTGGAAATGCTCGCTGCGCTTTGGAAATGCTCAGCGCTTCTGCCCGATGAACGGATTATATAGGCAGTAGCTCAGTCCGGCGAACGGGTAGTTGAGACTGCTGGACGGCGTGTGTGTACGGTGTGTGTGTACGGCGTGTGAATACAGCGTGTGAATACAGCGTGTGAATACGGTGTGTGAGTATCTTTTTCTTGAAGGTCAGCGCACTGTATGTGACTGAAAACAGCTTGGTGAGACGTAAGGTATGGGCCCCGAAACGCCAGCCCCCGCGCTTAGCGCTCGCCGCGCCCTCCCGCAGCTACTTTTCACGCGAGAGTCCGTTCGCTGGGCCATCCCGTGTCTCGTCGCTCGGTTTCCTTGTTTTTCTCGATTTTCTCGTTGTCCTCACGGGATCTTGAAAATGCTCGCCGCGCTTTGGAAATGCTCAGTGCTTCTGCCCGATGAACGGGTTATATAGGCAGTAGCTCAGCCCAGTGAACAGGTAGTTGAGACTGCTGGACGGCGTGTGTGTACGGCGTGTGTGTATGGCGTGTGAATATGGCGTGTGAATACGGTGTGTGAATACGGCGTGTGAATACGGCGTGTGAGTATCGCTCACCGCGCCCTCCCGCAGCTACTTTTCATGTGAGAGTCCGTTCGCTGGGCCGTCCCGTGTCTCGTCGCTCGGTTTCCTCGTTTTCTCGATTTTCTCGTTGTCCTCTCGGGATCTTGATGTTTCTGCACCCTCCTTCTGCTCGCCGCTCGTCACACGGTGCAATAAAGAATGCACGCCGCTGTTCGTACGGGGCAGGGGAAATAAAGAATGCTCGCCGTTGGTCGTACGGGGCAGAGAAAATAAAGTGTTGCTACCAGTTGAGGGGTCGCGAGAAACATGTCCATTCTAAAGAGGGGAGCACCAGACACTTATACAAGTGTTCGTGTGCTAGCGCTAGTGTGTGACTGTCTATCTACAGAAGCCCTTAGGGCAGATATCTGCTAAGTCCCACAAACTCTAGAAGCCATGCTAGTGGCCATGCTAGCCACTCTAGGCGTGGCGTCCACGACGCCCGGAATCCTCCTCCTACACGAACCTACTCCCGATTATCGCACACCATCGACCTAAGGCTGGGAGATGACACCATTGTCCAAGCTACCCATAAGAGCCTCGTTCAAGTCCAGAATCACTGGGTCAAGGCCCTACACCTTCCAACCTTTCGATACTCTCTTCTCTCGGTAGGGGATCTAGACACCCACGGATACAGCACCACATTCGAGAAGGGCAGGTGCATCATCAGCGATCCTGCCAACCAACGGATGATAATGTTGGGACAAAAGAACGGCATGCCCTCTACGAGCTAGATGCTGGTCCTTCAGTCCTCGACTCGCAAAATACGGCCCTTATCACTTCGAACGGACAGCCAAAACTATCTATTGCCGAATCAAGGATGTGGCATCGACATCGCGGTCACCTCGGAGAAGCCGCAATAAAGTCTATTGTCAAAGGTTACGTCGATGACGGCCGCATCTGCGAGGTATGCATCCAGGCAAAGCTCAAACGGAAGATAATCTGCGTTCCAGTCCAGTGCACCACTACACCATTCGAGTTGGTTCATTCGGATCTGTGTGGACCATTCGCTGTACGCTCATCAGGTAGTGCCCAGTACTTCATTGTCTACATTGATGACTACTCTCGTCATGCGGAGATTACCGTCCTTCCTGACAAACGTGCGGAGACCTGCACGGCAGCCTTCCAATGGTTTCAAGCCAAAGTGAACTGCTGGGGATACGATATCCGGAGGTTTCGCTCTGACAACGGAAGTGGGGAATACAACAACAAAATGTTCCGAAACATCCTTACCGTCCAAGGTATTGCATTCGAGCCATGTCCGCCACATACGCAACACAAGAACGGCATCAGGAAAAGGATGATCGGAGTCCTGACCCAGAAGGCTAGGGCCATGATGCTCGATTCGTAAGCCCCAATGCACTTCTAGGCTGAGGCCATCAACACTGCGTGCTATCTACATCGAAGAACCCCGAATCAATCCTTGGATTGAAAGACACCATACGAGGTACTCAAATGCCATCGCCGGCTATACCGAAGTGGCTACTACGCCAACTCACAGCGCGTGAGTACGTCGCCAAATGCCAACTCAGAATGTGTGGGTACGGGAATCAGCAACTCACTGAGTGTGGGTACGGCAATCGGCAACTCACATGTGGGTCCGGCCCTCGATGGCAACTCACAGAGTGTGGGTACGACCCTCGATGGCAACTCACAAGTTGTGAGTACGAGGCCGACATCAGCCGAGGACAAACCCACTCTGGATCACCTTTACCGCTTCGGATGAGTAGTGTGGAAGCACATCCCGAAATCTCAAAGGCTGGATGCAAAGATGGGTGCCCGTGCAAAGGCTTGCATGATGCTCGGATACGTTCACGATACCACCAAGATTTGGCAGATATGGGATCCCGACTTTGGCAAAGCTGTCAACTGCTCGGACCTCTACTTCGATGAGAGCCAGACTGCCTATACATCCTGCATGGCAGATAACGAGAGAAGCGGTGACCCACTCGGACTGCCGGAAGAGGAACCAGTGGTCACCGAGGTGATGGAAGATTCACCTGAAGCTGAAAACCCGGACACGGCTCCTGAGCAGGAG
>Ga0307516_10007035_pt1 | contig 13028 bp, 9 predicted proteins | sample 19_EM_MG_FD_203310 | JGI IMG/M metagenome (GOLD analysis project Ga0307516, IMG submission 203310) | Populus trichocarpa ectomycorrhiza microbial communities from riparian zone in the Pacific Northwest, United States - 19_EM | ecosystem: Host-associated > Plants > Roots > Unclassified | place... | reverse complement strand
TCCGGGTTGAGCACGAGAAAGCGGTCATACGCGCCGGCGACGGCGGCCCGGGTGCCGGCCGCGTCCAGTTCCTCGGTGATCCGCCGGGCATCGGCGGCCCGGCCGGACTCGGTGAGGCCCCAGCCGCCGAAGGTGCCCGCCACATAGGTGACGTGTCCGGCCCGGGCGAGGTCGATCAACTCCGACTCGGCCTCGGACTCGCCGAGCCCCGCGATCGCCGCCAGCCTCGGCAGCCCGGCGAACCCGATGCAGCGAAGGGTATGAAGCACCAGATCGGTATCGGTCATGTGGTGGTCCTGAAGGACGCGGCGGCAGCCGCGTGGCCGGCCCCTCGTCCGTCGGCGCGGGCGACGATGCGACCGTTCCGGACGCGGATGGCGGCCTCGGTCGCGTCGCCGTAGTCCGGCAGGCCGGCGGACGCGGCGACCAGGGCGCCGTCGTCGAGCACCAGGCGCAGCCCCGGCCACGCGCCGGCCGCGAAGACGCGCCGCAGGCATCCGACGAGGTCGCTGATCCGGAGCCGGACCAGGCGGCCGATCTCGGCCGGATCGCTCGTCACGACGACCACCGTGACCTGGTCGTCCGGGCGGGCGGCGCGGACCGCCTCCTCGGCCGCGGCCAGCCGGCCGGTGCCCAGGACCGCGACGACACCGTCGGCGCCGAGGTCGACCGGGCGGCCGGCGAGCTGATCGGCGAGCCCGGCGGGCGGGGTCCAGGTGTCGTCGCCGGGCCGCGCGGCGGACACGTACGGCAGGTGCGGCGGGTTCCAGGAGTCCGTGAGGTCGAGGCCGGCCAGGTGCTCGCAGGCGCGCGTCACGTCGAACGGGTCGCCGAACCCGGGGGCTGTCTCGGCCAGGCCCGCCGAGCCGTGCACCAGGGTCAGCACCAACTCGGCCAGCCGTACCCGCCGGGCGTGCCGCGGCCGGTGTGCTTCCAGGGCGAGCGCGAGCAGCATCGCCTCCAGCCGGATGACCTGGGCCAGCGCGGTCCGGACCGGCTCGTCGTCGAGCACGCCGGAGAGCGACCGCAGGTGCAGGTGGCCGCCCGCGGGGGTGTCGTCGACCAGCGGCAGCCGTTCGAGCCAGACCCGGGCGAACGACCCCAGCGCCTCGGCCACCGACTCCGGCGCCGTCCGCGGTGCCTCCTCGACGGCGGCCTGGTCCACCAGGTCCACCAGCACCGCCAGGTACAGCGCGCGCTTGCTCGGAAAGTTCGAGTACACCGCGCCGCGGGTGAGGTCGGCGCGGTCGGCGATCCGGTCGACCTTCGCCTCCGCGTACCCGTGCTCGGTGAACTCCTGCCTGGCCGCTGCCACCACCGCGCCTCGGGTGCGTTCCTGCTGCTGTGCCCGGGTCAGCCGCGCCATCGCCGCTCCTTTCCTATGTTCACGGCATTACGATACTCTGCCAATCCAGATACTCATAACATCTGGATGATAGAAGTATGGGAGACGCGATGGGCGAGTACGGATTCGAGGCGGAGGGGCTGGCCAAGCGGTTCGGCAAGATCACCGCGCTCGACGGCGTCACCCTGGCCGCCCCGCGCGGCCGGGTGCTGGGCCTGCTGGGGCCCAACGGCGCGGGCAAAACCACCATGATCCGCATTCTGGCGACCCTGCTGCGCCCGGACGGCGGACGCGCGTCGGTGGCCGGCTTCGATGTCGTGCGCCATCCCGCGCGCGTGCGCCGGCGGATCGCGCTGTCGGGCCAGCACACCAGCGTCGACGAGGAGCTGACCGGCCTGGCGAACCTGGTGATGATCGGCCAGCTGCTCGACCTGCCCCGCCGGCAAGCCCGGCGGCGGGCCGGCGAGCTGCTGTCCCGGTTCGGGCTGGAGGAGGCGGCCGGGAGGCTGGTGGCCGGCTATTCGGGGGGCATGCGCCGCCGCCTCGACCTGGCGGCGAGCCTGGTCGGGCGCCCCGAGGTGATCTTCCTGGACGAGCCCTCGGTCGGCCTGGACCCCGGCAAGCGCGAAGAGTTGTGGCAGCTGATCCGCGGCCTGCGGGCCGACGGCGTCACCGTGCTGCTGACCACCCAGTACCTCGAAGAGGCCGACGCCCTGGCCGATGCCATCGCCGTCATCGACCACGGGCGGGCCATCGCCTCGGGCACCCCGGCGGACCTGAAACGCCGGGTGGGCGGGCACACCATCGCCGTACGCGTGAACGACGCGGCCGACACCGAGGCGGCTGCCGAGATCCTGACCGCCGTCGCCGACCGGATCCCGGAACGCTCGGGCCGCCACGAACTCGCCGTACCCGTGGCCGGCGACGCCGAATTCTTCGAGATCGCCGCGCGGCTCCGCGACCAGGCCATCGGCGTCACCGAACTCTCGCTCCGCCTGCCCAGCCTCGACGAGGCTTTCCGCGCCCTGACCGGGAAGGCCGCCTGATGACCACCACCGCGCAGCCGGATGTCCGGCCGTCCGTCCGGCCGCTCGCCTGGCTCCGGCACAGCCTCGTGCTCGCCCGCCGCAGCCTCGCCAAGACCACCCGCAACCCGGGCCCGATCATCAACGGCGTCGTCACCCCGGCCCTGTTCATGATCTGCTTCCTCTACCTGTTCGGCGGCTCGGTCGCCGGCTCCACCGGCGCCTACCTGCAATACCTCTTCCCCGGCATCCTGGTGATGGGTGCGGGCCTGTCCGGGATGGTCTCCACCGGCACCGCCATCAACGTCGACCTCAAGAACGGCGTCACCGACCGATTCCGCAGCCTGCCGATCAGCCGCCTCGCCCCGCTGCTCGGCTCGGTGCTGGCCGACCTCGTCCGCTACCTGATGGCCGTGACCATCCTGTTCGGCATCGGCGTCCTCCTCGGCTTCCGCGTACAAGGCGGCCTCACCGCGGCCCTCGCCGCCGCCGGCCTGGCAATCCTCTTCGGCTTCTGCCTGAGCTGGGCCACCGTGTTCATCGCCGTGCTGGCCAAGGACGCCAGCGCGGTGCTGGCCGTCAGCTTCATCACCTTCCTGCCGCTGCAGTTCGGCACCAGCGTGGCCGCGCCGACCGAGACGCTGCCGGGCTGGCTGCGCAGTTGGGCCTCGATCAATCCAGTCACCCCGGTGATGGACGCCTGCCGGTCACTGCTGAACGGGACCCCGGTCGGCGGCAGCCTCACTGCGGCACTGATCTGGTGCGCGGTTCTGTTCGTGGGGTTCTGCCCGCTCGCCGTCAATGCCTACAGCCGCCGCCAGTAAATCCGGCCGGTCCTCGCTTGCTGACCAATGGTGATGAATTGCTTACATAGCGTCTTGATCATTCATTCTTATCGATCGTAGTGTCCAACCCGGGCAGCCGGCGTGACCCGCCCGGTGCCTGGGCACGGGGGCTCGTTCCGGCCGGTCTCATCCCCACGGCCGGGGCCGACCTCCGCACCCTGATGGCTCGTACCTACCCGGGGTCGTCCTGAAGGAGACAGCATCAGTGTCAAGACGTCCAAGCAGGAGACGCGGCGCCAGAACCCTGGTGTCCGCGGGTCTGGCGACGATTCTCGCCGCAGGCCTGGTCGCACTCGGTTCCCCGACGCCGTCCGCGGCGGCGCCGACAGCCTCCAAAGAGGACAAGGTCCGTCCCGAACTCGCCAGCCAGCTGAAGGCCAAGAGCGGGGCGGACTTCTGGATCCGGTTCGCTGCCAAGACTGATCTGAGCGCGGCCAGTGCGATCAAGGATTGGGACAAGCGCGGCAAGGCAGTCGCGGACGCGCTGAAGAAGACCGCCGCCGACAGCCAGGCCGGGATCCGGGCCGAGCTCGACGGTACGGGCACCAGCTACCAGACGTTCTGGGCGACCAACGCCATCAAGGTCAGCGGTGGTTCGACCGCCATGGTCCAGGGCTTCGCCGCCCGCGCCGAGGTGGAAGGGCTCTACCCGGCCGTCGAATACAAGGTCCCGGAGGTCACCGAGGGCACGGACGAGAAGTCGGTAAACGCCCTTGAGTGGGGCATCGCGAACATCAACGCCGACGACGTCTGGTCGAAGTACGGGGTCAAGGGCGAGAGCATCACGGTGGCGAACATCGACACCGGCGTCCAGTTCGACCACCCGGCCCTGGTGAACTCCTACCGGGGCAACAACGGCGACGGCACGTTCGACCACGACTACAACTGGTTCGACGTCGCCGACGCCTGTTCCGGCGCGCCCTGCGACACCAACGGCCACGGCACCCACACCATGGGCACGATGGCCGGCTCCGACGGTGCGAACCAGATCGGTGTCGCGCCCGGCGTCAAGTGGATCGCGGCGAACGGCTGCTGCCCGTCGGATGCCGCGCTGATCTCCTCCGGCCAGTGGATGCTGGAGCCGACCGACCTCGCGGGCCTGCGCCCGGACGCGAGCAAGCGGCCCAACATCATCAACAACTCCTGGGGCTCGACGCAGCCCTCCAACGACCCGTTCATGGAGGACGTGACGCTGGCCTGGACCGCGTCCGGCATCTTCGGGGCCTGGTCCAACGGCAACAGCGGCTCGGCGTGCAACACCACCGGATCGCCGGGAAGCTCGGTCAGCAACTATTCGACCGGCGCCTACGACGTCAACAACGCCATCGCCAGCTTCTCCGGGCGCGGTGCCGGGCAGAACGGCGAGATCAAGCCGAACATCTCGGCCCCGGGCGTGAACGTGCGGTCCAGCGTTCCCGGCAACGGGTACGCCAGCTACAACGGCACCTCGATGGCGTCCCCGCACCTGGCGGGCGCGATCGCGTTGCTGTGGTCGGCGGCGCCGGGCCTGCTCGGCGACGTCCCGGCGACGCGCGCCCTGCTGGACGGCTCGGCGGTCGACAAGGCCGATGCCCAGTGCGGCGGCACGACGGACGACAACAACGTGTTCGGCGAGGGCCGGCTGGACGTGCTGGCCCTGCTCGACGCCGCCCCGATCGGCGACACGGGCACCCTCAACGGCACGATCACGGACGCGGCGACGGGTGACCCGATCCCGCGCGCCGTGGTGACCCTGACCGGTCCGGCGGCGCGTGATCTGACCACCGGCGCCGACGGCAAATACTCGAGCCTGCTTCCGGCCGGCGACTACCAGGTCGCCGTGACGGCGTTCGGCTACGGGGCGAAGACGGTGCCGGCCACGCTCACCACCGGGGCGACCGCGACGATCGACGTGGCCCTGACGGCCGTACCGAGTGTCACCGTGAGCGGGGCGGTCACCGATGGTTCGGGACACGGCTGGCCGCTGTACGCGAAGGTGAGTGTCGCGGGCCCCTCGGGTGTCTCCGACTACACCACCCCGACGACCGGCCGTTACAGCTTCGCGCTGCCGACCGGGGCGACCTACACGGTCACCGTCGATCCGCAGTATTCGGGCTATCAGAGCGTGACCAAGGAGGTGGTGGTCGGCTCGCGGAACGTCACCCAGAACGTCGCGGTGCCGGTCGACCTCGAAGCCTGCACGACGGCACCCGGGTACGCGTACAAGTCGGACGGTGAGTACGAGACGTTCGACGGCGTCGCGGCTCCCGCCGGCTGGTCGGTGGTGGACCACCTCGGCAACGGTCAGGGGTGGCAGTTCACCGACGGCGGCAACCGCGGCAACCTGACCGGCGGCACGGGCAACTTCGCGATCATCGACAGCGACCACTACGGCGGCGGCTGGCGGCAGGACGCCTCGCTGGTCAGCCCGGTCGTCGACCTGTCGGACGTCGCGAACCCGGTGGTCCGGTTCAACCAGGACTTCTCCGGGCTGGGTGCCGATGTCGCGGACGTCGACGTCACCATCGACGGCGGCGCCACCTGGACCAACGTGCTGCGCCAGGAGGACAGTGTCCGGGGCCCGCGGACGAACGAGGTCCCGCTTCCGCAGGCGGCGGGGCAGTCCAAGGTCCAGGTCCGGTTCCACTACTACGACGCCAACTACGCGTGGTGGTGGGAGGTCGACAACGTCCTGATCGGCAGCGCGCGTACCTGCGAGCCGGTCGACGGTGGCCTCGTGCTCGGCCACGTCCGGGACGAGAACACCGACGGTTACGTCAACGGCGCCACCGTCACCAGCGACGACGCGCCGGCGGAGAAGGTGACTACCGCCGCGACGCCGGACGACACCGGGCTGGCGGACGGCTTCTTCTGGATGTACTCGTCCAGGACCGGCCAGCACAAGTACACCGCCAAGGCCGGCAACTACGTCACCCAGAGCAAGACGGTCGACGTTGAGGCCGACTGGGCCACCACCGCGACGTTCGCGCTCGCGGCCGGTCAGCTGGCCGTCGAACCGGCGGCACTGACCGGCACCGTCCAGATGCCGGCCGGCAAGGCCAGCAAGACGTTCACCGTGACCAACACCGGCGGGGCACCGGTCGCCGTCGAGTTCGGCGAGCGGGACAACGGATTCGAGCTGCTCCGGGCCGACGGTTCCCGGGTGAGCAAGCAGCAGATCCTCGGATCCGGCGGCGCGCCGGCGCAGCGGCTCGCCGTACCGACGTCGTTCGCCGCCAAGGCCACCATGGGCACCACGGCGGTCGCTCCGGCGGCGGTGGGACCGCAGGCCGCACCCTGGACGGACATCACCGACTACCCGGCCAGCGTGATGGACAACCGGGTCGTCAGCGTCGACGGCAAGGTGTACTCGATCGGCGGCAGCAACGGATCGGCGTCGACCACGAAGAACTATGTCTACGACCCGATCGCACAGACCTGGACGCCGATCGCCGACCTTCCCGGGGCACGCAGCGCCATGACCGTGGGTGCGCTGGACGGGAAGATCATCGCGACCGGCGGCTGGGCGGCATCCGGGCCCGACGCCACCACCTGGTCCTACGACCCGGCGGCCGACAGCTGGACCAGGAAGGCCGACAACCCCGCGCCGCGCTCCGCGGCGGGTCAGGCGATCGTCGACGGCGAGCTGTACGCCATCGGCGGTTGTACGACGTCGTCCTGCCTGCCCATGTCGAACGACGTGGTCCGGTACGACCCGGACGGCGACGCCTGGGAGACGCTGGCCGACTACCCGAAGTCGCTCGCCTTCGCCTCCTGCGGCGGCATCGACGGCGTCGTCTACTGCACGGGTGGCAACGACGGGTCGGCCTCGCAAAAGGCGGGCTACGCCTTCGATCCGGGTGCGAACGCCTGGACCGCCATCGCCGACGCCCCGTCCGACAGCTGGGCCAGCTCGTACGCCGTCGCCAACGGCACGCTGCTGGTCGTCGGCGGATCGCAGGCCGGCGCCATCTCCAACGCCGGTTTCGCGTACGACCCGGCCAGCAACTCGTGGGCCAATCTGCCGAACGCCAACACCGCGCGGTACCGCGGTGCCGCGGCGTGCGGCTTCTACAAGGTCGGCGGCTCGTCCGGCGGTTTCAACGCCACGGCGGACAGCGAGGCGCTGCCCGGGTTCGAGGAGTGCGCCGAGGGCGGTGCCGACGTCAGCTGGATGACCATCGACAAGTCGGCGGCCACGCTGGCGCCGGGGGAGAAGGTCACGGTCAAGGTCGGGATCACGGCGAACGTCGACCAGCCGGGCGTCTACTCCGGCGGCGTCTCGATCAAGGAGAACACCCCGTACGCGGTGCCGCCGGTGACGGTGACCATGGACGCGAAGCCGCCGGCGACGTGGGGCAAGCTCCTGGGCACGGTGACCGGCAAGCCGTGCTCGGGCGCCGCCGCACCGATCCCCGGGGCGATCGTCCAGGTGGACTCGTGGGCGATGTCGTTCACCTTCGCGACGGACACCGCGGGTAAGTACGCGTACTGGATGGATTACCGCAACAACCCACTGACGATGATCGTCGCCAAGGACGGGTGGAAGCCGCAGACCCGGACGGCGGAGATCGACGTCACCGAGCCCGCCGTGGAGGACTTCACGCTGTTGCCCATCCGCTGCTGAGTTCCGGACCTGACAGAGAGCCCCAGACCTGACAGCTCCGGCCCGCCTGCTGACCGGCAGGCGGGCCGGGGTCGCCGGGGATCAGCCGGCCGGGCCCGCGAGGCGGAAGCCCACGCCGCGGATCGCCTGGATGGTCGCCGAGGCGCCCAGCCTGGCGAGCTTGCCCCGGGCCCGCCGCACCACCGAGTGCATGTCGGAACCTCGGCCGAGATGCTCGTTGCCCCAGACCGCGAGGTGCAGCCGCTGATAGGTCCAGATCTGGCCGGGCGTCCCGACCAGGCAGTGCAGGAAGTCATGCTCCAGCGGGGTCAACCTGACCTCGCGGTCCTGCCAGCACAGCACCCGCCGATCGGAATCGACGCTCAACGCCGGCGGCTCCGGCCGCGCCGCCGTCACCGCGCCGGAGGTCTCCACGACGTCCAGGAAGCGCCGGGCCTGATCGACGCTCGACACGATGAGGAACGCCTCGGTCCCGCCGAGCAGTTCGGCCAGCTTCTTGCGCTCATCCGGCGAGGCGGCAATCCCGATGGCCAACGACGCGACCGACTTCCCCGTCATGTCCCACATGTCCCACTCTTTCCGGATCCCCGCGTACTCCGGTCTGGCTTTATGTGAAGTTGATCTATCGATGTCGACCATAATGGCGGTTTGTCACGACGTGGTTAATCGGTTCAGCGTGGCCGGCGTTCCTCGCGTCTCCACCGGCCGTGCGACCGCAAAAGTGGAGGTGGCGGGGCCGTGGCGAGGTGACGACATGTCGCCTCTACGCCAGGTGAGGGCTCAGCGGGGCCGATGGCGGCAGCGGGGTCGGCGGGTCCGTCGGGTGGGCGCGGAACGATTGCAGCAGCAGGGCCGCCAGCCGACGGGAGGCCGCCAGCGCTGCCTGCGGCGAGTCGGCGCGGATGCCGTTGTTTGCCATGAGGACCAGGGTCAGGTCGTTGCGGTGGAAGTCCGGGCGTAGCTGGCCCGCCTCCTTCGCGCGGCGCACCACCTCGGCCAGCGCCGCCCAGGCGCGTTCCCGGACGTCGTCGAAGTCGAGGGCGTCGGGGAAGGCCGAGATGAACGCCGCCGTGAAGCCCCGGTCGACGGCCTGCATGGCGCACACCTTGTCGATCACCGTGCAGAAGGCCTGCCACGGGTCGGGGTTGGCCAGCGCGTCGTCCACGATCGCCGCGCAGACCGCCATCTGCTCCGTGAACGCCTCGGTGACCAGCGACTCCTTGGTCGGGAACCGGCGGTAGAGCGTGGCCACCCCCACGCCCGCGCGCCGGGCGATCTCGCGCATTGTCACGTCGAGGCCGTTTGCCGCGAAGGTTTCGCGGGCGACCGCCAGGATGCGGTTGCGGTTGTCCCGGGCGTCGACGCGCAGGGACTGAGGCATCTGGACGGTCACCGCTATCACTTTAGCCGCAAGTGGACGCGGTGTTCCATTTTGTCGCTAGCGTGGGGCGGAACAGTCCGTCCGTTGGGAGATTTTCATGCGTGCACTGCAGTTCCACGAGTACGGACCCGCCTCTGTGCTCACTGTCGACGACATTCCCGAGCCGCATGCCGGCCCCGGCACGATCCGGATCGCCGTGCGGGTCGCGGGCGTCACCCCGGCCGACTGGTACCTGCGCTCCGGCCGGCTCCGCGAGCGGATCGACCTGCCGCTGCCGCACGTCCTGGGTGTCGACGCCGCGGGTGTGGTGGACGAGGTCGGCGAGGGTGTGACCGACGTGGCGGTCGGCGATCCGGCCTTCGGCGTCATCGACATCAGGGCCCTGGGCGGCGCCGCGGCCGAGTACGCGGTGCTGGTGGCCTGGGCGCCCAAGCCCGAGTCGCTGAGCTGGGAGCAGGCCGGCGGCGCGGCGGCCAACATCGAGACCGCCACCCGTACGCTGGGCCGGCTCGGCGTCGAGAAGGGCAGCACACTGCTGATCGAGGGCGCGGCCGGTGGCGTCGGTACGCTGGCCGTGCAGCTGGCGGTGGCCCGCGGTGCGACGGTGATCGGCACGGCCCGCGAGTCCAACCACGAGTTCCTGGCCGGGCTCGGCGCGCTGCCGGTCACCTACGGCGCGGGCCTGGCCGAGCGGGTCGCGGCGCTGGCGCCCGGCGGGGTCGACGCGGTGCTGGACTGCGCGGGCAAGGGCTCGCTACCCGACCTGGTGAAGATCGCCGGCAGCCCGGACCGGGTCGTGACGATCGCCGACTTCCGGGCGCACGAGTACGGCGTGCCGATGTCCCGCACGGGCGGGCCGGGCACCCTTGATACCCCGCGCTACGACGGCCTCGCCACGGCGGCCGCGCTGGCCGACGAGGGTCGCTTCACCGTCCCCGTCCACGCGGCCTTCCCGCTGACAGAGGCGGCCGCCGCCCACAACCTGAGCGAAACCGGCCACCCCCGCGGCAAAATCGTCCTGACAATCTAGGCTCCGGGTTTGGGGAGCACGTAGCTGGCAGGGCGAGGGCTGCCGTAGGTGGCCCTCGCCCGGTCTCGTGAGCGACGGTCAGCACCATGCACGGACGCACGACCTCATGAATTTGATCTTGATCTGCTATCCGGTGCTCAGGTTCAGTTCGAAGCTGTAGCGGCTTGCCCGGTACAGGTGGGAGCCGTATTCCAGGGCTCGGCCGCTTGCGTCCCACGCCGTCCTTGTCATGGTCAGCAGCGACGCGCCTCGTTTTTCCTGCAGCGTGCGGGCCTCGGCCGCGTTCGCCATCCGGGCGCCGATGACCTGTGTCGCTATCCGCGGGATGAAGCCCGCCCGGCGCAGCAGCTCGTAGAGGCCGTGGGTGGCCAGGTCCGCTTCCTCCAGCCGGATCACCTCCAGCGGGATCGCGTTGTGCATCAGGGCCAGCGGTTCGCCGCCCGCATACCGGAGGCGTTCGATCCAGGTCACCTCCGTGCCCGGCGGGATTTCCAGGGCTGCCGCCGCTTCCGCCGGTGCCGGGATGATGCGCAGGTCCAGGACCTCGGTGCGGGGTTCGCGGTCCGAGCTGACCAGGTCGTCGTAGAGGCTGGACAGCTCGACCGGCCGGCGGACCTTGGGGTGTACGACCTGGGTGCCGACGCCGCGTTTGCGGATCAGCATGCCGCGTTCGACCAGGTACTGGATCGCTCGGCGGGTGGTCGGCCGGGACACGCCGAGGCGTTCGGCCAGGTCGACCTCGTTCTCGATGCGGGCCCCGACGCCGATCTCGCCCTTCTCGATGAGTTCCTGCAGCCGGCTCGCGACCTGGAAGTAGAGGGGCACGGGGCTGGTCCGGTCGACCTCGACCGGGCGCACCGGACTGCGCGGAGCGGGGAGATCAGATGGCATGGGGACCCCCTTTCGGCTTTTCAGTTTGTCATGACAAAGTATTGACGTGGAAGCCTCCACGTTATTACATCGAAACGAACAGCGACAGCTCCCGCGCCGTAGTCAGCACGGCATCCGGGGCGCCCGAGGGTGCCTCGACCTTCCGCACGATCCATCTGTCTATCTCCAGGGGGACGCATGCCCGTAGACGAGGTACTGACCATGGGACGTATCGGCGTCGACCTGTATCCGCAACAGGTCGGCGTGTCGCTACGCGAGGTCACGACGTTCGCCAAGTTCCTTGGAGGCAGTCCCACCAATGTCGCCGTCGCCGCCGCCCGGTATGGGCGTCGCAGCGCGGTGATCACGCGTACCGGGGCCGACCCGTTCGGCGAGTTCCTGCACGACGCCTTGCGGGGTTTCGGGGTTGACGACCGCTTTGTCTCGTCGGTGCCCGGCCTGCCCACCCCGGTCACGTTCTGCGAGATCTTCCCGCCGGACGACTTCCCGCTGTACTTCTACCGCTTCCCGAAGGCCCCCGACCTGGAGATTCGCGAGGCCGAGCTGGATCTGGCCGCGATCCGGGCGGCGGACATCTTCTGGGTCACCGGCACCGGGCTCTGCGCGTCACCGTCGCGTGAGGCGACGCTGACCGCGCTGAAAGCGCGCAACAAAGCGGGTATAACGGTCCTTGATCTTGATTATCGGCCGATGTTCTGGGAGTCCCGGGAGGAGGCGCGGCGCTGGGTGCAGGAGGCCCTGCCGTACGTGACCGTGGCCGTGGGCAATCTCGACGAGTGCGAGACCGCCGTCGGCGTGCGTGAGCCCCGTGCGGCCACCGCGGCGCTGCACGACCTGGGCGTCGAGCTCGCCGTCGTCAAGCAGGGACCGCTCGGGGTGCTGGCCTCCAGCGGCAAGGAGGAGGTCCAGGTGCCGCCCGTGCCCGTCGAGGTGGTGAACGGGCTCGGCGCCGGGGACGCCTTCGGCGGCGCGCTCTGCCACGGCCTGCTTTCCGGCTGGGACCTGGAGACGATGATGCGCTTCTGCAACGCCGCCGGCGCGATCGTCGCCACCCGGCTCTCCTGCGCCGACGCCATGCCCACCGAGTTCGAGGTCCGCGCACTGCTCGGCGGGGAGGCCCAGGATGCCTGACGTTCACGACCTCGTCGCCACGCGGGCCGATCGGCCCGACGCGATCGCCGCCGCCGCTGCCGCCCGCCGCCGGCCCACGTCCTGGCGCGGCGAGCACGGCCGGATGATGATCATTGCCGCCGACCATCCCGCGCGGGGCGCGCTGCGGGCCGGCGCCGACCCGCTCGCCATGGGCAACCGGGCCGACCTGCTGGAGCGGATCTGCACCGCGCTGGCGCGCCCCGGGGTCAACGGCATCCTCGGCACCCCGGACATCCTTGAGGATCTGCTGCTGCTCGGCGCGCTGGACGACAAGTTCGTCATCGGGTCGATGAACAGGGGCGGGCTGGCCGGCACGAAATTCGAGATCGACGACCGGTTCACCGCGTACGACGGCGACAGCCTCAGCGCCGCCGGCTTCGAGGGCGGCAAGATGCTGCTGCGCATCGACCCGGACGATCTCAGCACGGTCGTCACCCTGGAGAGCTGCGGCCGGGCCGTCGGCGTGCTCGCCGCGCACCGGCTGATGGCGATGGTCGAGCCGTTCATCTCGCACCGCGTCGACGGCCGGGTGCGCAACGAGCTCAGCCCCGAGGCGATGATCCGGGCCATGACGGTCGCCGCCGGGCTCGGCCCGACCTCGGCGTACACCTGGCTCAAGGTGCCGGTGGTGGAGGACATGGAACGCGTCATGGCGGCCACCACCCTGCCGGCGCTGATCCTCGGCGGCGAGGTGGCCGCCGACGCCGACACCTCCTACGCGCAGTGGAGCAAGGCGCTCGCGCTGCCCACGGT
>Ga0307516_10007034_pt1 | contig 13028 bp, 8 predicted proteins | sample 19_EM_MG_FD_203310 | JGI IMG/M metagenome (GOLD analysis project Ga0307516, IMG submission 203310) | Populus trichocarpa ectomycorrhiza microbial communities from riparian zone in the Pacific Northwest, United States - 19_EM | ecosystem: Host-associated > Plants > Roots > Unclassified | place... | reverse complement strand
CCCTGGACGGGCCCGCCGGCGCCGAGCCAGCCGATCGACCGCGCCAGGGATCGGAAGAGCGGATAGCCGCAGAGCACGCCGAGGGCGACCGCCACCATTGAGCCGACCGCGCCGAGCAGGTCCTCGGCTCCCCGCACGACGTCCCGGCTCAGATATTCGGTCATCCCGATCAGACTCAGCGCGCCGGGCACGAGCAACCAGAAGCCCGGGAGAAACGACACCAGCGCGGGTGGCCCGGACGGCACTCGCTCCACCGCGTAGGCCACGACGGTCAGCACGATCGCCCCGACGAATCCGCTGAGGTATCCGCCCAGGACGAGACCGCCGAGGTACTGGCCGATCCAGCCCGCATAGAGCACGAGGCACAGCCAGCCCAGGGACCGTGGCGGGCCGGAATGCAGCAGATAGCTGCCGATGCCGACGATCAGGGCGCCGATCCAGGGTGCCCAGCCGCCAAGCGCGCCCGGTGCCACCTCCGCCGCGAGGTTGGCCGCGGGCGTGCCCACCGCCTGCGCCGCACCGATGATCCCGAAGGCGAGCAGGAGCAACTGCAGGGTGCCGGTCACCAGCCGGCTGGAGCCGGTGATCATCTCGGCGGCGGCGATCTCCACCACCGCCATGGTGAGCATCGCACCGGGCAGGAAGGTGACCAGCGGAGCCACCATGGCCCGCAGATCCGCGTCGGCCCATCCCGTTCCCGCCACCAGGAAGGTGAGCGCCGCGACCGTGAACGCCGCGGCCACCGGCATGATCATTTGAACGCCCGCGAAACGCGCGCCGGTCAGCTTCAGAACGCCGACCAGCACACCGAACGCCGCGGCCAGCGCCAGATCGCCCCAGGTCGGTTGCAGCACCAGGCAGATGCCCACGGTCAGCACGGCATGCCCAAGCACCCGCACGGTTCGCCCGAAGCGGGGCGGCATGTCGACGAGGGCCTGCACCTGACGACTGCCCTGCGCCGGCAACAGGCGGCCGCGCTGGGCCGACCGCAACACCTCGAACAACGCCGCCGTCTGGTCGAGCCGCAGCCCGCCGCGGAGCTGGCCGGTCGGCTCCAGCGTCGCCGGCCGCCCGGGTTCCAGCGCCACTACCAGATACGTGGGCGTGACGCTGACCCGCGCGTCCGGCGCGCCGTAGGCCGCCGCCACCCGGCGCAGGTGCTCCTCGATCTGGTTGACGGCTTCCCCGGCAGCGGTCAGCGCACTGCCGAGGAAGAGCAGGAACTGCTGCAGATCCTCGGCCTCGCCGGCCACCCGGTCCATTCCCACGGATAGGGACGCTAGGCACGCGCGGCCGCGCCCGCCTCACCGCACCGGGATGACCGGCCTACCGCGCCACAGCCGACCGGCGCGATCATCCGCGCCGAGTGAGGCCCGCGCACCGCCCGGTTGCCAGGCTGGGAAACGGGCGGATGACGGCGATCCGCGGAAGGGAAAGCCATGTCGAGGACGGGAGACAGCTGATGGCCGGTCTCGGGACAACCTCGCGCGACGGCCGCTCCGCGGGCCGGGGTGTCCTGCTGGCGGCCTGCATCTCGGCGCTGGTGGTGAACGCGAACACCTCCGCGGTAACGATCCTGCTGCCGGCGATCAGCGCGGACCTGGACACCACGGTGAGCACGCTGCAGTGGGCGATAACCGGGTACATGCTCGTCGGTGCCGCGGTCATCGTGACCGCGGGCGCGATGGGCGACGTCTTCGGCCGCCGGCGCATCTTCGTCGGGGGCCTCATCCTGTTCACCGCCTCCTGCGTCCTCATCGCTTTGTCCGGCAGCGACACCGGGGTGATCGCCGGCCGGATGGTGCAGGGCGCGGCCGGCTCCACCATGCTCGCGTGCGGCATGAGCCTGCTGTCTGTCGCATCGTCCGGTGCCGGCCAGATGCGCGCCATCACGGTGTGGGGCGCGGCGTCCGCCGTCGGCGCGGCCGCCGGGCCGCTGATCGGCGGGCTGCTCGCCGACACCGTCGGCTGGCAGGGTCTCTTCTGGATCGACGCCGCCGTCGCCGCCGCCTGCATTCCGCTCACCCTGCGCACCGTCGCGGAATCGCGGGACCCCGACCGTCCCCGCTCCATCGACGTGGTGGGCACCCTGCTCATCGCGGTCGCCCTGGTGCCGCTCGTGCTCGCGCTGAGCGAAGGCGCCGGCTGGGGCTGGGTCTCGCTGCCGACGATCGGCTGCCTGGTGGTCTCGGTGCTCGGCACGGCCGGGTTCGTGGCCGCCGAGCGCCGGGCCGCCGCGCCCCTGGTCGACCTGCGGCTGCTGCGCAACCGGGTGGTGGTCGGCGCGACCCTCGCCATCCTGCTCGTCGCCGGCGCGATCAACGCCCTGATGTACACCCTCAGCCTGTACTTCCAGGACCCGGCCGGATTCGGCATGAGCGCGCTGGAGGCCGGCTTCGCCACCCTGCCGGCCGCCGCGGCGATGATCGCCGTCACCCCGCTGATCACACCGCTGGCGGTGCGGATCGGCACCCGGCAGGCGGTCGGCCTCGGCTTCGGGCTGGCCGCGCTCGGCTGCGCGGCGCTCGGGTTCGTCACCGCTTCCTGGAGCTACGCCGCCTTCGTCCTGCCGCTCGCCGTCACCGCGATCGGCCTGGGCCTGGCCAACGGGCCGGCGTCGGCGGCGTCCACCGCCGCCGTCGCCCCGGCGGAAGTGGGACAGGCCTCGGGAATCTCCAACATGGCCCGGTACGTGGGCGGGTCGCTGGCCGTCGCCGCCGCCGCCACCGTGTCCACCGCGGTGTCGGCGGCGCGCACCGCCGAGGGCGCGCCGGCCGCCGACGCGCTCGCGGCCGGGCTGTCGCGCTCGACGCTGCTGCTCGCCGTCACAGCCGCCGCGGGCATCGCCCTCGCCCTGCTGATGGGCCGGCACCGCGGCGAGGCACCCTCGGCCCTCGACCGTTCCGCCGCCGCGGCGGCGGCCAGTCATACCATTCCGACACACCCGGCGAGGCACCGCTGAGGCGACGGCCACGCCGGCGAGAGGAGGCAAGTCCGTTGACGGTCCAACCGTTCACCCCAAAGGACTACGTACGCCGCATGGAGCGTGCGGTCAGGCAGGCGCGCGAGGCCGGGCTCACCGGAATTCTGCTGAGCCCCGGGCCCGATCTCGCCTACTTCACCGGCTATCAGCCGACCGCCATCACGGAACGGATCACCCTGCTGATCCTGGACGCCGACCGGGAACCGGTCATGGTGGTGCCGGCGCTCGAACGCCCCGACGTCGAGCCGGCGCCCGGCGTGGCCACCGTCTCGCTCGTCGACTGGGCTGACGGGGACGACCCGTACGCCGTGCTCGCGTCGTTGCTCGATCCCCTCGGCCACTATGCGATATCCGACTCGGCGTGGGCGATGCACCTGCTCGGCCTCCAGCGGCTGGTGCCCGGCTCCCGCTACAGCGCGATGACCAGCGCGCTGCCGATGCTGCGTGCGGTCAAGGATCCCGATGAGGTGCAGCGGCTGGCCGCCGCCGGGGCGGCGGCGGACGCGGCCTACGAGCAGATCGTCGGCGTACGCTTCGCCGGCCGTACCGAGCGCGAGATCGGCGCCGATCTGGCCGGCTTCCTCCGCGCGCACGGGCACTCCCAGGTCGACTTCACCATCGTCGGTTCCGGTCCGAACGGCGCCAACCCGCATCACGAGATGGGTGAGCGGATCGTGCGGGACGGGGACATGGTGATTCTGGACTTCGGCGGACTGTGCGAGGGCTACGGATCCGACACCACCCGGACCGTGCACGTCGGTCCGGCCACCGACGAGGAACACGAGGTCTTCGACGTGGTGCGCCGCGCCCAGCAGGCGGCCTTCGAGGCGGTGCGCCCGGGCGTCGAGTGCCAGGAGATCGATCGGGTGGCGCGCCAGATCATCGACGACGCCGGCTACGGCAGGTACTTCATCCACCGCACCGGGCACGGCATCGGGCTGACCACGCACGAGCCACCGTACCTGGTGCAGGGCGAGTGGCGGCCGCTGGTGCCCGGCATGTGTTTCTCGATCGAGCCCGGCGTCTACCTGCCCAGCCGCTTCGGCGTCCGGATCGAGGACATCGTGACGGTGACCGAGAACGGTGGCCGGCGGCTCAACAACACCCGGCGTGAGATGCACTTCGTCTCGTGACCCGCCGTGGGCGGCGGCGGCAACGGTGCCGCCGCCGCCCGCGCCGGCTCAGCGAGCGCCGTACCGCTGCAGGAACAACGCCTCCGCCAGCGCCATCCCGGCGATCTCGTCGGGATGGACACTCTCGTTCGGTGCGTGCATGCGGCACACCGGATCCTCGACGCCGATCAGGATGATCTCGGCCTGCGGGTAGGTGTCGGCGAACACGGTGCACAACGGGATGGACCCGCCCTGCCCCAGCGCGGTCATCGGCCGGCCGAACGCGTCACGCATGGCGCCGGCGAGCGCCGTGTACGCCGGTCCCCCGGTCCGGGCCCGGAACGGGTGCCCCACGGCTTCCCGTTCGACCGTCACGTGCACGCCCCAGGGCGCCACCGCGCGCAACTGTCCGGCCAGCGCGTCGTACGCCTTGCCGGGATCCAGCCCGGGCGGGACACGCAGGTTGAGCCGGGCCCGGGCGTGCGGCTGGATCGCCGCGGCCGAGCCGATCACCGGCGGGCAGTCGATGCCCAGCACCGTCACCGCCGGACGGGCCCAGATCATGTCCGACACGGTGCCGTCGCCGAGTAGGTACACCCCGTCGAGCAGTCCGGCGTCGGCGCGGAACCGATCGGCCGGATAGTCCTCGCCGTGCCAGGTCTGCGTGTTGTCCAGACCGCTGATCGTAGTGTTGCCGGCGCTGTCGCGCAGAGTCGCCAGCATCTGGACGAGAGCGGCGAGCGCGTCCGGGGCCGCTCCGCCGAACATGCCCGAGTGCACCTCCGAGCCGAGCGCCTCGACACCGACCACCACGTTGACCATGCCCCGCAGGCTGACCGTGGCGGCCGGTACGCCGACCGCCGCGTTGCCCGTGTCGCACACCAGGACGGCGTCGGCGCGCAGCAGGTCGGCGTTGCGGGGGACGAAGTCCTCCAGCCCGCCGGTGCCCTGCTCCTCGGATCCCTCCACGATGAGTTTCAGGTTCACCGGGCACTCGTCGGCGAGTGCCCGCAGCGCCGTCAGGTGCATGACGATGTTGCCTTTGCAGTCGGCGGCGCCGCGGCCGTACCACCGGCCGGCCACCTCCGTCAGCGTGAACGGCGGTGTGTGCCAGGCCTCGTCGTCCAGCGGTGGCTGGACGTCGTAGTGCGCGTAGAGCAGGACGGTGAGCGCGGCCGGATCGGAGACCGGCCGCGCACCGTAGACCGCACGACTGCCGTCGGCGGTCTCCGCCAGTCGCAGGTCGGTGAAACCGACCTGCGCGAACCGGTCCAGCACCCACTGCGCCGCCCGGTCGCACTCCCGAGGCGGGAACTGGCGCGGGTCGGCGACCGAGGGGATCGAGACGATCTCGGCCAGGTCGGTGCGGGCCTGTCCCATCAGGCCGGCGATGCGAGCTCGCAGGTCCATCCGGCTCACCCCTGCGCCACGTCGGCGTACTTGAGGCCGTCCACGACATCGGTGAACTTCTCGAGCTCCTCCGGGCAGTACACCTTGATGGCCAGCAACTGCCCCTGCACCACCTTGTTGTCGGCGATCACCGGCCGGGCGCCGGGGCCGCCCGCCCCGTTGGTCAGCGCGCCGTACAGCACTGCACGGTTCAGAGCGGAGGCCGGGTCGGCACAGAGGGCTCCCCCGTCGTCGCCGAGTACGTGGACGACCTGCTCCTTGGACGGCGTGCCGAGGCCATTCGCGGACAGCTCCGCGAGGTACTCGTCGGCCTTCTCATCGGCCCGCGCGTCCGAGCGCGCCGAACCGAACATGAGCAGTGCGACGCCGGCGAGCAGCATGAACACCACGCCGAGCACGATGTACGTGGTCCGGCGGGTCCGGTCCGGATCGTTGACGGTAGCTCTCATGTCGCCGCGACCTCCTCGGCATCCGCCGTCCGCCAGGACGGCTTGCGCATCCGGTAGAACAGGTAAGGCACGAGCAGGCCGAGGCCGAGCGCGCCGCCGCCGACGATCACCAGATAGACCCAGATGTCGCCGGAGCCGAACTGCGACGGCGGGATGAAGCCGATCAGCAACGCGGCCAGCGAGGCGGCGAAGCCGACGCCACACAGCCCGACCAGCATCGGGGCGCGGTATCCGCGGGGATGGTCGGGCTGCCGCCGGCGCAGCCGCGCGGCGGCGACGAACATCAGCAGGTACATGATCAGGTAAACCTGCGTGGTGATCACCGAGAAGATCCAGTACGCGCTGGAGACGTCGGGAATGAGCGCGTACCCGAGCGCGATCACCGTGGTGATCGCACCCTGCGTGACCAGGATGTTCTGCTGCACGCCGTGCTTGTTCAGGCGCTGCAGGAACGGCGGCAGGTAGCCCTCCTGCCGGGAGATGAGCAGCAGGCCCCGGGACGGCCCGGCGAGCCAGGTCAGCATGCCACCCAGGGATGCGGTGACCAGCATGATGCCGAGGATCGGGGTGAGCCACTGGACGCCGAACTCGGCGAGCACCGCGTCGAACGCCTGCATGATGCCGGCGGTCAGGGAGAGTTCCTCGGCCGGCACGATCCAGCTGATCGCCAGCGCCGGCGGGATGAAGATGAGCAGCACCAGGCCCATCGCCAGGAACATCGAACGGGGGAACTGCTTGGCCGGGTCACGCAGCGAGCCGACGTGCACGGCGTTCATCTCCATGCCGGAGTACGACAGGAAGTTGTTGACGATGAGCACCAGGCTGGCCAGCCCCGCCCACGCCGGCAACAGGTTGTCGGCGGTCATCGGCGCGGCCGACTCGTTGCCCTGGCCGAGGAAGACGAGGCCGAGCGTGACCAGCAGCACGCCGGGAATCAGCGTCCCGATGATCAGGCCGCTGCTCGCCAGCCCGGCCACGCCCTTGGTGCCCCGGGAGGAGACCCACACCCCGGTCCAGTAACAGACCACGATGACGATGGCGGTCCAGACCCCGCTGGACGCCAGGTCCGGGTTGATGACGTAGGCCAGGGTGGCCGCCACGAAGCCCAGCAGGCTCGGGTAGTAGAAGACCGTCATGGCGAACTGGCACCAGACGGCGAGGAAGCCCATCGGCTTCGAGATGCCCTCGCTGACCCACCGGTAGACGCCGCCGCTCCAGCCGGAGGCCAGCTCGGCGGAGACCAGGGAGGTCGGGATCAGGAAGACCACTGCCGGGATGAGGTAGAGGAAGACGCAGGCCAGCCCGTACACGGCCATGGTGGGTGACGGGCGCAGGCTCGCCACCGAACTGGTCGTCATGAGGGCCAGCGCGACCCAGGAGATGTAGGCGGCCTTGGGTGCCCGGGTACCCGCACCGGACCCCCGGTCGGGCGGCTGGGCCGATCGGCTCGCGGGGACGTCCTTCGTGCTCACGATGACTCCTCCGATTCGACTGATGCAGCCATGCTGGTCGGCGTTCCCGGCGCTGCGGTTCATCCGCCCGGGACGAGATCGACGGGCCCGACGCGTCAGTACGGCGTCGGGATGTACCGCAGCGGCACGACCGGTTCCCGGTACCCGTCCGCCTTCTGCCGCTTCGGCAGGCTCACCGCCCGGTGCGGCAGCGGCTGGTACGGGATGGTGCCGAGCAGATGGGTGATGATGTTGAGCCGGCCGCGCTTCTTGTCGTCGGTGTGGGCCACGTACCACGGCGCCCAGGCGGTGTCCGTGGCCCGGAACATCTCGTCGCGGCACCGGGAATACTCGTACCACCGGCTGTAGGACTTGAGGTCCAGATCGGACAGTTTCCACACCTTGCGCGGATCGTCGATGCGGCTCTGCAGGCGCCGCGTCTGCTCCTCGGCACTGACCTCCAGCCAGTACTTGAGCAGGATCACCCCGGAGTCGACGATGGCGCGTTCGACGTCCGGCGCCGCCCGCAGGAACTCGTCCGACTGCTCCCGGGTGCAGAAGCCCATCACCGGCTCGACGCCGGCTCGGTTGTACCAGCTGCGGTCGAAGATGACCACGTCGCCGGCGCCCGGCAGATGCGGCACGTACCGCTGCAGGTACATCTGGGACCGCTCGCGCGGGCTCGGTGCGGGCAGCGCGACCACCCGGAACACCCGGGGGCTCACCCGTTCGGTGATCGCCTTGATGGTGCCGCCCTTACCGGCGGTGTCCCGGCCCTCGAACACGACACAGACCTTGGCCCCGGTGGACTTCACCCACTCCTGCAACGCGACCAGTTGGCCGTGCAGCAGGCGCAGTTCCCGCCGGTATTCCTTGTTCTTCATCCGGGGGCGTGGCAGGTCGCCGTCGCCGGCCGCGTTCTTGTGCTTCGCCATGGCTCCTCCTCGGCGTTCAGCTGGGCAACGGTGGCGTGCGGCCGCGGTCCGGCGCGACGGCTTGCAGCGGATCGGTGGCCGTCCGGGGCAGGTGCCGCCGGCGCACCAGCTTCACCGTCTCGACCACGGCCGGCAGCGCCAGGGCGAGAGTCAGGCAGGCCAGCCATTGCGGGCCGGTCAGCGGCTGGGTCAGCAGGCTCTGCCGCAGGAAGTCGACCCGGGTGGCGAGCACCAGCAGGGCGACCGGGATCAGGCCGATGGCGGCGGCCTTGACGATCGGCGGCGCCAGTCCGCCGGCCGGGTCCCGGCGGTTGGTGATCGCGTTGCCGACCGTGCCGAGCCCGAGCACCACGAACGCCATGGTCATGGCGGCGCTGGGCGCGTCGGTGCGTGGCTGGTCCGGACCGGCGACCAGCGGCACGAGCGCGGCCCCGAACAGAACCAGCGCGTAGAGCAGCCAGAACAGCACGGCTCGCGGGTTGGTGATCGGCACCGCCGGGTCGCGCGGCGGCCGGTGCATGACCCGCGGGTCGCCCGGGTCCACCGCGATGATGATCACGCCGACGGCGGTGGCGAAGAAGAACAGGTAGAGCACCATCGACGGGGTCAGCGCCACGCCCTGGTTGATGTTGAAGGCGGTGGCCGCCACGAAGAGCAGCACCAGGGCGAGCAGCTGAGTCATCTGGTAGCGCACGTAGGCGACGATCTTCTCGTACACCCGGCGGCCGATCCCGACCGCGCGCACCAGCGTCCCGAAGTTGTCGTCGGTGAGGATCATGCGGGCGGCCTGCTTGGTGACCTCGCTGCCGCTGCCCATGGCGACGCCGATGTCCGCCTGTTTCAACGCCGCCGCGTCGTTGACCGCGTCGCCGGTCATGGCGACGATCCGGCCCTGCCGCTGCATCACCCGGGCCAGGCGTAGCTTGTCCTGCGGTGACACCCGGCCGAAGACGTGCAGCTCGGGCAGCCGCCGGATGAGTTCCTCGTCGGACAGCCGGCGCAGCTCGGCGCCGCTGATCGCACCCGGACCGAGCCCGAGCATGCCGGCGATCGCCTGGGCCGTCACGGCATGGTCGCCGGTGATCACGCGGACGTCGATCCCGGCTCGCAGCGCGCTGCGGACCGCGTCGCGTGCCTCGGCCCGCAGCGGGTCGATCATGCCGGCCAGGCCGACGAAACTGAGCCCGAGGGTCAGCGACATCGGATCGCTGTCCAGCGCCGGCACCTCACCGGGTTCGATGATCCGGGCCGCGAACGCGAGCACCCGCAGGCCCTGCGAGCCCATCCGCTGGTTGGCGGCCTCGATCGCCGCGCGGACGTCGCCGATCGGCTGTTGCCGCTCGCGCAGCGGCCCACCGGCACCGTCGCAGCGGGCCAGCACCACGTCCGGCGCGCCCTTGACCAGCTCGATGACCCGCTCGCCGCCGTCCACCGGATACCGGTGAAACGTGGCCATGAACTTGTAGTCGGAGTCGAACGGCACCTCGGCGAGGCGGGGGTACGCCCGCCGCGTCTCCCCGGCGTCGACCCCCAGCTTGGCCGCCAGCACGACCAGCGCCGCCTCGGTGGGGTCACCGACCACCGCCCCGTCGTCCGTGACGGTGGCGTCGCTGTCGAGCACCAGGCCGAGGGCCAGCCGGGTGAAGTCGGGCACGGGCGCGCCGGCCACCGACGTGATCGCCCCGGCCTTGCGATAGCCCTCGCCCGCCACGGAGAACCAGGCGCCCCCGGTGTAGAGCACCGAGACCATCATCTGGTTCATGGTCAGCGTGCCGGTCTTGTCGGTGTTGATGGCGCTCGTGGCGCCGAGCGTCTCGACGTCGGTGAGGTTCTTGACGATGGCGCGCGCCGCGGCGAGGTTCTTCGCGCCGTAGGACAGCAGCCCCGCGACGAAGGCCGGCAGGCCGGTCGGGATGGCCGAGATCGCCATCGCGGTGCCCAGCAGGAGCAGCTGATCCAGCGCCAGGCCGCGCAGCCACCCCACCACGACGATGAACGCGACCGCGGTCCAGGCGACGATCCCGAGCACCTTGGTCAGCGAGTCGAGTTCCCGTTGCAGCGGCGACCGGGTCCGTTGGACCTCGGTGAGCATGGTGGCGATCCGGCCCATCTCGGTCTGCATGCCGGTCGCCGTGACCGCCAGCGTCGCCGTGCCGCGGGTCACCGACGTGTTCTGGAAGAGCATGTTGGAGCGGTCGCCCAGCGCCACGTCGCCCTGCGGAAGCACCGCGGCGTCCTTGGCGACCGGCGCGCTCTCCCCGGTCAGCGCCGCCTCCTGGGTCTCCAGGGTCGCCGAGCGCAGCACCCGTCCGTCGGCCGGTACGAGGTCACCGGCCTCCAGATGGACGACGTCGCCGGGCACCAGCTGCACGGCCGGCAGCAGCACGACCTCACCGTCGCGTGCCACCCGGGCGGCCGGCACCTGCATCTTGGCCAGCGCGTCCACGCTGGCCCGGGCGGCGAGCTCCTGCCGGGCGCCGAGCACGACGTTGAGCAGCACGAGCAGCGCCACGATGAGGGCCGTCGAGAACTCGCCGATGACGATCCCGGCGGCCACCACGATCACCAGCATGATGTTCATCGGGTCGCGCAGCTGCCGCAGCGCCACCGCCCAGGAGGACGGGGGCTTGTCCTCGGCGATGCGGTTGGGGCCGAGCCGGTGCAGCCGGTCGGCCGCCGTCGCGCCGTCCAGCCCGCGCTCGGCGTCCGTGCCCAGAACCGTCACCACCTCGGCCGCCGTGCGGGCGTACCACGGTGGCCGGTCGGCGCCGGACCGGTGCTCATCGATCGTGCTGGTCGCTTCCGTCATCGTGCGCCCCCTGGGTGCGGGCAGGTGGGTCCCGCCCGGCGTACTGGTTCACGGTCACGTCCGCTGGGCGGGGCCCCCTCACCCCGGGGGGATGGTTTCCGGTGACCGGGGCGAGCGCCGGATGCTGTTCACCCTTGGCAGATGACGTGCCGTGGCCGGGCGCCCGGCATTCTCACGCCATGGAGGGCCGGGCATCGCGCGTACCTCGGGACCCGTACGAACTCTGTCGTGACCGGGACCGCCCAGCGGTCGCACCGACGGTCCTCGTCGTGTTGACCGCCCTGTTGATCGTGTTGTGGGGTGTGCTGCGGGTGTGTCGCGTTGCGGAGCATGCCGCGGCCCGGGAGCAGCACCGGCCTTGGTCGGTCGTCGTGCGGCTGGGTGACGATCCGGCCGAGCGGCAGGGCGCTCCCGGCTGCGGCCCGGAGCGGGGCGACGCGCCAGGAGCCGGGCCGTCGGTGTTCGCGACCGAGCCCGGGTCCGGGAGCTGCATCCTGATCTGGGTGCCATAGGTACGCCCGCGGCGGGGAACTCAGGGCCGCGACGTCTCCCGCTCACGGCGCACGCCGTCGGTGCGCGGGCCGACCGGCAGGTCGCGCCAGGCGCCGATGCCGGCGGAGGTCGCCGCCCTCGCCTTGGCCCAGTGTCGCCGCGCCAGCTCGGACGGCGGGATCTCCATCCGGGCAACGCGTTGCTGCGTTCGGGACGTGACCGCGATCGTCCACATCACCAACCCCGCGAGTCCGAGGGCGAACGCTGTCGCCTCCAGCACCGCGCCCGTCACCACCAGCCGGCGAGCTGATCGTTCGGGTTGTGCCTGTGTCTGTCTCATCGTCGGGCCTCCGCTTCGGACCGGTACGGGCTTGCACTGCGGTCACCATGGCAGTCACCGCACTGCCGGGCGTCACCCCGGTGGAGCGATTTCCGAGCCGCCCGGGCCAGACGTAGAACCCATCACCTTCGAATGATTCGAGGCGACGACGCCGGAACTAGCGTCACGGTCACCGCCACGGAAAGGAGCCACCCATGGGGTCCAGGCGCACCCATCGTCGACCGGGCGCCACCGTCCTGGCCTGGCTGCTGCTCGGAATCGTCGTCGGGCTGACCGCCTGCGGCGCCGGCGGCGAGGCCCCCTCGGGTCTCCCGTCGACGCGCGCATCGGAACGCGCTGCGGACCGTCCCGCCTCCGGCGAGCCGGACGCTCCCGCACCCGGCCGGACCACCGAGCAGGCGGCGAAGACTCAACCCCCGACAGCCGCCGCCGTGACGCCGGAACGGACGCGCACCACCCGAGCCACCACCGCGGCCGAGCCCACAACCCGTCCCCCCACCTCTCCCACAACCACGGAACCAACGCCGGACCGGACCACGCGGACCACTCTGCCGGCCCGGACCACCACACCGGTCGAGCAGACGCCGACACCCACCACGTCCGCGTCCGCCGCCGCCGTGACCGTTGTGTCCCGGGGCCTGGGGGCGCTCGGATGGTTGCTGCTGATCGCGCTCGTCGCCGGGCTGATCGTCGCCGGGCTGCTGGTCTCCCGGTCGCAGCGGAGATCGGCGTGGGACACCGAGGCGCGCGTGCTGGAGTCGGAGACCCGCACCATCGTCGCCACCCGGCTGCCCCCGGTGCTGAGCACGACCACCACCGGCCGGCGGAGCCTGGTCTGGCCACCGGTGCGAGCCGACCTCACCGATGCCCTGAGCCGGTGGAACGCGCTGACGGACCGGGCCTCGGGCGAAGCGCGACAGAGCTGGTCGCTGCGGGTCGCCAGCCTGCTGCAGGAGCTGATCACCGCCGTTGACGCCGAGAACGAGGGGCTGGCGACCGCGCGGGACTCGACGATGCTGCGAACCAGGGTCGATCAGGCGGGCTGGT
>Ga0307516_10007033_pt1 | contig 13029 bp, 20 predicted proteins | sample 19_EM_MG_FD_203310 | JGI IMG/M metagenome (GOLD analysis project Ga0307516, IMG submission 203310) | Populus trichocarpa ectomycorrhiza microbial communities from riparian zone in the Pacific Northwest, United States - 19_EM | ecosystem: Host-associated > Plants > Roots > Unclassified | place... | reverse complement strand
GAGATCTTTTGAAATGTCACGGTCACAAAGTTTTGCGAAGACCTTTTCAAATGATTTTTTTTGAGGCGCACACAGCTTCACAGCAGTGTCATTTCAAGCGCCGACGGAAACGCCTTCCATCTCGGCAGCAAACCGACCTGCCCAGGCGTGTACACAATGATGCATGGTGACACATCACGAATAATATGGAGGAAACAAAAATAACCACTGTATAATGTATGAAGCACCGCTTGACCACTCTATCCGGCATCTAGTGCCCGCGATGCTTACCCCAGCGGATTCTTGCTCTGGACTACTAGAAAATATCTCCGGATTCTCCGAGACTGCTCAGAGATGTTTGCTGGCCTAACAAAACAGCCACCTGAATCGCTGACACGTTCACCAGCTAACATCGCGGAGAAGTAAAACTTGAAATCGGGGCCTGAGAGAATTCAAATTGGAGAGCGTGAGGAATGATGGTGTGAGTGTCCATTTCCAACATGACAACGACGAGCAACGTTCGTGAACGGTCATTTCCTGGTGCCCGTACGGCGAATAGGCTCGTCACCGCCAATCCGCCAAGGCAGCCTTGTTGTGAGGAGAGGGTCCTGAAACACCTTGATAATGTTTGAGGCCCGAGACAAGATAAAAGCAGCGCGCCCATGGCACTTTTTTCTCCAGCTGGTCTCAAATCATTCCCACTATCAACATGCAAATCAAACTTCTCATATCCCTTATCGCCCTCTCCACCGCGTCTGTCTACGCTCGACCATTCTCTGACCCGGAGGATAGAATGGTGAAGCGAGCAGACTCTTAGTGCGTGCCCTTCCAAATACATATGGTACCTCATAGATTGACCTCTTCCGATTAGTAACCCATATGCCTCTCAAGGGCGGACCCTTCCTCCGCCGAAGTGCGTTACCCTTCATCTACCACCGCTGAAAGCCTAACCTGTCTCGCCCGTTTCAGGATGGGTGGGGTAACATCAGTTACGAACCACCGGTATTACTCTTCACGTACCACCCCTGGCCTGTTCTAATCTTTCTCTCTCAGGCTTTGTCCGGGCAAATTTGTTTTCCTCACGTATCCAGCTTGCTCCATGACGCAAGGAAAAACAGGCTTCAGGGAAGGAACATATGACTATCCCCCGCCGCACCCTCCCGCGCCGTGTCTTCCGACTAACCCGTGGAACCCCCAAGAGATGCCCAAGCGTTTCTCGGTCGCGACGGACATAGGGCAACTGGGACGCTGTTACTAGTATACTGATAACGTCGGGACGCTTGATCCAACATGGCTATTGTATAGGACTCCATCGACATTAGTAGCACTCAGAGAGCATGACATTTACTCCCTACCAACGGTTGAAATGTCGAGGAACTTGAATGATCAACATGTGAGATGAGTCTGTACGATATCTACGAGCACGAGTGGCACAATAACTTGAATAAAGCATCTTGGGCGGTGCACAATGTGGGTAGATTTACTTTGATGGTGCCGAAGTTTCGATGTAATAATTGAGACGATTTCCCCCCCTTGTGCCTCGTAAATGGTGGGGTCCAATTGAAGTTGTTAAAATTTGCTTTTGACGGAGATCCGAAGTCAACATAGGCTGGGGTCTTACTGTCGCAGCGGATCACACTCTCAGTTTAGTGTCAAAGAAATGAGGAAACCACGCATGTAGAACGTGAACGTTCGAAAACAATGTGTAGAGAAGGGAAAAAACAAACAAAAAGACAAACCACGCGCCGCACCAGAGGTTACTCCTCTTCCTCCCAATCTAACTTCACCGCCTCCAAATAGCTCTCAGGAACAAGCGCATGCCTCCCTTCATCCAACACAACCGCCCACCCAACGCCTCCACCTCTCCCAATCACCCTGACAACCTGATCCTCAACCAAACCCATCTCTGCCGTCCCCTCCGGTTCAAATGCATACAAAGCCTTGTACAAACCGGGGTAAAGCGGTTCTTCATCTTCATCCTCGCCCTCTTCCTCCTCCTCGCCTTCCTCCGCCCCAAAATTCCTCTCCAACTCCCCTTGACTTACGCCTGCTCCTCCCCCACCCACCCACGCAGCAGACACCGACACCGACATCGAAAACCGGCCGACGCCAGCCCGTAGCTGGTCCCACGCGTCGTCTTCCTCTTCCTGCACTTCCCTCGCTCCATCTCCATCTCCATCCCAACCTCCATATCCATCTTCAGATTCTGCTTCCCCGCGCAGCCGCCGGTTAAGCACATCCACACGGTTGACATAGGGCACGTCCGCCCCGAGGCCGTTATGCCGCTCGTCCGTAGGCGCGTATGCAAAGTCGCGGACACGGATCAACACTTGCGGGGTCGGCGGAGCGAGAGCGGGTATTGTGGAGTTCCTCGCGCAAGTGGCACTGGTACTGGTGGCAGAAGGAGAAGTGTACGAGGCAGGGAAGGTCGCTGCATGTGGGGAATGAAGCGGAGAGGAGGACGAGGACGGGGCGTCCTTGCTTTTCTTGTTGTTAGTAGAGTTGAAGAGCGCCTGCAACTTTGCCGAGAGCCGGTTCTGGGTCTGGCTAGTGGTGGCGGCGTTGCTGCCGCTGCTACCGACGCCAGATTTGCGTTGCGAGTTGGAACGAGAGAGGGAGGTGGAGGAGTGTGTGGAGGGAGCTTGGGAAACGCGCCTGGACAACGCTGGTGAGGGAGGGGCGCGGCGGCTGGGAGTGAGGGATGCTGCTGCGGCAGCGATGGCACTGGAGGTAGAGGTGGAAGGCTCGGTATCGGATGACGTGGGGAATGTTGTGTTGATCGGTGTCATGAGGAGTTTCGCGAACGTGGGTGGTGAGGGTGTCGGATTGGGAGGCTCGGTGCGGTTCGGGACTGGTGTAGTAGGTGTGTCCTCGGAACGGGTAGGAGACGAAGGTGTCGGGAGGACGTTGTTCGAAAATGTGGACACGGGTAGGACGGGGGTGGTGGGTGGCAGATCCACATCTACCGCCTGCTGTGACTGTGTTGATGAGGGAGGGGGGACAGGTTCAGCTGCGGTGGGCGTCTTGAGATCGTGATCGACCAGATTCTGTGTCTTTAGAGAATCTCGCGCCGATCCGTTGATCTGCGGTGTCTGCGTGGATGTGGGCGTAGCGAGAGATGGCTCTCCACCATCTTCCTTCGGGACCAGACTCGACTTCTTCGACGCTCGACCCGCAGGGGCGGGTTTCATCGCAAACTCGGTCGCATCGGGGGTAGGGGGTGGCAAAAACGAAGATCCGGGGGACGGAAAGGGGGAAGAGGATGCCAAAGCTTCCAGGTGGACCGATAGCGGTCTTCGTTCGTACACTGCCAAACAGTCCGTTCAGTTCCCAACACCCATCGGTTAGGCCGGACGCAAAAAAGGAGGAGAGGGACTGACCAGCCTGCGGTTCCGAACAGACAAGAGAAGCCATTTGTATTGGGGGGGTTCTTTTCGTTCCAGATAGGTTAACTGAGTTGCCCTTCGATGAGACAGGAAATGGAGAGATCGGGAGCTTCGACGGTGGTTGATTTTATACTTCTCTTGAAGACAAAGAAAGAGGAAAAGTTTGAGCCACCTTGAGCTCTAAACGACGCGGGTTTCTGCTCAAAGGTCCCTTTTACGAGGCGGAAAGGAGGAAAAGGGGGGCCAGAGTGGCATGGAAATCGTTGGCAAGGGAACAGGCGGCGTGACTTTGTTTGTTTCCGACGACGTCGCCTTGTCACCTCTAAAAATGGATTTCGTAACGCACTTGCCTTTCAGCAGAGGAGTACCTTTGTCTTGCCGCGCAGCGACCAATCCCGAAGACACCGCCCTCACCGACCTCCTCACATCCATCTCCGACGTTCCTCCGACGGCTTAAACATCGTGTGGACACGTCATCAATGGAGCCTCTCCCATTCTACAACTACCAACAGAATCCTTGGTAACAATCTTAGTTGCCTGCAGGGATCCCGACACTTGACCGAGCTAGGATTGTACCAGGATACGGCCCTTGGTACTATGTCGCGTATGCGCTCCGCCTACCTCCGTACCTCATCCCCCTATCTGGTTATCAAGATCTTATTCTCTTCCCACTGCAATATTAATATTGACTTAGATATCAAAAACTCATGCCCACCCCCGTGCCACAACCCTGCCCGCGTCTATGTACGTACGATATATCACAAGAATCGACCCTTTATATTGGTCAACGATAGCTGGGAGAGTTTCGCGTTGCCGATTTAAATTCAACACGCCAACTTTGACAAGACGCAAGAAGTTGCAGTTTGATGACTCCATAAACAGGCCTCATCGGAGCGCCAACCGGGACAAAAAGAATGCGGTATGTTCACTTTCGTTTTCCCCACTCAAGCCACTTGGGTTTATTATCCCCTTCCAGAGGAAAATTCGGCCGATATAGGATCGGACGAAACCAAGGCATATCAATTAGTTTACTTACTGCACACCATATGACCAGGTGTCCATCAAATGCTCTAAAGATTATCTACCAGGTGTTTACTACACGATTTCTTCACGGTTCTTATTTACTTGGATCCCAGTGGCTTTCCTCGTAGTTGGCGAATGATCGGCAATCAAGGGTCCGACGTTTCCGAATTCGCACATCGCAACATTGATCGGTGACTGCAGTGGCGATTTGCCCATTTTGCCCCTGCTCAAGTTTCAACCCTCTCACCCGCCACGAGTCGACATTTCCCGTCCCAGTACGCGTCCTCAATCCTCCTACAACAATTTCCTCGATGGATGCAGACGTGGAAATTCAGGAAATCCAAAATCCCCAGTCCAACGTACGTAGTAGTATCCACCGAACCAGACCTCCAAATTTTAATCCACCAACTCCTCGTCAGACAGGCAACTTCGGATACAACGGGGAAAGTATGTTGAAGTGGACGGCTTGTGCACTAAATGCCGTAGAAATGTATCCCGAATTATTCGATCGCGACGACGACAATATCCCAACTTGGATGAAAGCACCTCAAGCCGACATTGAGAGTCCTGTGGAGGGGAAGAGCGTGCGACTTGTTTCTGGGAATTTCGAATCGAAAGTTGATGTCCAGGTGAGGTATTCCGATCGTGCATTTGATCCATCTTTCCAACTTTGCTTGTAGGTCCTGGCCACGTCCAGTTTCAAAGTGGTAAAATTATCGTGTAACACGGAAATTACAAAGCTTCTCTGGCTGTTTCCTCTCATCTCTAGGAGGATAAACCGCGTCTTGAGGACATCCTGTCAAGGGAGAGATAGTTAAAAGAGGCATGGATACACCAGCGGAACCAGAACGAATCGTGAAGAAGCGTCGGGAGTTCATCGAGGCTGTCGAGATCATCCAACCCCCGTGGTTGAAACCGCCGTCAATCAAGAAAGAAGAATCCATCGAGGATCTGTCGCTCAAGAACGAAGAGTCCATCGAGGAGCTCTCGCTCAAGAACGAAGAGGAAAGAGCATTTCTCAATGTACGAGCACCTCCGTCTCAACGCCGTTCTCTTTAATATGCTCTTCATAGCCAAAAGGGAAAATCAAGCCGTTCAAAGAAGATGAGGAGGCCGGTTTCAGTACCGTCTTTCGACGCGTCGAAGCTCTCGGCATCAAATCGTACCCACTCGGCCTGGACGACGACGTTTTGGACTTTACAGTCTCCAGAGAGTTCGTGACGGCAACGTATGGTGGGAATATCAGGCAAACGTTCCCCCCCCCCATCTCCAAAAAGAACCTTGCGCGGCACGGCTTCGACGACTTCTTGTACATCAACATGATGTATAACCCGAAGGCTCCACAACGCCCAGGCTTCCCAGGTCTGTTTTATCGGTCGCGTGTTCATGACCTTCGTAGGTTCTACCGTGTTATCATCTGGATACAAGAAAGTGTGTGGTTATATATTGGGCAGTATGAGATAGTGAGAGCGGAGCCGTTGACCAGCGAAGAATAGAAAGAGAATTCGAGGGAAGTGAGTACCCTTTGAACCGGATGTGGTGCCCTGGCTGATGGTATCTAGACGAAGAATACTTGGGCGAGGAAGATCAGTGTTGATGGTTGCAGGAATGTCAAGATTCGGATTGCCCTTCGCAAGAGGCTTGGTCGCGAACCAACTGCGGATGAAATTGAGGGGCTATTCGGGAGATCCGAAAGGGATCATGCCGGAAGACCTCATGCGAGCGTACGACAGCGGGGAAGAGGTGTATTTACCAATTGACCCTGTTGAACTGCATTCGGCTGAAACAATTATTTGCAGTTCATGGCGGTCTGGGTCATGAAATGCGTCGGTTACGATGAGATATTCAACGCGAAATGATCGAGAAACATAAGACCTGGACTCCAAGGGTCAAGGCAGGCTCTACCAAGCAGAAACGGAAACGTAACGAAACACAAGAAGATGAATGATCCGAACGTAAGTAAGTAGCCACCGCCCCAAGTAGACCTTCTTGATCTCGCCAATGCGCGTGACGCGTCTACGACAACCATGAGAGCTACATGTATTTAGAGCCTGTATCAACAAGCTAAGTATTCAGTAATTGGCCAATTCCAATTCTAAACATACCTGAAGTCAACCGCAGGGAGGATGGGGCGTAACCGGAAACTATGAGGCCGCTCTGCAAAAGAAATCACTCAAACTGATCGTTAATTGAGGAACATTGAAGTTCAACTGTGCTACCAGGTTGTTGAGTGCTTCGTCGGTCGTCCATGTCATACGAGTCGGAGGTGAAGAAAAGATCGCTCGTGATAAGAGTTACCGCTAGGCCCTGGCAGCTAGGACGGATACCATGGGGCAGGTCACTTCAAAAAGCAAGGAGTCAGTTGACCAACGCCCAAGGAGCCTCCTGCGCGAACTCACGTCCGAGTAGCTCAACCTATCGGGCGATGTTGGGGGACTTCAGAATACTGGCGACCCGTAATTTTTTCCTCTGTAAACAGGAGAAGTGTACGTCCGCCGTGAGCGCCATCAGGAAGCTATAACGATTACGGAAACAGACGCTCTGGGTCAAGTTGTAGGCCATAACGACTGGACTCATGGGGGTGTTGGACGTGCTGTAGGTGTTTATGGCGAGCTTTCGCAAACAGCGGTGAGATGAACAAGAGAAGGGCCGTTGGAGGGACGCAGCGCAGATTGAGTTTCATAGGTTGAGCGGCGGACCTTGTTCACGAGACATGCATTTTTTCATCTTACCCCCTTGAGCCTGACCAGACTTATTTCGCAGAGTGAGTTGAGACGCGAGCCATAATTGGGCCGTGGTTCGTCCGAGACTCCGAATGGGCAACCGTAAAAAAAAGAGTATTACATAAGCCTGATTCCCTTCATGCTCACCTCCTGGTTGCCTCGGCAACGGCGTCCTCAGGCGTCCACCTCAGCCCCCGGACCAGCTCATTTACTATTAGAATAGTGTTAATCACAGCCTAAAATCCTCACTGGGAAGGCCGTTCATCCAATATGTCACACAATTTCCTGTCCGTCGATATCCGTCTCGGCGGCGGGCCAAAAAGCAGACAACGTGTGGCTTGGGATGACGCGTGTTAGATTACCATGGATAATGAAGAGTATGGTCAAAATTCTCGCGCTTTTCCCGCATTGACTGATTTTCATCGCCCGCATAAAAGTTATGCTTCTCCGCAGTTCGTTGAATCTACCACAGGCCTCAGAGGTTTGACAACGCTCACTATTCACGGTCTGATGCTTTACGCCAGGGATGAGGAGAATAATTTGGACCACAATCCGTGTGAGTCGGTTTCCCAGGGAAAGAGGAATAACGGTATGTTTTGATCTTTATCCCGAGACCATGCAATTCAGTGGGGTACTCATTCTTTCTCGTCTTCCAGCTAGTCCATAGACGAAGATACTGTAAGCCCGTCCATCAGATTGAAACTGTACGATCACGGAATCATTATGACTGTGAGCGTCGAATCTTGCACATGAGCCGATGCCATCAATACCCCTGGGTCCTGTCATAGCCACTTCATCGCTTGCTTACAGACCTCGACTCCGCACTCGGGCCACTCGCAACAATGAAACGGGCCTCCAGCGATGAACCCTCCAGACCATCCCCGCTGAAGATCTCGCGCTCTTGCTTTATGAACGTCGCTCAGGGGGATGCTCATACATACTATGGAGACGTATACAACTTGAACGAAATCTCCACCAGTGCAGGTAATCAGCTAGGATCGTATGATTCTAAGATATATCGGAGACTTATCGAGAATAGTAGGTTTTCCCTGGCCAACGATCTTGGACCGTGTTTCAATGGGTGCCGCCTACAATTCCCAGGAGTGCGATCCAGCTCCTCGATGTCTCCCTGGAACGCGAAAGGAAGTACTGCAGAAGATCGAAAAGTGGGTCGAGGCTGGGAGTGGGGTTAAGAGGGTCCTCTGGCTTCACGGTCCCGCAGGTGCGGGAAAATCGGCGATCGCGCAGACTGTTGCAGAGATATGCGCTGGGCGCGACGAGCTAGCAGCAAGCTTCTTCTTCGCTCGGAATGTTTCTAGCCGCAATTCTTTAAACCACCTCTTTCCAACCATAGCCGTTCAGGTCGCCTTATCAGCGCCGGAAAAACGCCGGAAGCTCGATAGGATACTGAAAAATGATCCATGCATCGCTGAGCGTGCAATGGGCTCCGTCGACCTACTGGCTTCGTTATTCCCACAGGGCTCTTCGATGGTACCCTCTTCACGATTCTTAGTTATCGTTGACGGTCTGGACGAGTGTCAGCGACATGACGACCAACGTCGCGCCTTGGAACAGGGCTCTCACATGATCAACGCCCAACATCTCCCGCTCCGCTTCCTAATTGTCAGCCGTCCCAAGGCCCATCTTTGTGAAGCGTTTGACGAGCCAGACCTGGCCGACCTTGCAGAAGAGCTATCTCTTTTCGGCGATCTGAGGGCTTGGCATGATGTCTCCGCGTATCTTCAGAGCGAGTTTTCGAGAATATACACCTCCAAGAGGCACAGAGATGTCATGGAGTTTGTCCCTAGGCCTTGGCCTTCCGAGGATGTCATCGACGGGCTCGCACGCAAGTCGGAAGGTTACTTTATCTACGCCTCCACAGTCATCAGATTTGTCGACGAAGAAAGCTTTTCGCCCGTCGAGCGCCTCACCCAGATTCTGAGCATTTCCAATTCAGCTCCCTCGGATTCGGCTCCCTTCGCCGAGCTCGATAAGCTATATTTACAGATCCTATCATCGTGCCCGACATCTAACCTTCCTACACTCAAGCGTATCTTGGGATTTCTTGTAAACTTCTGGGGCGTGGACACGTTTATCATCGAAGGATTGCTCCGCCTCCCACGCGGGCAAGCGAAGCTGAAGCTACGAGGATTGCGATCTCTTGTTTCATTCAACGATGGGGAATCTCCAGGGGGCGTTTGGATTCGGGTAAACCACGCATCTTTTGGGGATTTCCTCCATGATCAGGAGCGCTCAAAAGACTACCATGTGCACTCTAAAGAATGCATGTACTACACAATGTTCTGCGACGCTTTCTCCTTGGGATGCAATATGTTAGGTATTTGCGTGGATGGTGGCATCGAGTCTGCCTTACGGCACCCGAAAGGTCTGTCCGTCACCGTCAACTTCTTTTCCATTATACTGGAGAAGAAGCCGATGTCTCTACCTGTAGGTGATACGCCGGAGGCCTTTTTCAGGAAAATTCAGAACCTCTCTGAATGCATGAACCTATGCTTCAGACGAAGCTCGAGAAAGGATCAACTCATTGAAGTTGTACGCGAAAGTATAGCGACTGGCATCTGGTATCGATGCTTCCAGGATTTGGACAATTGGTCGGACTGGGAAAGGCTCGCGACATTAGAAATATTACTCGGGGCGGTCAGTATTGTGTACTGGATTGTTCATTCCTCCATCCAAAGTTCACCCAGCTGAGTTACTGGTTCCACAGGTCGAAAACCCAACTCAGGCAACCCAGGATATTGTTGTGCAGCTGAGGACGATTTGTTCGCCGGTCTTGTATGCTTACCTCTCCAGGATTGCAGACACTGCTGAAAAGCAACGTTATCCGCACGTTTCATGTACCGAAGTCGACGGAAAGAGAACAATATTCAGAGATCTCGATATGTTCTTCGAGAACCTACACGAATTCAAAGTCTTCGATCTCTCTGTTTTTCATTCGGACGACCTCCGTGTCCTTCTCCTCGCGTTTGTCTGATCTGTCGGACTATGTCAGGAGCTTTAGGTCGGATCCAGAACGAAGCAGAAAGTTCTATTATGAAGTCGGCGTGTGGGATACGTTGGTCGCAACTCGTTACATGAGATGTTTAAGGACGTCGTCTAATTCAAGGTGAGGTTTGTTAACAGAGTGTGTTCCTACCGAGTTTTGACGGCCAATGTTGAATAACAGCATTGATCGAGAGACATTGGCACACGTCTTAATCTGTCTGGATATCCATATGCGAGAGGCATTGGCAAATGATACCGAACTGCTGAGATAGGTGCAAAGCTTCTGGATTGAGCCAGCTTCTCATGTTCCGCTACTGAACGAGGGTTGGGTGTCTTATTTTGTGGTCGTGGCTCTCCGGGGGCTAGAGGTCCGTGCATTTTCTTCGTCTCCTACGAGTCAAGTCAAAGTATTTAGTCCCAATAACGGTCGTCCTGGTGTTTAGAAGTTTCATAACCCACCAGACGAAATGATTTCACTTTGGAAAACCTATATGATATCCGGTGAGCTACCCTAATCCAGCTAGTCTGTTCTCCAACTAACGGGACGTACTGAAGGCTTCTCGGACGGGAAAAATGAGGTGATCATGAAGGCCATGTCTACGCCGGTCATATGATGCTGGTGCCCTTCCGTCGCTCTTGAAAGAGTCGTTTTGGAGACGCATACGTAGGACGGTTAATATTTGGTGTAGACCGGGGGAGTGGGAGGGGTTTCTGTCGGGATCCGATGCCTTTTCCGAACGTGGAAGGTCCATCCATACCATACCCGAGTATATGTATACATCGCTTCGTGGTGTCCCAAAACAACTCATCTCAAGAGTTCACCACAGCTCCTGGGAAAATGGATCATAGTACCCTCACCATCGGCAATGGTTTGAGAATGAGCGCTACAACCATGAAAAGGACCTACCGCAAGAAACCCTTGAGACCATCGACCCTAAAAGTCTCGCGCTTTTCGTTCGTCGACGTTGTTGGCGATTCTCACACGCACTACGGAGACGTATACAATTGGAACGAAATGTCCACCCATGCAGGTATTCAGCTAAAGTTTGTATTACTCTAAGGGATTTCGGACCCTCATCGTGAATAGCAGGCTTTCCCTGGCCAACGATCTCGGACCGTCTTTCGATGGGTGCCGCCCACGATTATCAGGAGCGCGATCCAGCTCCTCGATGTCTCCCTGGGACGCGAAAAGAAGTATTGCAGAAGATCGAACAGTGGGCCAAGGCTGGGAGCAAGGGCAAGAACATCCTTTGGCTCCACGGTCCCCCAGGTGCGGGAAAATCAGCGATCACACAGACTGTTGCCGAGATATGTGCTGGGCGCGGCGAGCTAGCAGCAAGCTTCTTCTTCGCTCGCACTGTTGCTAGCCGGAATGCCCTGAAACACCTCTTTCCAACCATAGCCGTTCAGATTGCCCTGTCAGCACCAGAAAAACGCCGGAGGCTCGACAGCATCCTGAAAAATGACCCATGGATCGCTGACCGCGCCTCGGGCTCTGTTGATCTTATGGCTTCATTATTCCAACAGGGTTCAGCCCTGGTACCCTCCTCCCGATTCTTAGTTATCATCGATGCTCTGGACGAGTGTCACGGATACGACGACCAACGTCGCGCCTTGGAACAGGTCTCTCACATCGCCAACACCCACGATCTCCCGCTCCGCTTCCTGATCGTGAGCCGTCCTGAGGCCCATCTTTGGGAAGCGTTTGAGGAACAACACCTGGCGGATGTTGCACAGAAGTTGTCTCTTTATGGCGATTCCGAGGCCAGGGCCGATGTCTCCACGTATCTTAAGAGCGAGTTTGCGGCAATATACAGTTCCAGGAGGCACAGAGATATTATGGAGTCCGTCCCTGGGCCTTGGCCTTCCGAGGACGTCATCGACAGGCTCGCAAGAAAGTCGGACGGTTACTTTATCTACGCTTCCACGGTTATCAGATTCGTCGATGAAGAAAACTTTTCGCCCGTAAAACGTCTCAACTAGATCTTGGGAATTTCCAATTCAGCTGTTCACCCCTCGGAATCGGCTCCCTTCGCCGCGCTCGATCAGCTGTATTTACAGATCCTATCACTATACTCAAGCCTATCTTGGGGTTTGTTGCAAACCACTCGTTTGTGCACATGTTTACCATCGAAGCATTGCTCCGTCTCCCATGCGGGGGAGTGAAGCTGATGCTGCGAGGATTGCGATCTCTTTTTTCATTCAATTTCGGGGAATTTCCAGAGGATGTTTGTATTCGTGTAATCCACGCATCTTTTCGGGATTTCCTCCATGATCCAGAACGTTCAAAAGACTACCATGTGGACTACGAAGAATTGATGCACACAGGGTTCTGCGACGCTTTCTCTTTGGGGTGCGATACCCTGAGGTTGGATATTTCCACGGATGGTGGCATCGAATCTGCCTTATGGCACCCGAAAGGTCTGTCTGTCACCGTCATGATACTGGAGAAGCAACCGATGTATCTGCCCGTAGGTGATACGGATCTGGCCTGGTTCATCAAAATCGAACGTCTGTCTGGATTCATCCGTCAATGCTTGAATCGAAGCTCGAGAAAGGATCAGCTCATCCAAGTTGTACGCGAAAGCATAGCGACAGGTGTCTGGTATCCATGCTTACAAGGCTTGGACAATTGGTCGGACTGGGAAAGGTTCGCGGCATTGGAACTATTAATCGCGGCAGTTGGTTTTTGGGATGATGTACATTGCCATTCATACCTTGTTCCAAAGTTCACGGAGCTGAGGCACTGGTTCCACAGGTTGCAAACTCAACTCAGCCAACCCAGGATATTGTTGTGTGGCTGAGGACGATTTGCGACCCGGTCTTATATGCCTACCTCTCCAGGATTGCGGATACTGCTGAAAAACGACGTTATCTACATGTTTCGTGTACTGTGGTTGACCGAAACAGAA
>Ga0307516_10007032_pt1 | contig 13032 bp, 8 predicted proteins | sample 19_EM_MG_FD_203310 | JGI IMG/M metagenome (GOLD analysis project Ga0307516, IMG submission 203310) | Populus trichocarpa ectomycorrhiza microbial communities from riparian zone in the Pacific Northwest, United States - 19_EM | ecosystem: Host-associated > Plants > Roots > Unclassified | place... | reverse complement strand
AGTACGTCTCGAAGCTGCACCGAATCATGAGCGACGTTGCTCCAGCCGTCACCACGCGATGGCGCTCAGGCGCATGCCTGGTCACCGTCGACGCGATGCATGCTCTGGTCAAGCTTCCGAAGGACGTGCAAGACGCGGCGTACCAGCGGCTTCTTCGAGGCATTCGTGACGACGAAGGCCGGCGCCACAAACGGACCCGGTTGCATCGACTGGCTAAGGACGCCCACGCGCTGGGCTCGAAGCTGCGCGTGTTGGAGCGCATGAAATGTATCGTGCTCGTATCCAAAGACTTCGAGGAGATCTTGGAGGGCACAATCAAGGTGCCGCGCGGCGCGACGCTCAAGACGCGGCGAGCCTTGGCCGAAGCGATTGCACGCGGCTATGCCGATGGTATGGAAGCCGCCGACGTCGAGGCTGGATAGGCACGGGACGCACAGTCACCAGTTGTCCAGGTCCCTCCTTTCTGCCACAATGACGCAAGCTCAATGGCACGACACATCGAGGCCACCGACCTCCCGGAAGACATCGCGCGTACTGCCGAAGCGCAGGTTGCCGCGGGGCGTTTTGCCAGCGTCGAAGACGTCGTGCGCGCCGGGGTCGAAGCGATCGCGACCCTCGAGCAGAAGCGCGCCGCCGTGCGCGCCGCTCTGCAAGAGGGCGAGCTGAGCGGCGTCTTCGAAGGCGACCCCTTCGCCAGCGTACGCGCCGAGCTCGGCCTGACCCGACAGTAGGCGCGGGTGCCGTATCGGTTTACCGCCCAAGCGCGCGACGATCTGCGTGACATCTCCGCCTACACTCGCGAGCGCTGGGGCGACGCACAGTGCGATCGCTACCTCACGTCGCTGGAATGGCGCTGCCTCCAACTGGCACAAGAGCCGTGGCTACGGCGCCAATACGCCGACGAGCCGTCGTATTGGCGCGCCTTGGCGGGAAAGCACGCCATCTTCTACCGCGTCGAGGCAAACGGCTCGCTGCTGGTCGTTCGCATCTTGCACACCGCTATGCTGCCGGAGCTGCACCTGCCTGGACTACCCGGCGACGGCAGCGAGCAAGGCGAGTAGCAGCCCAGGGCGAGCCCAAAGCGCGGCAGCACACCTACGGTCCCGCGACGAGCCCGCCCTCGAGCCATTCCTGAACCGTTGCCGCGCGCCTGGCCACCTCGTATCGGACCTGTCCCTCGTTGTTCCCGAGCTCGTTATCGTTGAGGCCGACGCGAAACGTCCCGGCGTGGGTGGCAACGAACTGCTTTCCAATGCCGATCGCCACACCTTCGATGGTCTGACCGCTGCCGATCAACGCGATCGCGCACGCGTGCGGTTCTTGCTTGAACGGCCCGAGATTGTACGAACGGGCTTCGCTTCCCGGATAGCCGGCAGGGTCCAATTTCGCGTCGAACCAAGATCCGACTTTGAAGCTCCCGCTGGCCCGCACGATGACAAACTCGCCTGCCATGACTCGCCTGCCCAGTTCGACCGGGACATCGCTCGCTCGTCGCTCAGCGAACACGATTGGCGCGTCGGTATAGGGCGAAAGGACTACCTCCAGACGTCGCACCGCGCCGCCCGATAGGACAAGTAGCTTTGACGCAGACTGATACCCCTCGATCAGCTTTGCTCTCGATAGCCGCACGCCCCCGATGCGTTCCGCTCCCAGCTTGCCGTCGTCGTCCAAAACATCCAACCGCAATCCATCCGCTGGAACCGCGGCGGTCGGCACTACGAATTCGTATCCAAGGGATTGAGTCGACGTGTCGCGCTCGACCCACGACGTGTATGCAGTGCCGGCACCAACCGCAATGCCAGCCGCGGCGCACAGCGGCCTGCGCGGTTGGCCAGAGGCCGCTGGTCGTACCGTCGAATCCCGTCTCCCGAGCGAAGCTCGCGCCCGAGCGAAGCTCGCTCACCCCTCCGAAGGCCCACCCTCCCGGGCGCAGCCCGCTCCCGCGCGCGCCGAAGGCGCGGCGTTCACGTCTACCTTGGCCAGCCAAAGTCACCCGGAACCGCCACGCGAGCTTCTGCAATTCGGGCTGCGTCTCGGCAGCCCCCACAGACGAAAAAAGCCCCGAAGTTTCCTTCGGGGCTTTCGGTTGCGCGGGCTTGCAACTCGGTGGTCGCGAAGAAGCCACGCTCCGGGTTCAAGATGGGCGCATCCGACGCTAATTCTGACGATGCGGCGTGTACCCACGCGCCGCGCTGGGTTTCGCTTTCATGGGCTTGAAGTTGGAGCCCGGTGCTGCCATGAACGACGCAGACAGAGTGGAGGCTCGGGGACACTGGCGTCTCCCCCGCCACTCGTGGGAGTTATCATGAACGGATCGAAGAAAGCGCGGTCTCACGTGCGCGCTTTGCGGCTAGGGCTCGGGTGGCTCGTTGCCGCAGCGTGCGTGGCGTGTTTGCTGGCGCCGCGCAGCGCGCGAGCGGACGAAGAGAAAACTTACGCGGGCGCAAGTTGCCAGACGGGCGGCGTAGACATGGTGGCCGGGACCGCCGGCCCGCACGACAAGTCGCACAACTTCTCGGCGCAGAGCGGCAGCATAACCAACCTCAGCTCGACCGCCGCTCCGGTCGATTGTCCAATCGTGAAGTCGGTCGTGAACGACGGCAACTTGAAGTCGGTAAAGGTGTACGTGGATCTCGGGCCGGGCGGAGGCTCGGCTTCGTGCACGCTCGGAGCGTACGGCTCCACGATGGGCTCGCCTCGCTTGGTCACTGCTTCCACCTCGGGCAAGCGGCTTCAAACCATCTCGTTCGCCGCGACGACGACGTGGCCCTCTCCCGGGGGCTCGCCGTGGAATTACTATCAGCTCAGCTGCACGCTGCCTCCGGGCGCAGCTTTGCGTAGTTATTACGTGAACGAGTCCGGTACCCGAAGCGACACGCAGAAGATTTATTCGCCGGCGGGTTGCACCGTGGCGGAGGCCACCAGCTGCGCCGAGCTGTACGGCGACAGCTTGCTGGAGACGCACCAAGAGCCGAACTGCGCTCCGACCGGTCAAGCCCAGTTCATCTGCCCAGTCGTGATGGACAACAAGGGGAACACGGGCGGCATGGATCTCGAGCTTTCCTACCTGACACCCGGGTACACCCCAGCCGCGGTCCATCATGGTCAATGCACGCTGTACAGCACCAACGCCACCGGCACCACGATCACTGGGGCGACGACGTTGGATCTGAGCGCCTTGCCAGCGTACCCGCACGGCACGCTCATCGACCAAACGTTGCACGTGGCTGGCGGAGCTTGGGCGAAATATTATTTGTCGTGCGGCATGGAGGGCTCGGGCGACGCGCGCTTCGTCAGCTACCGCACCACCGAGCACGGCACTGGCGAAGCCACCACGGCCGACTCGAAGGGCTATCCCGGGTCGCTGTGCTCGGCGAACCCGTACTCTGGGGCCATCTTTTCTGGCGACCCCTACTCGTTCGTGAATCACGAGAGCAACGGCAGCATCTACGGCGGCCTGGCCAATAGCGAGGTGTGGTGCCCCATCATCGGCGACCATGTGAACACGCCCAACGGCATCAATGCGGTGCGGGTCAATCTCAACGAGGGCTCCAACGACGATGTCACCACCTGCACTGTGGAAGCGTACGATCCCACCGGCATCATCAACGCAACGGGCACTGCCCAGGGCCGCTGGAACCCGTTTGGCTCCACGAGCGCCACCGTTCCGGCCTCGAAAAACGGCACCAACTACACGCTCTCGCTTGGGGCAGTCGGCGGCGGCGTGACAGCGCCGGTGTACTCGTTGCACTGCGTGCTGTCGGAAGACACCACGCTCCGAAACTACGAGGTGGACGAGAAGTGAGCTAAAAAGGTCGCCGCGCGCGCGTGACCTGCGCACGCCGCGCGGCGTCGACACGCTTCCCACCAACCGCAGCTCGACGCGACAAAACGAAAAAGGACGAGCCAAGAACGCGCTGGCTCGGGTGGCGGTAGGCTCCCCACGAACGACCACGCCGCGCGACGCTTTTTCTTCGCTTGCCCAACCGACTTGGCTAACGCCTCGAGCAGGGCCGTAACACCCTCAGACTCGATGGACTTCGATCAGCATCTCCAGGACCCGCCATGACGAAGCGGAGGCGCGGGCACTTCTGTTGGAGTTGCGGGCGTTCGCGGTCCAACGAGAGCTTCTCCGACCGCGGGCACGCCCGGCACGTCTGCCGGGAATGCTCGAGACTCGGGAAGGAAGAGCTCGAGTACCGGCAAGCAATTCGAAACGTAGACAGATCGCTTCGCTCACACTATGGCATTTCGCGCCGCGACCGAGCCGTGCTCGAACGCTCCCTGCAGCACCCCAGCGCGCGGGTGCAGCTGTATGTTGCGAAGCTGATCTATCAAGGCGAACGACAGCGAGCAAGATCGCGCCTTGCATGGGACCAAGACGAGCCGCCAAGCGGGTGGATGCCGGCGCACGATGTGCAGGCACTGCTGGAGGCAGATCTCGCGGCTGTCTTCCGCGAGATGCAAGACGGCAACTACCTCGAACCGTCTGACGACGAGTTCGAACGAGCCGTGCACGGGTGGGCGCAGAGCTACTCGACGGAGTGAGACAATCAATGTCCGCCCTGGTCAAGAAAGGCGATGACGCGAACACGACGACGTGGTCGATTCCCTCGAGATGGCGACTGACATTCAGCACGACAAGGGTCGCGGATTTCAGGCACTAGCGCGTTTCTTCGACCGCGACGCTCGCAATCGGGGCATGCGCCACGTCGGAAAGGGCGCGATCACCGTCCTCGAAAGCACGCAGGCTTTGCTCGCGGCCGAGGTCCAAGGTCGCGATCGCTACCGCACCGCGTTTACGCGTACTGGTGAGGGCATCCGTTACGCTTGCTCGTGCCGCTCCTTCGCTGACCACAAGGTGTTGTGCAAGCACTTGTTCGCATTGGCGCTGGAGCAGTCGCGTTCAGCGCTCGTGAACGATGCCGGGACGTGCCGTTGGTTGTCCGCAGACGCTAAGATTTTGACGAGTGTCGGCGATGACGACGAGCCGGAGTACTTTAACGACGTCGAAGATTCGGAGGATTTCGGCGATGACGCCTCGATGAGCGTCGTTGGCATTGGCTCCGGCCGACGGAATGGCTCGTGGCGCGATGTGGCCGCGCGCGTCACCGCGGAGCAAGCCGGACGTGAGAAGCCCAAGCAGGAGCTGATCTATTTTCTCGAGCCAAGCCTGGAACGCTATGGAACCAGGGTCGTGATTGGGCAACGCAGACTGGGGGCGGAGCCGGAAGCTTTCAACGCACTCGATCGGTTGGATACTGACGCGTTAGTGCACGAGCTCGACCGCGAGCTGTGCGTCCCGCTACAGGCAGCACTGGCCACACAGTTCGGGCCGTACCGCTCGCCGACCGCGAGCGCCGTGCTTTTGACTCCCGCAATGGCGCCCGACGTGCTCGATAGGCTGGCACGAACCGGGCGCTGCTATGTCGTTCCGCTAGATTTGCGGCACGATCGCGATCGCGAATGGTTCTTCTTGTCGACGGGGCAGCAAGCAAGTCCCGGAGCGAAGGTGCGCCTTGGCTACGATTTCCGGAAGCTTTTGACATGGCCACTCCTCTCTCGTAGCGAAGGAGAGGAATACCGCCTGAGCCTCAAGCTGTTCGAGTCGCGCCGAAAGCCTCGCTCGAAGACCAAGCGCGTCTTCGATATCGAGCCGCAACTCTTCCGCGGGAGCGAGCGCCGGGCTCCGCTCGGTCTGCGCTACCTGCACCGCGACGGCAGCGTGATCATCGGCACGGAGCTCGTGCGCTGCGCGCGGTCGGATGCTAGCTGGCTCGGCGCCATCGCGGCGCAGGGCTCGTTCGGGCAAGTCGCGGAGGCCGAGCTCGCCGAGTTCGTTGAGCGCGTGTTCGGTCAGCGCGGCGTTTCGGCGCTCAGCCTTCCCGACGACTACGACTGTAGCGAGGAGCCGCCGGCACTCCGCCCCGTGCTGGATCTCGAGGCCCCGACCGGCAAGAAGCTGAACGCCCACGTCGCCTTCGACTACGCCGGGCGGCGCGTCCCCGCCGAACAGGAGTCGACGCTCGTGCTGGCCGACCGCAAGGCTTGGAAACGACACCGTGATGCCGAACAGCAAGCGCTCGATACGCTGGCTCGCTTGGGGTTTACGGGCGAGCTCTTGGGCAACGCACGACAGCCCCGGGCCGGCAGCGTGACCATCGAAGAAAGGGCGCTCGCCGCAGCCTTGCGTGAACTGCTCGCCGCAGGCTGGTTGGTGCAAGCGGAAGGAAAGCGCTACCGCGCCGCGTCAGGCTTCAACATCGAAGTGGAGTCGGGGATCGACTGGTTCGAGGTCAAGGGCGGAGTAACGTTCGAGGGCGGCGAGCTGCCGTTCCCCAAGCTGCTCGCCGCGATCAAGCAACGGCGAAGTGTGGTGCAGCTGGGAGACGGCACCTTCGGTGTCTTGCCCGAGGAGTGGATGCAGCGCTGGGGGCTGCTCGCCGAGCTGGTGGGCGCGTCAGCCGAGAGCCTGCGCGTGTCGTCCCGGCAGATCGGCCTGCTGCAGGCCCTCCTTGCCGCGTTGCCCGAGCAGGACGCGGGTGCTCGAGGACTACGGGCACTGCGACGCAAGGTCGATGAGTTTCAGGCGGTCAAGCCGGCGCGAGCAGCGCGTGGGTTCCGCGGCGCGCTGCGCCCCTATCAAGAGCAAGGCCTGGGTTGGCTTTCCACGCTCGGGGAGCTGGGTTTCGGAGCCTGCCTCGCCGATGACATGGGGCTCGGCAAGACCATTCAGGTGCTGGCCTACTTACACTCCCAGCGTGAGAAGCGCGGCAAGCGGCACAGAGCAGCACTAGTCGTGGTCCCGCGCTCACTGCTCTCGAACTGGCTGGACGAAGCCGCCCGTTTCGCTCCGCAGCTCTCGGTCCGACAGCATTGGGGTGCAGAGCGACAGCGCAACAAAGAGTCGCTAGGCGATGCCGACATCGTACTCACGACCTACGGAACCCTGCGCTCCGACATTGCCTTGTTCGGCGAGATGGACTTTGCATGCGTCGTTCTCGACGAGGCGCAAGCCATCAAGAACAAGCAGAGCGCCACCGCGAAGTGCGCGAAGCTCTTGCGAGCAGATCGCCGCATTGCCATGAGTGGCACACCGGTCGAGAACCATCTGGGCGAGCTGTGGTCGTTGTTCGAATTCCTCAACCCCGGCCTGCTGAAGGAACTACCGGGTCTGCGGCGCGCCTTGGAGAGCACGAAGCCCAGCGATGAGGTGCTAGGCCTCGTGCGTACGCTGCTTCGGCCGTTCGTGCTCAGGCGCACCAAGCGCGAAGTCGCAAAGGACCTACCGGACCGCGTCGAGCAGACGCTCTACGTCGAGCTCGAACAGGACGAGCGCCAGCTGTACGACGAGCTCTTGCTGCACTACCAAGCCAGCATCTCCAAAAAGGTCGTCCAAGTTGGGGTAGAGCGCGCCACGTCTCATTTGCTCGAGGCTCTACTCCGACTTCGGCAAGCCGCCTGCCACCCTGGGCTCATCGACCACGGGCGGCAGCGCGAATCCAGTGCCAAAGTGGAGTGCCTGGTGGAACGGCTACGCGCGCTGCGCGCAGAGGGCCACCGCGCGTTGGTGTTTTCACAATTCACATCACTCCTGTCGATCGTCCGCGAGCGGCTGACAGAGGAGCAAATTTCATTCGAGTATCTGGACGGCAAGACGCGGGATCGCGCCGGCGCAGTCGCGAGGTTTCAGTCCGACCCGTCGATCGGCGCCTTTCTCATCAGCCTCAAGGCGGGCGGCGTGGGGCTGAATCTGACGGGCGCCGACTACGTCTTCATCCTCGATCCCTGGTGGAACCCGGCCGCCGAGGCCCAAGCCATCGATCGCGCGCATCGCATCGGCCAGACACGCAACGTCATCGCGTATCGCTTGCTCGCGAAGCGCACCGTCGAAGAGCGAGTGGCGCACCTGCAAGCACAGAAACGCGACCTGGTCGCCGGCATCATGGGCGACGACCACGCGCTCGCCAAGCGCCTGACGCGCGGCGATCTAGAAGCACTCTTGAGCTTGACGGTAGCCACGCCAATCGCGAGCGCGCCGACCGGCGAGAGACGGGCGACGCTCGAGCGTTCACTTCCCGGCGCGAGCTAGCCGCTTCGACAGCGTCGCCAAACGTTTGTTCACCGCCGCGATGTCGAAGCGCTCCGGATCGAAGCGCCGACCGACCCACTCTTTCATACTCGCGAACTCATCGTCAGCGGGATTGGCGAGCACGCGCAGCAGGTTCGCGTAGCCAGGTGTTCCACCGCTATCTTCAGGTGGGCACGCGCGCGCGCCACCCCACTTCCGCCGCGTCGGCTACAACTGAACGCCCCCGCCCCCGAAGGATCGATAGTGCTCGGCGCGCTACAGCGTCATTGTGCAGAGCGGTCGCGGCCAGGTCGTTGACAGCGGAGACGAGTCGATCGCGGCTTGCGAGAGCCGTCAGACAGTCGCGCTGAGCCGACCAATACTCCCGAATATCCTCAAGCGCATGCGTTGCTTCCCCTCGCCTTCCGACGCGTACTTATCCGTCGCATTGCGACCCGGTGACGATCCGTAACCGCTTGGACTGCTTTCTGGATTCTGCCCTGGGGGTCTAGGGGTCGGTGGTTCGAATCCACTCGCCCCGATCAGAAGGAAGTAGCGGTAACTGGTCGGATACGACTGAAACTCCGTAAGTCCCGGGATCGAAGTCCCGGCCGGCCCATCCCATCGACGTACGACAGCTCGTGCCGTCTCTCCCGAATCGAAGCGCGATCCCTCGCTATCAAGGGCCGGGCGGGCAATAGTCGGCGAATGCCGAGCCACGGGCGTTCGTTGGGCAGCGAGAACAACGAGGAGGAGCGCGCTTTCCTCCAGGCCAGGGTCGCCCTGTTTTGGAAGGTGACCTTCTTCATTGGTCTGATCGGGTGCGTATTAGGTGCCGCCGGGGCGGTCGTGAAGCCGGGAAAGGACCTGCTGTTCACGGTGGCTTCGGCAACGCAAGCGGGCGTCTTCTGGTGGCTGAGCCGGCGCGGAGTACGGTCGATCCGCTTTTCTCGGGCGATGGAGAGCGGGGGCTTGCTGCTCCACGCGGTAATCATCGCTCTTCTGGGGCGCTACCTCTTGGTGGCGTTCGCTCGCGATCATTCGATAGTGGGTGGGCAAGAAGCAGTGCTGGCCGATGCCTATGTGTCGCTGATGCAGGTAGGTGGAATCGCGATGCTGCTTGCCATTCGCGCTGCCCTGATCCCATCTCGGCCTCGACGCACCGTCGTCCTCACTGCCCTGTTCGGTGCCCCGATGATCCTGGCGAACTCCCTCCTCGTACCGTCGGACGATGGCGGCATCGCCTTCCGAGCGCTCGACTCGGCCGCCTTCCCTTGGATGCCCGCAAATCTGGCGACGATGTGGGGCTTCGCGATCATCGCCAGCGTCGTCATCTCCCGGATCATCTTTGGCCTTCGAGCGGAGGTGCGACAAGCTCGTCGCCTCGGGCAATACGTGCTCGAACAGAAGCTTGGCGAAGGCGGAATGGGCGAAGTCTACCGGGCCCGCCACGGCATGATGCGCCGGCCCACCGCGATCAAACTGTTGCGAGGTAATGGTGCGGGCGAGCTCAAGCTCCTTCGCTTCGAGCGCGAAGTACAGCTGACTGCGCGTCTGACTCACCCCAACACCATCACCATCTTCGACTACGGTCGAACCGACGACGGGGTCTTGTACTACGCGATGGAGTTGCTGGACGGCGCCAACCTGGAGCGCATCGTTGCGGTCGCCGGCGCGCAACCGGCAAGCAGAGTGGTGCGGATCCTCGGAATGGTTTGCGGCGCGCTGACCGAGGCCCACACCATCGGCCTGATCCATCGCGACATCAAGCCGGCCAACATCATGCTTTGCACGCAAGGCGGAGAGCAGGACGTCGTCAAGCTCCTCGACTTCGGCTTGGTCAAAGAGTTCCAAGTCGATCGAGACGTCCACTTGACCGCCGGTAGCTCGATACTCGGCACTCCCCAATACATGGCTCCGGAATCGATCCTCAAGCCGGACTCCGCTGACGCGCGCACCGACATCTATTCGCTCGGGGCCGTCGCCTATCTGTTGCTGACCGGAGTCGACGTCTTCGAGGGCAACTCGATCGTGGAGATCTGCGGCAGGCATTGCCACCAAACGCCGGAGCCTCTGTCGGCGCGAGGGATCGCGGTATCGAGCGAGCTCGAAGCCGTCGTGCTCGCCTGTCTCGAAAAGGACCCCGAACGGCGACCTCAGAGCGCGGCGGAACTTCGACGCAGACTCGAAGCGTGTGGCGTCGAGCCCTGGGACGGCGACCGCGCACGGGACTGGTGGCTCGAACACCAATCTCAGCTCGACATTGCCAACGTTCCGAACACGGACGAACGCAAGACCATCGGGGTCGACGTCTCGCGGTTATCGACGGCACTCACGAGTTGACCGATTGGGGAACTCACCCGAGCAAGCAGCAGACTTAGGCGTGCGTTGCCGTTACGTCGCAGTGCGAGCGAGACGGGCTTCGCCCGGGCTGCCGCCTGTGGCGGGGAGAGGGGAACCTTCGGGGTGCCGCTTGCGGCGGGGAAAGGTGGACCTTCGGGGAAAGGTGGGCGGCTGCGGCGGATGAGTGGTTGCGCCTGGGGCGGTAGAGGAGGGCGGCGTCGCCGGCCGCGGCGAAGCCGCGCTTACGATCGCCACTCACCCCGCAGGCCCACCTCACCCGAGCGAAGCTCGCAACCCCGCAGGCTCACGTCACCCGAGCGAATCGCAACCCGGGCGTCGCCCGCTCCCGAGCGAAGCTCGCAACCCGGGCGAAGCCCGCTCCCGCCAAGCGCCGCAGGCGCGGCGTCTCGCCTCTCCCCAGGCGCCCGTCGCTGCCCGCCACCGCCCCGTTAGCCTCTGCAATCGAGCTGCATCTGGGCAGCCCCCAGATACGAAAAAAGCCTCGAAGTTTCCTTCGAGGCTTCCTTGGTTGCGCGGGGGCGATACCCCGCGTGGGCTCTCAAAATCGCGGTGCCGATCGAGGTTCGCGTGGCATAGCCGGGTCGAATGGGTCGGTGGCACCCGTGCTAGGCTTGAGCAAGCACGGAAGGCCAGCTTCAATCTGAGGGCGCAGCTCTGCGCGACTTTGCTATTCTTGCGGGATGGGAACCTTCAGCAGGGCGGTGGTTGTGGCGGGGATAGTCGCCGGCTGCGGCGGTTCCGGCCACGGGAATGAAGGCGCCGGCGGCGGTGCGGATGGTGGAACGTCGCAGCAAGGAGATGCTGGCAGCGTCGGGGAGCACCCCGAAGGAGGCGGCGGTGCGCCGGCCCAAGCAGGCGGCTCGGGCGCTTCGATGACGAGCAACGGTGGCGACGGCGACAACGACCATGCGGGCGGCAGTAGTGGCGCCGGCCATGATGACGCGGGCGACGGCGGAGGCGGGGGCGCTGAGGGTGTTGGATCGAGCTGTGAGGAGGACCCTGATTCGTTACCGGGCGACGAGGTCGGCGATCCCAACGGCTGCACCTACTCAGGCAGTGTGGTGGTGCCGGGGCTATCGAAGCCATCCGGCGTGCGCGTATCCATCGTCGGCACCGTGTTGAGCGCCGACACAGATGTGGACGGGCACTTCGTCATCGAGAACGTGCCGCGGGGCACCCAGAGCGTGCATTTTTCTTACGGCGATTTTCACGAGACGCTTCCAGCAGTGGTGTGCGGTGCCGGCGGCGTGCCACAGGTCGGCACCTTCAGGCTCGATGCGTATTCAGTCTCTCTCTACGCGGGGACGCGCGTCAGCGATGGTGGTCCCACCCGTCTGAGTCCACCAACTGCCGATCGGGTCTTCTACGAGAACGCCGGCGGGGCAATCACTTACGTGGTGGATCACGAGTGCGAGCCGGCGGCGCAGCTCCCGTGCACCTTCCCTCACGCAAACCAGGACGGCAGCCTGGTCACATGCGGCGCGAGCGATGGATTGCGCGTCTACGCCGTGCCGAGCGATGCGACCAAGAGTGTGGCGCTAGTGAGTGGCACGGGGGCGGTAGCTCGAGGCTCGAAATACCTGGCCTACGTGCAAGGCGGCTCGACTCACGTGCTCGAGATCGCTGGCCGCCGCGACCGCGTCGTCGGGACAGCGGGCATCTACGGAGTCACGCTGACTCCCGACGATGCTCACGTACTCTTCGTCAACGCCGCGCTCGAAATCATGCTGGGCAAGACGCAGGGGGATGCCGCAGCCGTCGCCGTCGACTCGCTTGCTCCGCCTCCACCAGCTACCGCGACGACGTTCCAGCCGAATTTTTCAGCGGATGGGCGGTACGCAGCTTATGTCGCAGGTGCTTGCAGCGGGCCCTGCGCGCTCCAGTTGCTGGATATGAACGGCAACGTCCGCACGCTGGGCACTCTCTGGGCTCGCGATTCGTTCCAGATCACCCCTGACTCCGAATTCGTCGTGGCGCGGCTCGATTCGGGCGCGATCGTCGGCTATCCGACCGCTGGCGGCGCCGCGGTGAACTACACGCTGGCTTCGAGCTTCTTCCCCGCCTTCTTGGGGGACGGTAGCGCCATGACCCTGCCCGCCGGTGCGAACACCATTCTCTACGACGTGGCCACGGGTGACTCGCTTGGCGAGACAGACGCGGGCGGCGTGCGAGTCGCGACACCGGACGGCCGCTTCGTCCTGATATCTCACCAATTGCCAGCCAAGCCATCGCAGCTCGATCTCGTCCTTTGGGACACCATCGCGCTCCAATCGCACCTCATCGAGCCAGACTACCAGTGGAGCTTGCCGGTCCTCCTGGCCCCCGACGCCAAGTCAGCCGTCTTCATCGGCGGAAGCGGTCCCAGCTACTCGCTCAAGCGGGTCACGATCAACACCGTCCCGGCCGTTTCTACGTTGGCCACAGCGCAGAACTTCACCCGCAACATCGCGTTTTCCTCCGACGGAAAGCTAGCCTTCTACGCCGACGACAGCCTACGCATCGCCTACCCCGGTGACACTCCCGCCATCACAATCGCCGAGCGCCTCAACTCAGAGGCCGAGCTCGCCTGGCTAGGGACCTCCGCAATCGTAACCAGG
>Ga0307516_10007031_pt1 | contig 13036 bp, 14 predicted proteins | sample 19_EM_MG_FD_203310 | JGI IMG/M metagenome (GOLD analysis project Ga0307516, IMG submission 203310) | Populus trichocarpa ectomycorrhiza microbial communities from riparian zone in the Pacific Northwest, United States - 19_EM | ecosystem: Host-associated > Plants > Roots > Unclassified | place... | reverse complement strand
TTGGCTAAATGTTCTAGCTGGCAAACCGGATGAAGATTGGGAAGGGTGCAATGCTCTATTACACGAGCTACTCCATGATACCATCCCTATATCTATCTACATCCGACTTCGTCGAAACACCGCGCATCAAGCTTTTAAACACCTCGCGAAACGTTTCCGCGACCGCGAACCCATTGCGGACCCCCGCGCGAAGAAACTCGCGACCTGCGCAAACGAAGCCAAACGTCATCTGTCAGCAGAAGCTCCTACGAGCGAGAACGCAGCCACAGAGAGGCATGCGCACGCAGAACGGGAAGACCTACCTTGTACCAAAGACCTCACTCGAGGCACCAGCGCTGAAAGCGCAAACGGGACAACTGTCCTACTTACAGGCGAGCCGCACGAAACACAAAACGAGCCGCAAGACTCACTGCCACTGACACCGAGGCTGCCAACTGAGGGCAAGCCAGACGAGTGCAAGCAGGAGGCAGCGGAAAGCGTTGTGACGGCAGGACGCACAAACGGAACGGTCGGAATGACTGAACCACACGAAACGGACGCGGACGTCGACGGAACGGCTGCGCTGGGCGGAGAACCGGCGGAGAGGGTCCAAGGAGTCGGCGAGGGCGACGAAACGGAGCGCGACGGCCAGTCACGACTCCAACAAATTGAATTTTACTGCAAAGAAGATCGTCAGCACGAAGAAAACGCAAACGTACCTAATGCACGCGGAGCACCGCTCGAGGGGGAGTGGGCAGTATGTGCGAGCAGCGAATCGAGAGAGTCGAAGGGCTGCGAGAGGGATACGAGCAAGGGAGCGAGCGTTGACGAGCTGGAAACGCCCGCCGAATGCTGCCAGCAATTATGCATGGCGCACGGCGATCCAGGTCGAGGAATCGAGCCAGCGGACACGCCGAACGAGTCGGAGACACTCGTAATCGTGTCAATCGCGTCGGAGAGCCCAGATGGCGGTGGGATACCGCGCGTGCACCTTGGAGGCACGAGATCGCGCGCAGGTGATGCGAACGGCTGTGGAAACCGAGCGGATGCGTCGAGAGGGTCGACGGATGCTTTGAGCGCGTTGAACAACGCTGAAATGGCTGGTATGAGCGATGGTGAGGGTGCAGGGACGTACCTGGGCGTTGGAGACGCGAAATGCATCGTGAACACGACGGATGGCGTTGGGAGCCGGACGGACGCGTCGACTGGGCCCACAGACGTACCATGCGTTGCAACGCACGCAAATATACCTGCAAACGCGACCCAGATCGTCAGTATACCTCAAAAGAAGGCGAAACCGCCAGACTCACCTTTTGGCACCACGAGAACAGCTCCAGACGAGCCAAACGGCGTCGGAGACCACACGGATGGGTCGAGCAGACGCACAGACGTGCACAGCGTTGGAAACGGCAGAGAAACGGCTGAAAACGATAGCAGAAGCGTTAGAAAGCGTCAAACGGAAGCGCAAACGCGAAACTCACCTAAGGCGCACGAAATCGCGACGCCCGAACCTACTAAACAATGGACAAGGGTTAGCATAGGTGGAGGTGACGTGTACGTACCGTTCAACGCGCCGATCGCGATACCAACGCGGAGAATCGTCTTTGGACGACCTGAGAGCGGAGACAAGGCGATTGCGCCAAGTGTCGAGGGCGAAAGGGCTGGCGAAGGTGACGGCGGTGGATACGGAGGCGACGGCGACATGGGCGACACAACTAGCGGCGGCAACAGCGACTCGATACGAGTCGAAGCAGCGCTGCTGGCTGGAGAGAGTCAGCGCGTGCGCTACAGCCGAAGAACACGAACAGGAAACTTACCTGTGTCGTCCTGGCCACCCGTCCAACACGAAAGGCGTCCGTATGGATCCATCAGGCGTCGACCGCGACACGGAAGGCTCAAGATCGAGCGAATAAACATCAGCCAAACGCCAGAACGCGAAACGACTTACCTGGGACGCGCACACGTCACGCAGCCACCCGGGAACACTTCGAACCAAGCCTATGGGGTCTATAGACCCAGGCGTCGACGCGGTCGTATCAAATCCGCACCTACAAACGTCAGTCGGACGCGAAACGGCGGAAACGCCTACCTTAGACACGATAACGCGATCCGGTTGATTCGGAGACCTAGAAAACAAATAAGAAGGTTAAATAAACTTACCTTCGATTGCAGGATGCAGGGGGAGCGCCGATGCGACTTACCAAATCGGGCAACGACACGGAAGTCACACAAACGGACAAACCTTCGCATTCACAAGTCTCAAATTCTATTCGAATCGGACACATTTATTTGCAAGCACATTTTATTGCATTCAGCTAAGTACATTCACTGAATTACTTTTACTATACTTTCTATCCATCACACCACTTCATTTATGGGGGAGTGTTGGAGATAAACAGAACTGTTGTGGTATGTTTACCTACTTACATAAGCATGCATCGCACTAGAGTAGAGTTCCTAGTACCATAGTTCCCTCAGTAGCTTGCCAGACTACTGAGGTTACACTACAGATCTCCTTCTCCCTTCTCTTCAGGCTAGACCTTCCCTGTGCAGACCACCACCTTTCTATAGAACACGATAATGTCATGATATTTCGGGCGTGATTTCAATGTAGAGCACAAGACAAAGTAACGTAAACGCATTTATATACAAACGTATGGCTGGTCCGTCATTCGGCCACTTGCTCCGCTGGAGCTGTACCATAATCATTATTAGGCAGGTAATTACAAAATTTCATGCGGCTTACGTTGGCGGCGCCTGCGACGAGGTCTAGGATGCAAGTCAAGCAGGTCACAATGGAATAGACGATATCGGCAAAATGCCGTGGCCCAAGCACCATCCACGACTGCCCTTACACAATCTTTTGGCTCTAAAACGCGAGCAGAGTGAGTCCAACTCTCCGCATGAGATAATAATTGCTGGTCCGCATCCGGGACATTCAATTCGAGGATGGCCCCCTTCGTGAGTTCAAGTCCGTGGCTAAAAGCATTGTTCACGCTATCAAGATCAACAGTTGGAAAAATTGTCTGAAGGCAGAGTGAATGATCAGTGTCAAAAGCACTCATATATACGCACCCCGAATGCATAACCAACTTGACGCGAATCCACATCGATCGCGCCCCCACCAGGCTCGCGTGTCCACACGTGTATCTCAACAGACTTCAATGAAAACCACAGGTGTCCGGTAGCAGCGATCTGTGAATACCCGGTGGACCTCCCAAAATTTCCCGCAAACTGGCCCTCATCCATCAATGGCACCTCCCGAAGCTGCACCGTCGTAGCACTGTTGTTAGTTGGTTTGTGGTACAGTTCCGCTTGCCGGATAAGAATTTTGCCCAGTACTAAGAGATGAGGGAGATCGTGAGCGTATTTCCGCAACTTGCTCATCATGTCGGTATTGCTTTGGCTAAAGGCGCTTTCTAGCATCCAAATGGTTCGCGAGGTGCAGACGCCCTCGCGATTATGACTCCACATCTGGACGGCTAAATCGGGAACCGTGTATAAGGAATTGCTTTCATGAAAGTGGCCGAAGAGGGTTTCGCAAGACACAACGTCTTTGGAAACAGGAATGTTGTACAGCTCGTGATCAAGAGTTCGCATGGCTACTTTTAAGAGGAAATCGTGAATAGGGCTGGGCGATGAAGCCATCAGATATTGAGTGCCTGGGAAGAAGGATAATTTGAAGCTGAGATGGATAAGTCACCTGATCACGCATAGTGGTAATCATGAACACACCTTTTACACGTTTTCCGAATTCCATCACTCTTTAAGCGATTGATAATATCAATGTAATCACTCAAAGATACATTGTCGTACTACTCTCAGTTATTTATTAGATTCTTGCAAGCCAAATAATAACGCTTACTCACCACTACGTAGTCTCCTTGAAACCTCGAAAGATGCCCCAAGATTTTCTGGCATCTTCCTTGAAAAATAAAAGGTGTCACAAGCCATTTTTATTAAGTTTTCATGAACTTACCAGTGGTAAAATGCATATGTAGGGGTTCATCAGGATGTGTGGCCATGGTGTTAGGTTTGACAGTGGGCAAAGCTGAAACCCCTCCAGTTTCAGGCATGAAGTGCAAGGTGGGTGTATCATTTCGACCAGTGGATGGGGGGGGGAAATGCTGCCAATCTTTCGTGTGCATACCTTTTTGAATGATGGTTGGGAGGGAAGATGACTTCTGATTTTTCTTCCACATCTCCTCGACGACAAGATGATGGTCAACTTGAGCTTATGTCAGCATCTGCAGCATGATAAATCACAAGGAGTCATTGTCCTCCTAAATCCGGTCCTCATGCACAAAAAATCTTCAATCACATATGTACATTTAAAATACAAAGGCGATGGCATGTCGATCGCGATGAAATTGGTTGAAATATTTAATGCGTATCTGCTATGAGGGGGAATGGGTAAAAGAGAGTGACATGGCTGCAAAATTCAAGCCATGTCTGCTCTAGAAGGGTTGTCTTGTCTTGGTTCGTCCGACCTCCTGTGACAGACGATCGAACCAAATCTTCAATGTAAGGGCCTTCCAATGGAATCCTTGTATCCCAGAGGGACCATCTCCCAAGAGGGAACATAGGATGGGCACCCACAAAGGCCAACCAGAACACATCACGACCCCAAGTCCACTGTTGGGAGTCACGGGGGATATCAAGGAGCCAGTCTTGAATACGTTGGGTAAGCTGCCACCAATCCTGAGTTGCGTTTGGGTTGAAAGTATCCAGCAGTGGAAGGAATGTCATGGGTGGCTCATCATTGCACTGCGTGACTTTTTGGTTGTCCGACATTTCTGTATTATCCCCTGGCTTTACAAACTCCAAGGTCAATACTTGTTTGATAATATTATGCAACTTACTGGCTCATCGTCCTGCGAGCAATCGTCCATGCAGATTCTCCAGTTGATGGCTTGAATCACAGGCATCATAAACGGTTGTAGATTCTCGGAAACTGAAACGGAAATGTGAATTGGCTTATGAAGGAGTTAGTGGAATGTCTGAAATGATGGATCACCATACCAATTTTTCGTTGCTCGCACAATTCAAAACGGTGCCACCGGGAAGAAAAATCATAATCGAAATTGGCTCGATGGAATCACCATGAGCGCCATGATATTGGATTTTTGGTTCAACGACCAATTGTGTTGGAGGAAAAGACCTGAGCATTTGAACGACGATGGAGAAAAGCAGCTTCAACAATGTCATTGGTTCACTGTTCGGAGATCACGTGACATGTCTTTCTTTCCATCTCACGCATTGCCAGTATGGCGAAGAAAGATCTGTCGGGTCTGGTCGATGGAAACGGTGAATATTCACCTTATTGTAATATTAATCAGGCTTCTCATTATTTTACAGTCATTAAATTTTGTGAGGAAAGGAATGGCAAACACGTTCAGTGCATGGTGTGTCCAAAGCAGCAGAATGGGTACCGTACCATGGAATTGCGGCATTTACCACTACATATCGAGACGGCCATTCACGGCCGTCATGTTCAACGCCGGCTGTCTGGTAAAATGCCGAAGTTTCTTTCGAACCCAAATGCAGATCGTTTGGACGAGCCGCTAGCAGCACAAGGCCACCTTTCTTGTGATCCCTCACCTTGCGATCTCCCACTTTGCGATCCCCCACTTTGCGATCCCCCACCTTGCGATCCCCCACCTTGTGATCTTGATGCTAGTGCATTTCAAATCAACGTCAACGTGGCGATTTCTGGATGCTCAGAAGAGTGCTGTATGGAGGATGCACCGGTTCCATTTTCTGAGTTGTGGATATCGGACCTAGGTAATCGGGAGTACAAACTGGATACATCCGGCAACCTGTTCGATATCATCCAGTCCATGAAAAGTGGAACGAGTCGATTATTCCCTGATATGTCTACCCCAGTCAACGAGGAGATTTCAGACAGCTCGTCTGATCCCGGTTTTAGCATTGAGCCGCTGGGCAAGTAGACATCGACTGTTTCTTTTCTTCTGCTCAACTTCCATGTTACAGATGACCTATCAGAGAGTGCCAACGATAAGTCAAATAAGACTAATTCTCTGGACAATCCATACTATCCCTGGCCGTCCAAGGAAGTAAGTAATCATACTTTTTGCTGACCTGGTAGCTTCTGAACATCCCAGCATTTTATTACAGCACTATTGTTCAATTCCGCCCACCTGCCATTTTCTGATGCTCAGAAGCAAGCTGTTCTCAACTGGGCGAAAGAACTTGGTGCCAAAGATGTTCCTTCACTTTACGCAGTCAAGAAATGCCAAGAATGTATCGAGAGTGCATTTGGAGCACCAACGCATATGTTCGAGTCACAAACCGGCAATATATTTTATCTTAATGACGTTGCGAAGGCGGTTGCCATGGTACGTCCCCATTGATTCTTTCAGCCCCAGCCATTTACGCCTGTTGCTAGGATTATTCCAATCCACTCACTCATTTTGAGATGCAAGATTACCCTGAAGATGGTGGCCTGGGCATGTCGGAAGTGTTCCATGGTGAAAAGATGTTGCTAGAATTGCCATCACCACCTGCTGTCCGGGTTCGTGACAAGATATTCTTTGTAAACGAACTACTACAAGACTGCTCGGGAATGTATTTCATCCCAGAGCGTTTTTTTTATGGATCGTATCCTTTGGATGCGCCATCGGCGGTCAGTGATCCAACGTCATATCCGAAAGAATTATGTGCTTTAGGTCGTAAGGTTGGACGAACAGATGTGCGTCACGACGAAGTGACGAGATGGTGTACTGACAAATCTGCCAGGTCGGTTTTATTGTCAGTGACATGAAGGAAATTGTTCGCATATCTGGATTCATGCACACCTTCGAGGATCTTTCTGCTGATCCCAATGAGCTTTCATGCAGACTTGCAGGTTTGTCACATATTTCTGGGAACAATTTAAAGTGATGACATTCGCAAATGACAGAGACGTCATCTCAGTTGGCAAAGCTCGTACCACATCCCCTTCGTGCCAAAGCAAATGGTCGCATGGTCTATTCTGTTCCCGTTATTATATTCATGGACGACGTGTCAGGGAACATATCAAAACAGTGGAATAAACACCATGCGATCTACATGTCCAATGTGAATCTACCACGTGCAATGATTGAGAAGGAGTTTTGTGTAAGGTTTGTGACAGCATCACCGCATGCCCCTCCGATGGAATTAATGAAAGCAATGAAGGAATCAATAAGGTGCGCCATCTATTTAGTTTCTGAAGTAAAGTTAACTTATGTGACTAGTAAAGCCTCGGAAGCAGGCATTATTGCATGGGATTGCAAGGGTCATGAAGAAGTACTCCTTGACTTATATGGGTTATTTGTCGGCGGTGATAACCCTATGCAAGCCGAGGAGTGCAGCCACGCCGGTCTAAGGTGTAATTACTTCTGTCGGACGTGCCATGTTGGCGGGACACAAGAATACAAACACTTGGAGGATGGTTATAACACTCTTTTTTCAGTAAGTAGGGAATAAAATCTTGGTGGGTGTATAATGAAGTGCTAATAGTCGCTTTCCAGTCAGGCGAACTTCGGACCCCAGAGGGAACCACAACTGAGATTTGTCAGCAAATATCTTTGGTGCTTGGTTCCGGCGCAACTGAAAAGCTGAAATCTGCGACCGCTTCGACTGGTGTGCGAGACAGTATAACGACATCCATTGTTGAAACACTGGTTGACATGGGCAAGAAGTTGCGTAAGCGTGGCAGCGGAAAGGTGCCTATACCTGAGGCAGACATTCGGGCAAGGTTAGAGCAAGAGTTGAATGATTACCTTGGAGGGACCGACGTGAAAGATATGATCAATCCCCTCCTGGGAATGAAAGGTGAGTGCTCGGGTTCTTCAATCATTGAGTATACTTCGTCTAACTGTACCTCCAGGGATGAATATTCATTTAGATACACCAATGGAGGTCCTCCATACAATATTGTTGGGTGTGGTCAAGTACTTCTGGGGGCAGACTGTTTTCTTGCTAGAAAAGGCGAAGCTGCTGGACCTACTTCAAGCCCGCCTCGATTCTGTGGGCCAAGATGGATTGAACGCGCCGCCTTTGAATGCTCGGTATATTTGTCAATACAAGGGTGGTTTGAATGGGAAACACTTCAAGAGCTTAGCGCAAGTGATGCCATTCCTAATCTACAACATTGTTCCACAGACTGTGTTGGATGCGTGGTCATTGATCGGCGAACTGGTGGTCCTGCTCTGGCACACCCAAATAGACGACACAGAGAAGTACTTGGTAAATGTTGACCATTTTTCTTCTTCAACACCGCTGAAGTTCTCATGGTCCGTCAGGCTCGACTCACGAGAACGATCAACGATTTTCTCAATGTCACTGCTACATGCGCGCCAAGCATTCTTATCACAAAGCCAAAGTTCCATTTTCTCGTTCACCTACCTACCTATATCCGCCACTTTGGACCAGCCATCATATTTTCCACTGAACGATACGAGTCATTCAACCATGTCTTTCGATTGACATGCATTTACAGTAATCGACATGTGCCAAGTCGGGATACCTGCAAGACGTTTGCTCGCCATGACATCATCAGACATATTGCCACCGGCGGCTTTTGGTTCGACCAACAGCGTGGACAATGGGTTTGTGGTGGGACGGATGTGATCGACTATCTACCTATGCATCCACAGCAATCACGACTCTTTGGATTGCCTACCAACCCAGAAGAAAGTGGTGAGTTAAGTTGTATTGCCTAGATTGTCGACTAACGGAAATTCTTCAAGGCGTCCAAAAAGTGGCATTAGTTGGTGACCCAAAAAATAAGAAAGCTCCTCCTCGTCGGGTTCCGTGGCTGGACATGCGTTCATCAAAACTTATGCACCACCAAAGTAGTTCTCATTATTATTATTTAGGTTCATCCCTGAGAATGAGCGGTGGCGATGTTGTGCATGTTGATGGACATGTAATCTTCCGCACAGGTGACAGCGATAAGGCAAGTTAAGTATTTGCACTGATCTCCGTTGTCTGATCGGTACACAGTCTCGCATTGGACGTGTCAAGGAGATTTTGGTGTTGGCGGATCATTCCCGCAAAATCGAATCCATTGTTCTTCAACTGTTCGCATTTGCTCCCAATCTTCACCCGCAACTCCGTTTGCCATGCCTGACAGAACTTGCGGACCAAGAAGTTGTTTGTTTCAAGGTACTTCACTCCTGATCTGGTGTACGAACGATCTAAATCTGAATCCTAGGATATCATTTGCAGCGTCAATCTATATAGAAAGGTGGTGGTCTGCACAGGGAAGGTCTAGCCTAAGGAAGGGAGAAGGAGAGCTGTAGGTAACCTCAGTATGCTGGCAAGCTACTTATATATTAGTATATACCTGTAGGTAACTACAAGATATTAGTAGGTAGGAAAGTGGTTAGTAGGAATGTACTCACCCTCAGTATGCTGGCAAGCTACTGAGGGAACTATAGTAATAGTAACTCTACTGTATCTGCGCTTTATGCTTATGTAAGTAAGTAAACAAACCATAACAGTCTGTTTATACTCCAACAATCTACAGCATAATTGTGTTGATGCGAAGTGTAGAATCTTATTGACAAAGCCTGTCCGTTAAGAGCGCATCCAAACATCTCGAAGCTCGGCGGTTGTTAATCACGAGCCGACACCAGAATTCTTCCTTAATGTCTACTCCATTCACAATTATATGCATATCTTCGATACTTTACCAGAGAGCCTCTGTGTCGCTCCGTTGCGCGTCCCAAATGTGCAAGATGTTCGAAAGGCAGCGGTCCAGCAACTCCAGAAGAAAAGGGCAGGGAAGGCTGGGGCGTTAGCAACTGATGAATCCTCGACCCCACCACTGGCAGCCTCTGGCAAGGGGTCTACTTCTAGCGGGCAGCAGTCGGCGTTTACCGGTAATGATACAAGTTTCCCAGTGAAGAAGGGAAGAGGATCAAAGCGGCAAGCTGTACAAGCTGTAGCTCCCTCCACACAACATATTTCAGTCACCTCTGAGACGTCTTCAATGACCATGCAAAGAGGACAATTCCAATTCCCAGACAATCAATTCACTTCTTCTCCGGGCGCATCCTCTATGCAAACCCCTTATTCATCTGTAGCTGCATTTCGAGCACTGCCAGCTCCACCTGTCCATAGAACTCCATCCGCTGCTCCAATTCTGACTACATTTTCTACGCTCCATTCGCATTCTCGTTCACCCTCTGTTCCATCACAGCCCGGGCATCCTGCTACACAACACCTTCCACCGCACCACCAGTCTATGGTTTCCGCTGTCCCTCCCTTGCAACCTACTCCATTGTCTTTACCTCTTTTCCTACCCGACCGTCTCTCACAGCTAACACAGGCTCCTGTGGAAGAATTTCAGATGGGTTTACCTGGGTATTACACTGAGTCTTAGCATCGGGCTAAATAGTCACATTAGATCATTTCTTCCTCAATAATACCAGCAGTTTTCAAAGATTCCAACTTCCCCGTTCGCTTTCCACGCGTCGGCTAAAAGTGTTGCTATAACTGGACCAAATAATGGTCTGTCGACGCATTCAACTCCTACTGCATCCTTCTGACCTTTCCTGCATCCCTTGATGAACTGTTTCGCTATTCGTTCAACCTCAGGGACTTCACGGCCTCCAAGCCGCGTGCAAACAGCAGGAAGTAATGTATGGGGCCAACCTGGTGGTGTCCGGGCACCAGCTTCAGTTGCAAGTAGCCAGACCCGCATATCGTCAGCCAACCAAGGACTTGAGCCCGCTTCTCTTGAAGATGACCTTGGGACGTCTATCAGTGCAGCAGTGTCCAAACGAAAGTCACGCGAAGAAAGTGATGAAGATTACTTAAAGCTGCCACCACACGAAATAAAACGCTTGAAGGCCGAAGCTGCGGAGTACGCTGCAGAATATGACATGCATGTAGATGAACTCGTGAAGTTCGTTGAGGTGTGTTATATCTTCAAATGTTCCACACATTTATTCACCAAAGTAACGTCTTGCAGTTGGGCGACATTGCTAGCATGATGCTGAACCTCAAAGCATCTTTCATGCAGCAGTCCCCCAGCAGCCCCTCCGAATAAATTTAAAGCAATGAAAGCGACACTTGAGTCTAAAGAGTTTGAGGTTAGTTCGTCCATTTGAAAGTTTGGCACAAACCAACAAGTTGCCTAGGAGCCACTCAGGAAGCGTATTACGTGCTGTCTCTTATCACCAAATTTAACTGCGTATGTTGAAGACACTCTGGAACACGTCATGGTATACTTCCTCTCGTTGAATGTGTATTAACTTGTGATATGAATGTCCTTCAGAATCTTATACAGGAGCAGAAAGAAATTTTTGATGTCGAGGAAATCTGTTTTGAAGATGTGGAGCTCCTTGAGACGTTAAAAACAACTGTTGGGCAAGTACTGATAAATGTTCGGGGCCAAATGAAAAGTACAGTATGTATTCTATTTGGATGTCGGCGCTGCATTATTAACTGTGCTGTAGCTGTCCAGGTCCCTCACAAAGCATGACAGTATCGTGGAACTTACGAAAACCATCTCGCAAGGTAACAGTGATGTGAATGCGGCCCACTGGGCACGCATTGCTTTCGTAGTTTGTTCCTAAATCTATCCTATTTACTTTGACGCACTGATATTTTACTCAGAGATGCTGCCTGCGCATGTATATGATTGGAAATCAAGACTTTCGGACCGCTTCTTTGACGAACCTCTTGACCCCGTCAATAGTTCCTCTCCTCCACATGGACCTACGCAATATAATCGAGGAGGAATGCGGAAGCAGCCCTGAGGCTTTCATTGCAAGCATGCAAGAGGAACCGGCTGAGCACGAAGGTAACCAGAATCGTGGCCACCATGCGACAGCTGATAATATCCTACTAGACCCATCCCACGTCGCTGCCGAGGTTGATGACTTCCCGCTGGACCCGTCACTCAGGACTGATAACCCCGATAGTGGGGTGGTTGTTGGTGAATATCAAGCCGCTGAGGAATTAGCTGATGGAATCGCCTCGCGTGAAAACGATATCCCTGAGGATGATGGGTGGTCTGGTTTTGGCGGGACGCACCCCAAGTGGGGCCCAAAAAGATTTTGGAACTTCGTTGACAGCATTCTTGAAACCATTCGTGAGGATGCGAAGGTGACTGGAAAAACACAGCGAGAACAGCAACAGATATATAATAAGTATGTTGTCGACATATCACTACGTGTATTTCCCCTCTCTAATTCCTTTCAAAGCATTCTTCAGGGATACCTTCAACGAGACCTTCAAGATTTTACAGGCAACGCGAAGATACAGAGGCGGGTAAAGCAGATGATGTCTTCGGTGCCAAAGAAGAGCCCTGAGTGGCAAAGGACAATAGAGGCGAAGCTTCTGTGGTGAACATGCACAGGCTATCATCTATTGCGTCGTAACAATGCTGTAAATTCCTAATAGTAACAAGTATTAATGGAAGTTTTGGGTTTTCCTATTCAAATCTGAGGTGAAGACTGGTATGCATGGTACTGCAACAATTATCTGGGCAGTATATAGCTCATATTGAGTGTGTGCAGATGTGAAGTATGTGAGTGCACATATTGAAAACAGATTGACCAGCACATGTGTGATTGATGGGGCCTTTGTGATGGAAACTATACAGTATTCAATGCAGATTGAATGCAGATAGTAGCATGTTTGTCATTCGAAATGGGCGACATGCACTCTATAAACATGTCTGTAAAAACCAAGCATGAAATAGCATGTGTATGGCATACCAACAAGTGGGCATTGTTTTTTTCCTACTCCTATGCTCGATCAGTATAAATACTATTGCTGTATCGTACCTACCACTGGGTAAGCTTCCACTGACAATCCATGGGTGATATCTTGGCGTCGCGCGAAAAATATTATCCTCGAATCGATTTCCTACTAAATCCATGCAGCTATTTCTTTGGTACAAATTCTATAAAACGGTCAACTGGGCGTGTATCATTCGAATCCTCGCTCGTGACGCCATGCAAGACAATACAGAGCATGTCCACTGATCGTAATGACCAGAGTGCTTAGTCTCTCTAGGCAGACCAAAGACCCAAGGGAAGGCAGTCACTCCCTC
>Ga0307516_10007030_pt1 | contig 13037 bp, 15 predicted proteins | sample 19_EM_MG_FD_203310 | JGI IMG/M metagenome (GOLD analysis project Ga0307516, IMG submission 203310) | Populus trichocarpa ectomycorrhiza microbial communities from riparian zone in the Pacific Northwest, United States - 19_EM | ecosystem: Host-associated > Plants > Roots > Unclassified | place... | reverse complement strand
CATCACCGGATCCGAAAACAAACCGGTTTACAACAAGGTCGCCAGGAACCACGTAATCTCCGCTATGGAGGGTTACAACTCCGTTGTATTTGCCTACGGGCAAACCGCGTCCGGAAAGACCTTCACTTTGGTGAGTCCGTCCTCGCGCTACCCCATAGTGGTGTGGAACGGCGTTGATTTTTTTAAACCTTTTCCAGACGGGAGACGACGAGCAGCCTGGTATAATCCCTCGAGCAATGAAAGACGTCTTCGCCTACATCAAGCACACAACCCGCGAATACCTTCTCCGGTGTTCGTACATCGAAATCTACAACGAAACCATCATCGATCTCCTGGCCCCTCCATCCTCCCAACCCGTCCAAATCCAAGGATCGGGTCCGAACGTCTGGCTTTCGCCGCTCAGAGAAGAAGTCGTAACCAATTTCTCCAGCGTCAAGAAGGTCCTGGAGAGAGGTGATGCGAACAGGAGGACGGCGAGCACAGACTGGAACGAGAGGAGCAGTAGGAGTCACAGCGTCTTCCGCGTTGTTATCGAGAGTCGAGAACGTGGAAGTGGGGGTTCGTCGAAGAGGGACGACGATGGAAACACCAGCGGACGGATGACGCCGATGGGGCGGATGACCCCCGGTCTTCGACCTCAAACCCCGGGCGGGACGAGGCTGCAGACTAGGGACGGACGGAGTGTTCAGACGTCGATGTTGGTAAGTATGCCGTGTCTCGTTTACGCTGCCGGCTGACGTCCACCTACAGAGTTTGATCGATCTTGCCGGCTCGGAGAAGGCGACTTCGGACAAGGAACGGACGAGGGAAGGTAAATACATCAACACCAGGTCAGCACTCCCCTGTCGCTGTGCACCCATGAAACGAGCATAATATTGACCCCGTTGACTTGAACCATTATAAAGCTTACTCACGCTCGGAAGCGTGATTTCCACCTTGGCCGAGAACTCCGCCAAGGGCAAAAAGTAGTGCTCCCAGGCAGAATCCGTTTTGCACATTGACTGATGAGGACACCAGTGACCACGTGCCGTTCCGGAACTCCAAGCTGACGAGGATGCTGCAACCCTCTCTTTCCGGTAACGCGAGGATATCTGTAATTTGTACAATAAACCCCGAGGCCTCCGCTGTCGTGGAATCTACCAGCACACTCCAGTTCGCCCAGAGGATCAAGAAGGTTCAGGTATGAAGCTCGTGTCCACGTTATGGTCGTGTGGTCACTGATCGCGTTGACACTCCCCATAGCTCAATGCGACGAAGAAAGAGATCGTTGACACCGAAGCGCTGATCGAGCGATACCGTGGCGAGATCGAAGATCTCAAACGCAAGTTGGAGGAAAAGGAGAAGGAGGCTCCCACCAGGTCTAGGAGGTTGTCCGCTCGCGAAGTAAGTTCTTTCCCTTCTATTCTTCACGCTTTCTCATCGCATCTGGTAGCAAATGGACGAGAGCAATGCCATGAAGGACCTGAACAGTAGGATCAAGCAACTCACCAAGCTAATCTTAACGAGTCAAACCGTCGAGGAGTCCTCACGACCCGGCAGCCCGGTCAAGATTGACTTCGATATGTCCCCCTATCAGGTTCGTTCTCGGTTTATCGATTGTCATTCAGCATTGGGGACTAACGTCGACACACCCTTCTCCAGCTCCAACAAGAACTCCTCTCCACTCGTCGCGAGATCGATTCTCAGGCCGTCCAGATCCTCGCGCTCGAAAACGCGCTCCGCGACCGACCGTTGCTCCCACCGGACGCCCCAGAAGGCGAGAAGGACAAATTGATCATGGAGCAAGGGAAGACAATTCGCGAGCTCGAGATCGTCGTCAAGGGCTACGAGGACAATCTGGGGGAACCGTTGCGCGCCGTTCGGGAAGATGTCGAGAGTGAGTGGCAGGTAAAGTTGGACGAAGAGGTGAAGAAGAGACAAGAGAAGGAGGCATGGGCGGATGAGCTCGTCAAGCAGTTGGAGAAGGAGAAGAAAGTAAGTCGGCTGTCATGCCTGCTGTGCAAGACTGAAACTTCCCCCTTTTAGATGAGGGTCAAGTTGGAGAATGAGAGGCAGGCTCTCGCAGCGTTCGTCTCGAAATTCGATGCGTTGGGGTTGGGCGGGTTAGGACTCCCGTCGATCCCGGTCTCGTCCTTATCCACCACCACCCCCTTCAACCCACCCAAGCCAACTCCAGGAGGCGCTAACGCGATTTTCGCCGAAAGGCAAAAGAACCGCCTCGTGGTCGGCCCGCTCGAATCTCTCAAGATCGCCGAAACAAATGAGCCCGGGATGAACGTGACTGAGTCGCCGTTGCGTGTGTCGACCAAGGCGAAGGTGGAGGGTCAGCCAAGCCTGTTCGAGGAGGAATGGGAAGGGGTTAGTATGCATGTGGAGGACTTTGAACCTGAGGCGGTAATTGCGAGCATTCCATCGAAGAGAGGTTCATTTTTAAAGACAATTGGGGCTGAGGTAAAGGATGTGTTTGGGATAGGGAAGGAGAACATGCCTGCAACATCATGATATTTGGATTATGTAGTTCCCATCAAAGACATTGTAAACATTATGCTTTTGTCTATTTTCCTTCCTTCTGCCTCTTTCCAATTCATGTGACCAATGCATTGATCCCCCCATTTTGCATGTTGTAGGTGACAATCATTTGCATTGGACTACAACAAACTCATACCATGTCTTACTCTGGGCTCATCCCCTGTTGTTGTTTTGGCATAGTCAAAAGATTCCCAGATACTTCCAATATGTGGTATTGGGGTACCCTGGATAGTTAGCTATGTGGTTAGACAGGTGGAATTTTCTCATTTAGTTGTGTTCCCCCTATTGTCTCACAGGTAGTTTTGTTTCTGCCTGAGGTCATCTGACTCTCAATACATTACCATGTGCATGGATCCTCCCACATGTATTCTGTTCCTTACATTATATATAACATGGGTAACCTCCCTGGAAGCACTTTTCTGGCAGACTGTACAGTTCAGGAGCATTGTACTTATAAAACAAAACTTGGTACTAGTGCTCAAGTTGTGAGTAAGGAGGGTATACACTCTGAAAATCATTGCTATCCATTGACATGATTAAAGTCCAGAATCAACACCTCCCCAGACTCATAACCAGCAACCAAATAATGACCATCCCACTGTGATTTAATAGGCTTTGCAAATCTCCCTGCCAGCTGAAGAACTATCTTTCCCGTGACTGCATCCTTCATCCTGGATTGTTCAACATCCCACAGCTTGGCACTGTTTGGGTGGGGTAAAGGTGAGTTAGACAACTGAACAGGGTGTGAGCCTGGGGTCCCAAAGTCCCACCCCAGGGGTTTTGATAAAGGGGAATGAACCCAAACTCTTGAACCATCAACTACAAGGGATCTTATAGGCCCACAAATCCTGAGTTCCACCTTGCCTATAGCCTTTCCAGTCTGTATGGACCAAATTTGGATGGATGTCCAGCTCAGGCAGAAAACATTGGATCCATTCTCTGATATCCTGAATTCTTCAACATCATAGCCCAAAGTTGCATCAACTGATCGGAGGAGTTCCCCCTTCTTCATATCCCAGATGTATATCTTCTTGTCCATATACCAGACAAATATCAACCTGCTGTTGATGAACCGGACATCACCCCACTCAGGATCTTTGGCCAATGTTTGGAAAGATGCCTTGCAGAGCCCAGTTAAGATGTCCCAGACTCTCACTGCCCCATCTGAATTGCTTGAGATAGCAATACCAGCTTCTGTTTGCAGAGTGATGGACACAATTTGAGCTGAAGCAAGGGATGTGGATCCTGAGTCAGCCACAAGTGGGTCTGCTTGTGGGGCACTAATCTCCCAGAACTTGACTGAGTGATCTGTAGATGATGAGATAAGGGAGGTGGGAGAAGAAAATGCAAGGGAGGTGATGTAGCCAGTATGTCCAGCAAAACTTTTGATGGGGTGGGGATGTGAACTGACAGTATCCCATACATGGGTAGTTTGACCAGCAGCAGTGGCTATGAGCCTGCCATCAGGGGAAAAGCAGCAGTGATAGATTTCACTATCAGTCACATGGAATTTGGTCACAATCCCCCCAGAACTAGAGTTTTGAACCACAATGTTTCCCTGATGACATGAAACAAACTGAGTGCCATCCAAGGAGAAAGCAATACAAGAACCAGTGTGTGCAGGTTTGGCTTGATGACCATTGATGTTCCAATGCCAAACCTTATTACCAGATACAGATATGAGGTATTGAGGGTCTGTGGGGGAGAACCTAACATGGTACACCTCATCCTGTTGCATGACACAATGACACTCCCCTGTCTGATTGTTCCACAAGCGGATTGTCTTGTCTTCAGACCCTGAAGCAATTGTGGTGCAGTCTGCTGAGATGGAAACAGAAAGAACCCAGTCAGTGTGGCCATGGAAGGTCTTGACAACTCCACCAGTCTGCACATCCCAGAGCTTGATGGTCTTGTCATCACTCCCAGATACAAGTGATGTTCCATCTGGAGAGAAGGCAAGAGATCTCACATAATCAGTATGCCCAGATGGAGTGGCTGTCTGGATGCCTGTGATTCTATGAAGGGTAAAAATTCCTCCAGAAGACAAACCAACTGCAATGGTATCTTTCCAGCATGCAAGGGTTAGGATCCTCTGGTGCAATTGAACTGTACGGGAACATGTTCCCCATCCAACTGGAAGCCCCTTCACTACCCTAACTTCTTGTGAGAGCTCTGCAGTATAGTGCTCATGAAGCCAAGATGAGGATGGGCAGAATGGGAGGGCAGAATGGTATATTTGGGAAGGGGAGTTGCAGATTGTATCAAAGTGCTCCAAGATGAAATGCTGGCTGTCCTTCAACCACTTGCATGAATCCCCTGTCTGAACAGATGTAAATATGGGTTTTCTGAGCAATTCCTGCATATGTAACTCACCAATGTGTACCATTGCTGTATATCATTGAGGACATAAACACCAATGTCAAGCTTTCCCATCAGTATGAGAGCCTCAATCCAAAACAACAGACAGGTTGGGAAGAATTCATCAATTGCTTCCTGCACTTCCTGAACACCTGGATCATTGTATGGGATCCACAGAAGGTGCTTTGTCCAGAAACAACATGCATATTTCAGGGCATCTCCAATGTGGTCCTTCTGGCGATCAGGAAGATCCTTGACCTCACTGAGCATGGTGTAGTCATCTAGTCTACAGATATTCCTCCTCAACCTTTCCCTCATAAGGTTGAGACATGAGAGTAAGATCTCTCTATGATGAATTGAAGGATCTATGAAGAACTGGTTGTCTGTGCATTGTCTTGGATTCATCAGGAAGTCAGAAAATGACCTGTGGAATATCTGAACAGCAGTATCCTTGTTTGTTGGAACAAGGAGGAGAGAGTGGAGGGAACGGAGAGCAGTTGGGATTCCAGGCAACCTAATGAGGTCTGAAAGTGCCTTGACTGAAAGGGGAGTGAACACAACCACCACTGCCCCAATCACAGTCCTGAAACGGGAACAAAATATCTCCTTATCTACACCTACATCTCCAACTGCCTGCCCTAAAACCTGGCTGTAAAGGATGTCAATCCCAGACCTCCCTTCATAAGATGTGCTTTGTGGAAGTGAGGTGATCCGATTGAGCTGTTGGGTGGGTGTGTGGTTCTTGGACATAATGAATTTGATGGCTGTTGAAGCATAGATGAAGAATCCTGCTGCCTTTTTACAGAGAATGTCAATCTCAGATGGACTTGGCCAATCTTCTGCCAAGCTGCAGTCACTTCGCCACTTGGCAAGTTCAGTCAACTGAGTTTGAAAGTAGAACTTGATGTCATTGTTTATGGTTTCAGGGTTGACCTCATGGAGCTTGAGAACTTCTGTGATGGAGAGGAATGGCTTCAAGCGGAATCCAGTATGAATTCTGGGTTCAGGCCGACCAGTGATAAAGAACCTGACACTGGGGATTTCTTTTACATAGCGAGAGAGTATTGAGAGGATGGCAGATGCAGGCTCATCATCCTTACACTCATCAAGAGCATCAATGATTATGAGGGTTGGAATGTTGGCAGCTTTAAGTGGACCAACAATGAGCTTCTCCATCTGTGAACAGAGGGATTCCTGTGCAACATCAGGACATGCCTTCAGGACTTGGAGGATCTTGTCTCGGAATAGCTGATACTGATAAGCAAGCTGGAAGGCAAGTGTTGGGAAGATGGCTTGAAGAGTGCTCCTGCCTGCAAAGTCTTGTGAACAGAAGAAGCTGGCCCCAAGTTTTCCATCTGCAAACATCCTCTCAGCAATTGTCTGGGCAATGGTTGACTTTCCAGTCCCAGCAAGGCCATTCAGCCAGAAAATTTGTTGTTCCTGTTCACCAGCCAGCCAATGTTCAATCTCCTGGAGGACACCCTTTCTTGTTCCCTTCAGACATACCTGCCTGTTCCCACTGAGGAAACTGGCATCTGCAGTGTGTGGCATTCCTTTGAGAAGGGCAAGGTCTGATGATTCCTATCTGGTGATTAGCTGGTGAGAACAGAAGACAAACGGGTGAGACTCACAATGAGCAGACAACTCTTGTTGTAAATATCTTGTTGCAATGAAATCTAGCACACAGGTCAGACATAGTAGAAAATGAGCAGTTTGCTATGCAAACCTGATATTCCATCAATGCTTCATGAATATCCTCTACCAGGCTGTTAATCCTCTGTGCACTCTCAGTGTTGGCCAGGAATCTCATGACATCCCCTTGTTCTGCTGGTAGGGTTAAACCCTGATAGATACTGTCCAGTTTCCTAGTCATCTCCATGTCAGACTCAACCCTCACCCAAAGATTGCAGGCTCACTGTTTCAGTTCTCTCTCTCTCTCTCCCTCATCCACATCATCCAGAGGGATTGGTATGCAGAGTGATTCAAAGAGAACTTTGACATGGGGTGCCAACAACTCTATGGCTTGTTTATCCACCTCTGTTTGCTAGGATGGCCATAAAATTGTGATCCCAACCCATGGGAGGGAGATCATACCTTGCAATTTCCCAGGATAAGACAGAGAGCTCTAGCAATGGACTTGAGTGGACCAAAGCCATTTGCAGAGCTTTTCACCACATGGTGTAATTTGGCCATAGCACTTGCAGTAGACCCCCTGCCCGATGTGGCCTCATCTGCAGCAACACTCAGTTGGACACTCTCATCGGGATGAAGGACCCCTGGTGTATAGCCAGGAACAGTAGTATCTGTGTTCCCTGAATAAATGATAAGGGTAGGAACTATCAGGGTATTAACATACCATCAGGTTCCCCACTGTACAGTACCAATGGAGAAGATGAATGGGGATAAACTTCCCCATCATCCCCATTCTGTCCTTGACGGGGTCCACTTCCCACCTCAACCTCGATGTCTGAATGCGGGTGCGGATGCGTCGGGCCAACTTTCCTTCCATCAATTTCTACCATTCCCGCTCCTTGGTCATTTTCGCCTCCATTTGCTAGCGACAGTTTTGGCTCACCTGCTTGTGGAGGTTGATACATTGGACCAGCCTGTTGCCCACCTTCGTCGGTCCCATCTTCTTCCCCATCATCCGCCACGACGTAAGGCTCTGGCTGCGGAAGGGGATTATTTGAGCCGACACTCTCCCCATCGACATCAGCCCCTGCTCCACCCAGTTTCTGTTTGCCCCCCAGGTGCTTAACCCTCTTCTTCAGTCTGTAGAATGAACTTCGTATGTCCATGATTGGTGTTGGGCCGGCGCAAATGGTTCTGCGATCGTAGATGGTTGTGCGATAAGAGATTGGGCGCTTAATGTTGCGGGGACGATGCGCCCTTTTTCAGATGCCCAACAGGCTCGAATAGGGTCCCCGCGGTTCCCCGTCTTCTACCGTCCAAATTTTCCATTGTCTCTGTCTTTCAATATCAGGTTTTTTATATGTTTGTGTTACGCCAATGTTTTTCGGCCGAGCGTTCTATGTCAAGGTGTCCACCACCAGTGCGACTGGATAACCACATCTGTTGGCTCCTTCAACCGACCTCGTTTCGAACTTAAATTTGGATGCGAGACTGCACTGGTGTGTCTTCCTCGTTGTTATCACCCCCGTTTCTGAGCTGCTCTTGAAAGAGATGGTACGGCTCTAGGCACCCTTACCGCGGCCGCCGCGTACGAACCATACGAGAAGGCATCGAGACGGGGATCACTCTCCACGCTGGGGGCCGGGAATACCAAAGGCTTGCGAACGAAAATGGATTTGTTGTGGTCGCCGAGATGGGCCCTGTCATGGTTTCAAATGACATCCGTAGGTTACCCACCGAGGTTGAAACAAACACAAAACCAACGCCAGATCAGCGCGAGTATAATCCGTCATCCTGCAGACGTCGAAAGCGCTTAGATAACTCTCTTCTACCCATCAGGTTTCTATATATGACGATACACATACAAGTAACGAGAGAGGGCCACGGATGGCTATGATAGAACGAGCGCTCGGTCAGCGAATAGGGATATCTGGAACAGGCGCAATCGTCGTTGAGGCGGTCGGGAGGAAACGCGGTTAGGCGGGAGTGCAACAGGAGGGAATTGTCCTGCTTTCATGCACGTTGAAGGGAGTTTTACTAAGGTCGATAATTGGCTGGAATCGGCGAGCACTACATCGGAGCGCCGGGAACCATGGGAGTAGGAGTGGGCCAACTCTGAGGTGGGGAAATGACGGTGGTCCCAGTAGTAAGGAAGGTTGATTCGGAAGATACGAGTTGTGAGGGAGTGTGCGTTCGGCTTGAGTAGCGGGTTTCACCACCAAGCATACTGTGCCATTGCTTTGAACGGTCGTATGACTCCACGCTCGTCGATGACAGCGCACTCTCCCGTTGGACGCGTTTGACCGCTACCACATAGGCCAGAGTTCTCGGTCAACCCGCTGGTGTTGGGTGTTGGAGTTGTACCCAGCCCGGAGCCTAGGATCGGTCGGTTATATGGGGTGCGAGACTGCAAAACGTTGGGTCGACACCAGCCAAAAGGTGAGTAGGAGAAGGTTTCAGCGCACCTTCGAGTGCGGAATACGGGAGGGATATGGACCGAGAGCTCTCCTGCATAACAACCAGCTGCAGTTCGCCCAACGCATCCCGTATGAAGGTTATCGGTCGATATTGATCGTCTCTCGGCCCAGAGGGAGCGGCGTTCCAGGACATCCCAGAGGCTTAGGTAGGGTCTTGAGGTTCGCCACGGTGGGGCATGCCGTGCATGAGATAACTTCGTGTGCCAGGCAGACGAGAAACGACCTAGTTATTAAAACATCATAAGTGAGATTCGTAGGCAGGTCCTCCCCTTGCACGTCCTCTACGCACCAAGTTTCGACCGCGCCCAACCTGGTACCAGGTTCCCTGGAACGGAACGTGTGGGCCCTCGAAACCAGAGATCCTCGGAGGTTGTGAGCAAAGGATGATCAGATCGATCGGAGACCGTCTCCCTCAAGTTCCCCGAACGGTCCTTCTGCCGCACCATGTCTCGGCGTCGCAACCCCCCCTCCCACTTCACGACCAGAGTTACGCTCGACGTGTTTCTCGGAGCCGTCGGTATCACGTTGAAGGACCAGCGATGGCCCCAATTGACTTGGCTCACGATTCTATCTCTTGTACGTCTCTCCCTCTTTACCTTTGGAATCTCTTCGCTGACCGCGACCGCCCAGGGATTGGTGTGCTGACCGACGCTGGTGTTCCCCCCCCCACCGCGCGGGGGTGCGCTGTCCGCTCTCGTCAACTTCGATACTCTCCCATTCCAAACCGGCCGACCCCCACACGCACAACCTATCTCGGATCGGAATTGCTGGGATCTTCCACGCTTTGGGACAATATCGGTGGGGTCAAAGTGTACATTCCTTTTTACGATGTCTGGCGCCACTGGTGCCTTATCAAGGCCCAAATCACTCGTTCCAGTTGACACTCCTACATTGTCTCAAGGAACAATGAGGGGCAACAGCTAAAAAAAACCCTACCGTGAGGGCTATGGTACCGAGTTGGAGAAAGTCATTCTCACTTCCTACGCATAGGTGTACTCAACGCTTGTTGGGACCCCCTCTACGACTTATGCGCAACTACAGAAGACGGAAAACCATCCACATCAGTCCCCCTTCACTACCGCGTCAACCTCTCGCAACGCACGGAGGAGGGTTGGACTAATGCCAAGCTAACCCCCAGCACATCCCCAACTGATGTTCTCAACGCAGGGATACCACCCCAGACAGCCCGATCATCAGGCCCCCGACCCCGCCACCATCTCCAATACTCCCAAGACAATCCCTAATTGTCGCAAAGCGTTCGGAGGTGATGGAGGAGGAGGAGGAGCAACCGGACGAAGACATGGGTTTCGGTCTCTTCGACGGCGACACCCCTCCGGCTCCCACAATTTGTCTTCCTCAACTCGCGCAGAGCGCGGCGGCCATCTCGAAGAGTTCGATGACCATCAGGTATACGGCCGAAGCGTTAATAACCATCCCCAGCGATGGTGTCTCACACAAGGTGCTTGTGGCGATTGTCCCCTTTGAGGTGGTCATCACGCATGTCACCACCCCACGTAAATCCCCAATCGCGTACCTACAGGTATTGGTGATAACACCTTGGCGAACGTCAAGCTGGCACCTCCGGTTCCACAGTGCGCCGTCAAGAACGCGAGCGATTATTATTTGCTCCCCGGTACTATGAGCATCTTCCTCGACAGCACGTACGTCTCCAAGACGGACATATCCGAGATTGCGACCGGAGACACATTCAACTGCACGCTCGGAATGGACACCTCGATCCGAGTCCCCCACGAGCTCATTGAATCATCCATAACGTCTCTCCCACCCTCGTTCGTGGAGCAGTGCACTATGACGACGTATGTCTCCACACGAAGCTCCACAATCAACACACGGGCGACTACCCTGTAAACCTCCTCTAGAGGTCAAACATCCCAATCGCTTCGGTCAGCGATCTCCGAATCAGGGTATTCCTGAATGGACCTACAGGACTGGCGGAGAGCGAAGAAGGGGAGGAGGTCGATGTTTTGAGGGAAGATGGGTTCAAGGTCAAGTGGGGGAGGGACGTGGAGGACACGAGGGGCGGGAAAAAGGAGGGTATGTTTGTTTGTTATGGGACAATTTCTCCTGGCGAGGAGGTAGCTCTGGTCAGCGAGTGGGACGTGACAGCGGCTTTCGACGCGGGGTGGAGAGTCAAGTCCGAGTGGTTAACAACGTTGAGCGTGCAATCCCAGGGCAACACGGTACACATGTATTCTATGGCGAATCGGGGTCAATTATAGACAACTTTCATACGGTGTCACGACCTTCCTCCCCTATCTCTACCGCAGACAAAGTCATGGATCACCCTTGCCCGTAAGACATTCGAAAGGGAACCAACTTACTCATTCCTCGCAATGGGCAGTGGTCGTGCAGGTGGCCTGGTTTAGATTATGGGGGCACAACCTCCCAGAACTGAGAAGGCGCCTTGCAGGACACGATCCTCCAATGGCCTCTCCCACAACTCTCTAACTTCTTTCTGCCGTTCTGACTTCTCTCTTTCTCTCTGCCACGAGAACGGACCTCTCCCACGACGCGCAACCGGGCCGTAGATTCGAGACTAATGAACCCTGCCAGCGAATCGGAGCGGCAGATGAGGACCGCTCGAGGCGACACGATCACCACGATCATGAAGCAGATAACTGGTGGACAACTGTGATGTTTCTTCCAGGAAGGGTACGTCTGTATGTTAATTTGACATGGGTCTGGGAGGGCGAATAGGAGTAGTGGGACAGGGTCCATAAGGCGGGGGCTGTAACTTGGTACGGCGGAGGACCTGCGGCTGTGGGATGGAGATGTTTGATACGATGGAGGCTAAAGGACCGCGTCCTATAACCCGAACCGTTCGTCAGCGCAAATCTTGGAGGTTGGGTGGGGGGTAATGGGAACGTACGGATGCTGGGACACCATTTAAAGAAGGAAGGGCGTTGATTGCAAAGGCGCAGTCAGCCATGGTTTCGAGAGAACAGGCGCGTTAATGGTTTGCCACATACAGGAACACCCGTTGATATCCGTTGGACACTCGAAGTGCGTAAGTGAAAGTGTGTTATCAGCTGGTCCAACGTAGGGAATAACACTGTGTTCTATGATACCGGATGTATGTCGTGGACCACTCTGGCGGATGCATCGGGGTATCTATATCAGGTCGGAGTCAGCGCGAGCGGACTGCAAGTCTACTCCACAACCTACCATCCACGCGAAGACGGGGGAACGCACACGACAGGAGAGTGCTTGGAGGTGAAGGGCAGAGTGATACGGAATTGCTCTTCCGTTTTCGTTATCTTCTGTGAATACTTTGACGATTCCCTCGTGTTTGAAACTCGTGGTGAAACGAAAGTGCCGTGGATGTCTCCGGGATGGGCACGGAAGCGGAGGTCGAAAGACCTGTCAGATCGGCTTCCGTGAAATGCTCACCTGCTAAATAACTTCCGACCTCTCTCTCCCCTTGCAACCATGTTCGAGTAACCGCCGTTTGACCACAACAGGACTTTCCCGGGATACAAAACGACGTAGGAGGGACCTGATTGGGCGCTTCGATGACGCACCTCGGCGGAGGCAAGGCGTGGCTGAGGAACCCGAAAGCGACGCTCAACGAGTCGGACATGCAACCTTGATGGGAGGTGAGGAGGGAGCACAGAGGGCGTTGGTGGCAGAACGAGGAAGATGCTGGGTCGTGTCGCCTGACCGCCAGTAGCCGCTCGTCTCTATTAGGGTTCTGATCCTCCTTCGAGGCCTCACAGCGCGTACACTACACCTTTCCCCCGCAGCCAACTCGAGCTTCGACCATGGCTGCGAATTCCCGACGACTAAAGGAGCGGGAAGATATTCTCTCCTCGTTGGATGGGTCTATTGAAGCTATGAATCTAGCGAAGGAAGTCTCCGGTATCACACCCGTCAAGGATACATTTGGTTCCGTCGGCCTCCTCCTGAAGATAATCAGGGTATGCTTCCTCTTCTGCGACGACGAACTTCTGGTTTATATCCAACCAGAACTATATGTCTGACGAACCCGAATGGGTTGAAATCGGGCTAACCTGCGCTGAT
>Ga0307516_10007029_pt1 | contig 13039 bp, 6 predicted proteins | sample 19_EM_MG_FD_203310 | JGI IMG/M metagenome (GOLD analysis project Ga0307516, IMG submission 203310) | Populus trichocarpa ectomycorrhiza microbial communities from riparian zone in the Pacific Northwest, United States - 19_EM | ecosystem: Host-associated > Plants > Roots > Unclassified | place... | reverse complement strand
ATGTCCTTTCATCCTGTGACTCATGCCCTTCCCTTGTCTTCTCCCTTTTCTCAAATCTCCTGAGTGGCACTACTGTTTTGGGTAGGTTTTTGCCTAGATTATGGCCAACCCAATCCTGTGCGCGACACCCGCGGGAAACTTTTGAAATGATCGTCCTCGATCACAGCTAACAGCAGACCTCCATCGTAATCATGGTTGGGGTGGCCATTAGTTGCAAGAGGACAGGGAGAATCATATCCCTTTGCCGTAAGTACCTCATCTCGATCAGACCTTTGTTGGAGTGAGAGGAAGGGCGTCATGTTCCAGATCGTATGAGGGAACGCGCCAGAGCGGTAAATACATGACGAAGGGACTAGTGGTGATGTTTGTTTAGAGTAGGGGGTGAGGATACTAGACGAGGGTTTTGTACGTGTAATGGGAGAAAAAAGGGAGGACAGGTTGTAAGGAATGGATGGGGTAGTTAATGACGAGAGGAAGAGGAGGGGTTTCGACAAGATGGATCCTTTCTTTTACACAGCAGAGACAGTCGAGTCAGGGATCGAATGACTATCGGGAATGGAAAAGGAGAGGCTGCGTTCTTTAACGAACACGATGGGGGCAAAGTCACCTTGAAATTCCGTCACTTGAGGACCGTCCTCAATTCCTTCTAAGTCCGTCCAATCCACCATAATCTGACCATCCGCCGCCTCTGCCGTCTCCCGGACTCCTTTTGCTGTGACAAATTTGACTGGAATTCGTCCATGGACAAACGTAGGAGGTTTGGAGGTGAGGTCGATCAACTTTACTCCCAGCAGGTGGGGAGTATCGGGCCATCGACCATACTCCTCAGCTAGTAGGACACAGATACCGTGACCAATCAGGCCCAGTCCTTGGACTAGTCGAGGGCCAGCAAGTTGTCGGTGGGCAAAGTCATAGATGAATGGAGGAGGTGGTCGATTTAGGGGGTCACGGAGGCGAAATTGGCGATCCACCCAGGCTGGGGTTCTCCACCATCGACTGCGGGGGGAACGGATGGTCTGAAGGTCGTTCCAGAAGACCCCTTCGTAGTCTTGGGCAGTCACCTGGAAGACGCGGAGATCTTGGTTATCGGCATGGGCGATAAAGTGGGGAAGTCGGTCCAGGGTGGGGTGGCGGACCACAAAAGACGCGTCAAAGACACGCACCCACGTGGTAAGGATGGAAATGGTAAGATTGAAACGGAGCTCAATAGCCCAGTTGGTAAGGAGAGTCGAGTAGTTGGTGATGGCGTGCCCGGTGGAGGAAAAACGGAGGCCGGCGGAATTGTAGGCGGAGTCCAGTGCGAGTAGAAGTAGTCGAGTTTGGAGAACGAGGGTTGCCCCGACGGCATAGATAAAATGGAGGAAGGAGGATGGGTTCATGGTAGTGAGGGTGGTAGTGGGGGTAGCGGTGAAGGTGAGTAGGGGTGGCTACCTTAGTGCCAAGGCCCTCACCTCCTACTTATAGTACGCTTGTCACCCGTGACAACTGTTCCCGAGCTCCAAGCGAGTTCCTTCCCCTTTTGGTTTTGTGATGAGGTCCGTCTTCAGGCGCTGGCTTTTTGTGATTTGAGTTAGCCGCGCATTACTCGCTTCCGTCTGTTCCTGTTTCATCCTCTGATTGTGATTGGTCTGATCCGTCGGAATGATTTCCGTCCCACGCTTCTACCAGTCTCGCCCATCCGTCTAACTGCTCCCGTTTGATATAGGGGATCAACCGAAAGGCGGCAACTGGAGTCCGGAGTACGTTGCCGTTTAACTCCTCCAAGACATAAGCTTGTCCCCTAGTTTCTCGTACCACTCGGTAGGGACCCATATACCGATCTAACACCTTTCGGTCAATAGACACTGTTTTATCCAATTTGTTGTTCCGCATTAGGACCAGCTCCGCTTTTTGGTATGAGGTCCTCCTCACACGCTGTCCAAACTTTTTCTCAAATGCTTCCTTGGATCGGAAACGAGATTTAATCAGAGTGTCTCGCGCTCGGGCTAGATCCTCAGGCATTTTGGCGATTTGGCGTATCCTGGCCGTCAGGAGCTCCACATCACTCAGATTTTCTTTCTGGGGGACCATAAAGGTGGCTTCGGCTAAGTCACAGGGCAGGGTAGGGTGGACTCCGTGTAGCAAGTAGTACGGGCTGAATCCTGTAGCTCGTCGAACGGTAATTCGATCTGCAAACAAGGCTGCTGGGAGCAAGGATGGCCACTTTGAGAGGTCCCCTTTACACATTTTGACTAGTGCCTCCCTGAGAGTGAAATGTCCGCGCTCGACCACCCCATTGGCTTGGGAGTTGTATGGTGAAATTTTGATCTGCGTGACATTATATTTGTTCACTATTCGTGTGAATTCTCCTCCCAGGGATGGTCCATTGTCGGTGACCACTATTCCCACAGTTCCATATCGAAAGATGATCTCTTCCACAAAGAAAGAAGCTAACGCTCGGCCATTGTCTGACGCCAGAGCTCGTCCTTCCGCTATCCAAGATATGTCGTCCCGACAGGCAACAATCCAGTTCTTCCCTTTAGCCAAGGGCATCTTCATTACGTCCAGGTATACCTTTCCAAAAAGGCCAGTAGGTTGGGAGACGGTTATAGGGATGTGCATCTTTTTGGTACTACGGAGCTGACAGTCGTGACAGCTCTTTACATAGCAGGTGACATCTCTTCTCATTCCTGGCCAATAGAAGCGGATCCTAATGGTTTCCCAAACAGGCCATTCTCCCCGGTGCCCTAGTTCGTCATGTATCTCTTTCAAGATCTTTTCTCGGCTTTCCCTTGCAATCAAGACCCTTTGATCGTTCCCACTAGTATGTCGGCGATATAGTTTGTCTCCAGTTAGGTAATATCGGGCTACCTTGCTGAGGAATCTCTGCCTTTGTTTGGGGGACTGTCCGAGAGGTGGTTTGGATGTGTTCAGGAAGGTCAAGATGTTTTGGATATCTTGTTCCTTCCCGGTTTGTTGTATCATTAGAACCCGGACTGACTGGTTTCCCTCCCTTGTTAGCTCCTGAGGGAATGCTGTAGTATCGTTGGGTAGGAGGAACTCCTTTGGGTAAGGTCCTGGATTTTCGTCGTCTGCCCTGGTATATCTCCGTCGAGACAGAGCATCAGGGGCTTTGTGTTTGTGGCCAGGAATATGGACCAAGTCGAAGTAGAACAATAGGATGCCTCTGATCCATCGATTCTCTGGTCCCTTGCCTCCTGGCTGGGGATTCTTTAGCATCCCTTTGATGTAAGAGGCGTCTACCTCTACCACCAGTTTTGATATCCCTGCTAGGTAGAGTTCGTATTGCCTCAGAGCTCGAAACAATCCAAATAGTTCTAGTTTGGCTTGGCTGTAGCTGGATTCCACATCAGACAGTGGGAGGGAACCATATCGGGCTGGGACTCTCCGTCCTTTCTCGTCGTCCTGAGAGAGGACAAATCCAATTCCATATATGCTGGTGTCCACTGAGAGGAACACTGGACGTTCACTACGGTAATCGATAGGCCTGAGTGCAGGTGCCTGGCTCACTAAGGTTTTTAGGAGCTGGAAGGCTTCGACCTGAGGGGGTCCCCAGGAAAACTCAGTATCCTTCCGGGTCAGGTCAACCAAGGGCCTCGCTAGCCTGCTATAGTCTTTAATCCAGATTCTAACAGTTCCACATAGGCCCATGAACCCTCGGACCTCAGTAACATTGATTGGGGTAGGCCAGTCTCTGATCCGCTGGGCCCTAGTGTCTGTTGGCATTCTGCCATCTCTGCTGCACCTCTGTCCCACAATCTCCACATTGGTTCTACACAGCTGCATCTTCTTTCCTGACACGGTTCCTCCAGCTTCTCCTATCCTGTGTAACACTCGATGGAGATCATTTAGATGCTCCCATATGAACCTCCTAATCCCTGGATTCTCTGCCATCCTTTCTTCTTCTCCATTTTCATCCTGATATCTGCTGACTGGTCCTTTGATAGGTATGTCGTCAATAAATACTCCCGCTACCTCAGGGATCTCATCTTCTAGGAGAAACACCATACATGCTTGGAACTCTGCAGGTGAATTGGTGAAGCCCATAGGTAGCGAGGTGATTCGTAGGACCCCCAGAGGTGTCTGGAAAGCAGTCATGTCTCGGCTCTTTGGGTCTAGGGTCCTGGCATAGAAGCCCCAGTACATGTCCAGGACAGTGTATATGCTTCGTCCTGCGTATGCTTCTACAAACTCATCCAGGATTGGTGGGACACCAGTCTCTCGGATGGTCACTCCATTGAGCTTTTGTAGATCGTGGACTATCCTCAGGTCTCCTGTCTTTTTCTGCACACAGAACCATCGTGAACGGTAAGAGGATTGCGCCTTCTCATATACGCCCCCATCCATCTTCTCTTTCAACATCCGGATGATCTCATCACGATGTCCTGGTGGCAAGGGTATGTTTTTGTCCATCCAGGGTACATGGGCGATGACTGGGATTTGGTAGTTGGTAAAGTAATCCTGCCTGAAGGTACCCCTCTCTTTCTCTTCAAAGGCAATGCTCCGGCTGTTGAGCATCAGGACGTGTTTTAGCAGCCTTTTCTCCTCCTCCAGAATGTCCGGATTCTCATCAATCAACAGTGTATCCAACCGTTCCTGGGTTATCCTGGTAGTGGGTATGAAGCCAGGGGCGTGGGTAGGAAGGATGGGTAGTGTCTTTAATGGATCTGCTGGGATAGTCCTCTTGACTTTGACGTCCTCTGGCATGATGGTTGGGATCGGACGGATCTTGTCCTCTACTTTTTTGTATTTGTGCACCTTTATCTCATTCCCCTTTGGTAGGTACCCGAAAGGCTTTGGGGATAGATGATCCTTCGGTGTTTGAGCTGTCTGTCCAACCTTGTAGTGGATTTCCTGTAGTAGGTGACCGATCTCAGCTATGTCGATGTCCTTAGATACGATGGGCTTTCTCCAGACCCTTCCCTTAGGGTGGTTAGCCCTGTTTTTGTTTTGCGGTGGCATGTTGTCGGTGGTGTGGGTGTCAATCGTGGTTTTCCCGTAGGTATCCTGTGTTTTTATGCACAGAAATCCACCAGAAACAACGAAAAAAATGACGAAAAAAAAGAGCCGTGAACCACGGTGTCAAAAGAGCAGTGGCGCACAACGTTCAAACGTGAAGGTGGCGGTGGGAACGACAAGTACTTCCGCGGGGCCCAACCTCCGCGGGAACCAATTTCAGCCGAGTAAGCTAGTTCTGAATGCGTCCCTGGCTTCCGGAAGGCGCGGCGTGTAAGCAGCTGTTTAAGGTACGTCCGCGGGGCCTAACCTCCGCGGGAAACTCTTCGCAATAAACCCGAGCACCTATATGCTCACAAACCCCGTTTGACGCGGGAGCGCGTCGCGTTTAGCAAGCTAAGGCGTACTTCCGCGGGGCCTGACCTCCGCGGGAAATTCTTTCGCTCCACGCCTAAGTCCCTGGGCGCAGCGCCGACTTCTCGGGGTTTGCTCGTCGGTCCGAAACCTTCCGGTCCTCCGCAGGTGCCACCGGCTCGGTTCTCCTTCCATCTGATGCGAACCCTCTAGCGCCTAGATAGGCTCCGGGCTCAGGCGGCTGTTTTTAGCGAGGTGGTTTCGATCTGATCCCCCAGCGCCACCTCGGAACAGCGAGCGCTGGTACTTCGCAGAGAAGCGTATCTTTTCGTAAGTACATCTAGCTAAGGACACTTTTTGACGGTAGCGAGGGACTCCTCGCGTATGGTACATGCGGGACACCCATCAAGCATACTAGGTCCGAAACTCTTTTGGTAGTCCGTAGCTGGGGACAAGAAAAACAAAAACAGGAGAGGGGAACATGTGTGGTTCGTCGTAGCAAAAATAAAGTCCGGGCGGAAAATGTCCTAATTGGAGACTGGTACACTTAGACCGGTCTCGGATCCACTATGTTGTTTTCGTAGTTTTGGTCGGAAGGGGGAGACGGCGGCGGTACGACGGCGGGCACAATGACGACGATAATGATCTCCCGCGGTTGGGATCGGGGTGAGGCGGGGTCGAAGAAGGCGGCTAGGGCGGCGAGAAGGCGTGGTAGAATTTGAGCGCTGAGAAACCGGATGCCCATGCCATAAGCCCATCGTAAGGCCGGGACGAGTATTTTTAATAGTTTTGATGGAAGGGTCCATGAGGGGGCAGCGATAAGGTCTTGACATAAACGAGAAGTAGGGAAGAGGTATCTTGACATAAGGTGGGCGGAAGCGTGTCGGGGAAGAAGGCGATTGTGCCTAAGTCGAGGTAATCGGACCTCGGTCCCATTAGAATGAGGGAGGCTTCTTCTTTACAGTTATCGGGAGGGCCGGCTGAGAGGTCGAGTCCGGCGCACTCTGGGCGGGCTGAGGAACAGCGTAAGGGAGGGCCGCTAATCGTCGATTGTAGTATTCGGCGGCGCTAGTCCATGACTGCCTCAGAGCCTCGGAGCGGATACCGGCTTCCACCGGGTTGGGGGCGCTAAGTATGTTCCAGAGGTTCTGGAACTTTTGGTCGTCCCACCTTATCAAGATTTCGGTGGTAGTCATACGGTACTCCTGCTCGCGGAGGCGTGCCTCGACTCGGGCCATGCGGACTTCAGCCTCTCCTGTAGCGAGGTTCCGGGCCTGCGCGCATTCCCGGATCATCAGCGTCTGACGTAAGCACCCTTCTTCTTCCTTTTTCTCAAGTCCCTCGACACTCTTCCTGCTTCTCTCCATCCCTTCCTCCGTTCCCTTCACCCTTCCCTCCAGTCCGTTCATCCTTTTTCAGTTGTTCTCCGCTCCTTTCGTCGCTTTGTCTATTCCTTTCTCTATCCTCGTCATCCTTGCCCGCACTTCCACCATATCCTTCGCCGTCGCCAACTCCGCCGACGACTGACTCCTCGTGATCGGCCCGTCCTTCTGTCTTCGAGTAGGAGGTCGCACTATGGTCCAGGGTTCCCCCTCTTTCTTTTCCTCCGCCAACTTCATTCGTCCCTCCAGGATGAAGATCCGCTCGGCATGATCCTCCAAGTTGATCATCTTCCACTGCAACGTCCTCTCCTCCTCTTCTACTCCATCTATCCTTCGTAGGATCTCTTCCTCTCTGTCCGTCGTTCGAGGGGCGTAGTCTGCATCAGAGATTTGGCCGGGTTCAAGGGAAGGCAATGGATAGGTGGGGGATAGGCTTCTCGAGTGAGTCCCCTTTTCTTTTTCCATCATCACGTCTCCGTCCTCGTCTCTTTCATTCTCTCGTCTTTTTTGTAGGTCCCGCAACTCCGTCGTGTCAACTTCCACCTCATGGATCAACGTTCGCGTTTCCGAGTTAAGCGCTTCCCCCAGTGTTGTCCGCAACTTCCTCAAGACCTCGAGGATCTGAGGGAGGACTTCCTCCGAGGATGGGGTCGCTTCTGTAGGCCGTTCCGCCGCCAACGCTGGGCTTGATGAGGGCGATCTGGTCCCGGGTTCGTCGTACGACGCAGACGTTGGCGTTGACAGACCCGTCACATTCTGCCAGAACTCCAATGGAAGCGGTGAGCAGCTCTCCTTTCGGAACGATATCCTGATCTCGCTCTTTCCCCTAGCGGCTTCCTTGGCACGGGCCTTAGCTTCGATTGTGGCGACGTTCTCGAAGATGAGCTTCTTCCCAGGTCGACGGGATCTCGGTGGCCCGATCTTCACCTCCTCGATCGGTGAATTCGGAGGCGGCCTCTTCCCCTTTCCCTTCTCCCTTCTCTTTCCTTCCTTTTCCTCGCTGGTCTCTGTTTTCCCGGAGAAGGGTTTTACCCCTCCGTCCTCAAACTCTCTCTCTGGTTTCAACGACACATCCGGCAGTTCAAGAGTTCGCGGTCGTGCAATCTTCCGGCGATGGTACTCAAGATCGATCTGATGTCGGACCTCGTTGGGATCTTGGTCGTCGTCTCCCTCTTCCATTCGACCTTGACCCAGATTGGACGGGATAGGCCCCAAACTGACCCTGTCGGATTTCTCGAGGGTAGGGGGCAACATGGTCGAAATCGAATGTCCGTTGGTGGGTTCATCGATGATCGGGGCGCCACGGTTCTTCCTGTCGACCGACGGCTCCTCTATAATACCCCAGCCCTTCCTCCGGGTTCTGTCTCCTGAAGAATGATCGCGGCTGGATGGCCACTCGTCGAGGCGGGTCGCTAGGACGGACGGGTCGCCGGATGATGATGGGACCTCGATCTGCTCGGGGACCTCGGGGAGGCCCGATCCGCGCGAGTAAGGTCGGTCGCACGTTTTGCGGCTCTTGTTCATCCCAGAGTAGTTCGTCGTCGTCGTTGTTGGTAGGTGGGCAAGCAGGAAGAAGATCAGAGGTAGTGATAGGAGGAGAAGTGAGGTCCGGGTTATCGAGGTGAGTCTCGGCTGTTTCGGTGGATGGGGGTGTTTCCGACGCCAGCTTTGCAAGATAGGGCGTCGTTCCTTCACTCCCTTGTCGCTTTTAAACCTTCTGTCTTCTCCTTCACTCCCTGGGGTCGTCCATGACCTCACTCCCGGATTAATATCTTCTCTCCTTTTCCTCTCGTCTGACTTTGCCTTAGTTCGTGTGTCGTGCTGGGGCTGACCCTCGATTTTGGGGCTTGGTGAGTTCGCTCCCGCCTCTCCACTTGTGCTTCCCTTGTTTGCTTCTGAAACACTGTCTTCGTCGGTCATCAGGTCGGCTCCCTGTTTGTCGCGGATGTTTTGTCGGTGGTGATTGTTTCCGAGCCTACGAAATGGGGTCCTGTCGGTGGGTTCGTCGGTGGTCGTGACATCGTTTGGTCCGCCGCGCAACTGCTGACTCGGAATCTGTATATTTCTGACAGATGGACCCGACGCAATGTCTTCTGTCGGTCGGAGTGTTCGACATTCCTCAGGCCAACATTCAGGGGGTACTCGAATCGAGCTTGGGCCCGGTTGGCTCCATTTGGTTCGTTTGGTGGGGACATGGAGGGTACAGTGTCCGTCGTCCCAAGTTAGGTACGCTCGATATTTTTCTTGTGGTTTTTCTCCCCCGCTTCTTCTTGGTATTATCATCCGCTGACCTTCCTGATATAGGTTGTCGTAGAGGTTTATTAGGGCTTTCGAGTCCGCCTTCTTTTTGGTCGGGACTTCAACCAGCAGTTCACCGCTTTCCTCCCCTTCGCCTTCGTCGTCATCAGCCGGTTCCTGTTGTTTGACAGGTGTCAACTTCCTCCATGCCTCAACAGCTTGCGACGGTGTCAGCGGTCGATTGGATATCCACTCTCCTTCCTTTAACTTCCCCAGTACCCTCGATGGGGTCTGGTCCGGTTCCTCCTTCAGAAACGGGCGGGTGACCCGCGATTCCGGCACCTTTTTGCTCGTTGGGGAAGGTTCTAACGCTCCTCTTTTCACTGCCTTTGATCCTCGCTGTTTGTTTCCCGGGATCAGGCGACCTTTGTCTTTTTGCTCATTAGTTTTGTTCCGCCCGAGTTCTGACTTGATGACAGCTGGTTCCTTTCGTTCCTCGGCGGGTACCACCCTCAGGCCGTAGCTCCGGATTTTGGGCCCCTCGTCTTCCTCTTTGGACAGGATGGACTTCTGCGATGCCACAACTTTCTTGGATATGGTACGGACAGCTCTCTCCCTTTTTTGGTAGGCCCTCCTCTGATTCATCGGGGCTCCTCCGCAGGTTGAGCACGTTGTCTCCGTTTTAACCCGGCTAGACCGCCGCGCTCTGACTTGTGTGGAGACGGACCTCTTTCTTTTCGTCGGAAGAGCCTTGGCCGCTTTAGCAACGGATGGAGGGGGAGTTTTCTGCGTTTCGGACTCCTCTCGAGGTGAGTTTCGGGGCACTGCACGTTGATCCCCGGTTGCGCTCATTGTCTCGTGTTCCTCTGTCGCCTGACTAGATTCCCCATCGTCTTCGGGGAGCGCGTACTCCTCGTTGTCGCTGTCCATCCAGTCGAACCACCGTTGCTCCGCTCGAGCTAACCTTCTACTCTCTTTCCCACAGAACTCCTCCCATTCTTTTTTGTCCGCTCCAGATTGCACTAGCCTCGAGAACCCCTCTTCTAGGTCCTGATCCACGATTATCCGTTGGCTCGGTCGCGGTTTCTTGGTTCGCTTTTTGGGCTTAGTCTCGAACTTGTCTTCCTGCTGACGCCCTTTTCCCTTGTTCTGCAAGACTGGGGACGGCCTATAGTCTTCTTCGTCTTCTTTGTATCCGTTGCTTCCCAGATCTCCCTCCTCCCATTGGTTCCCCTCTCCCAACTGGTTTCCCCCTTCGTCTCCACCATAGTCCAACTCCTCTCGGCTTTCCAGGCTATCTGGTACGCACGATTGATCGATTTCGGGTTCTGCAATTCTGACTGTGAGCGCTGCAACCGGTTCCTCTGTCTCTTCTTTTGTCAAGAGGTGTACCTGTGACCCGGCAGCACGTATCGCCAAGTCCGACGTTTTGGAAGCATTTATTTCGTACCGAGTAGGCCCCGTCATCCACGAGACAAAGGTACCTCTTTCTCGTTCCTCGATCCGACTTCCGTTGAGTGTTGACCACGGCCTTCCAGCGATAAACTCAAAGTCCGCGTCTTCCAAGACATAGACGTCTCCGTACGTTTCCCTCAAGTCCTTCGACACGAAAATCGTTGCTCCGGGTAACCAAGACTTGCACCGGCTCGACCCGCCGTTTACTCCTGTTATTTTGAACGACTTCTTGTTGAGAGCCACACTCGGTAAGCCGCTTTCCTCTAGCTTCCTGGCACTGATCATATTGATCATTGATCCACTGTCGATCACTCCGACCATTGTGGCGTCACCAATCGTAATCAGGATTCTTAGAAGATCCCCGCGCGCTTCCCTTCCTCCTACTCGCTCTAGGTTCCCTAGGAACACCTCTTTTGCCCCACCTTCCTTCCGTCTTTTTCCCAATGCCGACTCTCCTTGCTTCTTTTGACCCTCAACAATACGAGGCCCGGGAGTCTCAAGCTCTTCCTGCGCGTCGTCTCGAATGCTTTTCAGCGTCATCGCTAGGTCTCGACGCACGCTGGGCGAGATCGAGGCTATTTCCTGGAGTGATAGGGTGAGCGGTAGACTCAGTATCCCATTCACCACTCCTGATTGCGCCTTGCCTCTTTTAGCCCCAGTTTGTCCGATTTCCCCAACATTCCCCTTCGTCTCGCGTACCAGCACCTTCCTCCCATGATCGCGGCGATCGCCAAGCGGGACCTCCTCCACTACCATTGGGACCAACTCTACATCGAGTTCACCCTTAAATTTAACTGGGGACACGTCATGCGGAACCGGCGCCGGAACATCTTCGAACCGGTTCTCTCCTCGGTTGAAGTCAGCATCTTTCGGAATGGATCCGAGTTCCTTTCTCCCCGCTTTATCCAAGTTCCGTTGGCTGGGGAGATCTCGCACCCGATGGGTTTTCTGCGGTAGGTTTCGTCTGTCTGCCTCCTGTTTCGCTTCCTTGCTGATCCTCATTGTCCTTTCTGCTCCTAAAGCCTGAAGGTTGCCTTCACTCGTCGTTCCGGACCTCCACCCCATTTCCTCTTGTTCGTCTGAGTCCGCGTCGCTCTCTTCGCGCGCAACCTCAATTAGATAGACGCCTTTGTTCGGTTCCCTTTCATCCATAGCCCTTGGTACCTGTTCTCGTTGTCCTAGTTGCCGGACCACCGCACCAACCCAGGGTTCGTCCTGGATTTTTATGATATTGGATCCATCCGCCCATCTGAGTTTTCCGATAACCCTCCGGATGTGACCCTGATCAATGAGTGCCTCGAGTTTGGCACACTGATTCATGGTATGTCCGTTCGCTCCGCACCCGAAGCAAGTTAGGTCTCGTCGTTCTTCGAACCTCCGCTCTGGGAACCTTCGTTCGGGTTGGGACAAGGACTGGTGGGGAGGTAGATCACGCCTCATTCGCTCGCTAGGTGGTTCTCGGATCTCAACCGCAGCATAGCTTCGAATGCTAGGCATGGTTGGCCTCGGGTACAGGTCTGATATCTTGGGCGCACGTAAGCACAGTTGCACGTATGTCGTTCGGTAGGACGGTTGGTCTATCGTCAGGCCATCTAATTTTGATATTAGGTCGTTGATTTCGTCCTTCTCGTCTCGTTTCTTCTCGGTAGGGGCCGATACAGCCGCTCCTTTCTCTCGCTGCTCAACCCGCTCGTGGGTTTTACTTCTTTTCCATAGTGGGAGTCCTTCGTCTTCTTCGTCGGTGTCCTTGTCCGAATGTTCCTCGTCTGTGCCAACTCGAGGGCCTGGTTTCTTTCCTCTTTTCTTCTCGCCATCATAGCGAGTGGGCTTTCCTTCGCGTAAGTATTTATCGAATCGGTTCCGATTAAAGATATGTTCCGCCGCCTCCACTACCTTATCCGTATCGAAAGGGACAGTAAGGTCGAGGGCCGGGTCATTGTCCATCATCCTTCTTTCAATCCTGTCTCTCGTCTTGGAATTGAGTCCTTCCCAAAACCCTCGGCAGAACTCCTTTTTGTCAATTCGTCCTGTGGTCTTCAGGATCCCAGCTACCTGGATGAACTCTCGATGGTACTGCAAGAACATTTCCAGGGTCTGGATTTCCTCTTTCCTCCATGCTTTGGTGAATTCCTCAATGTGGCCGATATGGTATTCCCCTTTCCTTCGACTGCTGTCATAGAGATGCTGGAACTTCTTGAGCAACCCATCGTAGTTATGAGAGGTGTATTCCTCTAGCCCCTCAATGAGGTCAGCTACGTCATAAGAGCAGTACTGGACCAGGCCCAGGCACTTTTCTTTAGGGTCGACGACAACTTTCTGGAGGCATAGGTACTCGAAGTGAGCAACAAATCGCTCTACTTCTCGGTGGTTGCCTTTGAATGTCTTGGGAGCTTGTTTGTTGCCAGGGCTTGGTAGATTGATGTAGGATCCCGGAGTCACCATGATGCTGGAAGCTTGGGAAGAGTGACTGATAGACTGGGGAATGACTTGGGTATTTGCTGAATAAAACCCCTCGCCGTGGGCTCCAGGTGTCGAGCGTGAAAGTGGCCCTGAGTAGGTTGGTTGGGGATGGAATAGGAGGGTTTCTTTCCACTGATCACCAAATGTATGGTGTACTCAACTCAGTTTATCAAGCTTATTCTTGGTTAATAAGC
>Ga0307516_10007028_pt1 | contig 13041 bp, 10 predicted proteins | sample 19_EM_MG_FD_203310 | JGI IMG/M metagenome (GOLD analysis project Ga0307516, IMG submission 203310) | Populus trichocarpa ectomycorrhiza microbial communities from riparian zone in the Pacific Northwest, United States - 19_EM | ecosystem: Host-associated > Plants > Roots > Unclassified | place... | reverse complement strand
TTCTAAGACGTCTGTGAAAGGCACAGTTTTTTTCCGTCAAGTAAAGAGTGGTTTTTGGTTGTGTGAAAACGGGCATTTTTGGTGTAAAACGGCCCCTGTACGGAAACTTTTGTCCCTGTACTTTACAGCACACCAAAAGTTACCAGGTGGCAAAAGTAGGTAGGTACATTTGACTTTTTTGCAAAAGTAGGGTAGATTAGACTGAGTGGCCAAAATGTAAGGCATTTTAGACTTTTCCCGATAAAAGAAATAGGCCATACAACATGCATATCTTCTTGCGAAACCATGAATCGTGATCTTTTTCAGGTGGTGCATGACATGTCAGAGCGCGGGGGAATCCGCTGATCGCGAAATCGAAGCGCTTCGAAGCCGGTGTTTGTTGGAATCATAGAGCCCTGTGAAAGTAATTGGCCAACTCTATTGCATTGCCAGGAGCGATGCGGGACGGCATCGGAGGTGGTTATTGGGAGCGGTATGTATCCGGTGTACGGGCTGCCGTACCGGTGGCCATAATGTGGTAATTGAAGTTTTAAGTACAAGGTAGGTATTCGGGATAAGAATGATTGGGGTCAGTTGTGTGAGAAGAATAGCGGGCATCTGTGCCTGTGATTCATCATAGCGGCCTCATGCTCGGGCCTTGTAAAACCAGAGTACCACTTTCCCCAGCACACGCACAGTAGTACACCGTTTACCATCGGATATAAAAATTCAAAACAACCTCGTGTCCTCTATCCTCTCATCATCACGTCGAGGCCGTGCTTCCATAAGACCACCCAAGTTTCCCCTCGGTTTCAACGGCGTCCTCCCGCCGTTCATGGTGTACACAGTCATTGGCATGGGCGGTTGCCAATTGGGGGGCAGGCGCCAAGTTACCGTGGACTGAGGTGGAGTACCAGTTGCCGCAGCAAAGTCCCAGGCACTATTTAGTTGATTCGAAAAGGCTACTTTTCGTCAATTACTACTCACCCGTCGTCTCAAAGAAGGATATATGTACCTGCAGCAGGTCCATCGGCTCCACCCACCCATGCACCGGGCATACGTGGTTCGCGTTCCGCCTGTTTCTGTGTCCACGGCCACCACAGCGGCTGAGAAAAGCAGACGAGGAGGACCACGATGCAGGCGGACACTAGTAGGCCGACGACGACGAATCCGGTCATTTGCGCTATGGTAAGGAGGAGTTCATCGAGACGATGTGCATCTGGCGGATTGGGATCGTCGGTGCTGAAGGTCAAGTTTTCCGAAGCACGTTTTCTGTGCGGAGAGATGAACACGATGGTCGGGAGAGGATACCGCTCGTCCCCGGCGGAGGTGTAAGCGTTGCAGGCCGCGGAAGTAGCTGCCGAACTGCCGCGCGTCGTTGCTGTGTGCGGAGACTCGGACTCCCCCGTCCCCGTACGTGAAGCGACTACGGTTTCCGTAGAGGGCTCGACATCAGTCGGGCTCATACTCGTGCCGGCGGGGAGCACGGTCTCCGTCACCACTACCGTCTGTGTGACCGTCTCCGTCCCCACCGTCAACTCCCTCCACATCGACACCGTCATCTTCTCCGTCGCCGTAGTCGTCGTAGTGGTAGTGGTGATGCTCGTCCTCTTCGGAATAAACCAGACGTACGTCTGGTCATCCTTCCTCTGATCAGTGCCGCGGGTGTGGTAGCCCAGTGGCCCGAAGAAGTGTCGTTCGTTCTCAGGGAGTTGCCGGACTGCTGTCGTGTATGGGTAGAAACTCCAAGGCGCGGTCAGGGGGGCGTGCGGTGTTTGCTGGAGGATGGTCAGGTCCTTATCTTTATGAGGCGAAGTGGAGGAGGAGTAGTTGGGGATGGAGATGGGCGCGCCATTGGATGGGGGGCGGGCGGAGACGAAGAGAGGGAAAATGAGTGGCAAGAGGGAATAGATCCTGAGGGGATTCATTACTCGTATACAGCACACTCGTGGCAGTGCGGTGGTTGACGAAGGAAAGACAGGTAATGGAGCGAGACCGGCTGAAGTAAGGGGCCGATTCGGGCAGGCTGGTCCATCCGAACCGTATTTGCACGGACCAACACGGACACGTCAAGAGGGGCAGAGTAGAGCGCCCGGGCACGAACGGTCCCCGGACACCGCCCTGCTATCAAGCAACTATCGTACTGTCTACGTGCATAAACTATCACTCGAGTACTGAAAGGCATCAATGGCAAAGTAACTGAGCGGGCAGACTCATAATATTGCCATGACCCAATAGGGTCGCATGCGGTCAATGAATAATCATCATGACCATCATCATGAGCGGGCAGACTCCGGCTGAGGAGGATGCCAGAGCGAGCATCGGAGTGAGAGCTCGGGAGCGGGGAGAGAGACGGGAGGAGAGGAGGCTGGAGGCCGAGGAGCTGGGGGCAGAGGTTGAGGGACGCTTGCAGTTCTTCCCCACGACTTCCTTCATGGCCTCAGTAGGGGAGTAAAGGGTGGTTTCGTTTGTCCTTTCATCCGCTATTTCCTTGGTGCGCCCTAGCTACAATCTTGGGGCAGGCCAGGGCGGAGGGCAAGGGGAGCTACAACGAGCCGTAAGGACAGTGGACAGGAACCAGAAAACGAGTGTACATTGCCATGATCCAGATGGTCGCATGCAATTACCGACTGCGCAAAAAAAAAATGAGGGGACAGGCTCAAGCAGACACCAAACACCAGAACCAGACACCAAGAAATGACAATGACAATGCGCACCGACCGATGATTTTTTTTTGATCTTTTTAAAAAAAGAATCAAAATAAGAAAGGAGCTAATGCAGGCAACGTACCCACCTACTCCGAGTACCCCAGAGCATTGAGTTGCCTCATAAGCTCACTCAACTTGATGACCTTTGCCAATTGCTCCGGCAGCAGACTCTCGCCACCCTCTTTCCTCGTCTTGAGATCATTCGCCTGTCGAATCTTCTTCCTGATAGCCTTCGCCAGCTTCTCCTTCTCCTCCGGAGAGGTATCGGCGACGTTCTTCGAGCTCGCCGCTGGCGATGCCGTCTCGTTGGCCTCCTGCTTGACTCGGTCTTCCTCCGTGTCCCCTCCCTCCTTCTTCGCCCTCTTCCTCTCTTTCTTCTTCGCATTCTTGGTCCTCGCGGCCTCGAGCTTGGCGGCATCATGGTTCACCACCGGCATCGCGCCAGGGACGCCGCCCGAGCCCCGGTTCTTCCACGCCTCGGCGCGCGAGTTCTTATAGACCTCGACGTCCTCGGGGGGGAGATATCCGGGACGTACACGGATCTCTTTTCTCGTCGAGCCATCGGGTCGCAGGGATGCGGGGATCAGACGCTGTCCGTCGGCGACGACGATGCCGGATTTGGTGGGAGGAGTCGACGTGCGTGAGGGCGTCATCTTGTGTATCTTCGGCACGGGATCGAGGGGCTGGGAAGTCGGAGACTCGGAGGTTTGACTTTCGGGACTGCGGGGGAGTTACGTGCTAGTGCGGTAGTGATAGCTGCGCACTGATGGTTACATTAGTCTTGGCCACGTGTGGAAAGTGGTTTAGTTACCCGGCCGCCTGTGATGTGGCCAACCCCACAAAAACACTACTTAATTAGTTAACCTTAGTCGACTCACCCACAAACAACCGTGTTATGCATAACGGGATTCGGCATTTTAAGTGCAGTGCGCGTAGCCGCTGCCTGACGGCTCGTCCTTCTGAGTGTCCGTTGAATGATTTTCGTGCCTTAGCAAGCGAGAAATAGCCCTCCATCACGCACTCCAGTATGACAGGTGCTACTGCATCTAAGTACTGAAATACTTACGGACCTGTTCGCCGGCACCTTGTGAAACCGGATTTTGACTTACACAGATGAGGCACTTTTGGGGGAGAGAACACTTCCTACCTAAAGGTATGTATGTGCCAGAGTTCCTTGTCGCTAAATTGGCTGTGACACTCGCTCCTCCAAGGTACATAGAGCGGGGACCACATTACGTAATGATCCGCGGACACGCCACCCCTCCCTCCTTCTTGGACTCGATATCGAATGTGCATCTGCTCCCATCGCCGTCTGCGCTCTGCTTAGGGCTCCTGTACACCCACAATTTCACTGCCTCTAAGTCATCCTCCGCACATCCCAACAACTCCCTCTCCATATACCCATGACCTTTCTCTATTGTTAAATCGAAACGATCCGCCGTCGAAAGAGCTGCGCTGTAGTTAAGCAGGATTCCCTTGCTCTCCCCCTGTTCGCACGCTTATCGACCGTGCTTGAACTCGACTCGATAGCTACCTTTAGCTGCACTCAATCTGCTCCCGTACCGACTTCTAGAAAGACCCCGCCCGTCATGTTTCGCTCGAATTGGGAATCCGCCCTCCTCCACCAGCTGAGGGATGCCCCCAGGAACTTCGGGTGTCGATACACTACCCAAGCACAAGTCGCGCTGTTGAAAGACCTTTTTAACTCCCTCGGGTGCCATCGTCGCGACTACATGGCCTACTTCTTCCCGAATGGTCTCCCCGCCGAAGATACGCCCAAGGCGTGGAGCCTATCGGCGGCCCAGGGTGCAACTGAAGGAGCGGAATACAGTGCTGGTGCGAGAGGAAAGCCCTGTGGCCACATATTCAAGAGCGGGGAAGCTACCTATCGGTGCAAGTAGGCAGACCCTTACGGTCCGGTTCGAGCTTCGTCTGGGCTGTTCGCCGTGCTAATGGAGCGTCGGTGGCGTGCGTAGGACCTGTTCGCTCGACGATGTGTGCGTTCTCTGCAGCAAGTGCTTTGAATCGTCGGACCACGACGGCCATACCGTTTTTGTGAGCGTCTCACCGGGGAACAGTGGATGTTGCGATTGCGGTGACGCCGAAGCATGGCGGATACCTGTCAAATGTGCTATCCATACACCGATCGGCGACTCTTCGTCACCGATGGACATCGACGCCTCTCAGCAGCTGCCCCCAGAACTCGTCCGTTCGATCCGCGGTACCATCGCTAGTGCGCTGGATTATATGTGCGACGTCATTTCGTGCTCTCCCGAGCAGCTGCGCTTGGCCAAATCTGAAGCAGCGATCCGCGAAGATGAAGCGCATTCCCGGTTGACGTCCAGATATCGTGTTGCCGAGACCGACGATCCCACTTTGGAATATGCCCTTGTGCTTTGGAACGACGAGAAGCATACCATCACTGACGTCCAGCAACAAGTGTCGAGAGCATGCAGGGAGACGTCGCAATTCGGCAAGTTGCACGCACATGAAGTAAATAATATTGGCCGGGCTGTTTTGCGCTATTCGACGGATATTCGGCAACTTCTGGGCATCTCGCGCATCATCGAACACATCAAAGTTACTGTTACCATCCGTTCGGCAAGGGACACGTTCCGCGAGCAGATGTGTGGAACCATCATCGAGTGGTTGGATGATATTGCTGGCTGTAGTGTTGGTGGTGATCACAATATCATTCGGACGACGATCTGCGAAGAGCTGTTGAGTGTGTGGCGAGTGGGCTCGAAAGCGTCCAATCCCGACATCGGCCGACAAGGCATAGATGACCACTCGTCCGCCGAAGAACGCTTCAATTTCAACTTCCACATGCAATACCTTATCCCCTTGGAATTGGCTGGTTTCGCGGATGTGGATGAGGAAATGGCGGAAGCAGAACAGGCCGATGGATTTGGGGAGGATGAGGAGGACGCCGATATGGTTCCTAGTGGTGGCGGGAATAGTGAGGATGATGATCCCGTAGGAGATGATCCATCCATGATCCAGCGGTTACTTCGTGCGGACGACCTTCTTCGTGACGTTTCACCGCCCCTCGATCTCGACGGTACCAACGAACTGCAGGGGACGGATAATCCTGATAGCGGTGCCCCCCGAATTCCGCAGACTCCCAATATTCCAAAACTACACCCCGGCTCTAGAACGAAGGGACCTGCTCCTGCGTACTGGACCGAGCAGCTAGCTGAATATAATCGTGATATACCCGCATACGAAGATCTACGGCAACGGGTACGCCTTGACTGGCTCATCAAGTTCGATCTACGTCTTTGGAAGAAGGCGAGGATCGGTCTGCGGGATCTGTACATCAGCACGGTCGTAGCGATACCTCAATTCAAGCGGATATTAGGGTTGCGTTTTGCGGGACTCTATCCTGCGCTGGCTGAACTGTACCTTATTGCAGATCGGGAGCCAGACCACTCCATTATCAATCTTTCGCTGCAGATGTTGACCACGCCGACGATCACGGCCGAGGTTGTGAAAAGAGCCAATTTCCTAACTGCCTTGACCGCCATCATCTATTCCTTCCTGACTACCCGTCAAGTGGGACTTCCAACCGATATCAACCCAGCAGCAACGCTTGCGTTCGAAGGCGGCCAGAAGACAAACCCACTTACCAACCGCCGCATCTATCACTTTTTCCAGGACATGAGGTACCTGTTGGGATCCGAATATGTACAGGAGCAGATCCGATCCCGCCCGCAATACACGCTGCAGTTCCTGGATCTTGTTAAGCTCCACCAGGGTGTCTGTCCCAATGTGCGAGCAGTGGCGGAGCACGTCGAATACGAAGCTGAGGCCTGGATTAGCGCTTCGCTGGTTACAAGGGAAATCAACAAAATGGCCCGTCACTTTTCTGAAGCTTTCCGCATCAACACCCCCGAGGCTGAGGAGCACCTTCGTCGCACGATTGCCATAGCCGCCAAATATACCCTTGAAAGCTCGTTGGGATTGGAAAAACATCGATACCGGCAGACCGAAATGAAGTCTGAGCCCGAATTTAAGCAAATTGGAGGCTTCGCATTCGATACGGACAGGTGGGGTAAGCCGTACACTTACAAGATCGTGCGGTTCTCGGTGGATAAGCAGCCCATCAGTTTCCACCATGCACTGCATTACAGCCTTTCATGGCTCATCGAAGCTGGAAAGAGCATGTCAATCGATGAATTGCGCCCTCTTCTGCTGTTGAGGTGGGAGTTATTTAGGGCACGTTCGGTCAGCAATGCCGACCTCGAGCCCGAAGATCTTGCGGTGGCCATGTTCGATTACCCGCTCAGGGTATGCGTGTGGCTGGCACAAATGAAGACGAATATGTGGGTGCGGAATGGATACAGCCTCAAACACCAGATGCAAACATACCGAAGTGTAATGCAGCGCGATCTCACACATCATAGGGATATTTTTCTCCTACAGACTTCTCTGGTGACCGTCAATCCAAGCCGGATGCTTGTGGGCATGGTTGACCGTTTCAACTTGAACCATTGGATGGAGGGGAACTATTCTACGCCTGCCGGTTACGACGATGGGCAAGTTCTGGATTTGGCGGAAGACTTCCTTCATCTGTTGATCGTGATATTGAGCGACCGACTCCCACTTATACCGCAACAAGAGGAACCTGCCCTGCAAACACTGAAGATCCGACGAGAACTGATTCACACTCTTTGCTTTAAACCGCTGCAATACTCGGAGCTTTCGCGGCAGATTTCGGAGCGCCTACTAGATAGTGACACTTTCCAGGAAGTACTTACCGAAGTCGCCAACTACCGCCCACCCGATGGTCTCGCGGACTACGGAACTTTCGAATTGAAGGAGGCCTATTTCGATGAAGTGGACCCATACATCTCACACTTCACCAAGAATCAACGTGAAGATATCGAGATCAAGTACCGAGCAAGAATGGCTATGAAGCTGGGAAAGCCTGAGACAGACATCGTTTACGAGCCCCACCTACGTCCCATCCATACTGGAGTGTTCAAAGACTTAGCGGCTTTCACTAGAACGCCTGTATTCGCTCAGATCATTTACTATTTCCTGGCGTACTCTTTGCATTTCAAAGCCTTTACCCCTGCCATCCAAGAAACTCGAGTGGAGATCTTCTTACAATTGGCTCTACACCTGTGCCAGCTTGCTGCTTTCGAGGATAACGCGGAAGATGGCGCACCCAATTCCTTTGTCTTCCACGCGCTGGAGAAGCAGGCACCTGCCGTGCCATCCGAGGTAGAGGGAGGTGACAATGGGCATCGGACAATTGCCACGGCCCTTTATCGCCTGGCCGTCACGGAGGACTTCAAGGGTTGCCGAGCCAAAATCAACCACATCTTGCGGAGCTTCAAACAGAAACAGCCCACTGCTTTTGCCACAGTCGCCGCCTGGGCCACTGGACTTGGTGAGAAAGTTGAGGTTGACGAACAGGACGTGCACGAAGCAGAGGCGCAACGGAAAAAGCAGATGGCCATGGAACGAACTGCTAGGATCCTAGCACAAATGAGGGAACAGCAGCAATCTTTCTTGGCCAACACCAATTTCAACTTCGGAGATTCCGATGATGATCTTAGCGATGTAGAGAGCGACGTTTTGCCTACGGAGGAGAAGAGGCTGTGGAAATATCCGACTGGCACCTGCATCCTTTGCCAAGAGGAGATGAACGATTCGAAGCTGTACGGGACGCTGGCATTCGTCACCGAAACCAACATACTCAGACAGACTGACCCCGCCGATGCCGATTACGTGTACGAGGTTGCGAAGACGCCAGAGAGTCTAGACCGCGATGCTGCTAGCATACGGCCGTTTGGCGTTGCGGGCATGAATCGCAAGGTCCACACGAGACTTGCCAAAGATGGGTCGGAAGTCTTGACCGAACGGCAGGGACTGGGACGGGGGTTTCCTCCAGACAAGGCAACAGAAGGGCCTATCGTCACCAGTTGCAACCATCTCATGCACTTCAGTTGCTTCGAGCATTACTGCGAATCCACCAGACGACGTCACCCGTTCCAGATTGCTAGGAACCATCCGGAACGATTGGAAAAGAAAGAGTTTGTGTGTCCACTGTGCAAAGCGTTGGGCAATGCGTTTCTTCCCATTGTGTGGAAATCTCAGGAGGAGACCCTCACGGGTGGGGTGTTGCAGCCCAGCCAGGTGTTCAACGAGTGGTTCAAGGGACTCGGACCTGCGATCAGTCGGCTTGACAAGGCTGGAGAGGACACTGGTGCGGGCAGAATGCAGGAGCTGTTCCAGGAGTACAGCAGCAATCGTATCGTTCCACGTATAGCCAACATGCTGCAGCTTCACCCGTCGACTTCAAGGCAGGACTCGCTTCCGAATCCCCGTTCCCGACCGAGTGTTTCTAGCGACTCGCCTCTCATTGCCCCTCACCCAGCAGCGCCCCGCACTTCTCCGGCTCCCTTGGACGAGCTGCAGAAGACTTATTTGCGCTTGCGGGACACGTTCCTGGACAACAAGATACAGTCATCATACCAGAATTCGCACATCCAGGCGTCCTGGGCAACCGAACTAACGCAATACGACTCTCTAGTGCGCACCCTGGGGTTCTCGATATCCGCCATCGAAATCGCCCAACGCGGGGTCGCATCCGAGTCGGGGTTTACTCTTCTCGACCGGATATTACCCCAGACAATCACGCACCTACGCATCCTGTCAGAGACGATCTCCTCGTATTTTGCTGTTGGCACGCTTCAATCCCGTGAAATGGTGGGCACAAGAAAGCTACATCCGTTCGAGGACATGGTAAGGGACCAGTTGCAGCGGTTGTTCATTGGCTATCCGAACCTGTTTGAGGACCACACGAAGGTCCAGATGGCTATCAGAGTCGAACCATTGCTTTCGTCAGACGCATTCTTGTTCTTGGCTGAGTGCTCCGTTTGTTCGGTGCCGGGGTTCTCCTGGGACATACTCCACATAATGCGACTGTGTTACACTGCGGAGATCGTCAAGGCCGTCATCGTGTTTGGACGGGGTTGCGATCTTCCGGATATACTACGCGAATGGGAGAAGTCCGAGAGGCTTGCCGACATTGAAGGCGAGATTGGGTACACCGAAGCTCAGCTCGATTCACTGCACAGGTTTACCAAGTTTGTGGAAAAGTCTCTGGGCAAAACTGTCGGCGGGCTGTCCAACCATTCCAGTTTCTCCCTTGCGGTGTTCCGACACCTTGTTGGGGCCTACGCCACACCGTTCCTCCGCAAGTGCATTATCCTCCTACACACCCGGTTCGGCGTTGTCTTCCCGCCTAGTGGCTTCGCCGACATGGCGGAGTCCGAGCAAACCCGCCTGTGTCGCATCCTACGGCTCCCTAGTGTCGACGAGATCTTTGAGTCTGCGCTGTCAGAGAACGGCGAGGGTGAATACCTGCTAGGTGTCATCTCCGGCTGGTGCAGGCATCTCACCATCCGCAAGACGCCGGTCACGATGCCTCACCCCGGCATCTTCGAACTTGTCGGCCTGCCGAAGAACTACGACGTCTTAGTCGAAGAAGCCATGAAGCGGAGGTGTCTATCCACTGGAAACGAACTCACCGAGCCGAGTGTTTGCCTCTTCTGTGGTGAGATATTCTGCTCGCAGGCGCGCTGCTGTCTCGAGAGGGTTGGGAACGAGGAGGAGGGGTTCCGCGAGATCGGGGGCTGCAATATGCATATTAGGAAGTGAGTGCTGCGTGTCGTTTTAACTACTTGCGGAACTGACTGTATATCGGTGCGTAGATGTGGCAAGACGGTGGGTCTGTTCATCAATATCCGGAAATGCGCGTTGCTGCATCTCCACGATTACCACGGATCGTGGAACGAGGCGCCGTACCTGGATGCACACGGAGAAACCGATGTCGGCTTGAGGTTTGTCTCCGCCCGTCCTCCAATCCCTCTTCGCGTTATTGACCTCTGCAGACACCACCGCCAGCTCTTTCTGAACCAACGTCGCTACGACGCGCTTTTGCGCAACGTCTGGCTGCAGCATGGCATTCCCTCGGTCATCTCGCGGAAGTTGGAGTCGGAGATGAACACGGGTGGCTGGGACTCACTGTAGGGGAGGGAGACACATGAGCACCTTGGCGCCCCCTTGGTTCTCGTTGTCTTTGGTTTGTGTACAGTATATGCATCGCGATATAGTGCAGCTCGGAGTCGGAGATCGAATGATTGTGCTTTAGGCGATCGATTTTTGTTGGGTTTCGGTACCAATCTGTACAATACCCGAAAGTCTGCTGCTGAGACGTATATCAGCGCTACTGCTGACCGGTTTGCTTGTGGCTGTTCGCAACGGAGCACAACGGACGCATTGTCAGTTCTATGATGGCCGGTTGGATGGGGAGCCACCCCACTCCGGCGGGCCCAGCCTTGTGCAACATCAAGCGTCACTATGCTCGCTACGGAGAGCAATACTGGGGCGGTCTGGTGCACGGATGTACGGTTTACGACAGCATAAATACGTAAAGAAACAGAAGTAATGCCTCCAATCTTAAATCCTTCAGAGTAGCGGCCTGCGAGTGACCACCCGTGACCTTAGACCGTCGACAGTGCACTCCGACACCGTCCATCCCCCACCGAATCCCACTCGCTCTCTCCGGACCGCCGCCCTCGGGCCTCCGCACCGGCGCTCTCCCCCTCCTCTCCGTCGGTGCTCCGCCCGCGCGCCATCAACGGCGGCGGCTCCAGCCCGTCCTCGTCCGCCTTCAAGTCCTCGTCCTTGAACTCGGGCAGCCTCCGGACGGTCCTCCTGAGCAGCGCGGCGACGAGGACGCTGGCAGCAGTGACGGCGTCGAGCACGACAGTGCCGACCCAGGCGCCCTTCATCTGCAGACAGACGCCGCCGACACGGCCGACCCACTGCTCGTAGGCGTGCGCGGTCCGGAGGCCGTCCTGGTATGTCTCGCCGACGGCCGGGAGGCTGAGCGCGCCGATGTCGAGGGCGCCGAAGCGCGCGGCGTCGAGGCGCGCGCTGCCGTCGCCGTCGTAGCGGATCGCCGCGAGACTGTCGATGCCGAGTCCCCGCCGCGCGACCTCGGCGCAGTCGAGCGTGCGCAGCGGCGCGCCAAGCACCACCGCCGCCACCACCAGCAGCGCCAGGAACACGGCGTCGCCGACCACGAACGTGCTGTAGCTGTTCCACCGCCCCACCAGGTGCATCCCCGCCGTCGGAACGAAGTACGCCAACGCGAGCAGCACCGCCACCAGCGAGAAGAGCACCGCGAACGGCGGCACCGCGTCGAGCCGGTCCAGCCGCACCATGAACATCGCGAGCAGCGGCAGTACGCACACCAGCAACAGGATCTGCAGCAGCCGCAGCCCGCTGAAGGCATAGCCCGCGCGGCTGGTGCGCACCGCCATCGTGGGTGAGTGAGCGAGCGAGCGAGTGAGCGAGTGTGAGTGAGTGTGGGTTGTGTCCGCGGGAGAATGCGGGCGCGAGCGAGTGCGGGGTGAGAGTGTGGTCGGTGCTGAGAATATCCATCGTCCCCCCGTCCGGCCGTCCTATATATCTCGCCCGCCGCCCACGGCACCACTGGGGCCACGTTATAAATAGCCAACGTGGCAGCGGATGTGGGGACAGCGGACGCGACGGAGGGCTCAGCTGGTACCAGCGCGGGCCGCAGCCGGAGAACTACCATTCGTCGGCTGCGGGGTCCGCTACTAGTAGTTTGACTGCCGTCAAACGCGGTTGAAACCACTGTTGCACTCGCATGTGGAGGAGCGGGCACTGCCGCGGGGGGGGGGGGCTGAGACAGAGCTGGGCGGGAAAAGCAAATACACTACGGATGAAATCACTCGCTGTCACTCGGCGTCGCCGCTGTGAGCGCTATCAAACAGCTGGTGTTGTAACATGTATCTCCCTCGTTCTGATTTGTCAGTTGCAGAATCACGTCACACGCGTGTATTCAGACTTTCCACTCTCTCAGGCTTTCACTCCGAGACAATACAACACACCCAAAAGACTCCATCGAACTTCCCGACAGCTAGTGGTTGAGCTGCAGTCGGGGGCGGAGTACCGTACGCTCGAAGCCGACATCGAGTGGCGTCAGACGGCTTGCGGCTGAGCTTCAGAGCTTGGCTTGTGCGGTTTTTACTCTCCATCCCAACGTCGCGCTCCACCCGCGTCGAGGCATTGCTCTGACCGGTGTCGCCGCGGGCCGCCCGCCAGCCAGCCAGCCAGTGCGGCAGTCCAGTGACTGCAGCACAGCAGCGCCGCCGCCATACCGGGCAATCGCTAACCACAGCAGTCACCGCGGACCGCTGTTGCGGCTTTGGCCCGCGGGAGTGAGTGCTGCACCTCTGCTCGTGACCATCCATGCGATCTACAAAAACCATGACGCAACCGGGGGGGGGGGGGGGCGCCACTAGAT
>Ga0307516_10007027_pt1 | contig 13042 bp, 5 predicted proteins | sample 19_EM_MG_FD_203310 | JGI IMG/M metagenome (GOLD analysis project Ga0307516, IMG submission 203310) | Populus trichocarpa ectomycorrhiza microbial communities from riparian zone in the Pacific Northwest, United States - 19_EM | ecosystem: Host-associated > Plants > Roots > Unclassified | place... | reverse complement strand
GTTAGATCCATAAACATTGTCCTTTGTCAGGTCTTCGTATTCCTTTGACTCATACACTTTGTTCCGAGCATCATAGCATAGGTAATAAGACACTTCATCCAGAGTTCATATCTAAAAACAAGAAGCGATGAAGGAAGGTCATAGAGGCCAACTTCGGATCGTTTGGTCCTTATCTCGCTTTTGAATTCGGTTGTCTAGGCCAGCATCGATGAAAGCTTGTTGGTCAGACTCAGAAGTGACACCTTCAATCTGACTCTTAACTGCTCTGTTGCTTAACATATATATTTACATGTTTATGCTTCAAGACTAAACCAAAATGGCCTTAGAATCATAAGGATCAACTTTATTCGGTTCCCATCTATTTCATCATATTCAACATCAGTTACCGACTGACACTTGTTTTTTTTTTTTTTCCACTCTATCAAGTTAGTGTTTCATATGCAAAACTTTGTAAGATTTTCTCTAAATCTTGCCTTCATCCAGTTTTTTAATAAGATTCTGAATTTCTCCATCAATTTGAGTGTTATCCTGTTCAGCCATTGATGAATTAATGGTTTCTTGATTTTCGCATGGATGAATTAGACCTGAACAACTGAATTCGATAATTTAGTTCCAAAATCGTCTCAACCTTATGGAAAAGGAGAGTTGAGGGAAGTAGATGCAAAAACAGATCATCAATGAAGCTGAAGAACAGAAATGAGCATTTTATGTGAAGGGCAGCTCAATTGCTAAACCAACAAAGCTCAAAACAGAGAAATGGAGAAGGTAAATTTTATAAAAGCCACTATACTATTCCTTGTGCCCTCCCTGCTCCTCTCTCTCTCACACACACAGCACTGTCTGATTTTTTTCAGTTTTATTGTGGAGGTGGAATGGATGTGTTTCTGCAGCTGCACTTGGAAACCAGGATGAATTCCATAAAGAAGCTTGAAACCATTACTGAAAAGCTGTTGCGGAAGTGATTCCTGGAGAGGTGCAAGATATTGAAAATATGACAGGTAAGAAATATGCTGAAAAGAAACTGTCTATTTAGGTCAGAGTCCAAACCCTCGAAACCCGTTGATCTTTCAAGGATCGGTTGACTTTTCTTGAAGTTGAATCAGAACCCTCCACCTCACATGATGCCTCCCCATAAATACCTGCTAGACACGGAATGGACGCAAGGGATGGGAAGAATGCCAAGAGGAATAAAGTCCAACACCTGCTGCTTCTGCAAAAGCTGCCAGAAAGAAGCCTTATTCTCCTTGTAATTTTTCTGTATGTGATTCCCTTGACTTGCCGAAACTAGATGCTCTTTCTGCTGCAGAGAAATCAGCCAATTCTTAGCAATGACAACGTAACTTTTAATATCAATTCCTTTTTGTCATGAAAAAACTTTGCGTAGCCATTCAGAAGTCAATAGATATAGAAACTAGATTCACCTCCAGTCGATTTTGCAAATCTAAAACAATGAGCGGAATAATTAAAAGAAAAGAGGAGAACCTGTAAGAAAAATATAGCACATGCATCAAACTGGTAGCTAGTCTGCTATGTAGTACCTATTATCATGGGAAAACAAATGTACATGGTACTCATTTATCTAAATCTGGTGTAATCAAATCCAAAAATTTAACATATCGCCGGCAGAATGGTTGGCATCAGAAAAGACAGGAAACTAACACAAAATTCTCAGCACTTTACAAGCTAGTGCAGCATGCCACTTCCCAAGCTAGCCAGTTTAGCTTGAAGTTTGTCATTCTCTAAGAAAAATTGGTTCTACAACTCATTTAACTTCATAGTGTATCTGGTAAGAAACTTTGTCTAGTGTTCATATCTCTGAAACTATAAGAAAGCATAACATGAACCAATTGGATCCAAAAAAACTCATGCTGTAAAGCTTATTAATCGATTGGCTCTTTGCTTCAAAATACTGATCATTTTGTTTACTGGCTACGAGAGAAAAGAAGCAATTACATCAGCCTTCAATGTCTTTTCAAAGCACCCCTCTAGGCCTGCTTCCATGAAAGCTTGTTGCTGTGTCTCAGAAGTAGAAGAGATTACGCCAATAATGCTGCTCTTCACACCCAAGGCTCATAGCTCCTTTGTTGCCAATCAAAAAATGGTGATTTAAGAAGTATACCCATATATTAGTACATGTCAATTGCAGAGGCTAAAATCATCAAGCAAATCGCGATTACATTTCTATGAATAGCATTTTTGCGCTTGAACAAATAAGTTGGCCGTAAAATCATGTCAACAAACTCTACTATCTCCTGTAAGCAGGCCAATATCAATATTGATAAATCAAGTTTCTTTTGTTCCTGTCATCCTACTCCATCAAAACATATCAAAAATGAAACAAATATTACCAGTAAATTATGAAAAATGCCTTTCTGGAACATGTACACAGCCCTTGCCTTCTTTTATGGTTATAATTATACTCCACAGGATCAGTGTGAAGAAACATACCTCAAATCCATTTGTGGACATATCCATGTCCATGATAACGAGATCAAAAGAAGCTCCTTTGCGAATAAGATCCAATGCTTCATTTCCTTGTGTGACCGCTTTAACTTTCATTTCAGAATCCCTCATCTTTCCAATCAAGATCAGTTGTAAGCAGTGGACTATCGGATGATCAGAATCATTATCTACAACATGCACAGAGATGTTTTTCCTCGTGATCGAACTCTGTGAGCTGCTCATGCCTTCCCTTTTCCTCTCATCTCTTATTCTGTGAACATGGAAACGATCACTGAATTCTAAAATCCATATTTAAAAAAGTCATAAACCAAGAAAGCCAACAATTTATGGAGAATCAGAAGTGAAATGTTGAATTGTGAACAAAAAAAAAATTCGACACATACTCCTCTGTATCTCCACTGTCAATCGTCTTCTTTTACACCCACTGCTTCAAATAGTCAATCGTTTTGCTGATATCTTTCTCAATATAGTCTCTTCGAGATGAGAGTCCAGCAATCGGATTTCTCCCTCAAACATCGTGGCAATAATGCAACCTTCCAAAATGAGATCTGTATCCAGTATGTATTGTAATGATCCAGTTGTGAAATTAAAGTTTAAATTTCAAGATCATCAATTTGACTGTGATCTTTGCAAGGCATTGACGAAGAGTTCTTCTTGATGTTTTCTGGGGTATCAGTTTTCTTCAGCCAGTACTTTATGTAACGAACCATTGAATGTCCTACTTGATTAAAATTCCACAGCCTCCCTTCAGTCTTACAATTATTTCATTGAACCACTTGGAAATAAAGATTTGTTGCATCTTTGTTTTCAATAAAACGATCCAGATGTTCATCTAGATTCTCAAGTTCAAGAACAGCGATCCTCTTATTCAGCCCCTTGTACAAAGCATCAACCTTTTGTCTTAATATAATTGTGGTATAAGTTTTTTGAAATGTTTTTTATTTATAAGTATATTAAAATAATATTTTTATTTTTATTTTAAAAAAAAATTAATTTTAACATTAACACATCAAAACAATCCAAAAACTTTAAAATAAATTAATTTAAAACTAAAAAATTTTAAAAAAATTTTAAAACACAATTGAATTGGGATGCCAAATAGGACGGAAGTATTTATTGTTGTATACGAATTATGCTGAACCCATAACCCCTTCAGCAATTCAAATTGTAACTATTCAATCTTGCAAGTATAGTCTCAATTTCAAGATCCAACAATTGCAAATAGCAACGAAAATGCCCGATGGAAAATATGTTGTGCCCTGATACTGGTCAATATGCTATGCTAAGGTTTCGCCTTTTCTTTCAAATCACCAATAAATCTTTATCATCCTCACAAATAAAGTAAAATTATTCGATTTAATTTGGTTTAAGATTCTTAAAAAGTATATTATATCTAGTTGAGTATTATTTTTTCCAAATCAAACTGAACTGATGCTCAGTCGTAAGGGTGATAACGATCGAATTGTGGAAAATGGAGTCCAAGGCAAGAGGTGGGGTGGGACTGTTTATACCGTGGTTGAGAAACTAGGAATGGGAACCGGGAATAATAAGTCGTGGGTTGGCTTCGTGTTTCTCAAGAGTATGTGGCTAATATATGGGGCGGGTGTGTCACAGAGCGGCCGATCAATCGAGTGCCCCTAGCACTCCTCCACTTAAGGTTGATATATCTTAATTAGTTCACAAATGCACGCCTAATTAGTCTGATTTTTGTTTGTTATTCTTAGTAACAATTAAGGCTGGCCTCTTCTTGTTAGGATAATTAAAGCTGGCTTCAGAAGAAAAGGAAAGCAAAAATTCATGTAACTTTGCATGTCTCCGTTCTTCCTAGCTTAAAAGGAAGGAGCTTGGCATGGTGCTCAAAATATTTTAAATCCAAGAATTAGATTCTTTGAAGTATTTTTGCGTATGGACAATATTTTGAGTTCATTAATGCAAAATCCTGCAGTTCCTTCGCAAAAAAATCAGCATGCTGAAAGTAGATTTTATTGCATGCCTGTGATCTTGACATGACTCAACAAACACATACCAACCTAAGTCCATGTCAATCTCATACTCTCACCTGTCTCTTAATTACTCTCTAATTCCATGCACAAGACATGACCACAAGAAGTTTTTTACGATTTCACCTTCCTTTAAAACACAGCTTAATTCTGCTGCCCTTCTTCACTGTCTCATATCCACCATGGGAACTCCCATTCCATGCTCAGCGCAAGAGGAGCACATTTTCCGAAGCCGACATCCGGCGGTCCTGGTGCCAGACATCACACTCCCTGATTTTGTGCTCCAAGATGCTGAATTGTATGCTGACAAGGTAGCATTTGTGGAGGCTGCGACAGGAAAGACGTTTACTTACGCTGAGGTAGTTAGAGACACTAGGAGGTTCGCTAAGGCCTTGAGGTCTCTCGGCCTAAGAAAAGGACATGTGGTGGTTGTAGCTCTCCCAAATGTTGCTGAGTATGGCATTGTAGCACTAGGAATAATGGCTGCTGGCGGTGTGTTTTCGGGTGCTAATCCTACTGCACATGAATCAGAACTTAAGAAGCAGGCGGAGGCTGCAGATGCTAAGCTTATTGTCACAAATGACCTTAATTATGGAAAGGTAATTGGAAAGTCTGATAATAATTTCTGTAGAAATAATTGTCTTATAATTAGTAATGTAATGGATTCAGGTTCGATTTAAAGGTGTCTTGTGAATACAGGTGAAGGGTCTAGGGCTACCTGTAATCGTACTGGGTGAAGCATGCATTAGCACTGCCGTGAATTGGAATGAACTGCTTGATGCAGCTGACCGTGCAGGCGATACACTTGCTTATGAGGAAGTCCTCCAGAGTGATCTATGTGCACTTCCATTCTCATCAGGCACCACAGGGATGTCAAAGGGTGTAATGCTAACCCATCGGAATCTGGTGGCTAATTTGTGCTCCAGTCTCTTCAGTGTAGGACCAGAAATGGTGGGTCAGGTTGCCACACTAGGCCTAATTCCATTCTTTCACATATATGGTATCACTGGAATATGTTGTGCCACCCTTAGGAACAAGGGGAAAGTAGTGGTGATGGGTAGGTTTGAACTCAGGACATTTCTGAATGCATTGATCACACAAGAGGTCAGTTTTGCACCAATTGTGCCACCAATAATTTTAGCCTTGGTTAAGAATCCAATAGTGGAGGAATTTGATCTCAGCAAGCTCAAACTCAAGGCTATTATGACGGCAGCAGCTCCACTCGCCCCGGAGCTGCTCACAGCCTTCGAAAACAAGTTCCCCGGCGTCCAGGTTCAAGAGGTGAGTCTAATTTTACCACGTTGTTGTGAATTAGTCATCATTGTTGAATGGTTTATTTCCAAGAATGTTCTGCCTGTGATTCATAGTTATTATCTCATCAAAAATTCAAAAAAAAAAATCATGTTCAAATTTGCTACTAAACCTGTTTTTCGCAAGGCATATGGACTGACAGAGCACAGCTGCATCACACTCACTCATGGGGATCCTAGTAAAGGCCATGGCATTGCAAAGAAAAACTCAGTAGGATTCCTCCTTCCAAATTTGGAAATCAAGTTCATCAATCCTGAAAACGGTCAATCTCTCCCTGAGAACACCCCTGGTGAAATTTGTGTAAGAAGCCAGTGTGTTATGCAAGGTACGAAGATACTGTATATTTATCGAAAACGCGAAGATACCCGTCAGAAATTAGAGCTAAAGTAACTAAACTGTCAGGGATGATTAGCTTGATTTTACAAACTTCCCAGGTTACTACAACAACAAGGAGGAGACCGCCAGGACCATTGACGCTGATGGATGGCTGCACACTGGTGACATTGGGTACATAGACAACGATGGAGATATCTTTATTGTGGATCGCATCAAAGAACTAATCAAGTACAAGGGTTTTCAAGTAAGATCAAATAGCTTCATTTTTATCTTTATTTGGACAATCTGTTATGCAAGAATAATTTAAAGCAATGCCCGACATGGGGAATTGAGACTCTCCAAGAAATTGACTGCTGAAATAAGCTATACAAGAATCCAATACAACAATTTATACCAAAACTGATCATAGTATAAAATTAGAGACTGTGGAAACGGGCTCGAAAAGAAGTTCAACTGGGCTGCTGGAAGATTTAGTTAGTAAATCCAAGAATCAGACCCCATGTTATGTTACTTTTATGTTTATTTTATTACATATTAATATATTATATTTATACTCTTAAGTGGATTTATGGCTCCGCACTAGCTTTCTGGTATTCGAGCAAGCCAAAGGGACCTAAGCACATGGCCATTTCACCACACATTAACAGCTACTAGTGGCTAATTAATACCATAATTTTGGCGTGACAGGTAGCTCCTGCTGAGCTAGAGGCTATCCTCCTCACCCATCCCTCAGTTGAAGATGCAGCTGTAGTGCCGTGAGTATATGTCAACGAGTAGCTAGCCAACATTATTGCTAATTTATTGGGTGCTGTTGGTGTTAAATGGGAACAGGTGATTAATCAATTTGTTACATTAATTTACATTAAGGTTAACGGGATTGCAGGTTGCCAGATGAAGAGGCAGGAGAGATCCCAGCTGCTTGTGTTGTGATGAGCAAAAGTGCCAAAGAAAGTGAAGAAGATATAATGGAGTTTGTTGCCTCTAATGTTGCTCATTACAAGAAAGTGAGAGTGGTGCAATTTGTGGACAGCATACCAAAATCACCTTCAGGGAAAATAATGCGAAGGCTTCTTAAAGAGAAGATGGGGACTACCTCCAAAGCTAGCTAGCCAAGTGAAACATTGTCGAAGTGACACGGCCTTGTGGTGTCTTAATTATCTTTTGATTAATTATGTGAGGATTAATGACTTGTTTCCCATGATAATTAACTTAATCCTTTTCCCTTCCAGACCAAGATTACGATAACATCATAAGATGCATGCTTTGAATCTTGAAAATATCTGTTTGGATTTTAGTATAAAGAAGCCAACCATCCGTCAATTCTAATTGATGGGACGGAAAGTGGGATAGGTTAATGGGAGGAACACTTTGTTTGTGTTTGTTTTTTTAAAGGTTTTTTTGAAAAAATTTAGAAAAGTTTTGTTTTTTTATTTTAAATTAATTTTTTTAATATTTTTTAATATTAATTTTAAATTATTATTAAATATAATTTTTTTAAAAATAATATTTCCCTCGTTCACCGACAGATTTTTAGGTAAATGGCACTTCTCAGTTTCCAATATGCTTTCTATTCACTTTGGTTGGACAACGAATTGGGTTGGTTAACTAGAGTTTAATCTTTGACGCGAGGAGCCTATCTTATTGTCTCGTAGGTCCTACAGGCCCAAAGATAGACAACAGCTTATAAGTCAGTTTGTTTCTATATTGAGGACTGTGTTTTGCCGGCACACATATTCAATCATTTTAATTAATAAAATAATTATTTGTTTCTATATAAATTTCATTAAAAATTCTTCTTTAAATCTCAGTGAATTCATAGTTTTTTAAAAATATATTTTTTTAAGACCGCAACTATAAAAACTATCACATTATTACTAATATAGTTAATTAATAAATTAAATATATATTTAATATTATAGTAGCGGTTGTTTTTTAAAGTATTTTTTACTTAAAAATACATTAAAATAATATTTTATTATTATTTTTTAAAATTAGTTTTTTAACATTAACATATTAAAACAATCTAAAAATACTAAAACAAATTAATTTGAAGTAAAGAAATATATTTTTAAAAAATAACACTTTTAAAACACAAAAACAAACGGGTATAATCAATCGCTCTAATATGAAAATTAATTTAATAATATTTATGGTTTTGTATACATTAATAACTTAATTCATTAATTTTTTCTTTTCAATTTAGATTCGAAATCTTACCGACAATAAAATCAAACAAATAAATAAAACTTAAAATCTATTTGATTCCAACGTCAACATTACATAAGTAAACAATTTAAGAATAACTTGACTCGTGAAAAGAAAAAATCCTTCCTACGAAATTATCAATACCATATCTTTTCTGCAAGAAATGTCACTTTTTCCCCGCAAAATCCACCATTAAAGTGAATCATTGAAGTGGGTGGAGATAAGAGATGAAATGAAGGTTTTTAAGATATTGAGATTTGGATATTATAGAGAAAGGGCACTTCGACAATTTTAAAAGATAAGTGACAAATCTACTTTTGTCGAGGCTTATTTAACAACTTCTGATGAGATAGGAATCAATTAATTTATTTTGATAAACTATATGGGCTAAATTATATAACTTCTTCTTTTTTTAATGCATCTTGATAAAGAATTAAAATCTAAATCATCTAGGTGATGGCCTAGTGGTAAGAGCTTGGAACTAAGAAGTTTACTCCCACTGTGATCTCAGGTTCGAGCCCTGTGGTTACTTATATGATGGCAACTGGAGGCTTACATGATCATTAACTTCAGGGCCCGTGGGATTAGTCGAGGTACGCGCAAGCTGACCCGAACACTCATGTTAAACTAAAAAAAAATTCTAACTTTGGAAAAGTGATAATAGGTGCTCCCCATGTCTTGGATTCGGGAAGTGTATTTGTTTTTTAGTTTATTATTTTGGGTTAATTTCTAAGAGTGGTTAAAAAAAAAAAAAAAAAAAAAGAAATCGCAAATGTAATATGGATATTTTAACTAAAATCTAATAAATAAATATTTAGTATAGTATAGGTAGGTAGAAAATGACCTAAAGGCACCGTCACGTTTAAAACCGAATACGGAAAATAAAGATGTGTAAAATCCTTTGTAGCATAGCATGCGCGTGGCTATCTCAGTGGGCATTGGCGTTCATAGACGGACACAACTAGTCCCTCGTGTCATTGTAAAGTATCACTAGCAAGGCCAAGCAATACTGATCAAAGCCTAAGCGAGGACTAACCACAGTGACGAGATAATTTTTAATAGGATAGTGCTTCTCTCTTGAATTTGACCACACAATTGACACGGTAAGAATACAGAGCAACGTTATTAAATTAACCTAATAAAGGTGATTTGTTGATGCAAAATCTAGTTTGGTTATGGTTTTATTTTTAATTAGTTTGAATATTAACCACGTCAAAACTAGATGACTCGGATAATACTTGACTTAGTAAAAAATTTTAAAAAATTATTTATTTAAAATGATATCATTTTATTTTTAAATTTTTTATTCAAAACAATGTAGTTTTATTTTTAAAAAAAAATATTAAAATGATATGTTTTTAATTAACCCATATTGATTTGGTAACTCAATAACTTATACTTTAGCCAAGTTAGATCCCAGATTAGATTTGAAAACTATGAGCTGAAGTTAAGAATAGGAGGTATTGTTATGATCATTGTACAAGTGCATGAATTACTAGTTTGATTTCTCATGCTGCGTTGTCGGATGGAGCAATTTTTTCCTTAATCCAAAAAAGATTTGGGCGCTATTAACATTTTTTACCATTAAAAAAAATATATAAATGCAAACTAAAAGGTTCATATATGCATTCAATGAAATAAATCGAGAATTATATATGTCAGTAAATAATAACAAATTTATTTATTTTAATTAAAGACTGAGTCATGAAGATGAGATAGAGATATTATTTCTTAGAAAAAAATGCTGAATATTTGTTTCAATTTAAAATTAGATTCCAAAAAATTTAACTGGTTTGAATCAATAAAATAAATTTTTTTTTAAATCGAGCATTAACTCAACGTTAAAACTTATTATTAACATGGAGAAAACCCTATATAAAGCCAACCGAAAATAAAACATCAAATTTAGTCCTAAGTCAACTTAATATGAAATGATCGAATTGAAAAAAAAAATAGTCAAGTGACAAAAAAATTAAAGAAAAAAGAAAACATTCGGGAGAACTATTGCAATGGATTGTGTTTTCCTCCAATGTTCCATTTTCTTTATTTTTTTAATTTCTCATCTCGCATCATATCACGTGTTTATAATTTCAAACACCATTTTCATGATTCACTGAGCATCAGTTTTGCAAAACCAAACTATAATTGTTGCTGAAAATAACAAAAAAAAAAAAAGACTAGATTTGACCAAAAAAAAACAGTAGAGAGTTGAGCACAAAAATCAAGAAGAGGAGAGAGAATTGTATGAGCTATACCGAAGGGCCTTTGTCTTCAAACACCACCGAGCAAGAAAGCCCTCGTCGTGATGATTCTATTGGTATCACAGAAGGCCTCATCCAGAGCATGGTGGCTACCGCATGATTCATAAAAATTCATCTTTTTAAAAAATAATATTGAAATGATAGCATATTGAATCAATCTGGACCAAGTTAAAAAATGAAATTGAAAAACAATAATTATAAAATAACAAAAAAAATAACTCAAGTTAACTTGTCAAATTCATGATTCAAATTATGAGATCGAGATAATCTCACAGAAAATAAATAAAAAAATAACCTGAATTAACCTGGATTAATTTGTCAAATCTGCAACCAATATCATAAGACTTTGATAATTTTATAGAAAAAAATAAAAAAAAATTATAAAATTTAATTTTCAATAAATTTATTATTTGGAGGTTGAAAGTAAAAAAATAAAAAAATCCTATCTAAAAACAGTACACAACAAAAGCAAATAAGAGGGGAGACCTATGATTTGTTCAAGGAATTCAATTCCAATTCTAATTCTAATCGGCAATGAAATTATTTTCAAAAGTACTCGCTCTTTAATTCCTTGTAAAAACCCTAACTTACTTGTCTTGTCTCTCCACTCTCTTTTCGTCTCTTCTTCTTCAACTGGACACCTTGTTGTTCAGTCGGGGAACAAAAAAAGTTTTCTAAACTAAACAATAACATTAATTATTTGAAGAATTAGGCATCTGGATTTCAAAAATATCATTATGCAGCAAAATATGAGAATAGGGGCAGCAGTATTTACTCATTACTTAACATCGCCGCCTAGCTACTACCTTTCTTTATTGCAGACACGTCAGATAACAGACATCATACTACTTGCAAAGTAAAGCTAGGGTTCAACGAGGTGGATCGAATGATCTCTGGGCATGAAGAACAGCCAAATCATCTACTAACGGAATATGCCCTTTCTGCCAAGGCTTTCATCCTCAAGGCTTCTCGAACAAGATCATCTCGCACATCCTTCAATTTAATTTATTTTCAAAGGTTTCAGCTATTTAATTCAATGGCTATCGAAACTAGATGAGAAGCGCTGGCATGCACATAGATATGTTCATGCGGGGGTGCGCGGCACATCTACGATTAAAATTTTATTTCTTTTTATAAATAAAAAAATTATCTCACGACAACCAATCACGGCATTGTTTACTGGGGGGGGAAGGTTCTTAAGCGTCCTCTGGACACCTTGATTAGCCAGGCATGGCCAAGCAGCCACGTTCAATTTATAAAAAATAAAATAAAATAAAAATCAGTGAAAGATTAGGGAATAAATAGAAGACATGACCTCGTGTCCTCGAGTGGATCTCCTGGGTTAATCACAGGGATCAGATCTTGCATCTACCAAGTCGTTTATTAAAATGATTTATAACTTAGTTCCCAGAGTTTATTAATGGTGCCTGATTTATCATAAATATTGATTAGTTCCTTAACCACCATTGATTATCCTCAATCTAATCGTTTTTAATTCCAAAAAGCCTTTCTTCCTAATCCAATTTCTCGTAGTTCCTACTTCTCTTCACTTTATTCTATATTAAAAAAAAAAAAAGGAATTGATGGATGGGTGAGGCTATAAATACATGGAAAAACTCTAGAATTAAATATACGATTTCTAAGTTATGAGATTAATTAATTAATTAGTTTTGTTAAACTACATCAACCACGGTATCGACTTTTTTTAATTAACATTTTTTTATGATTAATTTACCAAGGTGCCATCCTTCCTTCTTTTTATAAGGATATGAAAGGTGGCAACCCAATATAAAATAGTTTTTGGCGTTCACATTTATTTTTTACAACTTGTTTTTTAATATTTTTTAAATAAATAATAAAATCCAAACGTATATAGAATCTCTAACAGTAAAACATCAAAAAATTGATAACGAGAGAGATAAAATACCAAACCTTCATCGATCTCTCTTTCTTTAACTCACTTGGGATAATTATTTTTTATTCGGTTCGGTTTTTATAAAAAAAATAATTAAATCAAAATTTTTTAAAAAAACCGAACCGAAACCGGTTCAAACCGGCCAGTTTCGGTTCGGTTTTTAGGACAAAAACCGGTTCAAACCGGTTTGACTCGGTTTTGGCTCGGTTTTTCCGGTTTGGCTCGGTTTTTTTCAGTTTGGATTCGGTTCGATTCAATTCGGTTTTTTCGGTTTTAGGCTTATAAAACCGAAATCGAACCGAACTGGTTGGTTTTTTCAAAATTTTAATCGGTTTTTATTCACGATTCAATTTTTTAGATTATTTTTTTCCAGTTTATTCAATTTTTCAGTTTTTTTACTCATTTCTACTCTCAATAACCTTCATCATCTCATCTGAATATGAATATCATATTAAAAAAAAAAAAGAGATTGGATTAATATAGTTTATGTTCAAAAAAGACACGTCATTGATTTTTTTTGTAATTATTAAATAATTTGAAGTATAAGATAA
>Ga0307516_10007026_pt1 | contig 13046 bp, 9 predicted proteins | sample 19_EM_MG_FD_203310 | JGI IMG/M metagenome (GOLD analysis project Ga0307516, IMG submission 203310) | Populus trichocarpa ectomycorrhiza microbial communities from riparian zone in the Pacific Northwest, United States - 19_EM | ecosystem: Host-associated > Plants > Roots > Unclassified | place... | reverse complement strand
CGAGGAGTCCGGTGATCTGCCGCGGCGGCCGCCTGTGACAGAACGAAGACGTCGCGGAGGACTGCCTGTAACTCGGTGCGAGATACAAATACTTCAGACCACACGCACCGCGCTCCTGCTGGGGGAACACCGTGAAGTACACCCGCATCGCCGCTCTCGCCGCCATCGGCGTCGCCGCCTCCCTCTCGCTCACCGCTTGTGGCGGCAATGACTCCGGGAAGGACTCGTCCTCCAAGGGCTCCTCTTCCTCGTCTTCCTCGTCTTCCTCGTCCTCGGAAGACGGCTCGAAGGCGGAGAGCGGCTCGGACTCCGACAGCTCGAAGTCGAAGGCCGGCGACGCGACGTCGGGTTCCGGACAGGACACCAGGGCCCAAGCCGGCGCCGCGAACGGCGCGACGGAGACCGGCGACAAGGTCCCGTTCTGCAAGACGCAGGACCTGGCCATCGACGCCAGGGACGCCGCGACCGACGAGGCCTCCGGCAGGATCGACATCACCATGATCAACCGGGGTTCGACCACCTGCTCGGCGACGGGCTTCGCGGGCGTCGACCTCAAGGACACCGACAACACCTCGAACCCCATCGAGCGCGGCGACGCCCAGCCGCGTATCACCACCCTGAAGCCCGGCGACGCCGCTGTCTTCAACCTCGCCTACGACATCGACAACACCGGCGACAGCCTCACGCACCCGACCAACATCCTGGTGACGCCCCCCAACGAGACCCACACCGTGAGCCTGCGGTGGCCCGCGGGCGCGGGAGAGATCAAGGGCGCCTACACCGATGTTCAGGTCTACCCCACGCACACGACCAAGTAGGCGTCGCGGCCGGCCCGGTGGCTGCTGATCTGTCGCAGCGGCTGGTTTCTGACGAACTCTGGGAACTGACCGCCCCGTTGCTGCCGTCGTCGGCTGCTCGCCCGTAGGGCGGTGGGACCGCCCGCGACCATCTGGCCCGGCTCCGCGGCCGCGGCCTGATCCCGCGCACGCGCCCGGAACTATGGCTTCCATCACAGCGGATGTGATCTTGCCCTGGTGAGATCGCCGGATGCTAGGTCTCCTCCTCCGTCTCCTGCCGTTCTGGGTCCGCGAGCCCCTGCTCATCGCGGTCGGGTCCGTTCTCGGCGTACGCATCATGTATCTCGCCGTCCGCGATCACGATCGGGTCGCGGCCGGTCTCGGCGTGGTGTTCCTCGTGTTCACCGCGATACGTGTCTACGCGGTGATCCGGGCCCTGCGCGCACGCCGGAACCCGAGTCCGACAACCTCCGCGGACGGGGCGGCAGTTGATGCTGCCGCCCAGGCCCAGCCCCAAGCCCCGCCCCCAGCCCAGCCCCAAGCCCCGCCCCCAGCCCAGCCCCAAGCCCCGCCCCAGGCCCAGCCCCAGCCCCAGGCCGGAACCGGGCCGCGTCCCGGCCCGGACACTCCGGAGAAGGAGCCCAACGCATGGGGCCAAGCCGTCGCGGCCGTGGCCGTGTTCGGGGCACTCGCGGTCGCGCTGTGGGTGGCCCCACGCTTGATGCCCTCCGACAACAGCACCCCGCAACCCGCCTCATGTTCAGGCGGGTCCCACGAGGAGCTTCCGAGGGCCTACAAGGACACACCCCAGCCTGTGACCGGTGAAGAGCTGTGCGGGGCGCTCAACCGGCCGGACCTGGCCAAGCTCCTTGGAACGCCTGGAGAGACCGCGACCACCGCGTCCGGCACCAACAACACCGCTCCTCTGACTGATGGGAAGGTCGCCCAGCCCGAGGCCGAGGTCACGTTCGACACGTACACCGTGAATGTCTCGGCCACCTACAACGAGCTGTCGACCGACCAGTACGTGAAGCTGATGGAGTTCGGGGATGAGACGGACGTCAAGACGCTTACGGTTCTCGGTCGGCCCGCGGTCCTCTCCTCGGATCACACCATGAAGCTCGAGATCAATCTCGGGAGCGGCGGATCCGGCGGACCGGTCGAAGACGGCCCCCTGGCCAGGACGCTGTCCGTGGCCCTGGACCGCGAAGACCGAGGCGGCTACTGCGAGATCACCGTGTGGAGCACGTCCGGAACCCTCCCGAACGACAGCGTTCTCCTCGACATCGCCGAGCGGCTTCTTCCGAAGATCCCCGAACGGCCTGTCCGCTGAGGCGATGTACCCATGAGAATGCCGATCGGTCCGCTGCGGACACTCCCGAACTGAGCCTCCGCCGAGGGACGCTCGAGGCAGAAACTCGAGCTTCCCAAGCTGAGAGCGCGAGTTGGATTCTTTTCGCCCGCTCTTTTTGAAGCCCCAGGTCAGTTCTCGACTGCGTGCTGGGCAACAGCGCGGTATTCGGCGTCGTCGTAGAGGACGGCCAAGCCGTGGTGGGCCGCGGTGGCGGCGCTGGCCAGGTCCACCGCCGAAGCACTGCGACGCTCCCCAGCGTTGGCCTCGGAGCTTCCAGCACTGCCCACTTGTCGTCCATGAGATCCCCCACCGACCCTCGGTACGGGCGGCTCCGCTTCCCGGGCGGCAGGCCCTACCCTGATCACCGAGGCAGGCCGGCGCTGGGAAGGATGATCCGCGATGACGCCCCTGAGCACCGGAGACCCGGAGTCCATAGGTGGCTACAACCTTCTCGGTCGGCTCGGGGCGGGCGGCATGGGAGTCGTCTATCTGGGAGTCTCCGCCTCGGGACGGCAGGTCGCGGTCAAACTCGTGCACACGTCGTACGCCCAGGAAGAGGAGTTCCGAACACGCTTCCGGCAGGAGATCGTGGCAGCGCGCAGGGTGAGCGGCGCTTTCACCGCGGCTGTCGTCGATGCCGACCCGGACGCCGATCTGCCGTGGATGGCGACGGTCTACGTGCCCGGGCACAGCCTTGCCGAACTCGTGAGGAAGGACGGCCCGCTGAGCCAGCGGCAACTGCGCGCGCTGGGACTGGGGCTCACCGAGGCGCTGCGCGACATCCACCGGGCGGGCCTGGTGCACCGGGACCTCAAACCGGCCAACGTCCTGATGACCGGGGACGGGCCGCGCGTCATCGACTTCGGTATATCGCGCGCTGCCGACAACCAGAGCCTCACCATGACCGGGCGGGTGATCGGCACTCCGCCCTTCATGTCGCCGGAACAGCTCGCCTCTCCCCGAGACGTCACCCCCGCCTCGGACGTGTTCTCGCTGGGGTCACTGATGGTGTTCGCGGCCGTCGGCACGGGACCGTTCGACGCCGACAGCCCCTACCTGACCGGCTATCAGGTGATGTACGAACCCCCGGACCTCGGCGGGGTGCCCGAGGCGCTCCGGCGCATTGTCGAGCGCTGTCTCGACAAGGACCCTGCCGCACGGCCGGAACTGGCTGATCTGCATCGCATGATCCAGGCGCTGCCGGAATCCGACGCCACCGCGCCCCCGGAGGCCAGGGAGTCCGCGGGACCCCGGCTCCGCCCCACTTTCCGGGGCGCGGCCACCACCTCCGCGGGCGCCACGGCCGGCACCTCCGCTGGCGCCACGACCAGCACCTCCGCGGGCGCCACGACCGGCACCACCGCAAGCGCCACGACCGGCACCGGCAAGGGACGCCGACCCCGGAGGCTGCTCGTCGGCCTCGGCACTGCGCTGGCCCTCGCGGGGCTGGGTGTCGGGGTGGCTGTCTTCGTGTCGGGCCGGGGCACCATCGCCGCCTCCGACACCAGCGTCACGACCACCGCCCGTGCCGCGTCCCTGCCCGACGGCTGGCGGCCTTGGCGCACGGCCTTGCGGTCCGATGTGAAGGGTGTCCCTCTCGACTACGGGACCACTGGATGCGTGGCGGACGGAAACGCTCTGCTGTGCGGCGGTACGGGCTTCACGGTCGCCAGGATCGACACGGCTTCCGGCCGCACCCTGTGGCGGTCCGGGACCCGCCCTCAGGGGGCGCGGCCGATCGGCGTTCGCGACGGGCTGGTCTACGTGTACGAGGATCCGGACGATGCGACCAGGCGCGTGGTGGCCCTCGACGCCGGTACCGGGCACCGGCGGTGGCAACGCGACATCAACAAGTCCATGGACCCGGTCCTGTACGACGGCGGACTGCTGACCCTGTCTCCCGACTACTCGTCGTTCGTCGCCTACGGGCAGTCCGGCAAGGAACTGTGGCGGGCGCCCTCGCTGGACGAAGTATGCCTTCCGTCGGCGCTGGGAGGCGTCCCCTACGCCCTGTGCTCGGCCGGGAGGGAGCCCGGCCAGGCCCCGGTCGACCTGATGAAGATCGGACCCGACAGCCTGACGAAAACCGCCACACTGCCCCAGAAGGCGGAAGCGCTCGGCGCTGTCGGCGGGCAACCCCTGTTCCTCGCCCCCCAGACCGCGAAGGACGTATACGAATCCGGATACGAACGGCCGTACAACGCGCTGCTGCGAGTGGACCCGGAAACCGGGCAGGTCAGACGGATACCACTGGCCCGTGCGCTGACCGGCGCGGCCACCCTTGTGGACGGCGTCGTCTACTTCGTCCGGCCCAACGGGTCGGTCACCGCGGTGTCCGCGAACAGCGGCAGACAGCTCTGGCAGAAGGCGACGGACATGGAGAGTCTGTCCGCGCCCGCGGTGTCAGCGACGTACAAGCGGGTCTATTTCTCCAACCGCTTCGGCCGCCTGCTGGCACTGAACAGCCGCACCGGAGCGGAGGTCTGGCGCGCCTCCGCGCTGGACGACCCCGGGGACAAGGCGCAGGACACCCCGCCGAGCGTGCTGCTCGTCAAGGACGCGATCGTGGCGACGGCCGGCGACACGGCCTTCTCCCGGAGCCCGGACGGGCCCCACTGACCGGCCGACAGGTCCGCGTCCATGACTACCCGAGGGGTGTCGCAGGCGATGACCGGCACATTGCCGCGAGTCACCCGTCCGTGCCGTCGTCCCCGCTCCGCCCGGCCTCCGGCTCCCCGGTGAGCCGGGTCGCCAGGTGGTAGGCGACGGTGACGTCCTGGTATTCCTGACCGGGGACGACCGGGTCCGGTAGGTGGGTGCGGTCGCTGTGGCTCGTCGACTCTCGCTTCCCGGTGCCGGGGAAGCGGACGGCGGTCCGGGGTTCCCGCGTGAAGCGGAGCCGTTCGGCGCGGACCGTGGACCGGAACAAGATGTCCCCCATGAGGCTCCCGGCTCCCGTGCCTCGCGTTCAGGGCGGCTCCTGGGGCTGCTCCTCCCGCTTCCTGGCGGCATGACGGCGGCTGGACCTTGGTGGCAGCTTCCCGTCCTCGCCGCGTACCCGGCGCGTGCGGGTGCCGCCCTGGCTCCGGCCGGCTCGGCCCCGCTCTCCCTCCGCGCCCTTGCGTGTCGCACGCGGCTCGGCCGACTCGGTCCCTTCCGCGGTGGCGTTCGCCGTCTCCGCGGCGTCCGCGACGGCGTGGCCGCCGTCCCGTGCCGTGTCGTCTGCCGCTTCCGCCCCACCCGCGGCCTGGCCGGCCACGCTCCCGGCGGTGCCGCCCACCGCCTCGCCGGCGCCTTTGACGGTCCGGCCCGTCTCATGGCCGACGTCCTCCACCGCACGCCCGGCACCACCGCCCACGTCCTCCACCGCACGCCCGGCTCCCTGACCGACATCCTGCGCGACGGAGCCGACGCCCCGGCCCACATCCTGGGCAGCGGTTCCGGCGCCCTGCCCCACATCCTGCACAGCAGCCCCGGCACCCTGCCCCACATCCTGCACAGCGGCTCCAGCGCCCTGCCCCACATCCTGCACAGCGGCTCCAGCGCCCTGCCCCACGTCCCGGACGGCGGTCCCCGCGCCCTGGCCGACCTCCTGGACGGCCTTTCCGGCACCCGTACCCAGCTCCCCCACGGCCTCACGGGCTCCGCCGCCGACGTCCTGCACGGCGGACCCGACTCCACGCGCCAGCTCGTGCAGGATCTCCGGGTTGCGGTCGAGCGTGGTGAGCACTCGGTCGATGATCTTCGCGACGTGGTGGAGACGCACCTTGAGCTGGGCCTGTGCCTCGACGCCCGAGATGCCCAGGTGCACCCGGCCGAGCGCGACGTCGGCGCCCACATTCAGTTTGAGCAGATCCAGCACCTCGGCCTGCAGCGAGACATGCGCCCGCAGGTCCTCGACGTCCAGGTCGATCTCGTCGACCTTCAGGATCGGAACGTCGAGGAAGACGTCAGGGCTCGCACCGGCTGCGTCCTCCTCGTCATAGGGCACCGGCTCGTCATAGGGCACCGGCTCCTCTTCGTACGATGCCGACTCCTCGTCGTAGGCCTCAGGATCGGCGTACTCGTCACTGTCCTCAGCGTCGAGTTCGTCACCGCGCTCGTCGTCGTACTCCTCGACGGAACCCTCGTCGTTCTCGGCGTTGCCGCGCATCGCCACGCCTCCGAAGTTTTGGCGTTTGTTTCGACCATTTTCATCCATTATGTGAATCGATGCGCGGTCAGTACCGTCCGTCCAGGCCAGGGTGATGACCGCCAGGCGTGCGTGGACGCGTTCGTCGAACCAGGCAGAGTTGGGTTGACGCGCAGGTCAGAAGGATGTGCCGGACAGCCGGAGACAGCCGAGCACAGTGCCGGATCGTGCACGCGCTCTGTCCTGGACGGTCACTGTCCTCGTTCTCCCCTTGGCGACCTGGCGCACGGCAACAGCAGCGGGCGCCGGCGGACAAGTCCCGGCGCCCGCTGGTGCGACTACTGGACTCTGCTCCACTGCTGGGTGGCGTTGCCGAGGCCGGTCCACAGCTCGACCTTCGAACCGTTGGCGGTGCCCCAGTCGGTCACGTCGATGACCAGACCGTTGGAGCGGTTGACGATCGTGCCGTCCACGCGGAACGCCCACTGCTGGCCGGCCTTGCCGTTGCAGGCCCAAAGGATCAGCGTGGTGCCCGGGGTGGTGCCGTCACCGTTCGCGGCCAGGCACTTGCCGGAGACCCGCAGCTCGCCCGCGCCGGTCCGGGTGATGGTCTGGTTGGCGTTGCCGGAGCAGTCGTAGATCTGGACCTGGACGCCGGTCTGGCCGTTCGGGACGTCGAGGCAGCGGCCGGAGTGGCCGCCCTTCAGCGTGAACGTCGAGTCCGTGGGGAGCGGGTCCTGAACCAGCCGCCAGTCCTGCGAGCCGTCGTTGGCCGAGGCGGCCAGGGTGACGGAGCCGCCCGCGGTCGCGCCCGTCATGTAGAGGCTCGTGTTCCGCACCGAGCGGAGCTTGTAGTACCCGCTGGTGGAGGAGGCGACCAGCGTCCACCGCTTGTCGGTGGCGTCGTCGTCCACCCACTGGGCCAGCTTCTGGCCGGCTGTCGCGCTGCCGGTCCAGATGGCGACCGCGCGGCCGCCGGCCTTGTTGAGCAGGGTGACGTCGGAGCCCTTGGCCTGGGTGTGCCAGCGCCGGGTGTTGTCCGAGGAGCTCACGGCACTCGTGACCAGGTCGGCGACATTGCCGGTGAGGTTCGCGTCCTGCGTCTTGCCGGAGGCGGGGGCGAGGGCCTGACCGGTCAGCCGGTTGACGAGGGTGTGGTAGGCGCCGTCGGACCGCCCGAGGTCGACCTCGGCGTACTTCACCGGCCCCACGCTCGCGCCGCTCCAGGACGCCTGCAGGATCAGCACGCGTCCGGTCCCGTCGACGTACTGGAGGTGACGGCTGTACCCCGCGGCGATCGGCGTCTGGTACTGCTTCCAGGTGCCGGTGCTCAGCCCGGACTCGTTCACCCACACACTTCCGCTGCCGGCCGCGTTGTAGACGATCCGCCCGTCGGGCATGGGGAGCAGGACCGGACTGCCGCCGGTGGCGAGGGCGCTCCCGCCTGACGGCACGGGCAGCGAGGTGATCGCCGCGTCCGTGCCGGCGTAGAACTTCGTCGGGTCGTCGGCGATCCGGTACCGGACGTTCGTCCCGCCGCCCCAGTACTCGTACGTCATGATCCACTTGCCGTCGGTGGTCGGTGCGACCGTCGTCATGCCGGGCCGTCCGCCGCCGATCTCCTTCTTGCCGCCGCCCATGTCCACCGTCGAGCCGGGGACGTCGACGACCGGGCCGCTCCAGGCGGACGTGCCGGTGCCGTTCCACGTCCGGTGCATGAGGATCTGGCCGCCGGAGTCCGTCGCCGTGGTGTTGGCGGGGTCGAGGGTCGGGGCGCCGGTGCCGGTGTCGTAGCCGGTGTAGTCGTCCTCGTCGGAGTAGTAGGCGATCAACTGCCCGTTGTGGGCGAGCAGATGCGGTTCCCAGACCGGGTCCACCTGCTTGTACGTGTTGGCGGTCGAGGTGCGGCCGACATTGCCCGCGCTGCCGCCCTGCCAGCCACCGGCGGCGATGATGTTCTGGAAACTCCAGGTCGCCCCGTCGTCGGTGCTGGAGTACAGGGCGAGCGCCACGTCCTTGCGGTCGCCGTCGCTGGTCGGCGTCCAGCCGGAGTTCGCGGCCTTCTGCTCCTTGTAGTAGTAGTCGTCCCCCGAGACGATGCTCGCGAGCAGCAGCGTGCCGGCGCTCAGGTTGCCCACGCTCTGCGGAAGAACGTAGAGATACGGGTTCGTCCAGTTGCTCGTGTACTTCGCGTACGCGGAGTTGGTGGACAGGTAGGCGGGAGCCTTGACGTCGGCGAGCTTCGCCCAGGTCGTGCCGTCGTCGTCGCTCTTGTAGACGGGCAGGGTCTGCCCCACCGGAGCGGCCTCGCTGTCCTCGAACGTCGCCACTATCCGGCCGCTCGGCAACTGGGCCGACTTCGGGTAGAGCACGCAGGGACTCTTGTTGCAGGCGGCCGAATTCGTCGCCGTGTAGAGGTTCGCGGGACTCGGCTGATATGCCGACGCGGTCCCCGCGGAGGCGATGGTGAATGCCATACCGATGCCCGCGGCCGCTGCCGCCGCGAACACCCTCCGTAGCAGTGAATGAATCAACACGGCTCCTTGGGGGCCTGGGCGGTTCCTCCGGCAGAAAATGCCGGACGAAAGGTGAGGACAGTATTGGGACGCGGCAGCGGTGTGTCACGGGCACGTTTCCGAAAGTGTTTCGCGTACGGGCGGTCACCGGGTGTTGACGAGACGACCGCGTGTGCCGCCGGGTCAGCGCCACGCTCCCGACAGGCGCCGTGTGACCACCGCGCTGAGGGTTCGTACGCCGTGGGTCGAGACCGGGTCGATGCCGGTGAGCTCCCTCACCCGGCGGAGGCGGTAGTCCAGGGTGCGCGAGTGGACGTTCAAGGCCGCCGCCGTGGCAGCGCGGTTCATGTCGTGGCGGTAGTACGCGTCGAGCGTGCGGAGAAGGTCCGGGCCGGGTTCGAGGCGCCTGGCCACCGCATGGAGCCAGTCGTCGACGAACGGCACGTCGTCGACGGCGAGTTCGACGAAGACGTCCGCCATGGTGTGCGGCCGCAGCCGCGCGGACGCCCGCCTCAACGGGGCCGACCTGCTGATCCGACGGGCCCGGTCGAGGGCGTCGGCCAGCTCGGGCAGCGGTGCGGTGGCGGTGCCGGCGGCGCAGGGGCGGCCGAGAGCCTGGGCGAAGTCCCGTACGAGATCCGATAGGAGCTCCGATGCGAGATCCGATACGAGGTCCGATACGAGGTCGGGGCTTTCGGGCGGTCGCGTCGGTTCGGCCGTGTCGGGGGTCAGGGAGGTCAGAGGGGTCAGCGCGATCAGCTCGCCGCCTCTGCCTCCGCCCTCCGGGCACCAGGTCACCGGTACCCGGTACGTCTTCACCAGTGCCTCGATCTCGCTGTCCAGGTCACGATCGCCGGCAGGGCGGTCCGGCACCCGGATCACGGTCACCGCGCAGCGCTCGGGCACGTCGATGTCCAGGAAGGGGGCGAGTTCCGCCGCCATGGGGTCGCCGGTCAGCAGCGACCTGGCCAGCAGGGCGACCTGCTCGACGTACGGCAGTCGGCGTCGCAGCACGGTCACGAATCCCTGGCGGTAGGCGACGATGCCCCGCTCGCCCTGCGGGGCGAACCAGGTCATCACCTGCATGAGTTCGTCGACACCACCGCCGCGCTGCCTCTCGGTCGCCTCGTTGATCTCACGCAGCATGAGCTCGGTGTGCAGGCGCAGGACCCGCTGCCGTGAGTCCACCGACATTCCGGCCCCGGCCCGTAACTCGCCGATCGAGGCGATGTAACCGAGGTCGGCCTCGCCCAACTCGCTGTTGTCCGGCGACAGTTCGATCGTGCGGCGCCTGAGCCACACCGAGTACTCCATCGTCTCGGCCCTGGCCCGGGGGTTCGCGTCCAGGACGCCGAGCTCCGGGATCTCGCGCGCATACGTCTCGACCTCCCGGCGTGCGCTGGCGGGCACCTGCCGGGTCAGCTCGGCGAAGAGACTGCCCATGGACGTGAGCATGCCATTTCAGGCCAATGGATGGACAGGCGAGATCCGGACGACATTCATCAACTCGCGTAAATCGGGGACGAGTGCATCGGCTGCGAATATGTCACGGTGCGCAAAGTTCCCTGATCCGGGCGCCGTTGTTGTTCGATTCACTTGTGGGGCCGCGGTGAAGGCTGCTTAATGAGAGCCATCGGAATTCCCGAATTCGCATGCGCAGAGAGTTCATCCTGCGTGCGTAATGAAATTCGCTCGAACGGGAGGGAAACAGTCATGCAAGCAGGAATCAGAAAGAGACTCGCGGCGGCGGTCGCGGTCATGTCCGTTTCGACAGCGCTCATGCTGAGCGTGCCGGGAACCAGTTCGGCCGCCCCCGCCGCCACCCCGAGCCTGCGGGCGTACGGGATCACCGGCGAGGGCACCCTCATGGCCACCTTCAACACCGACCAGCCGAACGTGCTCAACTGGGTCAGGACCATCAACGGCCTCGTCGGCGACAAGAAGCTGATCGGGATCGACTTCCGAGTCCAGGACGGCCTGATGTACGGCGTCGGCGACGCCGGCGGCATCTACACGATCAAGACCCCGCCGGTCACCACGGACGTCGTCGTCACCAAGGTCTCCCAGCTCCAGGTCGCTCTGTACGGCACCAACTTCGACATCGACTTCAACCCGGCGGCCGACCGGCTCCGCCTGATCAGCGACAACGGGCAGAACCTGCGGCACAACCTCAATGACCACACCACGATCGAGGACACCACCCTCACCACCCCGCCGCTCACCGGGCCGACCAGGGGCGTCACCGCGGCCGCCTACACGAACAACGATCTGAACGCGGCCACCGCGACCGCGCTGTTCGACATCGACACCACCCTGGACCAGGTCGTCATCCAGGCGCCGGCCAACAACGGCTTTCTGTCCCCGACCGGCTCCCTCGGCTTCGACGCGGGTGCCAACGCCGGTCTGGACATCTTCAGTTACCTGACCAACGGCAAGACGACCTCGGTCGCCGCCTTCGCCTCGCTCACCCCGAACAGCGCGAGTTCGCCGTCCCTCTACAGCGTCAACCTCTTCACCGGCGAGCCGACTCTCGTCGGCCAGTTCCCACTGAACATCACGGACCTGGCCATCTCCCTCACCGGGAGCTGAGCCCCCACCGGAGCTCACGCCCTCGCCGCGGTCCGACTGCTTCCGGGCCGCGGCGAGTCCGGGTGCGGGCCGAGGTGCCGGGTGCGGGGCGACCGTACCGGATGCGGGCCGGTCGTGCCGGATGCGCGGCAGAAGGCCCGTCGGGCTGCTTCCGCGCAACGGCGGCGCGCACTCTGTCAGTTCGGGGTTGTCCGCGAACCACACCGGGATTGTCCTTGATCGGTAACGGACGCATCCTGTGGCCGCCGTTTCTGGTCCCCTTAGATGGTCGCGAGGTGACCAGGGAACTGGCGAGGAACTGCGGGAAAGCGGGGCGGACATGGCACGGCACGGCGGCGGGCGGGGCTGGTACGGCAAGGTGCTCGGCGCGGCGCTGGGGGTGACGTTGCTCGCCTCCGGTGCCTCGGTGTGGACCGCGCAGGCCGGCTCCGTGGTCGGCTCGTCGCCGAAGGCGAACGCGTCGGCCGCGCCGGGCAATGACGGCAAGCCGGTCGCGGTGACCATCGCGCACGCCTCGGACAAGGGGGAGCGCGGCGTCAACATCACCATCGACGACGGCCCCGACCCCGAGTGGACCCCCCAAGTGCTCGACGTGCTGCGGGAGTACGGGGTGAAGGCCACGTTCTGCATGGTGGGGACGCAGGCGCAGGCCCACCCGGACCTCGTGAAGAAGGTGGTCGCGGCCGGGCACCGGCTGTGCGACCACTCGGTGTCGCACGACACCACCATGGACAAGCAGTCCGAGGCCTACCAGTCGCAGCAGATCCTCGACGCCGAACGCATGATCACCAAGGCGTCCGGGGGCGTACGACCGATGTACTACCGGGCGCCCGGCGGGGCCTTCACCCCGTACAGCCGCAAGCTCGCCGCCTCCCGCGGTATGCGCCCGCTGGGCTGGAACGTGGACACCAAGGACTTCGAGCGGCCGGGCACGGACGCCATCGTCGCCACCGTCGAACGGGAACTGCCGGACGGGCCGACGCTACTCTTCCACGACGCGGGAGGCGACCGCTCCCAGACCGTCGAAGCCCTGCGCCGGGTCCTCCCCCGACTCAAGGAGCAGGGCCGCTCCTTCAGCTTCCCGGTGCGCTGAGCCCCAAGCCGGCAGTGCGAGTTCGATTCTCGTCACCCGCTCCATGCGAAACCCCCAGGTCGATGACCCGGGGGTTCCTTGTTGTCCAGACCGGTGGGCGGGGCGCGACCACATCCGCACCATAAGGGCGCTGCCCGGGCCTGCGTGATGTCGTGATCAATGGACTTCCGGCGTCCCTGGCCGTCGTTGGCGATGGTCGACCACACCCGCGGTGGGGTCTTCCTGGAGAAGCCGGAGGACGTGAGCGCCTTCACGGAGGTGTTCGACGACGTCTGCGAAAAGGCCCTGTCCACTGACCAATCACGCGACGTGCTCAAGAAGTTCCTGAAGGGAACACCCCATGCCCAAGGCCGTTGTCCACGCTGCCGACCTGTCAGGAGCATCCTGGTACAAGTCGTCTTACAGCGGCTCCGACCAGTCCACCTGCGTTGAGATCGCAGACTTCCGGCCCGACACCGGCCGGGTCGTCGCCGTACGGGACTCGAAGAACACTGAAGGTCCCACCCTCCTCTTCGCGCCCGCCCTGTTCGCCGCGTTCGTGGACGACATCCGCGCCCGCACCAAC
>Ga0307516_10007025_pt1 | contig 13047 bp, 13 predicted proteins | sample 19_EM_MG_FD_203310 | JGI IMG/M metagenome (GOLD analysis project Ga0307516, IMG submission 203310) | Populus trichocarpa ectomycorrhiza microbial communities from riparian zone in the Pacific Northwest, United States - 19_EM | ecosystem: Host-associated > Plants > Roots > Unclassified | place... | reverse complement strand
GAAGCGAAGCGCCTGTTGGTCCACACCACGCTCTCGGTGACGGCGATCGCCGACAGCCTCGGCTTCGACGACCCCAGCAACTTCGTGAAGTTCTTCAGGCGCGAGGTGGGCTGCACGCCGCTGGAGCTTCGCAGGCAGCACCAACCGGCTTGACGCTTCCGCGGCTCCCGCGGCTTCCGCCGCTCAGATCTTGCCGACCCCGGCGTGTGCGCGCACCGCGGTTGGCACATCTTCGGTGGCGTAAGGCGTGACGAGGCGCGTGGCCTCGCTCTTCATCGCGTCGATCGGTGCGCTGTCCTGCGCCATGTAGTCGGTCTTGGGCGCCGGTGAAGCGACGTTGGCCTTGCACGCCCGGCCGAAGGCGGCGGTGCACGATGCTGTCGTTGCCGTGGTCGATGCATAGAAGCCGAACAACTTGCCCCGGTGTGCAGGGTCGGCCGAGCCGGCGACAGGTGACGGAACATTCAGGAACTGGTTTCCCTCGAGCAGAACGAGGGTGGGGTCACCTTCGTAGTCGAGCGCGTGGCCACCGCTGTTCTCGAACAGGTTGTTCACCACCTGCACGATCGCGCCGGTGCCCTGCGAGATGATCTTCGGCGCACGGCCGTCGAAGTCGTGCAGCCAGTTGCCGACCATCGTGGCCCGGCCGTTGGCGTAGAGCAGGATGTTCCAGTAGTGGCGGCTGTTGCAGTCGATCGAGTAATCGGTGCGGCCGTCGAACTCGTTGTTCGAGACGGTGAGCATGTCGACCTTGGCTGTGGCCGTTCCGTCGCCGGTCACCAGCAGCTGCCGCCCGATGCGGGCAAAGCGGTTGTGGTCGACCCACACGCCGGTAGCATCGTTGATGGTCAACGCGTCGCCGCCCCACACCTTGCCTTCGTTGATGTCGGTGATGGAGATGTTGCGGATGATGACGTTGGTGACGCCCTGTTTCAGCAGCAGGCCCCGGCCCTTGATGCCGGCGTTGGCGCCGACGCCTAGGAGGGTCTTGTTCGAGCCGATGCGAATGCCGCCGGTACCGACCGGGTCGTAGTTGTAGGTGGACTTGGTCTGCCCGTCGCAGTAGGGCAGCTGCCAATCCTGGGCGGTCAGCATGATCTCGCGCTGCTTCGGCGCAGCGCATGTCTTGGTCGGCGAGGCCGTGTTCGGCGTCAGGCAGCCGGCCACCGGCGTGAGCGACTTGCTGGTGAAGTCGATCGTCGACTCGATCTTGATCGTGCGCGCAGCGGTGTCGGTGCAGCCCGTGGAAGCCATCGTGCGGCAGAGTTCGTGCACCAGCTGGTCCGCCGTGCTCACGGTCACCACCTCGCCGCCCGCACCCCCTGTCACGCCTGCAGCGAACCCCGCCGGCGAACTTGCAGTGGCTGTCGGGTCGGCCGGCGCCGATCCCGTCGGGGCAGAGGCTCCCTGGTTGGGCGCACTTGGCGCATCGACCGTACCGCCGGATGAGTTGCCGCCGCCGCAGGCTGCGACCGATACGGTGATGGCAACAGCAGCAATGCCCGCCGCGATCAGGGTCGACAGGTTGAGTCGTATGTTCACGAGGGCTCTTCTTCACGGCGGTTCGAGGGCGGCGCGGAATGTACCTGCCAGCCACCGGCAAGTCATTCCCGAATCATTGCCAACTTCTCAACGGCCACCCTTCCCAGTCGTTTCCGTGACACCCTGCGCGTAAACAGGCAGGGTTCGCGGCTCCCTGCTGCGGGGCTCAAGGCAGGAAGTAACCGGCCTCGTTCATGTCTGCAAGAAGGCCAGGCCCCGTGGGCTCCCACGCGAGTCGGGACCGCGTGTGATCGCTCGACGTCGGCGCGTCCATCGCCGCAAACATCGCGAACCAGCCGAAGTGCGCGGTGGCCTCTTCGCGGCTCTTGGCCACGACCGGCACATGGAGCTGCTTTCCGATGGCGTCGGCGATGGTCTTGAAGGCCACGCCTTGCTCGGCCACCGCATGAAAACGGTCGCCGCCGTTCGGGCCCTTCTCCAGGGCCAGACGGTAGAGCCGGGCGGCGTCGAGGCGATGAACTGCTGGCCAGCGGTTCTGCCCATCGCCTGCATAGACGGAGATGCCCTTTTCGCGAGCGATGTTGATCAACATCGGCACGAAGCCGTGGTCTCCGCGCCCGTGAACCGAGGGCGCCAGCCGGACCACCATCGCCCGCACGCCTTTCTTCACGAGTTGGTCAGCCGTCGCTTCGGAGACGCGCGGGAATATCGCTGGGTCGGCCACCGGGCGATCGGCTTCCGTTGCGAGACGGCCGGGCGCCAGATGGGCCAGGCCAGACGTCACAACCAATGGGCGATCGGAGCCCTCGAACGCCGCACCGAGTGTTTCGATCGCACGCTGGTCCAACACGCAGTTCTCGCGGAAGCGCGAGAAGTCGTGGTTGAACGCAGTGTGGATGACCCCATCGCAACTCGCCGCAGCTCGTTGCAGGCCATCGAGGTCCTCCAATGAGCCTCGTTGGGGTTCGGCGCCCGCAGCCACGAGGCTCGCCGCGGCAGCATCGGTGCGGGCGAGGCCGAGGACTCGATGGCCAGCACCCAGAAGTTCCTGAACCACTGCCGAGCCCACGAACCCCGTGGCGCCAGTAACGAATACACGCATGAACAAACTCCATCGTTGTGATGGAGATGACTTTCGATTCAGAATCCAACGGCGTAAATGCGTGACCTTATACGGGTATAGAAACCAACTGGATGTCGACCTCTTCTTCGCATGACCCGGCGCTGAGTGCCTACCTCAAAGACCGCCGGATGAAGCTGGACCCGGCCGACTTCGGGCTGGTCGGAACGCGTCGGCGAACGCCCGGCCTCAGGCGCGAGGAAGTGGCGCAGCGGGCCAGCATCAGCGTGACCTGGTACACCTGGCTCGAGCAAGGCAGAGGCGGCGCGCCGTCGGCCGAAGTGCTCAACCGGATCGCACAGGCCCTGGTGCTCACCGACGTCGAGCGCGAGCACCTGTTCCTGTTGGCGTTCGGGCGTCGCGCTGAGTCCGGCGTTCCTGCACCCGAGGGCATCTCGCCACGCCTTCGGCGCGTGCTCGATGCGATGGAGCGCAGCCCGGCGTATGTGAAGACGCTCACCTGGGACCTGGTGGCGTGGAACCGCGCCGCGTCAGCCGTCTTCGGCTACGACGCGCTGGAACCGGATCAGCGCAACATCCTGCGCCGGATATTTTGCGACCCAGCCGTGCGGCGCAAGCAGGATGACTGGAACAGCGTCGCACGCTTCGTGGTGGCCGCGTTCCGCGCCGATGCAGCGCGTGCCGGTGCCGCAGAGAACGTCAAGACGCTCGTGTCGGAGATGTGCGAGCGCAGCCCCGAGTTCGAGGCCCTGTGGCGCGAGCACGATGTTCGCGGCTATGGAGAAGGAACCAAGCGTCTCCATCTCCCGCGGGTCGGGCCGCTCGATCTCGAGTACTCCGCGTTTGTCGTCGACGGCCGGCCCGACCTCACCATGGTGATCTTCAATCCGATCACGCCGACTGATTCGGATGTGGTGCGGTCATTGATGGATGCCATGCCGGCGTCCTAGCTGGGCCATCGCTCACGCACGCTCTTTCATCACCGCCGGCCCCTCTTCGGCCAGGTCCCAGAACAGCCCCGCCATGATGTGAAGCGATTCGCGCGTGAGGTCGGCGAGGATGTGTTCGTTCGGCGCGTGCTGCGAACAGGCCGCATACGAGTGCGGCACCCACAGCGTCGGCAGGCCCAGCGTTTCGGAGAACACGTCGTTCGGCAGCGAGCCGCCGAGGTTGGGCAACAGTGCCGGCCGCTTGCCTGTGCTGCGCTCCATCGACGCCAGGCCCCAGCGTACCCACGCGTCGTCTGGGTCGAGCCGGGTCGCGGCCATGTGCATCTCGGTGCCGCGCAGCTCGACGTCGTCGAAGCCCTGCGCGTCGAGGTGTGCGCGGATGTGCGCGAGGAAGTTCGCCACGTCGCTGCCGACGACGTAGCGCATGTGGCAATGCGCGCGCGCCTCGGCCGGAATGGCATGCACCGGCATGGCAGGGTTGCCGGTGGTGAAGGCCAGCACCTCCAGGCTGTTCCAGCCGATCACGCGCTCGGCGGGCGAGAGGCCGGGCTCGCCCCAGTCGGGGTCGATCTCCGGGTCGCCGGGGCCGCCGCCGACCTCGATGTCTTGCAGCGCACTGCGCACGCTCTCGGGCAGCTCGGCCGGCAGCAGGCCCGGCACGAGGATGCGGCCCTTCGCGTCGACCAGGCTTGCGATTGCATGCGCCAAACGGATGCCGGGGTTGCGCAGCAGACCGCCCCAGTTGCCCGAGTGGTGGCCGCCATCGCGCAGCCTCAGGTGCAAGCCGAAATTGAACACGCCACGCGAGCCGAGAAACATCGTCGCGCGCGAGGCCGCCACGCGCGGGCCGTCGGAGGCGAGGAAGAGATCGGCCGCGAGCAGCTCGCGGTGCTGTGCGCAGACCTCGTTCAGACCGGGTGAGCCGGCCTCTTCGCCCATCTCGAGGATGATCTTCACGTTGTAGCCGAGCGTGCCGCCGCGCACTGCGAGCACCTGCTCGAGCGCGACCAGGTTGATGGTGTGCTGGCCCTTGTTGTCGGCCGTGCCGCGCCCGTACCAGCGGTTGCCCTCGATGACGATCTCCCATGGGCTCAGCCCCGCCCGCCACTGTGCGTCGTAGCCGCGCACCACGTCACCGTGGCCGTAGGTCAGCAGCGTGAACTCGGCGCCCGGCTCGATGCGCTCGGCCAGCAGGAAGGGGCAGCGCGGCGTCACCGGGTTCTCGACGATGCGGCAAGTGAAGCCCAGCCGCGCCAGGTGCGGCACGATCTCGTCGCTCAGGTAGGCGTGCAGCGCGGGGCCGCTCGCTTCGTCCTGGCTTTCGGTGCGCATCGCGACGCGGCGTGCCAGCACCTGCTGGAAGCGGCCGTCGTCGAAGCAGGCAAGGGTTTGATCGATGGCGTGCTGACGGGTCATGCAGCGATTCCTTCCGGGACAAAAATTTCAGGGATACCGAGGCCGGGCTCCGGCGACAGAGCCGAGGCCAGCAGCGCGCGGGTGTAAGGGTGTTCGGGCCGCGCAAAGATCTGCTCGCGCGTGCCCAGCTCGACGATGGCGCCACGGTGCATCACGGCCACGCGGTCGACCAGGTGCTCGACGACGCCGAGGTCGTGGCTGATGAAGAAGTAGGTCAGCCCGAACTCCGCCTTCAGGTCCATCAGCAGGTTCAGGATCTGCGCCTGCACCGAGACATCGAGCGCCGAGGTCGGCTCGTCGCAGACCAGGATGTCGGGCCGCAGCACCAGCGCGCGTGCGATCGCCACACGCTGGCGCTGCCCGCCCGAGAGCTGGTTCGGGTACTGCTGGTGCGTGCGCTCCGGCATGCCGACGAGGTCGAGCGTCTCGCGCACCAGCCGCTGCTGCTCGGCGCGCGAGCCCACCTGGTGGATGCGCAGCGGCACGCCGACGATGTCGGCCACCGTGCGGCGCGGGTTCAGCGACGAGTACGGGTCCTGGAAGATCGGCTGGATCTGCCGTGCGCGTGCACGGCGCTGGCGCGGGTCGATCTCCTGGCCATGCAGCAGCACGTTGCCCGACGTGGGTGCGAGCAGGCCCAGCAGCATCTTCGCGAGCGTGCTCTTGCCGCAGCCGGATTCGCCCACCAGCCCCAGCGTCTCACCCTTGGCGACGCGCAGCGAGACGTTGTCGACTGCCTTGATCTCACCGGGCTTGCTGAACAGGCCGCGCTTGAGCGTGAAGGTGCGGCTCAGCGCACACAGCTCCAGCGCGTAAGCCGACTTCATCATGCTGCCTCTGAGTACATGTGCGACGGTCTTGCAGCGACGCATCGCACCACATGGTGTGAGTTGAGCTCGACCCGCGGCGGCGTCTGCACGCAGGCGTCTCGCACCTCAGGGCAGCGGTTCGCGAACGCACAACCCGACACCGCGCCGATGAGGCTCGGCACGACACCGGGAATGGACTGCAGCCGGCTGCCCGGCAGCGTCTTGCCGCGTACCGGGATGCAGCTCAGCAGCCCACGCGTGTACGGGTGCGACGGTTGCGCGAACAGCTCGGCGACCGGCGCGGTCTCGACGATCTCGCCGGCGTACATCACCGCGACGCGGTCGGCGATGCGCGCGACCACGCCGAGGTCGTGCGTGATGAAGACCACCGCGGTGCCGAACTCGCGCTGCAGCTCGCGGATCAGCCTCAGGATCTGCGCCTGGATGGTCACATCGAGCGCCGTGGTCGGCTCGTCGGCAATGATGAGGTCGGGGCCGCACATCAGCGCCATCGCGATCATCACGCGCTGGCGCAGCCCGCCGGAGAGCTGGTGCGGGTACTGGCGCAAACGGTCCGCGGCCTGCGGCACACCGGCGCGTTCGAGCAGGTAGACCGCCCGCTCGCGCGCCTGCGCTGAGGTGCTGGGGCGGTGCGCGCGCAAGGCCTCGCACAGTTGGTCGCCCAGCGTGTACGAGGGATTCAGCGAGGTCATCGGCTCCTGGAAGATCATGGCCATGCGTGCGCCGCGCAGCGCATTCATCTCGCGCTCGGGCAGGCCTTGCAGGTCGACGCCGTCGAAGCGGATGTGGTCGGCGCTGCGCTGCGCCTTGCGCGGCAGCAGGCCCATCAGCGCGAGCGACGTCATCGACTTGCCGCAGCCCGACTCGCCGACGAGGCACAGCATCTCGCCGCGCCGCACCTGGAAGTCGATGCCACGCACGGCGTGCAGCAGGCCGCGCTCGGTCGGCAGGTCGACCCGGAGGTTCTTCACGTCGAGTAGCAAGGCGTCCTTGGGAGCGTTCATGGCGGGTTCCTCAGTTGCGGCCATCCGGCGCGGTGACGTCGCGCAGGCCATCGCCGACGAGGTTGATGCCCAGCACCAGCACGGCCAGCACCACGCCGGGGATCACGATGACCCAGGGCTGGAAGAACATGTAGGCCTTGCCCTCGGCCACCATCAGCCCCCACGACGGCGTCGGCGGTTGCACGCCCAGGCCCAGGAATGACAACGTGGCCTCGAGCAGGATCGCGTGCGCCATCTCCAGCGTCGCGACCACCGTGAGCGCACTCATCAGGTTGGGCAGCAGCTCGCGCAGCAGGATGTAGGGCGTGGAGGCGCCCAGGGCCTTGGCCGCCGCAATGAACTCGGCGTCGCGAAGCTGCTGGGTGGCCGAGCGCGTGACGATCGCGAAGCGGTCCCACAGCAGTAGGCCGAGCAGCACGATCACGACCTTCAGCGAGCCACCGACCAGCGCGGCCGTGGCCAGTGCCACCAGCACCACCGGCAGAGCCAGCCGCGTCGTGATGATGTAGCTGACCACCGCGTCGACGCGCCCGCCGTAGTAGCCGGCGAGCACGCCCATCGTCGTGCCGATCAGGCCCGAGATCAGCGCGGTAGCGAGGCCGATGAAGAGCGAGACGCGGGCGCCGTACAGCAGCCGGCTCAGGTAGTCGCGGCCGAGCTTGTCGGTTCCGAGCAAATGCTCCCAGCTGCCCTTGGCGTACCAGGCCGGCGGGATCATGCGCTGCGTGACCTCTTGCGCATACGGATCGTGCGGCGCAAGCCAAGGCGCGAACAACGCAGCGAGAGCGATCAGGCCCAGGATCACGCTGCCAAGCACCAGGCCTCGGTGGCCGAGGCTGCGCCGCAAGCCGCGGCGCCACGCGGGGATCGGCGGCAAGGGCAAGGGCGCGGACATGATGAGGTGGGTGCTCGACATCGTGTGGCCCTCAGCGGGTGCGCATCCGCGGGTCGAGCGCGGCGTTGAGCACGTCGGCGACGAAGGTCAGCCCGATGTAGAACACCGCAATGATCAACACCACCGCCTGCACCACCGGGTAGTCGTTGCGCGAGATCGAATCCCATGCGAGCTGGCCGAGGCCCTGCATCGAATACACCGACTCGATCACCACCGAGCCGCCGAGCATGAAGCCGAGCTCGACGGCAGCGAGCGCCATCACCGGGATGATGGCGTTGCGCAGCGCGTGCTTGAACACCACGCGCGCGGGGCTCAGGCCCTTGGCCCGCGCGGTGCGGATGTAGTCGGAACCCAGCACGTCGAGCATGCCGGCACGCGTGAGCCGCATCAGCGAGGGCATGGCGTAGTAGCCCAATGCGATGGCCGGCAACACGAAGTGCTGCCAGCTCGTGTTGCCGGCCACTGGCAGCCACTTGAGTCCGACCGAGAACACCAGGATCAGCGTCAGCGCGAACCAGAAGTTCGGCATCGCCTGCCCAACCACGGCCACCAGCAGCGAGAGCCGGTCGACCCAGCTGTCGCGGTAGATGGCAGCCAGCACGCCGAGCGGGATGGCCACGACCACCGCCAGCAGCAGCGCGACACCACCGAGCTTCAGCGTGACCGGCAGGCGCTCGCCGATGAGCTCCATCACCGTGTTCTGGAAGTAGAACGAGCGCCCGAAGTCGAGCTGCAGCGCGGCCCCCAGCCAGTCGGCGAACTGCAGCGTGATCGGGCGGTCGAGCCCGTACTGCACGCGCACCTTCTCGACGTCGGCCGCGGTGGACTCCGGCCCCGCGATGGCGGTGGCCAGGTCACCCGACAGGTGCAGCAGCATGAAGCTGACGACGGCCACCGTGAGCATCACGCTCAGGCCCACGAGCAGCCGGCGAACGATGTAGGTCAGCATGACGGCGTTGGTGCCTGTCGTGCCTACTTCCAGCTCGCCTGGAAGAAGCGCGGCAACTCATCGGGCTGAGCCTCGAACTTCAGGTCCGACGTGAACGCGTAGTTGGTCGAGTACGAGAACAGCGGCGCCCACATCGCCTGAGCCGAGATGCGCTGCAGCGCCTGCGCGTACTTGGCCTTGCGTTCGGCCTTGTCGACGGTGGCGTCGGCGGTCTGCAGCAGCGCAATGACCTGCGGGTCTTTCGCCGTGTCGTCCGGCCCGCCCTTGAAGAAGTTGCCGACGAAGGCCGATGCGTCGTTGACGCCGAACGAGCCCCAGGCCTGGAACGTCAACGGTGCACGGCCCGAGCGCAGTTCGGTGCGCAGCGCCGGGTACTGCACGAAATGCAGGCGTGCGCGGATGCCCACCTTGCGCAGATCGCCAATGATGGCTTCGGCGTAGTCGCGCTCGCGGTAGGCCCACAGGTCGGTGTCGAAGCCGTTGGCGTAGCCGGCTTCGGCCATCAATGCCTTGGCTTTGGCGAGGTTGTAGTCGTAGGCCGTCACCTTGGCCGTGTCGCAGCCGAACTGGGTGCGAAAGCAGGGCGCGTAGACCGCCTGGCTGCCGCCGCGCACCAGGCTGTCGGCCAAGGCCTTGCGGTTGATCGCATGGTTGACCGCCTGGCGAACACGCGCGTCCTTGAACGGCACCGATTCCGGCGTCGTGCCGTTGTTGTTGATCGAGACGAAGCCCACGCGCATGGTCTCGCCGCTCAGCACGTTCATGTTGGGCGTGGCCTTCAGCGACTCGGCCTGATCGGCGGGCACGCGCCAGATCCAGTCGACGGCGCCCGTCATCAGCTGCGCCGCGCGGGCTTCGGGGTCACGCACCACCGAGAACTTGACGGTGCCGATGCGCGGCTGGCCCAACGGGCTGTCCTTGTAGTAGGCCGCGTTCTTCACCATCGTCACGCCCTGGCCAGGCACGACCGCGGTGATCTTGTACGGGCCGGTGCCGACCGGGGCCTTGCTGTAGCCCTCGATGCCGACCTTCTGGAAGTAGGCCGCCGGGTAGATCGGCGTCGGGCCGGCCAGGTATTCGAACGCCGCCGGGAAGGGTGTCTTCAGGTTGATGCGCACCTGGTACTCGCCGACCTTCTCGGCGTTCTTGATCCAGTCGGTGTTCTGGCGCGTGGCGATCTTGGCCTCGGGCGCGGTGATCACGTTGAAGGTGAAGACCACATCGTCGGCGCTGAACTTGTCGCCGTTGTGGAAGGTGACGCCCTGGCGCAGCGTGAGCAGCAGCGCGGTCGGCGACTCCCACTTCCAGGCGGTGGCGAGCTGCGGTTTGTACTCGCCGGTCTTCTGGTCGCGGTAGACCAGCGTGTCCCAGGCCATGTTGGCGAGGATCACGCCTTCGCGCATGTTGTTGTGATACGGGCTGACGTTCTCGACCTCGTTGTCCGAGGCGTAGACCAGCGTGTCGTTGGCCTTGCCGGCGTGTGCCGCGGCCGCGAGGCCAGCCGCCATGCACAGGACAAGAACACGCAGAACACGTCGATGCACCGGGGTGGTGGACACATGCTTCATCGAGAACTCCTTCGTCATGCCGAAACGCGGGACCTGCGCAGTTTGAGCAAGAAGAAGGCCGAATGAGCGTTTCACCCGGTACAGAATATCGATGCGTCCGTTGCCGAACGGGCAACGCTGGAGAACCGATGACCACCGCGCCCATGAAGCCGCCGCCGCAGATCGCCCGCCAGCTGCAGGACACGGCGCTGCGCTACTTTCTGGAGGTGGTGCGCTGCGGCTCGATCCGCGAGGCCTCGCAGCGCCTGAACGTGGCCGGCTCGGCCATCAGCCGCGCGATCGCGCAGCTCGAAGACCTGCTCGATACCTCGCTCTTCGACCGCCACGCGCGCGGCATGATCCCGAGCGCCGCCGGCGAGGTGCTCGCCGTGCACGCACTCAAGTCGGCACACGACTCCGAACGCGCGGTGCACGACATCCAGGCCTTGCAGGGCATGCGGCGCGGACGGGTGCGCGTCGTCGCGACCGAAGGCTTCGCGATGGAGTTCATGCCGCGCCTCACCAGCGACTTCGTGGCGCAGCACCCGGGCATCCAGTTTCACCTCGGGGTGCATCCACCGGCCGAGTGCACGCGCCGCGTCCTGCATGGCGATGCCGACATCGGCGTCACGATGAACCGCACGCCGGAGAGCGGCATCCAGATCGAACACACGCAGCCCTCGCCGGTGCTGGCGGTGATGCGGCCCGGCCATCCGTTGACGCGCTTCAAGCAGATCAGCGTGTCCCAGCTGCTGGCCTACCCGATCGCGCTGCCCGAGCCCGACACGACCGTGCGCCAGCTCTTCGACATCGTGTGCAGCCGCCAGCGCCTGAGCTTCGAGCCGGCACTCACCAGCAACTACATCAGCAGCCTGTTCGGCTTTCTGCGTCACACGGAAGACGGCGTGACCATCGCTGGCGAGATCTCGATCCGCTACCAGGTCGAGCGTGGCGAATTGGCCTGCGTCGGCCTGCGTGACCGCGGGCTCGACCTGCGCAACATCGAAGTGCAGACGCTGACCGGCCGCACGCTATCGAGTGCGGCGCAGGCCTTCCTGATGTTTCTCAAGGCGCGATTGTCCGAATCGGCGGCGTGAGCTGCACCGCCGCCGACATCCGGCTCAAACCTCGCCCTTCGGCCAATGCAGAACGAGATTCACCGGCTCGCCCGGCTTGAGGTCGACGGCGCTGCTCTCCTGAACACCATCGCGGCGCGTGGCGACCACGCGGTAATGGCCGGCAGGCAGGCTCACATCGGTCAGCGGGCCCGCATGGCCGAGACCGAAGGCCTTGTGGCCCTGGGCGTCGACGATGCGCAGCTTCAGGTCGGCCGCGTAATCCTTGTGGCCGCCTTCCGAGAAGGTCATGCGCAGGTCGTAGGGTTTCAGGTGATGGTCCATGTCGACCACCTGCTCCTTGCTGACGCCGCCGTTCTGGTACGCGTGGCCTTTGACCGTGTCGCGCGCAACGTCTGCCGAGGCGGAGAGGTCTCGCGCCGACGCTGCAGTGAAGGCTCCGCCAAGTGCAGCGACCGTGGCTGCGGCGATCAGGATTCGGGAGGTTTTCATCACATTTGCCTTTCGAGTGGATGCGCGGTAGGTGCCGCATTTGCATCGTGATCGGCGCTCGTGATCCTTGTGTTGCGAAGCCGTTCGATGCTGTGACAACTGACATGCCATCTCGCGGCGCAGCGGTCGATCGAACCGGTCACTGCAATCTGGCCGACCGGTCCAGGTAGAGGTTCACCGTGGCACCGTGCTCCAGCGTCACCGTGTAGCGCCGCTTCGCATCGCCGAGGCGAACGTTGACGTGGTACGTGCCTGCAGGGAGAGGCACTTCGAGCACCGATCGCGCGTCCTCGGTGGCGTAGAACTGCTGGCCGCGCAGGTCGTCGACGTGCACGTCGGCATGCGCGCAAGGCGCCTGGCCCAGCAAGCTCGCCACCAAGGCGCGCCAGGGCCGCAGCAGAGCAACGAAGTGGCCTCCGCCTGCAGCCGCCCCGTGGGGCGCATGGATGAGCAAGCGGGCCATGCTCAGAGCCTGTGAATGAATCCGGTGCGCCCGAGCGGGTGCCCCAAACGGTGTCGATCTAGGCGCAAAGCGCAGCTGTAGCTCGGGCTACAGCGAGCATTTGCAAGGACGAGCGGCGCCGTTTGGGGCGCACGAGCGGGTGTGTCGGACTTGTTCACAGGCTCTCAGTCCCAGCGCGGCTCTGCGGCGTTGCCGCGAGGCAGGCCCGTTTCGCGCGAGCGAGCGCGCTTGAGAAGCAGGATGACCAGCAAGGCCGCAGCGGCAGACCCCGACAGAACGGGCGACGCGCTGAGCATCTGCGCCAACCCATCGACCGTCTCCACGCTGACTTGCTGGGCGTGGTCGACCAGGGCCATCACCTGGGGTGCGTCGATGTTCTGTATGTCTTCGATGCGCACGTCGTTCCAGCCACTGCGCAGGCGGAGGCTGGCGAACACGCCGCCCGCAATGCCGAAGAGGGACAGCACCCCCAGCGGCCGCATGAGCTGCTCGAGCAGGTGGCTGCGCTCGACCGGCGGCGCCTCTTCGTAGACCTCGGCCACCAGCTCGGGGATCGAACGCTCGGTGACCACGGTTTCGGCAGCCGCCGCGGCGGAGGCAACTGGTATGGCGCGTTGATGTTCCATGGCGGCCCGTCAGCTGGTGAACGAAGTAGCCATCTTTGGCGGCGCTTCGATCACGTTTGTGTCTGCGCCGGTCGGCCTGTATTGCATTTGCAATGGAGGCGAGGCGTGGCCCTCGGGGACCGATGCATGCAGCACCCCGGCCTGCAGGTGCAGCACCCGGTGGTGCAGGCTGCGCAGCTCTTCGCGGTGCCCGGCGTGCAACACGGCGGCATTCG
>Ga0307516_10007024_pt1 | contig 13048 bp, 14 predicted proteins | sample 19_EM_MG_FD_203310 | JGI IMG/M metagenome (GOLD analysis project Ga0307516, IMG submission 203310) | Populus trichocarpa ectomycorrhiza microbial communities from riparian zone in the Pacific Northwest, United States - 19_EM | ecosystem: Host-associated > Plants > Roots > Unclassified | place... | reverse complement strand
GTGAGGTGCGGGGTTTTTTTTTTCTCTTTCTCTCTTCCGGTGGGGATGGAGGAAACGGGAGTTATATTGGAGGCCTTTTTTTTTTATAAAGGAATTGGAGTTTTTTTTTTCCATCTGCTTTTGACCTGCCTTCTTAGACGGCTGAGGGACGAACGATTGTATCTATGAATGTATGTATGTAGTTACATATGTACTAATACCCTCCCCCCCCCCCCCCCCCCAAACCAAAAAATTTTTTTTTTGGGGGGGTTTTTGGGGGGGGGGGTTACAAAAAACATAACGTTTTTTTAATTTAATTTTTTTTTTTTTTTAAATATTTAAAAAAACCCCCCCCCCCCCCCCCCCCCCCAATCCGACATCTTTTTTTTTGAGGGGCGTTTTTGGGGGGGGGAGGTTCCATCTACCTTAAGATGTATGTAGTGAGTTTGTATGTACTCTATCTAGTGTACGAAATAATCGGTAGATAGATATAGTAGCTCCTGGGGTTCATCATGGATTGGATGGACGTGGGTACTTATGTATGTATGTACCTACTTAGTTACGTTTACTACTCTACGTCACCTTCCGCCGAAGCCGGGTCTACAGGTCTGTGGGTCATGAGCCGCCCGGGAGCGCACGGTTGTATCATGTATAGGTATGCAGACTAGAGTAGTTGCCTAGACGCGTGTGTAGGAGCGTGTGCATACAGTATGTACTAGTATGTACAGTGCATGGCTGATGCGGCCAGCCCCCCTCGGCATTTCTCACGGGTAAAACATTTTCCCCAGACCGGACCATGTACCTACTCTATGTACTATGTAGATACTTACTTACATGGAGAAATAAACATATCTACACCACTGTCCATGTACATATATTGTGTTGCGTAGAGGGCTGAGGCTCAAGTTTGCTTTTTGTCCTCTCTTTTCTTTTCTTTTGGAGGATTGGGGGGCTGGGTGCGGCCTCGTGGCCGTGGATCATCCCAGCCATGCCATGCCGGGTAGGGGATCGAGATGAGGAATGTACCGTACGGGAGTTACCGCGGTGAGTGCGGTGGATATTATCCAAGGGTTTCGGTATGTACATATCCTGCGTTTTGCGGGGCGGATGCGGTTTTAATGGTGATGGCGACAAGCACTGGCATCACTCGTCGACGGTGATGGCGGAACTACATACATACAATTCACCGATATAGTAGATCTACGTGGGTAGCTATATATACATCGGCCGAGACATCGATGCGTGGCCCACCGACCACTGGGCGCACTACCTCTTCTTTCTGTGGTGCTTGTCCTTGCTCTCCTTGAGCAACCGTCGGGTCTCCGTAAGCTTCATCTTCTGGCCGCTCTTGTGTTTCCGGAGCGTCATGAGGAAATTCTTCTTCCGCGCCTTCTCCTTGTTCGTGGTCGAGTGCGCCTTCTCGTTCAGCTTCTTGCCGCGGCTAGATCCGTATTTCTCGCGCCCTTCGCGGCCTTCCATCACCGCCTCCACGCGTGCGTCCTTGTCCGACTTCCCGCGCTTCAAACGGCCCTCGATCATGTTCTGCTCGACAGCATCTTCGTGGCTATTACAAGGGGCAAAGTTAGCAACCGCGTGGATAGAGGGATAGGATGGGATAGGAGCGCGTACGTCAGCTTCTTGCCCATGAGCTTCGCAAGCCCGGCCGCCTGGCGCAGCTCCTCGAGTTTGGCAAAGTCCGCAGGCGTGAGGATCTTCGTCGTAGCAAGCACGGAGAGCTTCTTCTCCGTCTTGACAGCCTCGGGCTTCGTCTCCTCGTCTTTGCCGTCGCCGGAAAGCTTGACCTTCTTCTTCTGCTTCGTCGACTCGCCCTCGTCCTCACTGTCGCTGATATTGATGTCCTCGCCGTCGCTTTCTACATTGATCCAACCGGCGCCATCCTCATCGTCACTGGAGTCATCCTCAACCTCCCACTTGGCCCAGGCATCGTCCTCGTCGTCCTCGTCGTCCTCCTCTGCATCTGAACCGAGCTCCGCTCGCTTGGTAGCCTTCTGCTCCTCCTTCCAAGCTTCGAGCAGCTCGAGGCCCTCGATGGTGCCCTCCTGCTCCTGACCGTACCGCAGCGTAGTGTGCTCGGCCATCCCCATGCTAGCGACCTTGCCGCGGTCCTTACGTTTCAACATCTCCGGTGCAACCTCTCTGTACAGCGTGATGAGCGAGCGCGCCGCCATCATCACGCCCTTATCTTTCGAGCCCTTGTACTCGACCAGATCTTGGAGGAGGGTGGAGTCCATAGCCAGTGGCGCGCGTGTGCAGATTTCCCTGATGGCATTTAGCCCAGCAGTTGCCACCTCGCCCGCTACTCCCTCCGACACGAACTCATCGGCGATCTTGCGCACGATGGGTTCCAGATAGTCCGGTGGAACAAGGTCGTGCGTTGCTTGTGCCGCTATGATCAGGAATTGTGTCACATCCCGCTGACGTGGCGTGAGGTATTTGAGGAGGTGCGAGTAAAGGACTAATACGGTGAGCTTGTGCAGACCGACGAGGCGCGAGACGAGTTGTAGGACCAGGAGTTTTTGATCCAGAGTGAGCTTATTATTACGGGAGAGGTGCTTTGAGAAGAGGAGGTCGGCGAAACCTTGCGGGTAGTGGAGAAGGTGAAGGGCGGAAAAGTTGAGGGGATGCGGCTTGTTCTTGTTTTTCTCTTTCTGTTCGGGGAGATTAGGACCATGCGTCGGCCAAAGGTGGAGAGAGGATCACACCTTCTTCAACTGCATCTGCGCTCTCTCCAACTTCTTCCACGAATTCCCCTTCTTCTTGTTGACCTGCAACTGATGCTTCACCCGCCCCAAATCCACAGTCTCATCCTCGCTCTCATTCTCCAAGTCTTCCCTTTCCTGGTCTACGCCCAAGAAGAATCTGACACCGCCACTCATGACCTTGCGATTGGCGCTCAGCGATGCCTCTTTCATGATCTCGACCGTCCTAGCATCATCCCACACACCACGCTTCCATAGCTCTCTCGTCAGCTTGACCGCCCACAGGCCCACCGTGGACGTAGGGTCCTCCTTGCCCGCCTCAACCAGCTCGAACAGCACCGCCTGGACCGCCTTGTTTAACTTGTGGTTCTTGGTTCTGCTATTTGAACTCTTCAGGTCCGTCACTATGGCTTTGTAGATCTGACCACGCAGCTGCTTGCTCGTGGTGGTGGTGAGGACGGGGAACAACGTCTGCAGGAGCGTGGAAGACGTGATGACGTCCTTATTCCGCATGAGGACCAGAGACTGCACGATCTTTGCGCGCAGGTCGTGGTCGAGCGAAGCATGGTTCTTCAACAGTAGCTCCGCCAGATCATCGGCGAAGGTAGTAGTTATGTCGGGATACGAGGAGGCCACCGCGGACATGAAGCCGATCAACTCGGTGAACGCCTCGGTGTTGGCTGACGTCGATTGGGAGATGAAGATTAATCGCTGCGCTTCGTAGTGACCGTGCTGTCGGAGAAACTCCTCGCGGTATGAAGGTGGGTCTCGGCGGATCAAGTTCTGGAGCATTGGACTGTACTTTTCTCATTAGAGTTTATTGCGCAAAGATTGCTGGAAAAAAAGGAATTGGATAAGTCACAGATTGTGAAGCTTCTGCAATCCCGCACGCTTGCGCTTCATTGTTTCGCTCATGGTGGGCGACCTCTTTTTTCGTTGTTGCGTGAGTGGTTCTGGTTTCGGTGGTGAAGTCGCTGTACAGGTACAAATCCTCCCCACATGCTTCTTCACATCGCAGTACAAAAAAATATGCTTGTTAGACTAGGATCTTTCTAGTTTCAGAGCCGGGTGAAATCCTTGGCAGTGACGTTAGTCATGGTGCCAGAATACCCCCCAATCGCCCCGAGAGCCAGTGGGCTATCAGCATACCTGCCCCACCACCGTTTCGTCGTCTCCATCGTCACAAGAAATTCGCGTACAAAGAAACCGCCCCACCATGCCGATGCCCGTAAGTCGTCCTCCCACCACTGGAAACGATTTGAACGGAAATTGACAGAAATCGCACACACACAGCAGCAGGAACAGAGTGGTACGATATCCGCCTCCCCTCTCCCGACGACGATGAGGAAGATGGAGGAGGATGATAGATATCCGGATATTCGTCAAAGGCACAGACTGATTTCAAGGATTGCGGTTCTTTCTTTTCAGCGCACACCATCACACAGAGGATCCGCCAGCTCAAGAAAATTCCCCCGGAGTTGTTCCCGATCGGTCTTATATTACCCCCCTCCACCGCCGACAGCCAACTGTCGACTGGCCGGATGTGCGATCAATTTTAGCTAACAAAAATCTACTCCGCAGGTATCGTCGTTGGGTACGTTCAACGAAACAGTGCACAATTCATGATCTAGAAGTACAAACTAACCTCCACTCTTCGCGGTCCACAGCGCTGCCCTCGTCAGTGAGTCTCACCGTCTCACCTCTCTCTCTCGCCAAGCCGGACACTCCTAACATGGGCGCAATAGTGGCCGGATACTCCATGTCGCGCAAGTTCTTCGTCGACAAAACGCTCCGCCTCAACCGCTCCTCGCGCGACCAACACTAAACGACGGACCTCCGAACCGCTTGTAAATGATATTCCGTTCGTCCAGAGGTCTGCAGCAAGAGAGAATGGAAGAGAGGGGGAAGGGCTCGCTAGTTTCATTGTAGTTGTTCCGAACCGCAATTTCTATACTTGTCACGAATCTCTTGCTGGTTGTATATTGGTGGATATGGATGTGCATGTGGTCAGTGGCATCAAGTTTGTGTATGTGACTACAGCAACCGAAGCCCCAGGTCTAGACCCAAACCCATTTAAACACCCGAGATATCCTGCGTCCTATCCCCCACCTTACCCGGCCCGTTCACTCGCCCGCCGGCTTTGGCCCAGCAACATCGAGTCCTTCCAGGCCTTGCATCGGATCGACAGCTTTAGCCATAGCCTCCGCCTTCGCTGCGTCTGCTGCCGCACGGTCCTCATCGGAGACCTCGTACTTCCTGATCCACTCTTCCTATTTCCCGCGCACCTCATCAGCCCCGCCCACACTTCCTCTTCTTCCCCTCCGCGGGAGCAACATACCTGTTCCCAAACGGCGACCTTGCTGCTCAATACGTTTCCGGCCTCCTTCGTCTGCGGCTTCGCAATCGCGACGCTGAGTGTCCTCCCCGCCAACGTCGCCTGGTCCATGTTGTCTATCGCCGCTGCTGCATCCTCGGCCGTCTCGAACTCGACGTAGCCGAACCCCCTGTGCCCGCGTTCGTTCTCGCTTCCCGGGAGGTTGACCTCCACGATTTCGCCGAAAGGGAGAAACGCCGCGTGGAGTAACGGCTTGGTGATGGAGTTGTCGAGACCGCCTATATGGGTTAGCGAAGATAAGCGCCGGAATTGAGGAACGAGGAAAGGGGGGCAGAACCAATGTAAATGGTTGATTTTAGGCGCGTTGCGTCGGTCATGATTGTAGTGTGGTGTTGGTTGTTTGCAACATTTTGGGGGAGCTGGTGATGCGTGATAAGCTGCTGGTTTGGTGCGGTAGTATTCTAGCAAGAGCCGCGTGTGCCAAGCACAAAGTGGAATCACAAACGAGCACTGGCCACGGTTCACGTGGGCAGGCATGATATATCAACCAGATTTCAGATTCAAAATAAACACAGGAAAATCAATTGCAATATCAAACATGCATTCCAATCCTAGAACACAGTCTACGCCTCCTCTTCAAACTCGTTGTCAGAGCCGACAGTGTCCTCGGCATCACTCTTGACACTGGTGCTCATGGCCCGCTTGAGGCGGTTGTTCACGTATTGCAGCACCTCCTGGTCGTCGCGTTCTCTAGCCTTGCGCTCCTCCTCGTCTTCCTCGTCATTCCAGTCGCTCCTGGCATCGATGCTCCTCGCGGTGCTGTGGCGGCGTCCCATATACGGACGGGGCTTCTTCGCGACACGCGAGAAGATGTCGTCGAAATAGTGGTTAGCAGCGGCGCCGGGTGTACGAGGCGTATGCGGCAGGCGGCAGTTCACACCGGAGTCGTGGATCATCTTTGCGATCAATCCCGTCCATCCGGTCTGGTGGGACGCTCCGAGACCGCTTCCGGTATCTCCATGGAAGAACTCATGGAAAAAGACGTACTCGCGCCAGTTGGGGTCGTGGTCGAGCTTGTCGCTTCCCGCGTTGCAGGCACGGCGGCCGAAGTCGTCGCGGGCGAACAGGTGCTGCAGGCGGTGCTGAAGCTCCTCGGCGACTTGGCCCAGATGCATAAAGTCTCCTGAGCCGGTGGGACACTCGACCTGGAACTTGCTTCCGTAGAACATATGGAATCGCAACAGAGATTCAATCAGAAGGAAATTAACGCAAAGCCAGATAGGCTGTCACGGGAGTCAGTCACTCGTTTCTCTTGCGAGGGGCAAGGAGTACTTACACCACGCCAGTTACTGTTTCCTCCGAACATGGAGCTGTTGGAATCTCCGGGGACGTAGTCGACGGTGAAATTGCGACCCTCAACGTTAATCGTGTAGGGGTTCTTGTCGTGGTACTTCGAGAGCGACCGGATTCCGTGCGGACTCAAGAACTCATCTTCATCCAACATCTTCTCCAGGATTCTCTTCAGCCTGTCCTTGCTGACGAGAGCAAGCAAGAGCCGGTCGCCCTTTCCACGCCTCATCATACTGGCGATGTTTCGCTCCGCAACATCGTTCCTGTTGTCGATAAACCAGTCGAGGCGTTTAGTAAAGTCTGGGAATCTCTGGAGAGTTTGTGGCTCGAGGGTGAGAACCGCAAACAGCGGAATCAATCCGACGAGAGATTTCACGGGCATCTGCTGGGAATATTCACTGCCACGGGAGATTGCATCATAGTAGAAACTATTACACTCGTTAGCTATCGCTCCAGACGTACGGCTACAATGCCAGGATGTCATACCCGTCCTTGTCGTTCCACAGACTCTTCTCCTTTTCGCCATCGCGGTAGGTCATGGCATCACTGATGAAGACGAAATGCTCGAAGAACTTGCTGGCAATGTCCTCGTAGATGCGGCGGTGCTTAGCCAATTCGAGAGCAATGTTCAACATGTTCAGCGAGTAGAAGGCCATCCATCCAGTGGAATCAGCCTGCTCGAGAGTACCACCACCAGGGAGCGCTTCCGAGCGGTTGAAAACACCGATGTTATCCAGACCGAGAAAACCACCCTCGAAAACGTTGTTTCCGTCAGAGTCCTTGCGGTTGACCCACCTACAATAATGAGCTTGGGTCTTTGAAAAGCAAAGGTACAGGATCCCACCAGGTAAAGTTGAGCAAGAGCTTCTGGAACACGCGCTCCAAGAAATCGAGATCCTCGCGGCCGTACATCTTGCGCTCAATCTTGAAGATTCTGAAAGTGGCCCAGGCATGAACTGGCGGATTCACGTCACCGTAGTTCCACTCGTACGCCGGAATCTGGCCATTGGGATGCATGTACCACTCCCTGGTCAACACATCGAGTTGCTTCTTCGCGAAGTCGGGATCGATCATGGCAAGCGGAATGCAGTGAAACGCGGTGTCCCAGGCTGCAAAGAAGGGGTACTCCCAGCAATCCGGCATGCTGAGGATATCATCCAAATGCATATGCCTCCACTTGTCATTCCTGATCTTCTTTCGCTCGCGGGGTGGTGGTGGCTGAGTAGGGTCGCCATTCGCCCACTGGTCCCAGATCATGTGGTAGAATTGCTTGGTCCAGAGCATGCCGGCGAACGCCTGTCTCTGGATATTCCTAAGATCATCGGTCATGGGCAGGGGCGAGATGCGCCAGTAGAACTCGTCCGCATCGTAACGCCGAACCTCGAACATGTCGTCGAACAGCTCTTCGTCGATACCAACCTCGCTCTGCGCACCACCCTTCTCGTCCGCAAACTGGCGGGTCTCGACCTTCTTGGAGAGCTTGAACCGAACGACCGCACAGCCCCCCGGGGGCACTCCATCACCCTCGTCAAAGGCATACCACGCACACGCCTTGGTACCAGTCTGCTGAGGGTTGACGGCACCCTTCTCATCATCGACAATGTGGCGGTGAAACGCATCTTTGACGTAAGGAGTCTTGTTCTCAACACCGTAGAGAACCTTGTAGTTGGTGTCGTTGTCCGTGAACAACAACTTGGGGGTGACATCTGGCGATTCTGGACTCACACCAGGGGAAGGTGACAGCTGCAAGACACGTTCACCGAGCTTCCAGTGCTTAGTTCTGGCGATGAATTCGCCATCGGCCGTGATACTGGGTTTCTTCTCGGGCCCCTCGTGGCCCCAGGCCCAAGTGTTTCGGAAAGTAACCTGCGGAATGATGTGGAGAGGTGCTGCCTCTGGACCGCGGTTGTACGCTGTGACACGGAAGAGAATCTCCTCCTCATCATCAGTGTCCTTCGCCGTCTCGATAAATATATCCCAGTAGCGGTCGTCACTGAATCGCCGTTAGCATTGGCGACCACAACACAGGGGAGATATCTCACGCGAAGGCTCCGGTGTCCAGCAACTGGTATTCAGGCACCTCTCTGTTGCGGTTCTTGCTTTCCCGACGCAATTCTTCATAGGGAAATTTCTTCTGCGGGTACTTGTACAAATACTTCATGTAACTGTGCGTGGGCGTGTTGTCGAGGTAGTAGTGGATCTCTTTGACGGACTCTCCGTGGTTTCCCTCGGGATTGCCCAGACCGAAGAGTCGCTCCTTCAAGATATCACTGCCCAGCCGTCAGTACCTTGCTCTGGCAGGGGAAACCAGCAGAACCGCATACTCTTTCTCGTTCCAGAACGCAAAGGAGATGCATTGGAGTGCATGTGAATCGGAGACTCCGGCAATACCGTCCTCGCCCCAGCGGTAGGCACGCGATTTCGCCTGGTCAAAGGGAAAGTCTGTAAACGGTGGTCAGCACTGCGATGTCCGAGTCGAAAGGCCGGTGGTGGACAACGCACGTGCCCAGGCATCACCGTTGGCTCTAGGTGGCGAAGTTAGAAAAAGCTTGCCCGGTTCATTATGGGGGGGGGGGGGCCAAGCTTACGAGTAGTCCTCCCTCACAGTTCCCCATTGGCGCCTGTATCCGTTAGACACTCCATGTTCAGGTGTTTCCCTCCCTCCCTCCTCAGGGGGAAAACTCACTCGCTGAGATACGGCCCCCATCTCTTCCAATACTTCTTCCTCTCCTTGTCCTCCTTCAGACGTTTCTCCTCGCTGCAAAGATACTCGTGATCTCCGTGCTTGACCATCGCAGCAATGAACCGGGGCGACGGTTACTGAAGATGTGTTGCTTGGGACAAATGAAGAGGGGATTGAGGGGATTGAGGGAAACGAGCCTTTCAAGGAGTCGATGTGTTGGGTGAGACGAGCCTGGCGGGGCAGCAATATCTAAGTGACGTTTTGGGCGGCGGCGGGGTATGGGCAGCTTTCGAACTTAGCACGCCGGAACGAAAGCACTCACTGCACGGCACACAGCTAGGTGCTTCGCTACTAATGATTGCACTGGCCAGGGAGCACCCTAGAGGCAGCTCCCATACATGTTTGCACGATAAAAACACTCTTGCGGGCCACTACTGTGGGTCTCTTTGGTTTTGTATGCGTTGTTCCTAGATATTGAAAAACAATCTCGGCTGATACGGTAAGTAAGTGCTTAAATGCAGCGCAGTATACGTTGTGTGGTTAACACACGAAGTTTCTGCACGCATCTACGTTCCGCATCCGCCAATCGAATGGGAATCGACCGAAGAGCAAGCAAGCGTGAGCAACTTTTCGAATTCCCCGTACACCTCCGCTCCACTTTATCTACAAGGAGCGGGGCTTGCAGGAGAACGCGTGGCGCAGAGAGCCCGTATTGAGGAGTACCTCATCGAGCTGATTCGATCCGATCGAGAGCCAGAAGCACTCTGTAGGGCAGATGGGCCAGAGCGGGCTTTATCGATATTTGCAGTGTTTTTTTCTTTCGTAAACCATTCTAGTCAAGCCGTCGACCTCCCGATCGGAGGGGCTGACTGGGAGAGGGAGAGAGGGGAGGGACTGGCTCTGCCTATCGATAACGGTCCTTGTCTGCGGTTCAATTTCGAGTTTTTTATATGGTACATCGATCCGCTGAGTGGAGTGATGTCATCGAATCGAATCGAATCAAGCGGCTTGGCTTATGTATGTATGTAACTAAGAACGGGGAAAAAAAACGAACGAAAATCCCACATGGACTCATGGAGGCGAGGGTGCTAGCGTTGTGTAACCATCACTCCAACTGCTGCTACTCTTCACGGCTTATCACACGGCCGCAGCTCCATCTCTCCTCCAATCACTAAACTCGTCCCAACCACCCCGAAATTACCACCGTTCCCACCGCTCCCCGTAAGCCCAGAAATGGCTGGCAATATTTGTCCGCTAGCCCAGTCCAATAAATGCAAGCGCCGGATTCATGCTAACAGTTAGTATTTATGCGTCTCAGCGAAGGGAAGGGTCACAAAGACATATGGCAAGCCTCGCAACAGCCGCAGGAAGAGAGCCAACAGTAGCGACCACACGGCGTCCACCCAGGACGTCGATGAGGCCGAGTTGCTGGCTATGTATGTTTTCTTATTCCTTCCCACAAACTTAAACTAGCATGTGCATGCATTCGCATCGAGATCAACTGTCTAACGGGAAGACGATAATAATCAAAAATAGCTATGGCTCCGGGCAGAAAGGTACGTGGCCAAGGGTTCAATGAGGGTGGAGTCCCAATGCTGATATGGCCTGCAGCGAAGGAATTGAAGAGGGCTGCAGCCGTTCCACAGAGCCGCACCGAGAAGTTCAGAGAGAAGATCAAGGCCACCCAGCAGGAGACGATAGAGGGCTGGAAGACTCACCGAGAGGAAATGTAAGAAACCGGTGTCCCTTGATCGACCCGAGTGCGCGGCACTGATCGGCCCCGTCGATAGCATGAAGTCTTCGCGCGAATGGGCCGAGGAGCTCAACGCCGTTTTCGAAAAGGCCCTCACCGGCGACAGTCTGCTGGAAAACATCAGGTCGATGATGCCGGTGACCCAGGAGTTCACCGAGGGCGTAGAGAAGCTTCGCGACACCATCTCTTCCGCGTTGAAGAGCGACCTCCTCCTCGGCGAGCAATGGAAGGACGATGGAAACGAAGCGCTCGAGGTTCTCTCCAAATTCACCATCAATGAAAAGGCAACGGTCGCGAAGTACCTCGAGGACGATGGAGAGGACGGCAGCGGCGATTCTTGGATGGAGGCGGTCAGGAAGTCTGAGAAAGGAATTAGGAAGCTTTTGAAGGCTGTTCCAATCCCTTCCGACCTCGAGTAAGGGAGGGTTGTTCTGGCGGGCACGGTCCGATTGACGGATACTTACATGCATACCGGATATGATGGGCGAGCAGTGACATATAACTACATAGGTGAAGCGAAACGTTACTGCCCTGCGCTTGATATATACGTCATCACACACATGTGTAAGGTGCACGAAGGTGAGGCACTGACATTACCACAAACACCAGCCCGGGAACACAGCATCAACGCCGACCAAGAAGCCACAGCCTGCTCCGGCGGCGGCACCCGACGCCAAAGCCGCGGGCCTCACCAGCTTCGAACATCGCTTCGTTCCCGCCCCCGCTCTCGCTCGTAGGGTGCGATTCCGCACCGACCGCCGCTCTCCTAAGAAACGGCAGCACGGTCCTCTCCAACGCTGGCCGCCTATTATCCCGATCTTCCATCTCCACACGCGCCCCTCTGCGCCCAGTCCGGACGAGCGTACCCCGCCGTGGCCGCTCCACCACTCTCCCGTCGCCGCCGCCGCCGTCGCCACACGCGTAAACCCCTCCGCTGCGGATCGGGAGGTATGCTGGCAGCTCGCGGTGTTTCCGCTACCGCTCCGGTCCCCTTTGCGCGCTCCCTGCGATCCACGGGGTCAGTATGCATCTCCCCGACACAGCGACAGGCTTACCGGCATCACTGGCTTATTTCCCGCATCCATTCTTCGCAAATATCTACCGCAGCGAACACTGGTCGGAGGGGCCGGTCTTACATGTATATACCTCCCAGGGCATGCGAACACTGAACCTCCTGTTCCTCAACTCTGTGTGCGTGTGGCGACAGTGGGATTGAGCCGCGAGTCACGAGCTATATCTCCAGCTCCACGTAGCCAGCCACCGACTCCACACACGCTCCACAGGAAATCTCTCAAGACGTACGCGGATGTACACAACCGCCCGGCTATGCACGGCGTAGAATGTACAGTAGTAGCGGGGCGGGGGGGGGGGGGGGGACGCAGAGGAAATGCACTTACCCGCAGGTACTATCTACGGCCTAGGTGCATATGTATGTATGTACAGCTTTTCCGAAGGGACGGACAAGTTGCTCTCCGCACACACAGCGCACAAACACGGACGCCCTGTGTTGTGTCCCGCACTCGCACTCACACTCACCGAATCCGGATCCAAACGCTGGTTGCACGATAGCTGATCGTAAGCATGTAGATAGACGCTTACAGCCCCTCAGGTTTCGGCCCCGCGGGGAGCCATCTCTCCGTCCACATGTAGTTAGTGCGTAGCTCCCGCTCCCGGTCAGCACCAGCATGACCGACGGATCCCTTCGGACCTTTGTCTCGACCTCTTTGTGTTGTGTGTGTGTGTGTTGGGTGTTGGGGGGGGGACCGGAGAGTGGTCCGTGATACAAGTGCACAGATTTTTTTTTTTGTCTTGATCTAGAAATGTATGTATGTATGTACATACATATCGACACCAAGTTCCCCCCACCCCCGGCCCGCCCCATCCGCGCTGGCCCGTCCCGAGCATACATACATACACAGCGCACCTAGGAAAAATAACAAATGAAAGAAACAAAAGGAAGCCACCTCCTTAATCCTCTCCGGGCAGAGACCACGAAGGAGGAGGGGGGTGTGGGTGAAAGGGGGAGGCTCCTCAGCCTCAGCCCCTGCGTCCTCCCCCTCCTCCTCCTCCTCCTCCCGCAACTCCCACGCCGACGCCTCCTCAGCCGGGCCGGGTCCGGAACCCGGCTCCCCCCACATCCGCGGTGAAGACCGCCACCATCTATCTATGTAGCTGCAACCCCGCGTCCCACGGAGAGGCCCGGATCTTGAGAGCGGTTCTGGCGCCCC
>Ga0307516_10007023_pt1 | contig 13048 bp, 11 predicted proteins | sample 19_EM_MG_FD_203310 | JGI IMG/M metagenome (GOLD analysis project Ga0307516, IMG submission 203310) | Populus trichocarpa ectomycorrhiza microbial communities from riparian zone in the Pacific Northwest, United States - 19_EM | ecosystem: Host-associated > Plants > Roots > Unclassified | place... | reverse complement strand
CCTCAAGGCGCCTGCCACCCAAGACGATCAATCAATCAATACTTCCAACTACCGTTTCCGGACCTTGTTGTGCTTGTTCTTGGTGGCGTTTCCTCCTTTGACCATCTTCGCCCTCTGCATCTCTAGCTCGCGCTCGAGCTTCTTCAAATCCTTCTCCCTCTTCATCCTTGCCTCCAGTTCTTTATACGCCCGCTCGCGTCCTTTTGCAAGCTTACTCCTCTCCCTCTTCTCGGCTCTTCTCCTCGCCTCGGCCTCCGGATCCTCTTCCCCCATCACCGCCGCATCTTCTCCGAATCCACCCGCGGCCAGTTGCTCGATCCTCGGGCGGTTGAACCGCCTATGCACCAAATTCTCATGAGTCCCAAAGAACTCCTCGGGCTTGAAGCTCTTCGCCTGCTCGACCTCGTCCACAAAAACCGTATGCTTTCCTTTAGCCTCGAAGGTCAATCTCGCCTCAAGGTCCTCGATGGCTTTCCGCTCCCTGTCGCTCTGCACCCGCAAGTACCCGGCGTCCTGCGTCTTGAGCAGCATGACCTCGCCGGGCGTCAGCACCTTGGCCGTGTCCCTCTCGGCGACGCGGACTCCGCCGTCGCGCGTCCGCGCCCTCGTCATCGCGTGGTAGAATTCATCGGGATTGCGCTCCTTTGCCAGTCGCGCGAGCGCCGCCTTCTTGGCTTTCTTCGCGTTGAAGTCGCGGCTGCGCAGTTGGTAGTCTTTGCGCTTCTCGAGCAGCCCGTATTTCGCGCGCTCGGCCGGCTGCGCTCGCTCCTTGTGGTTGCGCCGTTGGACGGCGTTGCGGAGCGATGATGACATGTTTGATGGTTGTCGTAGGGCGATAGTGGTGGTAAAGTGGAAAGGTGGGATTGGGAGACAGAAAGTTTTAGTAGATTGTGTCCATATACTTTGACGCTAGTCAGCAACTAGTGGTGGGGTGGCTATGCTAGCGAAACAGCGGGGTACAGCAAGGCACTCTAGATAAAGAGGAATTGAGTTGTGTATCTAGGAGGTGTCTAAGAGAGATGAATCCATCGACGGGGAGGATCACGGACAAGCCAGCTAGGACAAAACTCCCTCAAGCCTAAACCCCAATTCCAACAGCTGAGAGTTGGTTGTCAAGACCGTGAGTGATTATGTATGATTATTTCTTTAAATCAGTTCGGGGTCTCCGACATTGAAGCTGTCTACAAACCATAGCACTGGATGCCATTGATAGACTGCTCTCCATATCGCCTCGCACGACATGAGTGCTATCTAGATCCTCAGTTTCAAACCCACGACCCATTCCCGTCCGAACGTACCACCTCTCCCCCTTACAAGTTACGTCCTCTACCTCATGCGTCCTGGTGCCCCCTCACCAGTCTCTTCACCTTTCCAAAAATCCACATCGGCGCACCGAACGCCCCAAACACGCACGTCAGCGCTGCCCAGCCAGCGAGCTCCCAGCGTCCCATGTCATCCTCATCCTCCTCCTTGACGTCAAGCACCCTGCGGCTCGCCTCATCGAGCGCCATCTGGTACTCCGTGAAGCCCTCAACCCTCTTCCGCCTCTCTTCGCCGCCGCGCCAGCAGGTGATCCACACCCACACCCTGGTGAGCGGAATGTACAGTTTCGACAGGGCGAGCTGGTGCCGGTGCAATACCTGTCGCGTGGAGGGGGTGGACGGCATGCCCGGGTGCGACAGCAGCGCTCTGATCCGTAGTGACTGCAGTGATATGATGGCGTATTTGGCGGCGGCGCGGACGAGGGGATCCGAATCGGCCAGTTGCGCCCGAAGTTGGCGGCGGAAAATGGAGGACGGGGTTGGGGGAAAGTCGGGTGCCATTTGCTCTTGTTGCGAATGAGTTGGAGTAGGGTGGCGTGGTGGGGGGTAAGTGCATGTGGTTTGGGGGAGGTCCAGCGCGGTTGCAACCCCAAACTCACATACATAGTTAAGGTACAAGTAATGGGACTATATTCTATGACGTAGACCTCGCGCCGTTTAACATTGCTCAAAGACAAGTAATGGGACGTAGACCTCGTGCCGTTTAACATTGCTCAAAGAAACACACATGGCAATTAGGTGGTATTCTACCTATCGCAAGAAATCGTTTTATGAAATCATGGAGCTATATCTACAAAAAACCAAAAATACAGAAAAAGGTAAACACGCTAGACAACATACAATAGAAAATGCAATGGGGTGGAAACCAAGATCCACCATCCAAGAAACAGACGGAAATCGCATCCGCAACGCCATAACCGGAACGAACCAGGAAACAATCTATGATACAGGGCATCCGATGAAAAAAGGATTGGAAACAAAAAAGTAAGTAGACAACCCGCAAGTAAGTCGAAAGGTGGTTAGTCGAAACTCCAGTAACAGCAAGTGCAGCGTAGTGCAGTATGAGGCAACTCGATACAGGATATTAAGCCCCCAAAGCCAGGCAATCATCCAGCAAACCTTTCAGCTCCCGCCTATCCTCCGGCGCACCGCCCTGCCAGTCGCCAACATCGCTTGTATCCTCGAACTGCAACGCTGTATCCACTTCGTAATCCCTCTCGTACCACCCTCCGGCCATGATCTTCTTCATGCTCGTGGGCATCTGCGTGAGCAAGTTATCACCGAGCGTCAAACTTAACCGGACATCGTGCATTCCCAGCAGTGGGCGATCCTGGCGAGGAACCCAGCGGCCCTTGGGGGCCAGCCTGCGATAGTCATCCGTTTGCACGTAGTTCGGTCCATTGGACCGCACACGGCCAATGATCGTCGTGAGGACCTCCTTGACGAACGTTTCGGCGGCGACATTCATGAAGCCCGCCGTCTCCACCGAACAGCCGCCAGGAATCCCCTCTTCGTAGCAGATAGGGAGCATGCGCAGACGGATATTGTCCACGTCCGGGAACTCGCCCGTCTCACTGGCGAGCGGAAGCATATAACGTTGTTTGATTTCAGATTCCCAGTCTATTAACGTTAGCGAGCGGGCCGGAAACCCAGACGGGGCTGGTGTAATACTCACTGGTCTTATTGATAGTGGCGCTACGTGGAGGAGGATCCGGTGGCTTGACCTGCTTGGCCGTATGATACTCCAATAGCGCATTATTAAGCATATCCTCGATATTCTCGTTCTGCTTCCCACAAACGCGTCAGCAACCTCCATTAATCCCATCTCCCGAGCGCGAACCAAGCGCTCACCTTCTCCGGCACTTCCTTGATCCTTTTCCTCTCCCTGGCCGAAATGGCCATAATCTCCCTCTTCAGCCGGCGCTCATTGATATCTCCTGCCGGCAGTTTTGACACCGAGCTTGGCTTATCGCTCGCCGAGACCCACGGGGCTACTTCGACCTGCGGCGGATCCCGTGTGATATTCGAGATCAGGGCTGTTAGAAGACTATTATGCAGCCGGATCTTTGGTCCTTTGATAAACGGTCCGATATCCTCGAGTAGTTCCTGGTCGCTCAGTCTTCCTACAACGTCCCCCCCATCGGATCAGCCCCCACACCCGATCGCCACCCACCCCCCGGAAGAGCAGGTCTCTACCTCGAAGGAATTTATTCAACGCCTCGGTATAGGTCATCCAGTTCTCCTTTGTGAGCGCGCTCTTGAGCGCCTCGTGGTACGGCTGGATCTCGAGTCGCGGCGCGACACTCGGCGGCGCCATCTTCTGCGAGTTCGACGTCGTGGCAGTTGGCGAGGGCGACGAACCGTTGACCGCCACTTTCGTGGACGCCGATGGCATGGTCGACTGCGCAGGCGGTGGATTCTTGGTGAGCTGTGATGGGTCCATCCTGCAAGCCCTCCCCCCCCCGCACACGCGCGAGTTCAGTCTGGACTAACTGCACTGTATGTAGAGCGCCTTGCCCCCCCTAGTGGTAGTTAGGCTGGAACGAAGGTTCTGCGTGTGCGCAGGCGCGTGCAGGCGGGGCTTTTGGGGAGGAGCGGGTCCCGATCGGGAGCTCGGAACGCTAATAGTCGGTGCGCGTGTGAAGCGGGTAGATCGGTGCAGTGGGGAGAGGTGAGGTTGAATTAAAGCTTATCTAGGTACTTACACGTCGGGGACCTTGACTGGACTGCAGAGTTACTAGGGTCTTGGCGCTTCCATTCGTTTACAACGGTATGCCAATCCAGAACGGCGTGTGTAAGCAGCCATTGAGTCTCGAGCCTTCTTCGCGATCCAGAAAATTCTACGGTCGTACTTAATCCGAAGCCTACTTACAATCCGGGGAATTCCTAGGGATCCCACACGAATGGTCCGTTTGATTGCCACCCGTATGATTCCCGTAAAGTGTATGACGTATATATAATGAATTCTCGACTGTCTTCAAAACACAAACAAAATACTCCAAGTATGCGTTGACATGATTCCATAGAAATGACTCGTTATCTTACTATCACTTGCTATCGAGTGTATGGCCCCGTAGCATCCAGCGCCAGCAACATGGTGTACCGGATCACTGGGGACGTCCCATCGTGGTGATCACCTATTTTGGGAGATCTTTAATCCATCAACCATTAGACGTGGTGCAAGAAATGGGAATAAGGGTACACACACGTGCGCCACTGCTGCTGGTCTGTTGCTCGGGAATCTCGGCAGACGAGGGCATGATGCGCCTCTCGTCCGAGCTGTGTGCTGTTAGTTATTCGAATGACAGCCAATCCTCAACTCAAGAAGGATACTACCTTTGCAGCTTTTCCGCACAGTTTGCTAGGCGTTGCACCATTCGGAGCGTGTCTGGATGGCCTTTCCTGAGCCTTTTCTTCCTAACTGTCAGTACTTCGGAGAATGCTGTCGATGCCTCCTCTATCGATCCGGTTTGCACCAAAAACTCCCCGTACATCTGCAAACTCTCCAGCGTCTGCGGATGCGTCCTACCAAGCGCATTGGTGCACCCTTGGACGACAAGATCGAATAGAGCTCGCGCTTCATCGACCAATCCCAGTTTCCCTTTAACTCTAGCGCTTCCCGTCAACACCCGCAATGTGGTGGGATCGACCGACCCGAAATGTGTCTTCCTTTCCTGGTAGACCGTGTCGTAGTACTTTGCGGCCTCTCCATTGTCGCCCAGTTTTGCGAGAGCGTCCGCCAGTCGTTCCTTTACGGGGAGTGATGTGGGATCGAACGTGCGCTGGTCCCCACTCTCGAGTGTCCGTTTCGAGGCGGATATGATCTCTCTGGCATCCGTGTCTTTGCCCTGGTCGATCATGACATTGGCAAGGTGTAGCTTCTCAAGCATTGTTTCCGAAAACTTGCCGTCGTGCCTCTTCTCGGCTTGTTGCAGTATTTGGCGGCAGACGCTCTCGGCGCTATCGTGTTGCCCTTGGGCGCAGTACATATCCACCAAGGGCTGAAGTCCATCCCAAGATTCCCGGTTATCGGCCGTAGCTTTCGAGGCCTCCTGTCGCACGGCGAGGACGCCTTCGAGTAGCCGTTTCGCTTTCCGATCCTGACCCAGCCGCCACAAGGCGAGCGCACGGCCCTCCCGGATACATGAGAGGTCGTGCGAACTCGGATGCGGGCGCTTCATGGACGAACACCGCATCAGAAGCTCGGCCTTCCAGAACATCTTCGCCGAATCCTCGTACCGTCCTTGCGAGCCCAGTAACGTCGCGATATTGCAGCAAGCGCGAACGGTGTCCGGATGAAGCCAGCCCAGCAGCTTCCCCCGCTTCTGCTGGACTTGGTTGTACGCTGTTCCTGCGGCTCCGTACTGGCCAATCTTTGCACACAGGTTCGCGTATTGCTCTTGAAGGGCCAGTGTGTGCGGGTGGTCGGGCCCGTAACACACATCGTTCGTACTGGCGACAGCCGCAAGGTGAAGCATGTCGACTGCTTCCGCATAGCGGTAGAAATCCCGCAGACGAAGGCCCAAGTCCGAGAGTACGATGGAGAAAAACGGTTGGTACACGCGCTTCGGGTCGGTTTTCAGGTGCTTCAAAACTGACAGCACATGCAGTTGGTACTTGGTAGTCCACGTTCGCGCGTCACAACCAGCTTCATTTTTCAAGGCCCTAGACAAAATGGTTGCACCGAGTTGGAGCCAGAGGTGAAAGCTATTGTGATGTACCCGGAAACGTACGACCGCATGGAAGAGGCCATGGAACTCGATGACCGGTTCAGCAATGCTCCCACTTTGGGACCTCCGAATGATCGAAAGTGATTCCAATGCTGAGATAGCTGAATCGAGCTCGGCAGGATTCTTGAACATGTTGAGCACTTCACGCATCGGACTCGGCCACTGAATAAGATCGTCCGGTCCTTCGGTAAGAATGCTGATTGCTATACTCTGAGGCACGAAAAAGCTTAGTAGCTCGGCGAGGCTGAAGGCTATTGATGGTAGTTCACACGGAAGAAGCACGACTTTCTCTAACCCGAGCACGTCATGTTTGAGAGTCTGTCCAGCTGGGTTAGCCGGAGGGCCACCCAAAATCGTACCTAACGGAACAGACATACCCGCAACATCGACCCGCCACTGCTGCAAAAGAAACCAGCAAGTTCGGAGAATCCCAGATGTGCCGTTCCCATGTACTGCGCCACATGGGTGATTGCCAGAGTGTGATTGTTGAGGCTTGCCAGGACTCTGCCGGCAGCCTCCAATTCCGATCCTGTGACCGGCTTGCCCAACAGCTCGGAGAAGAGATCAATAGCCCCGTCATTCTCCAAACACGTCACCTCGAACCAGCGGCCATCAACGTCCAGTCGCTCGACCATATGTCTGTGGCTCGTCGTAAATACGATCCGTCCATCTCTGATATCGCGGGGGAAGCCTTCGAGAAACGGAAGATTCCACTCGGAGGCCCCGTCGATTATGACGAGACAGGCTGCCGATCTCTCGCCATTCCCGTTTCTCAGCCACCGTTTGGCCACAGCCCGGCATTGCTCGTCACTATTCGCAGTAAGCCCGAGCTCTGCGCAAACGAGGGTGTAGAAGTCGTCCATGGTATCCGTTGATGCAAACAAAACATACGGATAGAGGTCTTTGTGTTTCTTCGCGTAGTGGAGTGCAAGCTGCGTCTTGCCGATTCCCGGCAAACCGTGGATCGCCACAGAGCTCCCGCTCCAGACGCTGAAGAAGGTGTGTATCCGTTGCAGCTCATGCGCCCTTCCAATGAACGGGCTACAGAGATGGCTCCAGATGTCTTCGGGGACGCAAAACGACGCTGAGACAGCGTCGAAGGCCGCATCCTCCCTGATTGCGAGACTGGTCAGTCATCTGTCGCACAATTGATTGGAGAGGTGTACTGTACCGGTGCGTAGGTAGCTCCTCCTGCCGACTGGTGCCCGATGGAGCGATCTCCTGTGGCGGCACCCTTTCCATCATCCTCAAGATCACTCCCGAAGCAGATATATAGTTGGGGTCGTCGCTGCCTGTGTACTTGTTCAACCCCGAATGGTCCGCGTACATGCCAGCGTTCCTCGCCCCGCGCAGCACCGCGGATTCTCTTGGTACAACCTAGTGAAGCTCGTATCAACGGAAGCACTAATACGTACCCGATGGGTTGGATCGGACGTTCGTACGACAGCTTTACTCCTCTTTCTCGCCAGCAGCTCGTAGAAACACATGACCTCACAGTCCAGAACCAAGCGGGAAACATTGGTTTCAAGATTGTGCAGTACAGGCGAATCCTTTGTCAGGAGTTTGGAGAGATGGTCGGTCGGAGATGCGACAAAAGCGTTCCTGAAGTTGGCGAACATCCGCGTCCCAACCGGTTTTGTCGCGAGTCCGTAATGGGGCGTCCCAAGATATACGATACCAATTGTGGAATCTACAACGTGTGTGAACGACGTATCTCGAGATGCCTCGACCAGCAACTACCAGAGGGAGATCGTCAGCACTGTCCGCTCATGCACTCTGTTCCCCAAGCATCCGGACACAATTACTCGCATGCTTGACGATTATCCCGCCGAAAGAATGTCCGATGAATATGATCTTCCTCTGCCGTTCCTGGGAGAACACGCACTGGTTATTTCCCTGCAGCAACTCACGGCTCAGCTCGTAAATACCTGCTCGGCCATTCTGCGGCTGTGGATGCCCATCAGTGCTCTTTTCGAGCACTCCTCCAATTCCGCTTCCGGTACGTTTCGCGTGAATCTCGCGATCTCCCCCCAAGCCATTATGCGCGCTCGAGATGCGTCCAGTGGCAACAAATCTCTCAACCAGTTGATGCCGTTGCGCTCCCAAGTGTAATTGGGATCTGCTCCGAGTCCCTGCATCGCGATGATACTATGTACAAAGAAAAGGGGAAGAAACGACATCATAAGTGATACATAGGACACTGGGTATGAGAGGTGTATGCAGCTTACTCGACGATTGGCTCCTCGTTGCCTTCCGTGCCTGTTCCAGCGGCCAAGATTCTCATTTCACTGTTCATCGTAGCCCATCTATGATCGCCAGCCGTAAATGTGATCCTGCCCGCCACCCCCGTAGGTTGCTCAAGGTAGTTACTGTGTGTCGGTCCCTAGTTGTAGTTAGACGTCGCACTCGCGATTGATGCGAGCAGGCGGCCCTGACCCAGCCACTGGCCAAGCAGAAATAGAGCTGGGCGGACAACTGCAGGCGCTACACATGGGTGCATGCAGCGTTACGCGCTGGCGCTTGCCGCAAAGCTGTCTGGTGCCGTCCCCCTTATGCGCGTGTGGGCGTTTGCACGAAATCGCCCCCCCCAATTGCCGCCAAACTAGCAGCGAAAAGGACATGGTGAAACGGTGTATTTCGAGAGATATTAGGGCCGCGCCCTTGCGTTTATATACTATTGCGGCATTCCGCGACAAAACGGGTCGACCGGCGAGGGCATATATAGAAGGTCCGGTCCGCGGCTACGGGTGTACGTACACAGAGTACCTCCTACCGCCCAGCACACTACCTATATACACGATACCGGTTCCAGTACGCAAGATACGCAGACATGTCGCAGATCACGGTCGAACCAGTAAGCGTTTTCTCCCGCCCCAGGCCCCGCCCACCCACCGACTAACCGCGGCGACAGCAGACGCTCGTCCCACCGTTCGCGGAAGAGTTCAGCGTACCGCTCGCGATGCCGCCGGAGGAGCTGCCGGCATGTCCCGGCGGCCACGTCGAGCTCCCCGGCAGCATCTTCATGCCCGAGCACGCGCTCGCCGGACACCTCCGTGCCGAGCTCGACGTCTCCCGGCTGAACCGCGTGCACTCCCACCTGTGGCTGGCGGGGCGGCCGGGCCACATCCGGGCACTGCACCGGCAGCGGATGATGGAGCGGGAGATCGTGGTGACGGAGCAGACGGACCTGCACCTCGTGCACCAGCACGGCAAGATCTACATCAAGCCGCTGCCCGAGTTCCTGCTCGACCACGGCTTCTTCCGGACGCACCTGTGCGGCGGCGCCGTGCCGCAGGACGAGGAGTCGGCGCTGCACGCGAGCGCGTGCGGCCTGCTTGCCTCGTACGTCGAGATGGTCCTGCACGAGAGCGACTTCCGGATCGCGGTCGAAAACGGGCTGCTGCCCAACATCCCGTGGGCGCAGTGGGCCGCGTTCGCCGCGAGCGTGCGCATGAACGTGGACCTGGTCGCCCGCGATCAGCTCAACCGACGGTACATCTACGGGGAGCTGCGCTGCGACCGCCTCAACTGGATCTACCGCCTCACCTCGGGACAGTGGATGCGCGGCTACCACTACATCTACACCGAGTACGGCCACTTCTTCGACCGCAAGTTGGCCTGGCTGCTGGTCGCGTTCGCGTACATGACGGTGGTCCTGACGGCGCTGCAGCTGGCACTGGGGACCGACGATGGGCAGCAGGCGGCGCTGCTGGGGGCGGTTGGGTATCAGTTCTCGATGGCCACGATATACGGCGTCACGGGGATCATCGCTGGGGCGTTTGTCGTCTTCCTCGTGCTCCTGTTCGTGCATCTGCGGTTGACGCTGGGACATTTGAAGCGGAAGGACAATGAGAGGGTTGTAGCCGTCGAGCGAAGGCGGACGGTGGAGAAAGCCGGGGCAGATGTTAGCACATGCTCGTGTTGACAAATGTCACAATCTAAAGGCGTAAATCTGGTCGCTGGCAGTACGGGCCCGTGAGGATTCTTGCCCGCTTGGGTAGTCGACACAGCAGTAGAAGGCGTCCGAGTGCTTGGATGAGAGAATATCGGTCCGCCGCCTCACCGCACTTCTCGGGGAGGGAATCCTCGAGCGTTGCCCGTTTCTCCGCAGGAGTTGTGCATTCCGTTCCGCGGGGACCATCGCGGCCAAAGATCCCACCCTCCCCTCATGTCCGCCGGAGCTGCTATTTGTGTACGCCATCAGCGGGGGAGCCCCGAGGCTAAGCAATTGTGGTGGGTTCTTTTTTGTTTGATCGATGAATATTTTCGCGTTTTTTTGTTTTGTTTATTCATTATGAATATTTTCGCGTTGGGAAGGAAGGACCTTTCAGTAAATGTAGTTATTCACCCCTTGAAATTTCCCACCCCGAATCATTCCAGAACAACTCATGGGACGCGCTCGCGGTTGGCCACGAGACCCGCACCCACCCACATACTGGATCGTTCGCGGCGAAGGATTTCCGAGTGCTGTTGTTTCGAGACATCGGTGAGGACTCGAGATGGCATGCTGGACCCGTCTGGTTAGAGTAGTGCACGACTAGCGCCTCGCCAGTTATGTACTATATACCTCGACCGTTGACCGGCATCTGCTGGATATGTACGAGTAATGAATAAACAAAAATGACCGACATCTGCCATTCAGGCTGTTTTCGAGATATCCGGTGTCGATATCCATCAGGCAGATAGTGGTGCGGCATCAGTGACGAATGGATTCCATCCCACGTATGTATAGGGTACATATGTATATACATATTTATGTACATGTGCTGTGCTACGGTGACGCCATATCTCGTCATCTGCTATCCGACCTGAATCTTCGTGCAGACGGAAGAAAGTGAAAGAAAGTACTCGAGCTGCATCAGAGGTCTGTTATAACTAATACATATTTCATGATAAAAAGGAAGCGAAGCTACTAGGAGGAGGGCGGGATAGTGGCAGCAGCTAGCAGTTGAGCCACTGCCTCATGCCCGTTCACGGCCGCCCAGTGCAGCGGTGTCCTCCCGTAACCGTTGACCGCCGAGGCGTCGGCGCCTCGATCCAGCAGCTGCAGAGCCACTGCCTCGTGCCCGTTCACGGCCGCCCAGTGCAGCGGTGTCCTCCCGTAACCGTTGACCGCCGAGGCGTCGGCGCCTCGATCCAGCAGCTGCAGCGCCACTGCCTCGTGCCCCTTCATGGCCGCCCAGTGCAGCGGTGTGTTCCCGTAACCGTCGACCGCCGAGGCGTCGGCGCCTCGATCCAGCAGCTGCAGAGCCACTGCCTCGAGCCCCTTCATGGCCGCCAAGTGCAGCGGTGTGTTCCTGTCACCGCCGACCTCCGAGGCGTCGGCGCCTCGATCCAGCAGCTGCAGCGCCACTGCCTCGTGCCCGTTCACGGCCGCCAAGTGCAGCGGAGTCTTCCCGTAACCGTCGACCGCCGAGGCGTCGGCGCCTCGATCCAGCAGCTGCAGCGCCACTGCCTCGTGCCCGTTCACGGCCGCCAGGTGCAGCGGTGTCCTCCTGTAACCGTAGGCCGCCGAGGCGTCGGCGCCTCGATCCAGCAGCTGCAGCGCCACTGCCTCGAGCCCCTTCACGGCCGCCCAGTGCAGCGGTGTGTTCCCGTAGCCGTCGACCGCCGAGGCGTCGGCGCCTCGATCCAGCAGCTGCAGCGCCACAGCCTCGTGCCCCTTCACGGCCGCCAGGTGCAGCGGTGTCTTCCTGTAACGGTCGACCACCGAGGCGTCGGCGCCTCGATCCAGCAGCTGCAGCGCCACTGCCTCGTGCCCGTTCATGGCCGCCAGGTGCAGCGGTGTGTTCCCGTAACCGTCGACCGCCGAGGCGTCGGCGCCTCGATCCAGCAGCTGCAGCACCACTGCCTCGAGCCCGTTCTCGGCCGCCCAGTGCAGCGGTGTCCTCCCGTAACCGTTGACCGCCGAGGCGTCGGCGCCTCGATCCAGCAGCTGCAGCACCACTGCCTCGAGCCCGTTCTCGGCCGCCCAGTGCAGCGGTGTCCTCCCGTAACCGTCGACCGCCGAGGCGTCGGCGCCTCGATCCAGCAGCTGCAGCGCCACTGCCTCGTGCCAGTTCGCGGCCGCCAAGTGCAGCGGTGTCCTCCTGTAATCGTCGACCGCCGACGCGTCGGCGCCTCGATCCAGCAGCTGCAGCGCCACTGCCTCGTGCCCCTTCACGGCCGCCCAGTGCAGCGGTGTCATCCAGTTACCGTCGACCGCCGAGACGTCGGCGCCCGCGTCGAGCAGATGCTGAGCAATATCCAGGTCTCCAAAAGTGGACGCGCAGAGTAGCAATCGGTCTACGCAGTCCCTCTGTACAGACTCGTAAATGAATGTGTTGTGGAAATTCGATTTTATAATGACCATCCATCCAAATTGGGATTTAGATATACTGGAAAGATTCCGCCCTAACCCACACACGCAGATTGTAGAAAGAATGTCCCTTCCCTCTTGCTGTTGAGCTCTTGATCGATGCCAAAAAGTGTCTCCGGAATAGTGCTCGGTTTCAACACGCTGGCGATGATATTCGATCCAGCGCCGGAATGTAGCTTCTGATACGAAAGCCTCCCAAAGGGCCGCCAAGATTCGACAGTCATCTCTGCAATGTTTCAAGTGCCATGGCCAAAATACTGCCGAGTACAGTAGGAGGTGGCGGTTGTGGTGACGTCCTTTCCATGTTGTAAGGGATAGGTCATAGTCTGTCCAAGACCTCGAAGAGCAAACCAGCGAAAGGCAGATTTTGGCGATTTCGGTATGAGAATCGACCCCGAGTTGCTGGGTCTCTATGAATTCTTCCACCGAAAGGTGGGCAAACCGGAAAACGTTCAGGCGTTCGTCCAAAATGAGGAGGTTCTGGCAGGCTTTCAATAAATCGGTCGCCCTTAAAGCCGTGCAGTTGCGGGAGAATTCCCCCGATTTGCCGACTTCGACCGTGACTGCATCAAGTAACGTTTCTGATCGCAACGGTTCGTAAGAGCATTGGACCCATCGGAAGGCATTTAGTGCTAGTT